>Ga0116147_1001856_pt1 | contig 22349 bp, 18 predicted proteins | sample AD_JPNHG3_MetaG_FD_89749 | JGI IMG/M metagenome (GOLD analysis project Ga0116147, IMG submission 89749) | Active sludge microbial communities of municipal wastewater-treating anaerobic digesters from Japan - AD_JPNHG3_MetaG | ecosystem: Engineered > Bioreactor > Anaerobic > Digestate | place...
CCGGCAGGTACAAATCCTCTTCCTTCAATTTTCTGCATAGTTTTACACCCGCCAGCTTATCAGTCTCATTATTCCTTTTATAACTAATGTCGGTTATGACTCCCAGCAGATTGTTTTTATATTTCTCATAAAAAGTGATGGCTTCCTCGTAGTTGGTGGCCAGCAGAACCTTTGGCCTCCCTCTCAGTCGTAGCATTTTTTGGTGTTCGTTCAGGGCTTCGGTGATAAACTCCCTGCTCTGACGGAAAATAATTTTATAAAGCAAAGGCAAATAGCTGCTGTAAAAACGAATGGAATCTTCCACCAGAATAATGGTCTGAACTCCCACATTAATCACATCATCTTCGACATTCATCTTGTCTTCGATAAGTTTGATGATAGCAAGCAGCAAATCAGCATTACCAAGCCAGGAAAACACATAATCGACCGCACTAAGGTCTTCATTGGTGAGCTTAAGCGAAACCTCACGTGAAAAAGGTGTCAGTACGACAATGGGAATCCATGAATATTTACCTTTTATATTTTTTGCCAGCTCAAACGGATCCATGTCTTCAATACTTAACATATTGATAATCAGATCTATTTTTTCTGAAGCAAGGATTTGAAAAGCCGATTCGGCAGAGGTGGCATGGATGAAAGTCGGTGGATAACGCAGGCTAAGTGAAGTATATTCATTGAAAATCTGCTCGTCAATGCGACCATCTTCTTCAAGCATAAAGGAATCGTAAGCACTTGAAATAAGTAACACCTGATGAATGCGTTTTTTCATCAGAAGGTGAAATGAAGTTTCGTCAATTTTGCTTGAAAATCGGTAATACTTTGAAAATGGCATTTTTAATTTATTATGGGTACAACAAACGTTTTGTATTTTCCGGGGAATCCGTATCAATCACAATAAGGGGAAGTTCATGGGTATGGTTTGCTCCGTTAAACATCCATGTTTTTCCCAGTTTGTCGGAAAAATGACCCGTCAGAAAGGTAGATTCATGAATATGGCCATGCAAAGTCAGAAATGGTTGCCTGCTTTCGATAAACCTTCGGATAGCTATACTTCCGACATGGACATCCAGCGGAATATGATCTATCATTTTTCCATCGAGGGCAGCCCGGTCGAGTTTTGTCTGGTATGGAGGCGAATGAAATAAAAAAACAGCCTGAGAAACATCAGCATGGCCGGAGAGTCGTTCAAGGTCGTCTGCTATGGTAGCAAATTCGGTGTCGTAATCAGGCTCTTTGGTTCTGAACCCCTCATCAGGAGGAACACAACCCGGATCAACATAGCGCGAAACATCGTATTTTTCCCAGTCTTTCAGCAAAAAGGGCGTTGGCGGAACAAAAGAATATCCGTAGAAATCAATTCCTTTGAAATGAACCATTTTCATGTGAAGATAGGTCCATATTCCGCTTTTCTGGGCATCTATAAAAATGGATTCAGCAATCCCCGGGTCATCATTTCCCAAAATCAGGCCCACAAAAGGATATTCATCTTTCATCCCTGATCTCAGACTGTCAAAATTTTTTATCAGAAAATCCTCAACAAACTCATGAAAATCAATCTTTCTGACATGAGGAAGCAAATCACCGCCCAGCAAAACCACATCAGGCCTGATATTTTCAACCTGCCTGAACAATTCGTTATAGCGCTGAATTTTTCCGTGGAGATCCGATGTAAAAAGAATTATCATGAGCTTATTCTCCTGCAAATGGAATTTTTCGTGCCGAATTTTCGGTTGATCCTATCATGATGGCATAAGATGTCTTCTTCTCAATATCTTCATCTGTAATGATATGTAAATCAATCAATCCGTCTTCCGACAGGCAACCGGTTTTTTCATAATTGTATTCAGCGAGGGCATGACTCCAACCAGAGATATAAGCCAAAAGTGCATTTCGTTGCAGGTCATTTCCCCTGAAATGAATCAGGAGATCAATATCGCTTTTTGGCCCTGCCGTTGCGTTTTTTGTACTTCCAATTACATAACAGGCAACAACTCCGGTTTTTTCCCTGTCCAGTTTTCCGACCAGTTTTTCAACCATTCTGTATCGCCATTTCCAATGCTGGTCGTGAAAAACAGGCAATATCTCATTGCTTTCCATTTCATGCGTCAACAGATGACTCTCTTTTTGCAAAAGCTCAATCGTTTTTTGCAATTTACGGGAAAACAAGTATTCACTTATCTTTAAAGCAATGACATTCAACAACTTCTGTTCTTCAGGCAAAAACTGGCTGCCATTGATAAGGCGGATGAACTGCATATAAAAAACCTCTATTTTCCCCATTACCTTGTCGTCCACCACTATATCAGCAGACTGTACCCATAAAGTTTCCAGAAATTCTTCGGATTTAAACACTTCATCTTCATAGGTAATTCGTACACAACAAACGGAAGGATATTGCCATGCAGGAGGAATAATTTTTACAAGTTGTTGAAAAACATAGTTTAATGATGAGTTCTCATGGCGTAGCAAATCAATCACCTGATACAGGCAATTCAGTTCTTTTGCCCTTTCATTCAGCCTGTCTTTAATAATATCTTTCATAGGAAATTTTTACACTTTTATGACAGCAATCCTTTTTTTACCATCCATCATCACCTTGAGTGGTTGTTCGAAACAGACATGGGTAAAGAAATTATACTTACTGACCAGTTTTCCTTTTTTCAGTAAATCCCAGTTAATCCATTGATTTTCATATTCCTGCTGAATAGTAAAATAACCCACATTCATTGAAGTTACATTATGAAAGAAATGGGAACCGGAAGAAGCATCAAGAGGAAAGTCTTCAAAACTTGTTTCAACAATCACTTTGGCACTGGAAATCTGAGGCCATGCAACCGGAATTCCAATCCATTGGTCGCGTGTTCCCCAACGTCCCGGGCCTATCAGAATATAATTTTTATTCTGTTCGACCATCCTGCTGTTTATTTTATCAATTTCGGCTGCCATTTCCCGTGTTTTTGATTTATCAAAATCCTGATAATCCACATAAATAACATCAGTCAAATTGTCAATCATTCCATTTCCCATCCCTTTAACCGTATAAAGAATGATTTCATCTTTTGGGATGTTGTCTGCCTCAAATTCGAAATCCTGAGCACTGCCGAAAAGCGGTTTGATCTGAAGCAGATAAAAGGAAGCCCTGTTTTTATTGTCTTTTGTCAAATCCACAGCGAATTCAATTTCGACCGGTGAGCCCAGCGCTTCCTGCACAATTTCCAGAATATCTGCAATGGTTTCGGCAAGCGGAATATACTGATATTTAAGTATATCTGCAAAGTTGATAATCCTTGGCCCATATTCAGACAAGCCGGGGACTATACGCTCGTTGTCGCGGTCGTAAACAGAAGCAAGATGTTTAATGCTTCCATGCGTTTCAGCTACATCAATATCGAGTTTTATAAGTCCGGCATCCTCTCCTTCCATCAGGTTAATATCTTTGTTTTTCAGGTTTACAGCATAAAAATAAACCTGGGAGTTTTTATACTGATCTTTAGGGGTGTTGATGTCGAGGGTCGGATATTTCGGACAAAAGCGATAGGCTTTTTCGCCCTGAACAACATAGGTTCCCAACCCAAGAGCTGCAACCGCAAATCCATCTTCCGGATTCATGTGCCCGAACGGATAAAAATTGTACGACTGAGCAACCCCGCTGATATGCGGATAATAATATTCATCAAACTGATTCCCAACAAGTTCCTGAATTACAACTGCCATTTTCTCCTCTTCGATTTTATAATGAACTGCTTCGATATAGGCACGGGCTACAGGAGAATAAACAGAAGCATAAACCAGCTTGATGGCTGACATACACTGTTCCAGCCTGACATTCAGGTCGGGATGATTGTTGGGCAATATATAGGTTTCGAAAATTCCGGCAAAAGGTTGAGCCAGGGAGTCTTCAAATAGTCCGGAAGAACGTATTGCCAGCGGTTTTGTAATGTTTTTCAGGATAAGTTTCAGTTTTTTTATCAGACCTTCCGAGAGATGTCCTTTAGCAAAATTTTCCCTGATGAATTCATATTCAGTAATGTGTTCATCGAGCACCTCTCTGAGATTGTTGCGATCAAGAAAATACTCGAATTCATCGGCACCAATGATGGAAGTTTTCGGGGTTCGTATATTAATGTTAGGTATAAGCTGATGAAAATCAAAATTATAGATAAGCGTATTGACAAAAGCAAGGCCTCGTCCTTTTCCTCCCAATGCTCCTTCTGTCAACAGCAGAATATTGCTCTCGTCATTGATAGCTGATTCTTCGAACGGAATCACTTTTCCCTGATTCTGCTCATTACGGAATTTCTGAATCACGTCAATCAGATATTCACGCAATTCCTGAGGACTCTTAAAATCAGAAACTTTAGCAGGATTGATAATTTTTGCTACCTGTATTTCGCCTCTTGCCATCAGCCAGAGCGAAAAATGATTGCGTCTTGCATGGTAAAGCAAAGAATCGTCAGGGATCACTCTTAATTGTTTTTCAAATTCCTTCAGGGAATGAGCCACCGCAATCTGAACCCCTTTGCTGTTGCGGTAAACAAAATTACCAAAACCCAGATAATGGGTAATAAAACTTCTGAAATCCTGCAGAAGGCTGTCGGAATTTTTATCTATAAAAGTTGATTTTAGTTCGAAGGCTAACCTGGCGTTTTCAGGATCAGAAGATTGAAGTATGACAGGAAGGTCTTTAAACCGGCTTTTCACATGGCTGACCAGTTCGTAACCTGCCATCGGATGATCAACACCGTTTTTCCTGAAGCTCATGTCGGAAATCAGACACAGCAGATAATCCTTATATTTTTCAGTAATCTCAATGGCCTCTTCATAATTGGTGGCAAGCAAAATCTTTGGCCGCGCCCTGAGTTTCAATACGCGGTAAAGCTCATCTGTTGTTACATCATCAATAATACGTTTGGTTTGTTCCATTACCACAGAATAAAGCATAGGAAGATAGCGGGTATAATAAATCGGGGAGTCTTCCACCAGCAGAATCACCCTGACCATCCCAATCCGTGTATCATTTTCAGCGTTTATTTTGTCCTCCAGATGCTTGATCATGGAAAAAAACACCTTCGAATCCCCGTTCCACACAAAAAGACGGTCAATAAACGGATATGACTTATCATGAAACAAGGAAACATCCTGGTTGTTGTTGAGCAGGAAGAAAATCGGGATGTAGGGAAATTTTTCACGAACCTGATGACTGATGCGAACGGGTAATTTTTTATCCACACCAACCATAAAGATAATCAGATCGTAATGTTTTGAATAAAGTTGTTCAAAAACCTCTTCCTCTGAAGAAACACCGGTAATCCGGGGAAGTGAAGTCAGGTTGAGCTGATGATATTCGCCAAGTACATATTCAGAAAATCGCCCTTCACGTTCAATGCTGTAAGCATCATAAAGGGTAGCCACAAGGAGAATTTCCCGAACCTTATATGGCATCAGGTCGTGATAAATGTCTCTGTCGTAATTGTTTTTATTCAAAAACTGATGAAGAAGCTTACGTCCGGGTTTCAATGTTCCCGGCACAATGCAGCTTTCAGCTTTTTCTTCCTTGATTTTGAAGACCTCCCTGGCCAGCATGGAATTGAGGTAGCCTGTAATCAAACCGGCTAAATTATTAATAAGGTCACGCTCTTCTTTCATGAAAGGACCTTCATCAATCTCCATAAACTCACGGGTATAAAAAACCTCAATGCTCCCCTTTTTCCCGTCAAAAGATTCAAATCCAGCCATCTGCGACCATTTTGTTTCCAGAAATCCCTGGCTGGTATAAACTTTCCCATTGTATCGTATTCTTATGCAGGTAAATTCGGGATATTGCCATGCTTCAGGCAGGAAAAAACACAATTGCTGAAATGTATCATCCAAAGGTCTTCCTTCTTTCAGCAAACCTGAAGTCCGGTTGATGGCTGCCAGTTCCTTTAATCTCTCCCGGTGGGCATGTTCCAGTATATTTTCCTCGTTAAATGCTTTATTGGTATCTGCCATCTTTGTCATTTTGATTTAAACTGTTTGTGAGAATTTCTACAATTTTACAAAGCTTTTTTAAACAGTAATTATTTTCAGGCAAAAATATTCATTTTCGGGGTACCTTTGCATGTTTTAGTTGTCATGCTGAACCACCAGAAAATCATTGTTGTCCTTCCTGCTTTCAATGCAGAAAAAACACTGGTATCTACATTTTCAGAAATACCTTTTCCATTGGTGGATGAGGTGGTGCTGGTGGATGATAAAAGTACCGATCAAACCATCAGTATTGCCAGAAAATTAGGTATCAGGCATATCATTGAACATCAGAAAAACCTCGGATATGGTGGAAATCAGAAGAGCTGTTATAAAAAAGCACTCGAACTTGGCGGAGATATTATTATCATGCTTCATCCTGATTATCAATACACTCCCAGATTAATTCCGGCAATGGCAGAAATTTTATCCAGTGGACTCTACAAAGTAGTTTATGCCTCAAGGATTTTGGGGAGAGGTGCACTGAAGGGAGGAATGCCACTTTATAAATACATTGCAAACAGGATTCTCACCCTTTTTCAAAACCTGATGACCGGGGCAAAGCTGTCGGAATATCATACAGGATATCGTGCTTTTTGTCGGGAAGTATTTGAAAAAATTGATTTTCAAAAGAATTCTGACGATTTTATTTTTGACAATGAGCTGACTGCCCAGATTCTTTATTCCGGTTATGAAATTGCTGAAATTACCTGCCCTACCAGATATTTTAAGGAAGCATCCTCTATCAATTTCAGACGAAGTCTGATTTACGGCTTAGGGGTCATTAAAATTTCCATCCTCTATTTTCTTCAAAAAAGACTTGGCTTTAGTTTCAGCTTATTCAGAAGAACCAATCAATAAAATATTTAAATCATTATAAATCAATCATTTAAAAAGACAAAAGTAACATTTTGCCATGGCAGGGAATGTAAAAGCAGATTCTTTTCATTTCTACCAGTGGCTGCAGGTTCATAAATTTTGGGCCTGTAGCTTTTTTTTTATGAAAAAGATTGAAAATTAAACCAGATCGCAGGCTTCGGGCGGCATCCACTTCGGGTCTTTTCCATGCCACTTGATATTGCATCCTATCGGATTAGTTACGGATTTCCTGACCGGCCTGCCGTTTAACACATCCTCCAGGGCATTTTCAAGATCGTTTACAGTGCTGAGGTGTGCCTCACGCGGGTTATCCAATGCCCTGCCGGTATAAACCAGCCTGCGGTTTTGGTCAAATACAAAGAAATGAGGAGTTTTCAATGCTCCGTAATGCAGGGCAGATTGCTGGCTTTCGTCAAACAGGTAAACCCAGGGAAACTTCTTTTCCGCCATTCTTTTAACCATATTTTCAAAACTATCTTCCGGATAAGTAAGCGGACTGTTGGCATTTATGCCGGCAAAAGCCACTCCTCTTTCCCGGTATTTAAGCACCGTTTGCCGGGTTGACTCATCGGAACCAATCACATAAGGACAATGATTACAGGTAAAAAAGACCACAAGAACCTTTGCATCTGCAAAATCTGAAAGGCTGTAAACTTTACCGTCCGTAGCAGGAAGGTGAAAATCAGGGGCACTTTCCCCAATCTGAAGTGTGTATCCCATAAAAAATTTTTTGGGCACAAAAAATTCAAAAATTAAACCAATAATTAATTTGTCGTGTCTGAATTCTGCTATTACCTTTGCGCAGTGTTTTGTTCTGGTTATTTGAATTTTATCAATTCATTTTGACAAGATTTAGATTACCGGCCCAAAGCAGGAATAATTTTTAAAGTATTTATAATGAACATTTACATCGGTAATCTAAGTTACACCGCAAGAGAAGACGAAATTTCAAAGATTTTTGGAGCTTACGGACTGGTTGAATCAGTTAAAATCATCACCGACCGCGATACCGGCAGGTCAAAAGGATTTGCTTTTATCACCATGCCCAATGAAGACGAAGCCAAAGATGCCATTGCTGCATTAGACCAGAAAGAGTTTTTCGGAAGAAAAATCAAAGTCGTTGAAGCCAGGGAAAATACCTCTCAGAGGTCATTCAATCCCAACAACAGGTTTCAGTCGGGCAGACGGAACTATTAATACTTCCCTTAGTTTAGCGTCAGACTTTTTATAATCCCGTTGACTACGGGCTGGTAGTGTTTTTTCTTCTGCTCAGGGCATTGGAAGACAAATATAATGGTTTGATTATCATTTATTTTTCCTCCGAAAATACTCATAAATTGTCCCGAAGTATTTTCGCCTGATTCAGAAATTTCCATGACACATACCTCCTGACGGTTGTTTATCAGTTGGGTTTTGCTGCTTCTGACCGATTTGTTTTCGGTAAATACCGAAATCTGGTCAAGATAAGATTTAATCAGGTCGCAGGAGGCATTGGCGGGTTTTGTATCGACCAGAAATGCCCAAAGGGTGGTTTCTGCCTTTTTGGTTTGCCAGACCTTCAGTAATTTCAGTACTTCCCTGTCCTGAAAATCTTTGACATCCTTTTTCTCCAGCTGAAAAGGAATAGTTATTTTTACTTTATTGTCGAGGAAAACATATTTGATGTATTTCTGTGAATAGGAAACCTGTGCGATTAGTCCACAAAACAATATCATTATCAATACCTTACGCATATCTTTGATTTTTTGTGCAAAGATACCCGTTCAGCAGTTGGGAATTGTCAGAAATTATTCACATCCGGCACGCCTACAACTCCATTCCAAGGAAAAGTAACCGGAGTGTCCATTGATTTTCATCAAACAGATAAGGCACCCTGATACCGGCATTAAACTCAAACGGCAGATTCAGAATATTGAAATCGAAGTTGATATCAAAACCTGCTGACCTGTAAAGAGTTGAATTTCCCTGAAAACTTCCGGCACCATGGTCATAGAACACTGCTGACCTGACCCGTTTCAGGTAAAATAAAGCTCCGATGGGCAGATCGGGATAAAGCACCGGAAAATGATAATTGACTGAGAACCGCCTGAAATTATCCTGTCGCTCATAAGCGTAACCTCTTACAAAATTTACATTGCTTGCAAACCAATAGGTTTCATGATGATATTTTTCAAAATCAGCCTCAATGGTGATCACATGGCTTTTAGCCATTCCGGGAAAGTTAAACGCAGACTGAAGTGAAAAAATATTGCCTACCAACTGGTCTGAAAATAATGAGCGGCTGTAATGAATTGTTAACGACTGCGACCATCTCGCATCCACATCACGTTGGGCAGACGATTTTGTGTTTGAAATCTGAAAGGAGGCATTTAAAGGAATAAACCTGCCGTTAAAAGCGTCAAAGCTATCGACATCGGTCCGGCCATCTACCTGACGAACACCCGAAGAAAGGCTCAGCATGGCAAAACGCTGCCAGGCTCCGCGATTATTAAAAAAGGGTATATCCACACCGGCTGTCAGATCTTTTTCATTCCATAAATTGCCATTGCTATTCCTTCTGTTTCTCTCTGCAGACAGGGTAAATAATGGATAAAAACGATTGTAGCTCAATGAAAAACCGGTGCTCCATGTTTTATCCCTGTTGTAATTTGCAAATAAATTTATACCTGTCGTATTCAGCAGGTCATTGGAAGTGAGGCTGAAGCTTCCTGATTTGACAGAGGGCAAAAAAGTCCATGAATGGACATTCAGCAAATGAGCAGACTGATGATAGTCTGTTTCGGGATAAACGGTTTCAGGAATACCTGTTTCTCCTTCGAAAATGTTCCTGCCCTGTTCCTGCTCAATCATTGGCTCAAAATAGCGGGTTTCTCTGACCTGCACATCTTCGATGGGTTTCCATGTTGCAGGATTGACAGCTATTTCTGCAATATTGTATCCATATTCGGAATACTCAAGGAAAAGCATTTTGCTTTCATCATCAGACAGTGAGGCATTAACTCCGGCCAGCATGCAATTGGTAATCTGATAACGTTTTCCTGTCTGAATATCAATAGCATAGAGGTTGTCAACTCCTGAATAAGGGGATTCATAAATGATATAATTCCGGTAAAAAACAGGATTGGCAATGTTTTCCCATGTCTCCGGAATAACTACCTGATATGCTTTTGTCTCCAGATCAAGGATGACCAGAGATTTACCGTTAAACTTCTGACGGGTGAAAACCAGCTTTTTACCATCTTCCGACCATGAAGGGGTCTGAATAAAGGCATTGTCTTTTTCAGGAATACGCTCAAGAATTGCTCCCGTTTTAAAATCAAAAATGACCAGATTGCATCTCCGGTCGGTGGTGAATTCTACTGCAACAATTTTTGTAAAATCAGGAGAAATTTCAGGCACAAAAAACCTGCCTTTGGTGGTTAAATATCTGGTCTGCCCTGTTTTGAAATTAAAAAGTACAATGTCTGAGTAATTTTGATTCAGATAACGCTTGTCGTAACAATATTCATTATAGCAGATATAATCTCCGGCAATAGATGGCTTCTCGTAAACAGGCAACTGTTTGATTTTCTTTACACTACCATCTTCAGGATTTACAGAGACCAGATGAATATCGTCAGCAAGGCCATATTGTAAGGCAATGATATTTCCATCCGCGGAATAAACCGGATTTTCAAAATTCGTCCAGATTTTATTGTTTCTCTTATTAATGATTTTCGATTCAGTAAACTGAAGACCACTGACCTGCCAGCGATAAATTGAATCCAGTTCATCCATGGCAGCATTGTAAGTTTTTCTGGCATTTAAACCCGTATATTTTTTCATCATTCGTGAAAACCGGAAAGGACTGACAGAAAACCACGACACCCGATTGTGAATTTTATCCCATGTATCGGGCGGGTTGTGTCGCCTGACATAGCCGTTCATCAGATAGCCAAGGGTGTACCAGTTGGGATAATAATCTTTATAAGATAGCATATAAGCTTTGTAATAGCTGTATCTTTTCCCTGCCAGCAACAAGGCTCTGACATGCAGGTCAAAGTCAGGAATACGACCACGTCCGGTGGCGGTGAGGGAAGTTTCGGTGCCAACCGCATCCCCTTCCCAGAACCACATAGGGACAGAGATGACTGATAAAGCATTTACACCTGTCTGTCCGAAAAACAGAGAAGCGATACGTGTCAATCCGTGATTAAATTTATCGTACTGAACCATGTGACGACCTTCATGAACCGAAAGCAGCCGGTACCATTCGCCAGTTCCGACCAGTGAGCCTTGCGGAGGAGCTGAATACCATTCACTTCTGCGGGGTGCCAGACCGACATATCCGTTGGCCATTGCTCCACGGTTGGTCAGCATTAATGTCCATTTGCCGAACTTACGTGGTTTTAATGTTTTCTGCAAAGGCTCCCTGACATATTCCAGCGTATTGGCTACCCGCTGGGCTTCGCCTGATAATTCTTCCGGATAAATTATTTTGTAATGGTCTGTTTTTATCTGTTTCCATCTGATAAACGGCTCATTTTGCTGAATATCCTGTGCTTTGTTAAAATAAAAAGCCAATACAAAACACAACAATGCAATTATTTTTTTCATAAATCAATGATTTTCAATTTGATAACAGAAACAATCTCTTAGTCTAAAGCTGACAGATAATCAGTAATCAGCCGGAAAGCTCCTTCATAACCTTTCATCGAAACGTTTGAAGGGACATCGCCAATCCCATGATAATGATAGTTTTTCTGCGGATCACCCATCAGATAGAGGTATATGGCATTTACTTTTTTCTCTGTAAACGGATAATGGTCGCTGATCGGAGAATTCTGACGCGACTGAATATCAACGAGATACTTCTTTGAAGTATTGATACTTTTCATTTTAGTAAATTCAGATTTACCGTTCATCACCATCAGGCCGGTTTCTCCTGTTGACATCATGTCGAGGTTGATCATCAGGCGGATATCAGCCAGTGAAATTTTTGAATGCTCAGTAAAATATTTTGATCCGATAAAGCCGGCCTCTTCAGCCCCGAAACCGATAAAAATCATTGAATAATCCGGCTGATTAAACACATCGGCATAATGACGTGCCAGATCAAGCATCATAGCTACTCCGCTGGCATTGTCGTTGGCTCCCGGAAAATACAGGTTTTTCCCCATGCATCCCAGATGGTCATAATGTGCCCCAATTATGATATACTTATTGGGATATTTTTTCCCTTTCACCATCCCGATTACATTCTGTGTTTTATAGTCGTAATAGAATTTTGTATCTATTTTGAGTGTAACCATTTCGGCTTTCTTCGGGAAAACTTCTTTTTTCACGATGACTGTCGGAAATTTATCAAAGTAAGTGGAAACTCCCCACATCAGGTCGTTTGTCAGCAACATGATGGCATCGGCTTTCATCTCGTTGGCAATGATTTTTTTAATGTATTTATTGTAAGGCTCTTTCTCAAAAGTCGCGACATCAATCACCATACAATAACCTGTAAAATCTTCAGCCATAAAGTTTTCAAAAGCAGCGTCATCTTTGATATGACGGGGAGCCAGATAATAAATGTCGAGTTCCTTTAAAGGGGTAGGCCCTGATGATGGCGACACCAGAAAATCTATTCCCGGTTTTAGCTCGGTTTTATCAATCATGAGTTTTACCGTTTCAGGAAACGTGTTTACCTTCATCGAAAACTCCTGCTGATAGGTCTTTATAGGTTGCCCGACCCTGCTGCCTGAAGTTGCCACAACGGTATCAAACGGGAGTAAGCCAAATTTAATAAACTCATTTTCAATAAAATATGCTGCCTTTTTATCTCCGGCACTGATGTATCCCCTGCCAAACATGTCGGCTGCACACAGCTTTTCCATCACTGTTTTTGCATAATCAAGGTCTTGTGCAAAAACAAACAGGGAAAATAAAATGCTTACAAAAACAAATATCAGTCTTTTCATGATTCAGTTTTTAAAAAGATCAGTGATAAAATAATGTAAATCAATATAATGAGAGGTATTGCAAGAAAAAGAAAAATGATAAACATGACCACAAACAAAGCTACCAGTAAATACTGGAGCTTATTTTCGGCAAAAGACCAGGCTTTCATTTTAAAACTGAATAATTTCAGCCTGCTCAACATTAAAAAAGAAAGCAGGAAAGAAATAAACAGCAGAAACCATGGATTCAGAATAAAATCCTTGAAATAAATGGATTCCAGGTTAAAAATATAAAGGTCGTAACGTAAAATAAGCGGCAGAGAGGCCACCACCAAAGCAGAGGCAGGAGTAGGTAAACCTTTGAATATGGCCGTTTGTTGCTGATCAAGATTGAAACGGGCAAGCCGGATAGCAGCAGCAGCAGGCAGAATAAAGGGGATAAAAGTAACTGCAGGTATTTCTGTAAAATAAAGCGTTTCAATCCAGTTTGCGTGTGCCCGCAGTAGGAGAACGTGAAGGATAAATGCCGGCAAAAGTCCGAAACTGACCAAATCGCTGAAAGAGTCGAGTTGTTTGCCGATATCGGACATAAGATTGAACTTTCTGGCGGTTAAGCCATCCAGAAAGTCAAAAATACAGGCCCAGATGACAAACCACGAAGCAGTGAATACATCCCCGTAAAGGGCATTTACTATTCCTGAAAATCCGCAGAAAAGATTGAGCAGGGTAAAAATATTGGCAGTATTTCTTAAAATAAAATTCATCTGAATGGAGGCAAAGTTAATAAGCCTCTTTCATTTAGAAAATATATTTGTACAACTGCCCGGATTTTGCATGTTCAGGCAGAAAATAATGAAAATGGGCAACCACTGGGACATTCGGTATGCTACCACTGAATATATTTACGGAACAGAACCAAATTTTTATTTCAAAAACTTTATCGACCGGCATGAACCGGGTAAAATCCTGCTTCCCTGCGAAGGAGAAGGCAGAAATGCAGTCTATGCAGCCCTCAGAGGCTGGCAGGTTGATGCTTTTGATACCAGCACCGAAGGCAGAAAAAAAGCATTGAAACTTGCTGCCGAAAAAGGCGTTGAAATCAACTATTTCCTGCACGATGTTTTTGATACCAATGGCTTTGAGGCTGATTATGATGCAGTTGCCCTGATATTTGCCCATCTTCATTCATCAAACAGAAGAAGAGTTCACCGTTATTTCAGCGGCTTAATCAAAGACGGAGGCTTTATTGTCCTGAATGCCTTCGCCAAAGAGCAACTGCCGCTCAACACAGGGGGACCGAAAGACATCGAAATGCTGTATCATGTGGAGGAAATTCGTGAAGACTTCAACACCCTGCATATACTCGAACTGGTTCAGAAAAAGATTCAGCTCGATGAAGGTAATCTTCATTCCGGCTGGTCGGAAAATATTTTGTTTTTGGCTCAAAAAAGTGATGCAATATGAGAGCACGTTTTATTCCGGCAATTTTAACCATCTTTTATTTTTCGACTGTAATGGCTCAGTTTGTTGATCCTGAAATGGTCAGATTTGCAGAGAAATTCAAAAAAGCATTGATGGCTCAGCAGGTAGATTCATTGATTGCCCTCAAACCCACACCTGAAATATGGAGAAAACTCTATCCTGCAGAAACCCGGAAAATGAAGGATGAAGACATCATCAGAAACATCAATAAAAATGAGAAGACCATTGAAGATTACAACAATATCATTGAATCGGCCAAACAGGAAAAAGTCAATCTGGCAGGACTTCAGTATGTCAGCTATAAACTGAATGATTCACCGGACGGGAAAATGTTCAGTGCTGAGATTAAATACAAATATGGCGGACGGGATGAAGTAGTGTTTTCCTTCAGTCTTGTCAGATATGAAACCACCTTTTATCTGAATGAAATCCTGCTTAGCTATGAAATTTTCAAACGTTATTATTTCAACCGATGATAAATGAAGAACCCCTATCCTATTTCCTTAAAAAGGAAGGCTTTAACCGTTTGAACATCAGGAAATGGGTTCCGGGAGAAAAATACGGGGCAATTTTACTGAAAAACGGCAATATTGGCGTTTGTGCCACACTCAACCACCCTCAGCTTACCGATATTCCTGAAACAATTGAACTTACCAGAATTTCTGACAGAATTTTTTATCAGGCTTACCTGAATGCCATCCTGAACTACAACAATCACTACACTGAAACTTCCGATATTTCAGGAAAAATAGTATTTGGCCGTTATCAAAAAATTGTCATGATAGGCTGGTTCAGAACCTTAGCAGAAAAAATAGGTCAGACGCGGGCAGAACTGAGTATTTTTGATATGGATCAGGAGGATGAAACAATTTGTCCGGCAAAACAGATGAATGAAAAGCTGCAGCAGGCAGATGCCATTATCCTGACATCAACCTCGGTGATGAACAATACATTTTATGACATCATCAGCCAAAGCAAGGAAATCTGTGATATTTTTACGCTGGGGCCAAGCACATTGCTCGACAGGGATATGTTTCGCTACAGAAACATCAGGCAATTGTTCGGTGCGGTATTCAGAAAAAACGATGCCCAACTGCTGGAAATGATTGCTCAGGGACATGGAACCTCAACATTTTCGATACGCATGCAAAAAGTTTATTTATTGCCCTGAAAATAAGGAAATTTCAATCAGACAGCAAAATAATACATTAATTTGCCTTATTTTTGCAGCATTCAGGCGTTTTGTTCTTAATTTACTGGGGCCGACCGGAATAGACAGGTTAGCAGTTGTATATGTAAGCATGCAGGTTCACGCGATAGAAACCTCAACAGCGGTCGCAAACAATTAAACGGCAACGTTTCTTATTCTCTGGCTGCTTAATCTTTACCGATTAAATAAGCCAGTCTTCCCGGCACTCCGATTTCTGCCGGAGAGCCATCAGGGAGGATCGCAAAGCAGAATAAGCGGGTGAAGGGTCTCGTCAGCCTGCCGACAAACTCAGAGACTTGTGCAGCAAACAGTCGTGTTTCAGGCCTGCTGCTGCAGACATAAACTGAAACTAAGCATGTAGAAAGCATATAGGACGCTTTCTCTGGACGGGAGTTCGATTCTCCCCGGCTCCACTAACAAAACCACCTGTGAGGGCATTTAAATATTTTTTATTTCTGTCGATTTTCTTATTTTCAGAATATCTTTCTGCCCAGGAAGATACCAATGCTATTCTTGCCCTCATTACCGTTGACAGTTGGGAAAAACCAAAAATCTCCGGTGCCAGAATAGCCTGCACCAACCTGAATACCATGGAGGCAAAAGGAACAAAGACTACCAATGGCCTTGCCCGGCTTTATCTTAGTTTTAACACCCTTTACGTCATCGAAGTTTCTTATCCGGGTTTTTATAAAAAAGCCATTCATGTTGAAACCACCATCGGCAAAAAGGACATCTTGCCCAATATGACCGTCAACATTGAATTCCTGTTAAAAAAGAATTGTGAAAACGACAGCATGGAAGGCACCATTATGAATGAAGCCATGGGCAGAATCACTTATAATAAACACAACCGTCAGTTTGAATATGATACCCGCTATACTTACCGGATGGAAAATATTTATGAAGATATACGTAAAAAGAAATGTGAGCTGGCAGCAAAAGTCAGGCGGGCGCAGAAAATTGCAGTCGAAATGGGTGACTCAGCAAAAAATACTGAAAAGATAGCCGAGCTGAAAGGAGAACTGGAGCAACTGGCTGTTGAAATTCATAAGCTTGAGGAAGGGGTCAGAGAGTATTATGAAAAAGATCTGAAAGATAAAAATGTGGCCTCATTTTCAGGAAAGACCATTGCCTCTGCTGATACTGTTACAGCTTCTGACACTACTTCATCAGAGGATTGGAAAAAAGTTAAACCTAAATTTGATGAGAAAAAACCATATATTTTCATTTTTCCGCGACACGGATGGCCCAGCGAACTGGCTAATTACCTGCAGGATTCCAGTTACAATGCACATTCCATCGGTTATTTCTGTTATTCTTTAAATGAAGAAAAGCGGGAAATATACATAGAAGATGCTGCCGAACTCCGTGAAAAATTCCCTGCCGAATTTGACAAAGCATTTTATAACTGGGATTATATCGTAAATGTGAATAAGAGAAAGGAATAGAAAAAAACACACAGCATTCTGGTTCTATTAGAATTATATTCCTTGCTTATTAATCCACATGAATATTTTCCGGATAAACTCCTGTCGCATTGTTTTTCAATTCTTTATCCTCAAAGCCATTCTGATATTGCTGTTGGTCAGGAAAGGTGATGAGTGATGGGTGATGGGTTTGTCCGTGCCAGAAATATGGAAGAATTCCGCCTTGGATAACAAAAAAATTTTTTTATTGTATAAAACTTTGTTGCTTTTGTATCTGAACAAAAACATTAATTTTGCCTTCAGAATTTAAGTCTAAAATGATTTTTATGGCTGAGGCGTATTCAAGTAAAGTAAAAATATACGTAATATTGCGTATATCCAATCGTTATAAGCCATTTTAATACGGCCACAAACAATGACAGAATCATTTGAACATAAAGGAATATTTTGGTTGCCAAGTAAGCCGACAGAACAAATACACGGCATCTTAAAGTATGCACCAGAAGACGGTGTAAGACTTGACCTAATAGGAGCATTTCCAAGACAGCAAGACAAATTTGATTTAATATTAGGTTTTACAGAAACTGGAAAATGTGTAACGCTTTACAATTCGTTTGAGACGCAGCGTGGCTTCAACCTACCGGGTATGGACACATCAAAAATATTCTCAAATTTTGCCTTAATTGGTTCAGAACATTTAGACACACTCCCGAAACTTAAATTTCAAAAGGCGACTATTTATCTAAAACATTTAGACGAGTGGGTAAATAGGAGAGAAGGTTTTCAGATTGACGAAAACTGGAAAGAAAAAGAAGTAACAATAAAATACAAATTGCCAAAAAGCATTGAAACAAATGTTGGGAGTAAATTCAAACTAACAATAAGTCCTACGGCAAAGGGACCATGTTGGAATATTGTCCAAAAGGAAGCGAAAATTACTCAACGAATAAATTGTATTTTTAGTTACAGTAGAAAAAAATCTTTTGACGACATACTGGAAGACATTAGCCACTTTGAACAGTTTCTAACTTTATGTTCTCAAAGACCGACACACCCAATTGAGTATTATTTATTGAACAAAGATGAAAAAGGCAAATTCACCAAACGGTTTGACGTTTATCATCAAATAACGGTTGACAAGACCATAAAAAAAGATTTAACGCCATTTGACTTTTTGGTTCAATTTAAACCAATTGAGCCGTCATTTGATACCATAATCAATAAATGGTATTCTTCTCAAATTGTTTTAGAAACCTGTTACATTCCATTTTTTAATAATTATTACGGACGACAATTATATACTTCCGACAAGTTTCTAAATATGTGCCGTGCATTAGAAGCATTTCACAGAGACACCGTTGGTGTAACTGACCCTGCAACAGGCAGAGAATATCATTACAAAAAGAGAGTTATTGAAGTATTCGACAGCGTTAGCAGTTGCTTTAATTTTCTTCTCAAAATTCGTGACAAAAATAAATTTGCTGATAAAATCAAAAATTACCGCAATGATTTTACGCATTCAAATCCCATTCTACTTGACAGAAATAAAAAGTATTTAGAAACTCACTACCTTACAGAGAAATTAACGATAATAATGAGCTGTGCTATTTTGCATTACCTAGGCTTGACAAAAAAAGAAATAAAGCAACGAATGACAGATACAAGTCTTTACACTCACATAAAATACAAAATGAAATAATGTTGACAGAAAAAACGGCTTATAACACGGGCTTTCCGTCAGGCGGGGTGACGTGCAAACTTGGAGCTTTGTGCTTCTATTCAAGTTCAGTGCAGGTTGACAGTTTTGTGCTCCGAAACCCGCCCGAACGCAAAGCCCGAAACCGTTAGCGTTCATGCTAAAAAAAGCCAGCCGCATCCCGATAGCTGTCGGAACACAAGTCCACGCTTCGCAAAACCAAATGTGCCATTTTTTTGTCCACACACCAACGAATAATAATAACTTTGCACTTATGATATTTGAGTAAATAATGACCAATCAGAACCCGGAACAAACAGCAAGAGATAACATCGACAGGCAACTGAATGCCTGCGGTTGGGTGGTTCAATCCAAATCCAAAATTAATTTTAGTGTCGGTATTGGTGTGGCTGTTCGTGAATATCAGACGGATGTCGGACCTGCCGACTATGTGCTGTTTGTTGACAGAAAACCGGTTGGAATTATTGAGGCAAAACGTGAAGAAGAAGGGCATAAACTCACCGTACATGAAGGGCAGGCAGAAGATTATGCTGCCGCTAAACTCAAATACCTGAACAACGAAAAACTACCCTTTGTGTATGTAAGCACAGGCGAAGTAACTTTGTTTACCGACTTTAGAGACCCTAAACCAAGAGCCAGAAATGTATTTACTTTTCATCGGCCCGAAACGCTGCGAAACTGGCTGAAGAAAACCAAATCGCTGCGGGCAGCCCTGCAAGACCTTAACAATTTGCCCACCCAGGGATTACGCGATTGCCAGATAAATGCCATTCACAACCTTGAAAAATCGTTCAGGCAAAATAAGCCGAGAGCTTTAATTCAGATGGCTACCGGTTCGGGAAAAACCTTTACTGCCATCACATCTGTTTATCGCCTGCTGAAACTGAAAGACGATAACAACAACAATGTAGTCAGACGTATTCTTTTTTTAGTGGATACCAAAAACCTGGGCGAACAGGCCGAGCAGGAATTTATGAGCTACCTGCCCAATGACGACAACCGTAAGTTCACCGAATTGTATAGTGTTCACAGGCTTAAATCAGGATATATTCCTGACGATAACCATGTGTACATCAGCACCATCCAACGCCTGTATGCCGTGTTGAAAGGACAGGACCTTGACGAAAGTGCCGAAGAAGATAATCCACACGAAAAGTGGCAACCCAAAGAAGTGCCACCGGTAGAATACAACGAAAAACTGCCGGTTGAATTTTTCGACTTCATTTTTATTGACGAATGCCACCGCAGTATTTACAATCTGTGGATGCAGGTGCTGGATTACTTTGATGCTTTTCAGATTGGACTCACAGCAACGCCCGATGCCCGCACTTATGCTTATTTTCAGCAAAACATCGTTTCGGAATACAGCCACGAAATGGCCGTAGCCGATGGCGTAAATGTGGGTTATGATGTGTACCTGATTGAAACCAAAATATCCAAACAAGGGGCTACACTTTGGAAAGGTCAATACATTGAAACACGCGAAAAGCTCACAAGAAAAAAACGTTATGAACTGCAGGATGAGGACGAAAGCTATTCTGCACAGCAGTTGGATAAAGACATTGTTAACCCCAACCAAATTCGCATGGTGATTCGCACCTTCAAGGAGCATCTGCCACAAATGTTCCCTGACCGCTACGACAATGACGGCAATTTTGAAGTGCCCAAGACACTGATTTTTGCCAAAACCGACAGCCACGCTGATGATATTATTCAGATTGTAAGAGAAGAGTTTAACGAAGAAAACCGCTTTTGCAAAAAAGTAACCTACCGTGCCGAAGAAGACCCCAAATCGGTGCTGGCTCAGTTTCGCAATGATTATTACCCGCGTATTGCCGTAACGGTGGACATGATTGCCACCGGCACAGACGTGAAACCGCTTGAATGTCTTCTCTTTATGCGCGATGTGAAAAGCCGCAACTACTTTGAGCAAATGAAAGGACGCGGCACACGGGTAATCAATTTTGACGATTTGAAAAAAGTTTCGCCCTGCGCCAAAATGGCTAAAGACCATTTTGTGATAGTGGATGCCATTGGTGTTACCAAAAGCCTGAAAACTGACAGCCGTCCGCTGGAGAAAAAGCCCGGTGTGCCTTTGAAAGATTTATTGGGTGCTGTGGCGGTGGGTGCACGGGATGAAGATTTATTTACTTCTTTGGCAAACCGCCTGACCCGATTAGACAAACAGATTACCGAAAAAGAAAAAAAGCAGTTTGAAGAAAAATCGGGTGGCAAATCGCTTACACAGGTAGTAAAAGACCTGCTGAATGCCTACAACCCCGATACCGTTGAAGCCATTGAGCAAAAAGTAAGAGAGGAAAAACCTGGCGAAGCACCTGCCCTAATTGAAGCAGAAATCAATCAACGATTAGAGCAACTGCGCCATGAAGCCGCCAAAGTATTTACCGGAGAGCTGAACGAATTTATTGAAAATGTTCGCAAAGCCCACGAACAAAAAATTGACCTCCTTAACCCCGATGAACTCATAAACGCAGGCTGGGACAAAGACAATATTTCGGCAAGCTCTGCCTTGGTGGATGACTTTAAAGCGTGGGTGGAAAGCCACAAAGATGAAATGGTGGCCTTGCAGATTTTTTACAGCCAACCCTACCGCAGGCGTGAGCTTACTTTTGCCATGATTAAAGATTTGTCGGACAAAATCAAAATGGAAAAACCCACCCTTGCCCCTTTGAGTGTTTGGCGGGCTTATGAGCAACTGGATGCTTCGACTCTTCGACAGGCTCAGAGCTCAGCACCCATTGGCAGCCCTAAAAACGAACTGGTTGCATTGGTTTCTTTAATCAGAAGAGTGATGGGAATTGATAATGTTTTAACCCCTTACGACAAAACCGTAGATAAAAACTTTGCCGACTGGGTGTGGAAAAAACAACAAGGTGCCGGCATCAAGTTTACCAAAGAGCAGATGGAATGGCTGTATATGCTGAAAGAGCAGATTGCCACTTCGGTTCATGTTGATATGGACGACCTTGATTATACGCCCTTTGATGCCAAAGGTGGAAGGGGCAAAATGTGGCAACTCTTTGGCGATGAAATGGAAACGATTATTAACGAACTCAACGAAGCCCTGGCAGCATAATGTCTTGAACCATGATTATAAGGATTAATTGATTACTTGATTATGAAATATGAAGAATTGACACGAAAAATTATTGGTGCTGCCATGGAGGTGCATAAACATCTCGGAAATGGATTTCAGGAAGTGGTGTATCAAAGAGCACTTTCCATTGAAATGAACTTACAGGGCATAGCACACGAACGAGAAAAGGAGATGCCATTGCAATACAAAGGTTATGATATTGGCACCCGCAGGGTTGACTTTTTTGTGGAGGAAAAAATAATGGTAGAAATCAAAGCCATCATTAATCTTGAAGATGTTCACCTGGCACAGGCCATGAACTATGTAGAAGCCTACAACATGGAAATAGGTCTGTTGCTGAATTTCGGTTCAAAAAGCTTGCAATTCAAACGTGTTCATAACAATAATCTTATTAATAAATCAAGCAATCATGGCCATCAGGCATAATCATGGTTCAGACAATTGAGCAGCATTATGAACGAAAATAATATATTACCGAAAGGGTGGAGCATTAAATCTATTTATGATGAAATGAAAGACATTATTAACGAACTAAAAAGAAACTGAAATTTCAATGAAAATAAAATTCCCAGAAAATAGTATA
>Ga0116147_1001857_pt1 | contig 22335 bp, 10 predicted proteins | sample AD_JPNHG3_MetaG_FD_89749 | JGI IMG/M metagenome (GOLD analysis project Ga0116147, IMG submission 89749) | Active sludge microbial communities of municipal wastewater-treating anaerobic digesters from Japan - AD_JPNHG3_MetaG | ecosystem: Engineered > Bioreactor > Anaerobic > Digestate | place...
GACTTGTCCTGGACGGCCACCTGGTACTCCAGGTCGGAGCCGGCGACCACGGCAGCCGGCGCGGCAAGCGCCACACGGCCAATCTCGGCGGGGAGGAAGGCGTAGAGCTTCCCAGGATAGTACCGCAGGTCGGCCTGGAGCGACATCCAGTCGCCTTTCGGCGTCGGCTCGCTCTTCACCGCGACCGGCTTCATCTCGAGCACGTCGTAGCACGCGGGCGGGCGCTTCGGGAAGCGCAACGTCGGCGCATCAGGGGCCTGGTAGAGGGTCTTGTAGAGACCTGTGAACTTCGTGGGCGCGAAGTTGGGCACCACCAGGTACTCGGCCTGGCCGCAACGGAGCCAGTCGGGGCCGACGAGAAGGCTGTGCTCCGCTGCGGGCGGGATGCGTTTCGACAGGAACGCCCCGACCAGCCTGGTCATCTCCTCGGTCTGGTCGAAGACGGTCTCGAACTCGAAGTCAATGTTGCGCGGGAAGGCGCCGCCGAGCTTGTCATCGTATTCATCGAGGTCGGAATCCAGCCGCACGATGCCCTCGATGGGCAGCCGGCTCGAACGCTCGACGGCCACCGTCTTGCCCGCGTCCACGAGGCGCTTGAGCGCGGCGAGCAGGTCGGGCGGCGTCTCCCCCTCGAGGGTGAAGCCGGGCGCGAACACCACCTCATAATCCATCCCCCTCCCCTCGCGAATCTGCCGGTCACAGAGGAAGTCGGCGGGGAATCCTGCCCGCACGCAGGCCACCCACAGCCCCTCGCACGTGCACGACAGGTTCTCGGGCTTGCGTGGGGCCAGATGGTCGGCTTGGCGCGAGTAGTAGATGGCCACCTTGCGGTAGCCCCTCTCCAGCCTGGTGAAGAGGTCGCCGTAGCGGGTGCACAGGGCGTCGGTGAGGTCGCGCACGACGTCGCGATTGTCAATGGCCTCGGGGTGCTCGTAGTCGTGCGGGATCGTGAAGAAGGCCAACCCGTCCACCTTCTGCGACAGGGCAAAGAAGGCCTGGCGCACGATGTGGTCGCCGAACAGCGGCGGCGCGCCGAACGTGTGAAGCTGCGTCCACACCGGCAGGCCATCACGCACGCGCATCACGTCGGCCTGCATCGGCGCGAAGACGGGGCGGTCGCCGTAGCCGCCATCCTTGTACATCACGCAGGCGGCGAGGTCGAGGTCGGCGAAGACGTCGTCGGAGGTGCCGTTGGGCGCCAGGTTGCCGCCATTGCCGCCCCAGAAGCGCTGGAGGGTGAGGTTCCGCGCGGCGGGGAGGACGGACTTGGCCGCGCGCGACATGCGGGCCGAGAAGTCGCGCCAATAGGCGTCCATGTGCTCGGCCCAGGCTCGGTAGGCCGCGAGGTCCTCCGGCTTGCGCTGGCTGGGTGGGCGCCCGACGAAGCGGTCGAGGGCCTTCACGGCGTCGGCGCTGGTCGCGCCCCTGTGCTTCTCGCGGAAGGCCACCTCTTGGGCTTTGAGGAAGATCTGCGACATGGCCGTGCCCGTGTCGGCGGTGTCGTAGAACTCGTCGTACAGGCACAGGCCCTTGAGCGCGGGGCTGTGCCGCACGGAGGCCGCTTCGAGGCTGATGTAGCGCTCGCACGCGTCGAACGTCTTCGGCTCGCGCGGGAGCATGGTGTCGTTGTAAGTGAACACGTTCTCGTAGAAGGCCAGGTTGTGGCGCACGCAGGCGTTGAGGAAGCGGTCGCGGCCGCTGGGCTGGCCGTAGCTCTCGGCGGGGCCCAGCTCGGGCCGCTCGCGCACCAGTTGCTCCAGGTCGCCGTCGCGGCGGAACACGCGGCTGATGTCGTAGGTCATGCCAACGAAGGCGTTGTAGCCCATCGCGGCGATCTCACGGGCGAGGTCCTCGGCGCCCTCCCCGGTTCGCAGCACGCGCTGATACTGGTCGCCCATGACGTTGTACTTGCCATAGAGCACGTTGGCGAAATGCGTTCGGGGCGTGGGGTCCACCATCTCGATGGAGAGCGGGCGGGTGGCGTGCCCGCCGACGCGTGCCTCGACCCGGTAGCGGCCTGGGGCGAGGGCGCGGCTGGCCGAGGCGTCCATCCGTAGGATGAAGGTCTCGCGCTTCTCGATCGCCTTCGCCGTCTTCTCGCGTAGCAGCGGAGAGCGTGCGCCGGCCGAGTCCACAAGGTCGGCCTCGATGGGCGCGCCGGCGGCGAGCGGCCGGCCGAGCGCGAGGACGCTGAGGCCGATCCAGAATGCCTCGCCGCGGAAGAATGCGTCGCGGCCCCGCTGGGTGAACAAGCCGATGCCCACGGGGCGTTCTCGCGCGACGGAGACCCACTGCTCGCTGAACAGCGGCGGCGCGCCGTCGGGCCGCACGCCCAGGCGCAGGCGGTAAACGCCGTCGGGCGTCTCCCCGATGGCCACCTTCACGGCACCGTCCTCACCTGCTTCCACCTTCAGGTCGGCCCATGGGCCGCCGTCGTACGGCTGCATCCGGGCGAAAGCCGGCGAACTGAGCCGCTCACCTGCGCTCGCGGCTCGCACGCGGGCCTGGAGGCTGCCGCCGGGGCGCAGGTGCCGGGTGGCGGACTCGACCACGACCACGCGCGGCACGCCGGTCGCCTTGTCGGGCACATCCAGTCGCAAGCTCTTCAGCGGCAGGGTGCGCAGGTCGCCGTCCACGTCGAGCGTCGGCCCCTCTTCGGAAATCCGGATGTGGTACGGTTGCTGCCTGGGATACCAGTTGGTGAGGAACCTCCGTCCCGCATCGTGGCTGCCCCACACGAACTGCTCGACGCCCGGCACGACCAGTCTTGCCCCAACGGGGCCCTCGACGGGGAAGCCGTAGAGCGGGACCTCGATGACGCCCTTCGCGACCCGCAATCCCTCGACGCTTTGGCCGCCGCCCGCGCCGGGGGATATGCCGTCCGCGCTCAGGTGAAACGTGAGACCCAAGGGGTGCGCGACGTAGCCCTTGCCCACCTGGTTGGCCGGCAGCCAGATGGTGAGCGGGGCGAACTTGTCGAATACAGGCAGTAGTTCGCGGGCTTTCGCGGTGCTGCCCCCTGTCCTTCCCTTCTCACTCTCGCCTTCAGTCTCGCTCTTCGCGTGGTCGGCCGCTTCGCGAAGCGTGAGGTCGGGCAGCGGCGTCACGCGCATCGCCATCGGCAGATCGCCCTCGTCAGGGTTCGCGCGGAAGGCTCGAATGGTAACCGGATAGCATCGGATGCGCACGACCTGCCCCTCGACGGCCAGATCGGGGTCGGCCGAGGCCACCGCGCCCTCTTTGTCTACCGTGAACACGTGATCGCCCGGCCAGATCGTGTGGTTCCCGGGTTTCAGGGCCGCTTTGGCCACAGGCACGCGGCCGATGTACTTCTTCTCGTGATAGCGCTCGAAGACCGGTTCCCCGTCGAGAAGCACGTTCCGCGCCCAGCACCCGAGGTCGAGGCCGACCTTCACGGCCTCCATGCCGCGCTCGGTGGGCACGATCTCGGTGATGGGCCGTTGGCGCTCCAGTTTGTCCACGGTCACGCCGGGCTGATCGTAGGGGACCAGGCGCAGCTCGACCTCCACCGCGCCGCCGAGGGCGGCGACGGCCATGGCCCATGACACAACGGCCAATGACCAACAGGCAAGTCGGCCGCGGCATCCCTCGTTGGTCCTTGGGCATCGGGCTCTGGCCATTCGAATCGGCCTCAATGCGTCAGGGCGAAGAGAATCCAGTTGGTCACCTGCTGGTAGATCATCTCGCGGTACCGGTTGTCGCCACCGTGGCCAATGCCCTCGCCGATGGGGTTCGAGGCGGTGGGCGGCGTGGAGATCTCCCACGCGCAGCCGTCGTCGTTCGGGCTGAAGAAGACGGCGGGCCGGTCGTCGAGAAGGAAGTAGAGCCAGGGCCTCGTGAACGCCTCGCCGGGCCAGGGCGTGGGGTAGATCATCTTGAACGCGTCGGCCACGCGCGGGTCGGTCTTAAGCAGCCAGATCGGCTCGGCGCCGGGAATGAGCTTCGAGACCTCGGGCCGCACGCTGTCGGCGAACGGGCTGCCGCGCAGGTAGCAGTCGTCGAGGTACAGCGTACCGCCGCGCTCGAGCCAGCGCTTGAGGTTCGCGGTCTCCTTTTCGTTCAGGCTCCAGCGAGTGTGCGCCGTGAGGTAGACAAGGGTGTATTCGAAGAGCTCGTCGCTGGCCAGGTCGAGGCCCTCGTTGTCGGTGTAGACGGGCAGGTCGGTGCGCTGATTCACCTGGTAGAGCAGGTAGGGAATGGCCGTAGGGTCGGCATCCCAGTCCACGCCAGGCATGGCCGGCTTGATGCGGCGGAGGGCGATCCTGTTGCGGCGCTCCTTGGCCTCCGCGGCTGAGCGTTGGCGCGCCTCCCTGGCCGAAAGCTCGGTGCGGTTCATCTCGCCGGCCCGTTCGGCCCAGGTGCTGCCGCGCGAACGGGCATCCAGGAGGAGGACAACGAGGACGGGCAGAAGCAGAGCTCTCATTGGTCACTCAACCCCGGAGAGAAGGCGGAAGTAATCCCCCACCGCGTCCTCGGCCCCGCTGGGCCAGGTCTCGTCGGCCACGCGCGACTTGAGGTCGTGCCGGGCGACCTCCTGCCGCGCCTCGGTGCGGACGGTGCGGACGGGCTCGACCAGGAGATCGGTCTCACGCTTGATCTTCACGAGTCCGCCGAGCAGGCCCTGGGCGTCGAAGCCGAAACGCTTCTCAGTGAACGCGGCCAGGTCGGGCCGGACGATGACGATCTCGACGGGCTGCGCGCGGCCCAGGCGTGGCCCGGTCTCTGTGTTGTTGTCGCGCGCCAACACGTTCAGGGTGATTCGGTCACCTGCCTCCAGCGGCGGGCTGAGGCCCTTGAACAGGTCGGCGAACCGGCCCCGCACGCGGTCGCGCGGCGGGTCGAAGCGCTGCGACTGCGAGCCCTGCCGCACCGGCCGCCCGAGCAGCGGATCCACACCCTCGACCTTGAGGTCCAAGGTCACCTCGGCCACGCCGAAGTCATCGTCGGCCGTCCACCCCAGGGCGAAGGCGGCCGCCTCTTCGGCCATCATCGTGAGCTTGCGGTTGCGCAGCAGCACCTGCACGGTCGGCGCCTCGTCGGCCTGGGTGGCCACCTCGAACGAGAGCGGCCGCTCCATCTCGAAGCCAGGGCCGCAGACCCCCGTGAGGTGCAGGCTCGCGCGCTCGGGGCGCGCCAGGGTAAACGAGAAGTGCCCGAACCGGCCGCTGACGGCCACCGGCTGGCGCGACCCATCGAGCCACTCGACCCAGCAGTGATCAGGGTGCAGGTCGGTGGTGGACGCGAAGCTCACCAGCACGTCGGTGCCCACCAGCCCCTGAAGGCGCGCCACATAGCCCACGAGCGTGCGCGGCGCTTGCCCCGTGTAGGCGGGATAGGCCAGTTCGTAGTGGATGGCGCTCACCGCCGGCAGGTCCCCCACGGTCACCGTGTGCTGGGCACTCCGTCGGCCGGCGCACTCGAACTCGTAGGTGAAAGACTCTTCCGCCCTGGCCACCTCGAAGGACGCGCTGCCCTGGGCCAGCGCGAGCACGCTGGCGATCGGCTTGGGCAGGGCCTTGTCTCTGCCCAGCTCCTGCCGCACGAGGGTCACCTGGCGCCGCCGTGCACCACGGGCCTCGACGCGGAGCGTCACGGGCCGGCCGCGCACCACCGCCACGTCGCCCGGATGCACAACGAGAGTCACAGGGAACAGGGAATCGAGGACGACGGCCCAGGCATCTCCCAACCGCTCGACACGTGCCCGCACCGCGTCCCGGGCGAACACAAGGCACAGTACACAGAGGAGAGCGGTCGAGGCCGCGACGCGTAGGAGGCGTCTGGGGCGGCGCAGGTCGAGCAGGCGGCAAAGGTCCATCTCGGCGAGCCGCCGCACCGTGCGCTCGAGAAGCGCGTGGACGAGACCCGCCGAATAGCCCAGCGGCCCCTTGGCCTCGGCCACCTCGCGCCCGAGCTGGAGCGAGCCGATGAGCTGGTTGTCGAGTTGGCCGTGGAGCGCTTCGATCAGCCGCGCCTCTCTCTCGACCTGGATTCGCCGCAGCATCGCCGGCACGAGGCGCAACGTCACGGCCCCCAGCGCGGCCAGCACCGCCAGCACGAACAGGGCCAGGAGCGGCCACGCGGGCAGCCGCACAGCCCAGTCGAGCGCGAACCACGCCAGCAGCGATCCAGGCCCCAGGATCACGACCCAGGCAAGGCCCTCGGCCATGGCCCAGCGCTTGCGCGACAGGCCGAAGCCGCGGACAGCGGCCACGACCGAGCTCAGGGGATTGCGGATTGCGGACTGCGGGTCGTGGGAACCCATGGAAGCATGACCCCGTCCCTTCGCGTCCTGGTCCGCAATCGGCGTCCCGCGCTCCAGGTTCATACCATCCCCCTCCTCTTGCGGAGGAAGCAATCGGCGGCCACGATGGCGACCATGAGGACCATCGTAACCGGCAGATTCCAGAGGGCAATGGTGGCCGTGGTGGTGAGTCGCCGTGGAGCCAACGTCAACGCGGTGGGCAGAGCGGCGGCCTCCTCGGGCGTGAAGACACGGCCGCCGGTGCCCTCCGCGAGCTCAGCCATGGCCTCGGGCTTCGCGCGCGGGTCGTCCAGCTCCTCATCGCCCTCCCCCGCCACGATCTCGTCGCGGGTGGTCCTGCCACCGAGCGTCACGGCCACCTGCCACGGACCGGGCTCGTCGAGGGTGATCGTGTACTCGTAGAGGCCGGGGGCATCACGGCCGTCGCGAGGGTAGATATGCCGCGTCCTGCCCGAGGGGCTGGTGACAGCGACCCGCAGGTCGGCCTCGCGGATGGGGTGGAATGCGGGGTCCACCAGCCGGGTCGCCAGGGTGATGGACTCGCCAACGGCGGCGCGCGACTGGTAGTGCAGCACCTGCGGCATGTTGGGCTCGAGGCGCGGGTCCGGTGCGAGGAAGCGCACCACGTTGCCCCAGAAGCGGCGGAAGTGGTCCTCGCCCTCCGCCGGCCGCATCATCTCCCAGCGCCACGTGGTGTCCATTGCGAGCGACAGCACCTTGCCCCGGCCGACGTTCTGGATGGCCATGACCGGCATTGCGGATTGCGGACTACGGGTCGCGGTTTGGGAGCCGGGCGGGCTGCTCTCGTTGAACTCCCGGACGGCGAGGAGGGTGGCGCCGGGCTTGATGCGCTCGATGCGGTTGCAGCCGTCGAGCGTCGGCAGGTCGAGCCAGGCGTCGCGGTTGGCCTGCGAGTCCCACGCGAGTTGCATGAGGGGGTGGCAGAGGCCGAGCGGCGTGGCGATGATCTTGAAGGTGCTGGCGGCCTGCGGCTGGCGCGTCGGCTCGACCGCGAAGGGCAGGATGGCAGCGAGGGGCGAGCCCTGGTACTGTCCGGCGGCGTAGACGTTCTGCCCTCCAAGCGTCACGAGCCCGCCGCCGCGGCGGGCCACGAAGTCCACGAGCCGCTGCATGCGCGTCTCCATGACGTCGCCGCCGACGCGGAAGCAGGCGCGCGGGATGTCGCCCAGGATGATCACATCGTACTGGTAAAGGTCGGCCTCGCGGTCGGGCAGGCCGTCGGCCACGTCCTTATGGCGGAGCGCGCCCTGGGCGTACCAGCCGCCCTTGGGCAGCAGCGTGAGGCTCGCCAGGTCCACCACGGGGTCGCGCGCGAGCCAGTGGGCGACGATCTTGCGCTCGTCGCGCGGAATGTCCACCAGGAGCACCCGAATCTTCGCATCCACCACCTGCACCTTGTGTTCGGCGGCCTGGAGGCGGGCGGTGGCCGGATCGCGGACCCCTTCCAGCGCAAAGCGGTACGTGCGCGTGCCGGCACGCGTGGGCCTGGCCACCAGGGGCACGGCGACAGGCTCTGTGCCGAGGCGGATGTTCTCGCGGACCGCCACGGGCTCCTGGCGGCCGTCCTCATGAAGCAGCACGCGGACCGTCTGCTCGCCCAGTTCGGTGGCCGAGAGCGAGGCCGTGAGGCGCAGTTCGTCGCCCAGGCGAACGTAGGGGGCGGCCTCGGAGACGCGGACCTTGGCCACCCTCGGGGCGCCCGGGCTGCCGAAAACCACAGGGTAGACGGGCAAGCCGCGCGCGGCGAGCAGCGGGGCAACGAGGCTGCTGCGCGTGCTCGCCGTGTCGTTGCCGTCGGTGAGAAGAACGATCGCCTGGAGGTCGCTCTCGCGGCGCGCCACCTCTTCGACCGCGGCAATGAGGCGTGTCATGCCCTGGGCCTGTGGGCGGGCCGCTTCTGCCTCGCGGGCAGCGGGAGCCTCGCCCGCATAGAGCCGCCAATCGAAGGCATAGGGCACCAGGTTCGCCCTGTGGCCCAGGCGGGCGAGAGGGCCGGCGGCAAAGGCGCGGGCGGCCTCGAGCCGGCTCTGCCCCGAGGCGTCGCGCAGGCTCATGCTCCCCGACGTGTCGGTGAGCACGGCCACGTTGGCCGGCACCGCGCGTTCGAGGGTGAGTCGGAGTTCGACCTGGCACAGCATTCCCGCCAGGAGGGCGAAGCCCGCCAGCCGCAGCGTCGCCAGGGCCACGCGCGCGCGCCAGCGGACCACGTTCTGGGGCAGCAGATTGAGGGCCGCCACCACGCCAGCAACCAGCGCGAGAACAGCCAGGAACACCCCCGCCGCCGGCCACGCCGGGTAGAGCGCCCACCGGACGGCGCGGGCCACCGTCCCAGGAGACTCGATGCCGAGCAGCCAGTAGAGAGCGCTCATTGGCTGGCCTCCTGGCTGCGCTGGCGTTCGCGGCGCGCGTTGAGCGCCCACCCGATGAGGCCCTCGAGCGCGTAGGCGATGAAGAGCAGGGCGGCCAGCAGTGGCCACAGCTCGCCGCCCGCGGGCGTCAAGCGGAGCGGCTCGCCTGCGGCCGCCACCCGAACCCCCTGCCCAAAGAGGTCCGCCAGCTCCGCCTCGGTGATGCGCTCGGTGCGGCTCTCGCGCGGGTCGTGGTTCACGGCCAGCGGACGGCCCGTCGCGGCGCGGCGTGCCGCGCCTTCCGACGGCTTCTGGAGCGCATAGTGGCCCACGGGCAGGCTGGGGACGAGGAGGGTTCTGTCGGGTCCGATGGCCAGCCGCAGCGGCGAGGCCGGCGCCCCCCGTGGCGAGAGTTCCAACTCGTCGAGGAAGGCGAATGCGGGCTCGGAGACGTCGAGCACGGCCGGCCGCGCGGCCGTGAGCACGTCGGGCCGGCGTGGCCGCAGGTCGCCCGAGAGGTACCCCAGCAACTGCCACATCAGGGCGGGGAACACCCGCGTGCGGGCGAGGTTGCCGCGGTCGAGTTCGAAACCAAAGGCCAGCAGCGCGGCCCGGCCCTGCCCCACGGCCATCTCGGCGGCCAGCGGCGCACCGTCGGTGCCGACGAGCATCGCCGAGGCCGTCGGGGCAAGCTGTCGGAGCTCCCGGACGGCGGCGAACCGCACGGCCGAGAGGTCGCCTTTGAGCCTGTCGCGGAAGGGAGCCAGCACGGGGTGCTGCGCCCCGGCAGGCCGGAGGCCGATGGGCGGGTCGAGCGTCCGCTCGTTGCCCACCTGGGCTGGGGAGAGCGAGGCGAAGGTTCGGTTGAACTTCATGGCGTGGGTGCCGCCGCCGCACACGAAGAGCAGCGCGCGCCCCTGCCGAGCGAAGGCCTCGAGGTCCTTCAGCGCCTGCTCGCTGAGCGTGCTCACGTCGTGGAGGACAATGACGTCGTACTTGCTCAGGGGCTGGCCGGCAAGGGCCTCGGGCGTCACCGCGGTGGTGTGAATCCCTGTGCCGTGGGGCTGGCCGAGTTCGCGGCCGGGGTTGAGGGCGAAGCGCAGGATGCGCACGCCGTCGAGCAGCCCCTCACTGCGGCCTGCGGACCGCGGATTGCGGATTTCAGACAGGCCTGATGGGAGACCTGGCTCGGCGCGGCCCTCCGCGGGCGGAGCGGCATCGTGAACGATGAGGACCCTGCGCGCATCGGCCACGTCGAGCGGGACGGCGAACCGGTTGTCCCCCGGCCGCCCGTCATCGCCATCGAGGCACACCTCGGCTATCGCCTGCCCCGCGCGCGTGGCGCGGAGGGTCAGGTCCACATCCGCTTCGCCGCCGGGCGCCAGGGCGATCTCCTTGATGAGGGGTTCGCGGCGCTCGCCGACGGCCAGTTGAAGCTTCGCCTTGCGCTCGGCGGTGCCCGCGTTGAGCACGCGGGCCACGATGTGCGCGTCGTCGCCCATCTGGACGCGCGAGCCGCGCACGCGGGCCTCCAGGATGGCGAGGTTGTCGGCCTGGGCCCCCGCGAGGTCGAGGAGCACTATCTCGAGCTTGCGGCCGAGTTCGGCCTGCGCGTCCCGGATGCGGCGCAGGTCCTCGCTGTTGCGCGCTTCGAAGGCGGAGGCCGCCAGATCGGTGAGGACCACGATCTGCGAGCGCGCCTCGCGCCGGCCGCGCAACAGGTCGCAGCCCGCGGCCACCGCCCGCACCAGGCCGCGCCCCGCCCCGTCGGTGGCGGCGAGGCCGGAGAGGGCGCGAATCGCCTCGTGGGGCGCCGGGTGAAGGGGAACGATCGGCTCGGCGTCCTGGGCAGCGGCGATCAGCGCACACCGGCTGGGCGCGGCCACCTCGCGCAGCAGCGCGTCGGCTTGGGCCTTCGCCAGGTCCATCAGCGGCGCAGGGCGGCCGTCGGCCGGGCGCGTGCCCAGGGCCTGCATGCTGGCCGAACAGTCCACCACGACGACCAGATTGCGCGCGGCGGGACCGAACGGCGTCCAGGCCGTGAAGAGCCGGGCCATCGCCAGCGCGAGGAGAGCCAGCACGGCGAGACGCAGGAGGAGCTGCCCCACATCCACCAGCCGCATCGCGAACACGTTCGTCCGCTCGTCGGCCCGCAGGAACTGGATGGTCGGGAAGTCCTGGACCTGGTACTTGTGGCGCGCGATCAGGTGGAGTGCGACCGGGATGGCCAGCGCCACGAGCCCGAGCAGCATGCCGGGGAACAGCAGGCTCATCGCGCCCTCTCCCTGCGGTAGAGGAGGTAGTCGCGCAGCACCAGCTCGATGGGCTGCGAGGTGTCCACGAAGCGGTAGTCGGCGCCGCACGCCACGGTGCCGCTCTCGATGCGGCGGCGGAAGCGCTCGAGGCGGTCGAGGTAGAGCGGCCGCTGGCGCAGCGGGTCGCTCATCAGGGCGGCGCCCGTCTCCATGTCGCGGAAGGTGGTAAGCGGCTTGAAGGGGAACGCCACCTCGTCATGGTCGAGGAGATGGAGGACGATCACGTCGTGCCCCCGGGCGGTCAGGTGGCGGATACCGTCCACCACGGCGCGCGCATCGCCGTAGCAGTCGCTGAGGACAAGCACGATGCCCCGGCGAGTAAGGCGCCGGCCGATGGCCTCGAGCACGCGGGCGAGGTCGGTCTGGCCCTGGGGCTCGATGGCCTCGAGCCGCGAAAGCAGGGTGTAGAGGTGGCGCTGCCCCTGCCGGGGCGGCAGGAACTCGCGCAGCGCGTCGCCGAAGGTCGCCAGGCCGGGCGAGTCCTGCTGCCGGTGCACGAGGAAGGCCACGGACGCGGCCAGATAGCTGGCGTACTCCAGCTTCGTCAACCTGTCGCGGTCCGCCGGCCGATAGCCCATCGAACGGCTGGTGTCGAGCAGGCACACGACGTTCATGTTCGATTCCATCTCGAACCGCTTGACGAAGTAGCGTTCGGTGCGGGCGAGCATCTTCCAGTCAATCGTGCGCGGCTCGTCGCCGGGCGAGTACTCGCGGTGGTCCACGAACTCGACGCTGAAGCCGTAGAACGGGCTGCGGTGGCGCGACGCGTAGAGGCCCTCGACGAGCAGGCGCGCGCGCAGCTCGATGTGGGCAAGCGAGCGGAGGATGTTCGCATCGAGGAATCGCATCGCGGGCATAGGCGCCTACGTTCTCCGGAGGCGCGCGCCTGAGGCGGCACGCGAGCCGCGCGGCGGGACCCAACCGACAGCTACTTTCTTCTCACGCATCACGCATCCCGAGTGGCGAATGACGCATCACGCCCCGGCTTCCGGCACGGCCTCCAGAATGCAATCCACCACGTGGTCGGCCTCCTTCCCTTCCGCCAGGGCCGTGTAATTGGTGACGAGGCGGTGGCGCAGGACGGCGTGGGCGACGGCGCGCACGTCGGCGATGGTGGCCTGGAGGTTGCCACGGAGGAGCGCGCGGCTCTTGGCCCCGAGCGACAGGTATTGCCCGGCCCGTGGCCCGGCGCCCCAGGCCAGGTACTTGCGGCTGGCCTCGGGAGACGCCGCGTCCTTGGGGTGCGTGGCCTCGACGAGGCGCACGATGTAGTCGAGGACGTGGTCGCTGATGGGGATCAGGCGCACGGCGTCGCGCAGGCGCAGCACCTGCGGCCCGTCGAGCACGGGCTGCGGCTCGCCCAGCCGGCCCGCCGTCGTGACCTTGATGATCTCCTTCAACTCGGCCTGCTTCGGGTAATCCACCCACACCATGAACATGAAGCGGTCGAGTTGCGCTTCGGGCAGGGGATATGTGCCCTCCTGCTCGATGGGGTTCTGCGTGGCCATGACCATGAACGGCTCGTCGAGCGCGTAGGTGGTGCGGCCGACGCTCACGTGCTTCTCCTGCATGGCCTCGAGCAGCGCGGCCTGGGTCTTCGGCGGCGTGCGGTTGATCTCATCGGCCAGCACCAGGTTGGTGAAGACCGGGCCGCGCACGAAGACGAACTGCTTGCGCCCCGTGGCGTGGTCCTCCTCCAGCACGTCGGTGCCCGTAATATCCGAGGGCATCATATCGGGCGTGAACTGGATGCGTTTGAAGCCGATCGAGAGGGTCCGCGCCAGGGTGCTCACGAGCAGCGTCTTGGCCAGCCCCGGCACGCCCACCATGAGCACGTGGCCGCCGGCGAAGAGGGCCACGAGCACCTGCTCGACGAGGTCCTCCTGTCCGACGATGACCTTGCGAATCTCCGCCAGAATGCGGTCGCGCGAGGCTCGCGCCTGCTCCACGAGTTGCACGTCCTGCGCGCTGGATGGCTGTTCGCCCATGGGCACTCCTCGAATGGCAACCTGAGGACAGGCCAGCGGCCCTCGCTCCTCCGCATGGTAGCCCGCCGGCCCGCAGAGGTCAACCCATCTCACAGTTGAAGCTCAACGCCCAGGCCGCGACGCTCGGCGTTGGCCAGCGCCTCGCACGCGGCGGCCAGGTCCTGCACGGCCACGCCCACCGACTTGAAGAGCGTGACCTGCCCGGGCGCCTGGCGCCCGGCCTTGCGGCCCGCGAGGATCTCGCCCAGCTCGGCGTGGATGTGCGCCTCGGTGATGAGGCCCTTCTGCATCGGAATCAGCAGATCGCCCGCTTCGGCCAGAGCGGCCGGGCGATGGTCCACCACGACGAGCGCGCGGCGCACCGTCTCCTCGGGCACCTCGCGCACGTGCGGCTTGTAGGACCCGATGGCGTTGACGTGGGTGCCCGGCGCGACCTCCGCATCGGCGAACACAGGCTGGCTCGACGTGGTGGCCGTGCACACGACGTCGGCCCCTGCCAGCGCCTCGGCGGCCGACCGCACCGCCCGCACGGCGATGCCAAGGCGCGTCGCCATCTCAGCGGCGAACGCCGCGGCCCGCGCGGCGTCGGGGTCGCACACGCGCGCCTCGTGGATGCCCCGCACGACGCACACCGCCTCGAGCTGGGTGCGCGCCTGAGGGCCGGCGCCGAAGATGGCCACCACGGCCGCGTCGCGCCGGGCCAACAGATCGGTGGCGGCGCCCGAGGCCGCCCCCGTGCGGATGGCCGTGAGCGACGTGCCGTCCAGGATGGCCACCGGCGTGCCCGTCGCGGCGTCCAGCACCGCCACGATCGCCTGTATGAGCGGCAGGCCCAGCGCCGCGTTGCCACCGTAGACGGTCACGATCTTCAGCCCCATGCGCCCTGCGGCGGGCATGTACGAAGGCATGAACAGCGCGTCCCCACGCGGCTCCCGCGCCTCGATGTGCACGCGGGTCGGCGCCACGGCCTCGCCGTCCGAAAGCTGGCGAAAGGCGCTCTTCATCGCCCCAATCGCCCGCGCCATCGGCAGGGCCTGAACGACGTCCCGCGCGGAAAGGAAACGCAACGTGCGACCGGCCATTGTATCCCCCACGACTCAGGAACCCCGCGCCTCGAGCGCGCGGGCCGAGGGCGCAGCTGCCAGGCCGCCGCGCGCCGTGCAGCGCAACTCGGCGGGAAGCATGCACCCGGAAGCATACACAGCATCAATCGTCTCGTCCAGCGGGATTGGGTTTTCGTACCCGCCAAGGATGAGGTCTGCGCACAGAAACGCATTCGCTGCCGCGGCAGCGTTGCGCGTGTGGCAGGGGATCTCGACGATGCCCTGCACGAGATCGCACACCGAGCCATGGTGTTCTGGAATGCGATGGCGGCGGCGTCAGCGGCCTGGTCGGCTCGAGCGCCGACGGCGTCGGCCACGGCCGCGGCGGCCATGGCGCCCGCCGCGCCGATCTCCACCTGGCAGCCGGCCACCTCGGCCGCGAAGGTAGCCCGGTTCGCCACGACCACGCCGATCGCCCCTGCGGCGAGGAGGGCCAGCGCGGCCCGCTCGCGGCTGACGCCCAGCTCCGCCATCAGCGTGGCGAGCACGGCGGGCAGAACACCGGCCGAGCCGCCCGTGGGCGCGGCGCACACCACGCCCCCGCCGCTGCTCACGTGCATGGCGGCCAAGGCGCGGGCAGCGGCTCGCGCGTGCAGGCCGCCGGCGGCCAGCCGGCCCTCGCGCTCGGCACGCAGCACGCGGCCTGCGCTGGCGTCGAGCAGGCGCATGGCGGGCGGCGCCGTCAGACCGAGTTCGACCGCGTCCAGCATGACGTCCAGCCGGCGCCCCATCTCGGCCAGCACCGCGCTCTCTGGCAGCGCGAGGAGTCGTGCCTCGTACTCGAGGGCAGTCTGCCCAAGCGAGATGCCCTGCTGAAGGCTCATGGCGGCCATCTCGGCCGCCGATGCGAAGCCCGGTTCGCCTGCCGGCACAAAGAACACCGGCTCGCACGCCCACACGACCCGCACGCCGCGCGTCGCGGCCAGACGCTCCTGCGCCTCGTGCGCCAGCCGCTCCCGCCGCCGCGCCCACACCAGGCACAGGCCTCGGAACTCCTGGCATTGCGCCTCACCCATCAAAGCCCCGTCGGCGCCCAGCAGTGCCACGGCCTCGCTTGCCGCACACGGCTCCGCCTCGACCGCGACCTCCCAGGCATCCCCCGTGAAGCACACAGGCCAGCCGCCCAGGCGCACAAACTCCACGGCCCCTCCCCCCACCGAGTTGGCACGAGCGGAGAGCGTGCGGCCATCCGCGGCGGCCAATTCCACCTCCACGGCGTTCGGGTGGCCGGCGCCGGCCAGCGGCTGCTCCAAGAACTCCACCCGCATACCCGCCTGTGCGGCGCCAGCCAGAGCGCTCGGGAAGCGATCATCCGTGATTCGCCAGCCGAGCAGGCCCGCCGCGAACGCCTTGTCGGCTCCCTGGCTCCGATAGCACTTGGCGTATGAGCCGCCAGGGTCGAACGCGAATCGCGCACGGATGGGTGCGCGCCCCAACATCGAGCGCGCCATTGCCGCAATGTGGAACGCCCCTGCCGTGTGCGAACTCGAAGGCCCCCGCATCACGGGGCCTATCACACGGTTGAATACGCTGGCACCGCGCATGCTATCCCCTTCGGCACTGTTCACGCGATGCCCCATTGATACCCGCCATCGCAATCGCTGTCAAGGGCTACCCGTCCTGACTCGGCGCTCCGCCGGGCTCGAAGCGCAGAAGGCAATGAGGTCGCCTGGGCGGCTGGCAAGTCACCCGGCTGAGATCCCCATTGCTCGAGCCGTTCGGAGACACGACGCGGGGACCTGCCGTGATGAACAAACCCCTTGACATCTGGCGTATTCCTGGTAAAATCGGCTCTTAGGCATCGCGCGGGCGAGCCCAGAGCGGAGCGCATCTCACCGACGCTTATAGCGCGGGACGCGCTCATAGATGTAACGCATCGTGACATCAGGTGATCGGCCGCCATAGCTCATAAGCCTTTGCGACGTATACACATATGATTGTTGCTGCGCACGTGCGCATCGTATCGTTACAGTCCGCATGATTGGTGATGGTGCACCGGGATTGCGACTGGTGCCATAAGGAGCCATAACCACCAGTCAGTTCGACACTTAGAAAATCACGCTGATTTGCCGGAGTCCTTCAGACGCGGCACGCAAATTGCTCCGCTGACCTCAAGAGGTTGGGGGTGAGGGAGCAGGCAGTTCGCTGGCCGTCTGGAGGACAAGCCGTGGCCACACAGCTTCAGCAGCCCGTCGTCTCCGGTGCCCCGGCGCACGCTGATCTCGCGGCCGTGATCCGACAGCAGTTCCTCTTCGAAACCTACGAGGAGATCGCCCGGCAAGCTGCGGTGACGCCTGAAGAGGTCGAGACCCGTTTCAGGGAGTTGTTCGGCTGTGGCATCCGCCGAAAGCGCCTCGAAGTTCGACAGGCCTATATTGCAAGCGGCCCGCGCCTCACGGACGGCGAGATCGGCGAGCGGCTGGGGATCTCGCGCAAGCAAGTCGTTGAGATCCGCTCCCGGCTCCGCGCCGGCGGCCTCTATGATGGCCGAAAGCCCGGGCTCCCGACCCGCGATGGCCTGGAGCGGCGCCGCAGCCGTCACCGCTACATTCTCGAACACTATGGCGCGCAGACGAAGCAGCAGATGGCCGAGGCACTGGGCGTCTCGGCCGAGACCATCCGATTGGACTTCAATGACTTGCGTCGGCGCGGCTACGTCCAGCCCCTCTACAAGTGCCGCCTGGAGTATGTCGCCGCGCATCCGGGCGCGCCCGAGCGGCACCTTGCGCGCGACTTGGGGATCAGCATCTACGGTGTCCGGTTCATCAAGCGCAAGCTCCGAAAGCTGAGGGACACAATGAACCTCCTCCGCTGCCAGGTCGAGAAGGAAATCAAGACCCGCTATGCTCCCGCCACCGGCGAGTACATCGTCGAGTGCATGCGGAGAGCCCTCAACGTGCTCGAGCTTCCCCAACAGCTCGTGCTGCTTGAGGCCGCCGGGCGCTTCAAAGATGCGGAGCTTCAGCCCATCTTCTGGCACATTCTGCGCACCGACGTTCAGGGCCGCGCCCGCATGATCCGCAAGATCGAGTCCGGCGTCACCGACCTCAAGGAACTCGAGCGCACCAACTGAGCCCCAACCGCCCCCCGCTTGGCCCGTCCGCCCCCCAGGCAGACGGGTCAAGTCATGTTTTCGGCTCATCGCGGTCCAGCGAGCCCGACTTGGCCGCCGTCGCGCGGCTCGGAACGGGCGCTGCGCCGTCAGCCCTGCCGCCATAACCATATTCACCACAAAGTCTTACGCACCCAGGCATCGCTCCTCATATACTTGCTCATCCCACAAGTGAGCGGGAATGGCCGGAGCCACGAGAATCGCCAATCCTCGCCCATCTACCCATACTCGCTCACTTCCCCCCTCTCAGGGTTGAGCAAGTATGGCCGGAGCGCTCCCACCAGACACTCGGCAGCGCCCTCCAGCGGAGCCGCCAGGTAGGATGGACCGTCCATGCCCGCATCCCCCACCACGCCACTCGACCCAGAATCGCCAGACCCTCAAGAGCCATGCCTTGGAGGGGGCAGCCCCTGCTCTCGCCTGGCATCTCGTGGACCAACACGCGGCATCCCTGGCGGCGCGCGGCTCCACGGCGAGTGGCAGGGGTGGGCAACCGTCACTTGCAGTTTGACCCAGGACGCCTGTGCGCATAGACTGACGGTAAGGTGGGAGCATCCGGCCCCGGGCCCCCTGCGCCCATAGACGCCTGGGTTCCGAGGCTCGCCCCGTGATCTGGCCAACTATTCGAGGGCTGAGTTGTGAGAGCATCCCGCGGCCACTTGCCGTTGACGGCTGAGCGTCGAAGTTCCCGTCGGTCCCTGACGATGGAGCCTCTCGAGCCGAGAGTGCTGCTCTCGGCGTCTGACACGGCGCTCCAGCTCTTCAGCGCTTCGCCGGCGCTGTTTGCGCCCAATGAGGGGCAGTGGGCGGATGAGGCGGTGCGCTTCGTCCACAGCAGCGGGGGCGCCACTGTGGCGCTGACCGACTCCGGGCCCGTCTTCCAGCTCTTCTCTGTGGGCGGGGCGTCCCTGCCCCGCGATGGCGGGGTGAACGTCGCCCAGTTCTCCGTCGCCTTCGAGGGGGCGAATCTGGTCACGCCCGTGGGCAAGGACCCCTCGCAGGCAGTCCACAACTACTACGTCGGCGACCCGGCGACCTGGCGCACCGACGTGCCGACGTTCGAGACCGTGGCCTACCTGGGCCTCTGGGACGGGATTGATCTGTTGACGTGGGGCCGCCGCGACGGGCTGAAGTATGAGTTCCACGTCGCGCCCGGCGCGGACCCCGGGCAGATTCGGCTGCGCTATACGGGCATCGAGGGCCTGTCCCTCGACGAGAGCGGCGCGCTGCACATCGCCACGGCGCTCGGCGAGGTGGTGGACGCCGCCCCCGTCATCTACCAGGTGATTGGCAGCCAGCGCGTCGAGGTCGCGGGCGCGTTCCAACTGCTGGACCCGAGCACCTGTGCATTCATCATCACCGGCCCCTACGACCCGCAGGCCGAGCTGGTGATTGACCCGGCGATCGCCTGGTCGAGCTACCTCGGCGGGTCGGACCTGGATGTGGGCTACGGGATCGCGGTGGATGGCGGGGGGGACGTCTTCATTACTGGCACCACGTTCTCCTCGAACTTTCCCTCGGGCGGGGGCTTCGACACCTCGCGGAGCGGCACCAATGATGCCTTCGTCACCAAGGTGAGCGCGGCCGGCACCCTCCTCTGGTCCACTTTCCTCGGGGGCTCCGACTTCGAGGGCGGCTACGAGATCGCCGTGGACGCGGCGGGCGACGCCGTCATCACGGGCGAGACGTACTCGAGCAACTTCCCCACGCTGAACGCGTTCCAGGACAAGCGGAAGGGCGGCTTCGATGCGTTCGTCACCAAGGTGAGCGGGGCGGGCACCCTGCTCTGGTCCAGCTACCTGGGCGGCGGCGACGACGATGCGGGCTGGGCGATCGCCGTGGACAACGCGGGCGACGCCTTCATCACGGGCCGCACGGCCTCGTCCGGCTTCCCCGCCGATGGCGGATTCGACGACAGCTACAACGGCGGCACCTACGACGCCTTCGTCACCAAGGTGAGCAGCGCGGGAGTCTTGCTGTGGTCCAGCTTCCTCGGCGGCTCGAACCAGGACGAGGGGCGTCGCATCGCGGTGGACGCGGCGGGCAATGCCTTGCTCACGGGCCGGACCCTCTCGAAGAACTTCCCCACCCCCGGGGGCTTCGACACCTCGTATGGCGGGGGCGCGAGCTTCGACGCCTTCGTCACCAAGGTGAGCGGCGCGGGGGCACTGCTCTGGTCCAGCTTCCTGGGAGGGTCCAAAGACGATCAGGGGCGGGGCATCGCCGTGGACCCCTCGGGCAACGTCTTCATCACCGGCGACACCGCCTCGTCGGACTTCCCCACGCTCGGCGGCTTCGACACCACGCGCGGCGGCACGACCGACGCCTTCCTCACCAAGGTGAGCGCCGGCGGAGCCCTGCTCTGGTCCTCCTACCTCGGCGGGTCCAAAGACGACACGGGCAGCAGCGTCGTCACCGACCCCTTCGGCAACGTGATCGTCGCGGGCAACACGCTGTCGTCGGACTTCCCGACGCTCGCTGCGTTCGACACCACGCGGGGTGGCTCCCAGGACGCCTTCGTAACCAAAGTCACCGGCGCGGGCACCCTGCTCTGGTCCTCCTACCTCGGCGGCTCGAGCGACGACTGGGCGACCGACATCGCGATGGACGGCTCGGGCAACACCTTTGTCGCCGGCTACACGGCGTCGTCGGATTTCCCGGCCGTGGGCGGCTTCGACACCTCGCGGGGCGGCACACAAGACGCCTTCGTGACGAAGATCGCCAACTCGCCCCCGACACTGACCACGATCAGCACCCTGGCCGGCGGCGTGGAGGATGCCGACTTGGCGATCCTCTATGCGACGCTGGCCGCGGCAGCCAACGAGGCCGATGTGGACGGCGATCCGTTGAGCTTCCGCGTCGAGGCCGTGAGCACCGGCACGCTGATGAAGGGCGGCCTGCCCGTCGTGCCCGGCGTCACGCTGCTGTCGGCAGGCGAGAGCCTTGTGTGGCATCCCGACCCGAACGCTAGCGGCACCCTGCCCGCGTTCACGGTGAAGGCGTGGGACGGCAACGCGGCCTCGGCGACCCCCGTGCAGGTACGCGTGGCCGTTGCGCCGGTGGCGGATGTGCCCGGCTTCACCGACTCGCTGCCGAGCGATCCCTCGGCCGTTCTTCTCGGGCAGCTCTTCGCCTTTGATTTCAACTCGACCAATGAGGGAGTGCCGGGACAAGTCTACAGCCTGGTCTCGGGCCCCGCCTGGCTGAGCATCAGCCCGACCACGGGGCTCCTGTCGGGCACGCCGACCCAGCGCACCGACATCGGCTCGACCCTCGTGACCGTGCGCGTGGACGACGGGCTGGGCACCACGGACGACGTCACCTTCCAGTTGGACGTCCAGGGCCAGGTCATCGTGCTCGGCGCCGGGCTGCCCGTGCCCGTGACCAAGACGAGATTCACCGATGCCACGGGCGACCTGGTGGATGTGAGCGTGAAGGGCGCCGGGACGTTCTACCTGGTGCGCGCCGTGGCGCCCGACGGCGGCGCCTACAGCAACGACACCCCGGGCGACCTCGTGTCCATCGAGGCCGACGGCACCGACGCCAAGTCGAGTTTCAGCGTCAAGGTGTCGTCACCCGTCAAAGCGCCGTCGCCCGACCTGCCGGTCGGCGCCATCGTCATCAACGGCTCGCTCGGCACTTTCAGCGGGGCGCAGGTCCGCCCGCTCGGCGATGTGACGGTCGCGGGCGGAGTGTCGAAGCTCACGCTCGGCAACGTGGCGGCTCCGCACGTGATCGCGATCGGCGCCGACCCGCTCATCGCCTCGGCCAGCCTCGTGCTGGGCCGGGTGCAGGACACCACCCTCACCTCGGCCACGCCGCTGAAGTCGTTGAGCGTCATCGAGTGGCTCGACACCGATGCGACGCCCGACGTGATCACCGCGCCCTGGATTTCCAGCCTGGCCGCGAGCGGCAGCAAGGCCGCTGGCGGGCCGGTGGGCGACTTCGAGGCGAGCCTCGCCCTCAGCGGCCTGGGGGCGACGAAGGAGGCGCTGGGCAAGGCGAGCATCGCCGGCTCGGTCGTCGGAGGAGCGTGGAATGTCGCCGGCGCCGTGGGCTCCATCGCAGTGCGCGGAAACCTCACCAACTGCTCGCTCCAGGCCGACTGGCTCAAGTCGCTCAAGGTCACCGGCACGATTGATGAGGACGGCTCGGACGGCGATACCGATGTCTTCCGCGTGCTCAACGGCAGCTTCTCGGCCTCGGACGTGACGTGGAGGGGCATCATCCCGCCCGACCACTGGTTCGGCGGCCTCCGCGCCTACGTCGGTTAGCGCCGGAAATCAGGCTTGTCGCGGCGGGGCCGCGGGGGAGCCTTTCTCCCCAGGAGAGCCTCCCCCGCCTCTTTCGCCTCCTGCTCCTCGCTTCTTCCGCGGCTACGGTCCCATCGGCGGTTCGGTGGCGCGCAGGTGGGCCAGAGCGGCGGCGAAATCGCCGGGCAGCTCAGCGGTGAGTTCCAGGGGCCGGCGGCTGACGGGGTGGGTCAGGCTGAGCTTCCAGGCGTGCAGGGCGAGGCGAGGCATGATCTCCTCCAGCGGATCGGGCGAAAGGCCGCCGCGATAGTGCTTCTCGCCTATCAACGGGTGGCCGATGCTCTCGAAGTGCACGCGAATCTGGTGGCGCCGCCCCGTCTTGGGCACGACGCTCACCAGCGTGTGGGCGGCGAAGCGCTCGCGGACCTCGTAGGCCGAGAGGGCGGGACGCGCCTGCGCCGCATCGGCGGCCACCGACATCAGCCCGTAGCGCCCCGTGTGATAGCCGATGGGAACCGCGATCTGGCCGAAACGGCGCCCGAGGGCGCCGCGCACGAGGGCCAGGTACTCCTTCCTGACCGTGCGCCGCTCAAACTGCTGCGACAGGTGGACGTGCGCCTCGGGCGTCTTGGCCACGACCATGACGCCCGACGTGTCGTAGTCGAGGCGGTGCACGATGCCGGGGTTGCGCGGCCCGGGCGCGTCCCCGTAGATGTGATAGATGAGGCCGCTGGCCAGGGTGTCGTCGGTGAGCCTCTTGCCCGGGTGGCACATGATGCCGGGCGGCTTATTGATGGCCAGGATGTGCGCATCCTCGTAGAGGATGGCCAAGGGCATTTCCCGGGGCGGGATCACGCGCGGGGCCTGCGCCGGGAGCTGGAAGTCCAGCACATCGCCCGGGTTCAGCCGGTA
>Ga0116147_1001860_pt1 | contig 22328 bp, 18 predicted proteins | sample AD_JPNHG3_MetaG_FD_89749 | JGI IMG/M metagenome (GOLD analysis project Ga0116147, IMG submission 89749) | Active sludge microbial communities of municipal wastewater-treating anaerobic digesters from Japan - AD_JPNHG3_MetaG | ecosystem: Engineered > Bioreactor > Anaerobic > Digestate | place...
CGCTTCCTGCAGGGGATTGCGTACTTGTCCCCTGTGCTCGTACTGTTTGGAGTCTTCATCTTCTACCCGCTCGTGCGGAGCATCATACTCAGCACTTTCAAGACCGACTTGCTGGGCCGGCCTTACGAGTTCGTGGGCATCGCCCAATACCGGCAGATCTTCAACCAGGGCTTTGGTAGAAGCCTGATCATTACGTTGGAGTACGCGTTGATAACGGTCATTCCGGAGATCGTTCTTTCGCTTGTGTTGGCGGGGATGGCCAGCTGGAGCCTGCGCGGGATTGGGCTGTTCAGGCTGCTGTTTTCGTCGCCCATAGGAATCGCCGTGGCCAGCAGTTCGGTGATGTTCAAGATGCTCTACAGCCCCAATGCAGGTGTTTTCAACTACCTGCTGCGGCTTCTGGGCGGGAGCGGCATCAACTGGCTGACCGACCCCAGATGGGCTTTGATGTCGGTGGCCATCGTGACCCTGTGGCGGCAGTTGGGCTATGATACGCTGCACCTTCTGAGCGGAATTCAGAGTATACCGCAGGAGATCCATGAGAGTGCCCGGCTTGACGGCGCGGGGCCTTGGGCGATGTTCTGGAAGATCACGTTGCCCATGCTCTCTCCGGTGCTGATGTTCATTACGATCACATCGACCATTGCAGCTCTGCAGTCCTTCGGGCCGATAAACATACTTACCGAGGGCGGGCCGGCGGGAGCTACCAGAGTTGTAGTCTACTCGCTCTACCGTGAGGCCTTCTTCAACTACAACTTCGGCCTAGCTAGCGCGCAGGCGATTGTATTGTTCCTGATAGTGCTCGTTCTGACGCTCCTGCAGTTCAGACGTTTTGAAAGGAGTGTCTTCTATCAATGATGAGCTCTTGGGCAATGAGAAGACGCCTCAACACCGCGCTGAGATACGTCCTGCTCGCGATCGCGGCGGTGGTTGTAGTTTTTCCGATATACTATGCCGTGGCGACGAGCCTGTTCACTGCGCCGGAGACTCTCGTGTACCCGCCCAAGTTCTTCGCGACCCGCCCATACTGGGAAAGCTACAGAGAGGCGCTACGGCGGGCGCCGGTGTTCCTGTTCATCCGTAACAGCTTTCTGGTGTCGGTAGGGGTCACCTTCGGTCAATTGGTCACGTCGAGTCTGGCTGCGTACGCCTTCACATTCCTGCGGTTTCGGGGCCGAGATGCCCTGTTCTTCGTCATCTTGTCCACAATGATGATCCCGTGGGAAGTAACCCTAGTGCCGAACTACATGCTCATCAACAAGCTTGGCTGGGTTGACACGTTTCAGGGCCTGATAGTGCCTTTCCTCGCCGACGCGTTCGGGATTTTCCTGCTGCGCCAATGGTTTCTGACAATCCCCCACGATCTGAAAGACGCCGCCAGCATAGATGGATGCAGCGATCTTGGCTTCTTTGGGAAGGTTGTCATCCCGCTTGCCCGTCCGGCTCTAGGTACACTGGCAGTGCGCAGGTTTCTTACTGTTTACAACCAGTATCTGTGGCCACTGCTAATCACCAACAGCAATGCCCGGCGCACAGTCCAGATAGGTCTGGCAATGCTTCAGTGGGATGAGTCGGTAGCATGGAACAGCACCATGGCCGGGGTGGTCATGGCCTTCATTCCCACTACTGTCGTGCTGATGCTCGGTTACCGTCAGCTTGTGCAGGGGCTCACTGCAGGAGCTATCAAAGGCTGATACGGTTCGTCAGCCGCAGGCGACGGTCAGCTGCAGCGACCGTCAATTGGCGATCGTCACCTAGTACGTGGGGGGAATGCTGAACCGTTGGAGTTTACGGAGGCTAGGGCCAGGCGGGTTCACCTGGCGCAGCATCGACCGGCGCTCGAGGCGCGGAACTGAGTGTGCGAATTGCGTACACCTGAGATCATGAATTGCGGAGGGGATAGCGCAATGTCTAGAAGGACTCTGGTGCTCGTTCTCGTCGCGGCCCTCTTAATGGCGCCATTAGCCACTGGGATGGCGGCACCCAAGAAGGCTCGGGTAGTGTTCTGGTATTCGCTGAGCGGCAAGATCGCTGAGGCCATTCGCGGGCTGGTGGAGGAGTTTAACAAGACCCACTCCGACGTAGAAGTAGAGGGAATATACCAGGGATCTTACGACGACTCCATGAACAAGCTGCGAACTATGATCCTAACGAATGCTCCTATGAAAACGAGACCTCACATCGTGCAGATCTACGACATCGGAACGAAGTTCATGATCGACACCAAGGCCACTGTTCCGGTCCAGAAGTACATCGATCGAGATAATGTCAATGTTGATGTGTTTGAACCGGGAATCCTTGCGTACTACACCATCAATGAACAGCTCTATTCGATGCCTTTCAACATTTCGACGCCGCTCCTCTACATAAACAAGGACATGTTCCGTAAGGCCGGGCTCGATCCGGATAAGCCGCCTCGCACGTTCGACGAGTTTGCGGAGTGCGCACGTAAGCTCACGATCGTCGACAAGTCCGGAAAGGTTGTTAAGTATGGCGCCTCAATCGCCATCTACGGATGGTTCTTCGAGCAGTTCTGCGCTACGTCCAACGTTCTGTATGCCAATAACGGCAACGGTCGAGACAGCATAGCAACAGCTTCAGCGTTTGCGGTACCGGATGGGGCAGCCATTCTGGATTGGTGGTACAGCATGGTCAAGGATGGCACATCGCTTAACCTGGGCAAAGGCACGGCCAATACGCAGAAGGCCTTCATTGCAGGGCAGGTAGCGATGACTCTCGACTCGACCGCAGTGCTCAACACGATTCTTACGGGCGTTGCGGGTCAGTTCGACGTGGGTACCGGATACTTGCCTCGCCCAAAGAACGCCAAAGGCGGGGTGATCCCCGGCGGAGGAACGTTGTGGCTGATGGGCGGCCATCCATCTGAGGAAGAGGCTGCTGCGTGGGAGTTCATCAAGTGGGCAGCCGAGCCCAAGCAGCAGGCGTGGTGGCACATGAACACGGGCTACTTCCCCGTGACCAAGCTCGCTTACGATCTGCCTGAACTCAAAGAGCATCACAAGAAGTACCCGCAGTTTGCCACGGCCGTTCAGCAACTACGTGATACGCCGCGTAATCGCGCGACGCAGGGGGCGCTGCTCGGCGTGTTCTCACAGGCCCGCCAGACCATAGAGGACTCCATTGAGCAGGTTCTTTTGGGCAAGGCGAGATCGCTAGACGCGCTGAAGTCGGCTGCGTCAGTCATCGATGCGGCTATCGTTCGGTACAATGAGTCAGTAGGCAAATAGGTAGCGTAGCCCGAATGGACTGGGCAGGCTCAGCTGCCCAGCAGATTAGGCATGGCTAGCATAGCGGCGGCATGGAGCGGGTCGTGCGGACCACTCTGTGTCGCCCTTCTTATGTGCTCCCCTCCTTCCATTCCTCCAGTCACCCCGCCTCGCTCGGAGCTGTGCAATGAGTAACGCAGATGAACCAGGCAGGAGGAATACGCAATGTCCAGCGATACGCAGGCAGGCTGCAGCGTGCGGCTTCCGTCGCCGCCGCCAGCCGCGACGCGCCTTCCCGCAGGGCGCGACGATATCCTGATTGAGAAGGGGTACTGCCTTGAGCCTGTTGCTATAGGCCTCACCTTTCCTACCAGCTTGGCGTTTGATGAGGACGGGAGGCTCCATATAGCCGAGGCAGGCTACTCGTACGGACCCGCCAAATCGGCGGGGCAGGGCAGGATACTCCGCGTTGAGCGGGATGGCGCAATACGCGAGGTAGCATCGGGGCTTAGGGGGCCTGTGACAGGCATAGCGTGCCGGGCCGGATCAGTCTACGCAGCAGAGGGAGCCTTTCCGGGGAGAATCGTCCGAGTAGACGAAGACGGTTCGGTTACGCCGCTGGTGGAGGGCCTTCGGTCCGGCGGCGATCACTTCACCAGCGATACTGCATTCGGACCTGATGAGCGGATGTACTTTGGAGTGGGGTCGGTTACAAACGCTGCGGTTGTCAGGGTCGACAACTTCTTCTTCGGCTGGCTCGGGAGCATGTCCCGGCTGTGCGATGCCCCGTATCGGTCTACCCGGTTGCGAGGCGCGCAGGCCGGCGAGGGCTTGCGTGACTTCGGCCTCGCCCAGGGACAGGTCTTCCCAGCAGTACTCGTCCTTGGCACACATCTGCGACAACTGAGCACTCCCTGTATTGTTGTCGACTGACGCTCGTAGTACAATCTGGTCACAGCGGAAACAGGTGGCATACGTACCCAATGATCCTATAAGGCACAGGGCGATTTTGCGGTCAAGGGGAGTAGGCATGCGCGGGTGTGTGTTTCGTGTGTGTAGACTGGTTACGGGGCTTCTGATGGTGGCCGCGCTCTGCGCGACCGCGCCGGTGCACGCTGGTAAGGCGATTACGCATGTCGTGGGGGCAGCCCGCCCGCTAGTGATCGCGCACCGGGGGGCGTCGGGAGTTGCGCCTGAGAACACCATGGCCTCTTTTGAGCAGGCTATCAGGTTTGGCGCCGACATGATCGAATTGGATGTCCATGGCAGCAAGGATGGCTACCTCATTGTGATTCACGACGCTTCGACGTCTCGAACAGCTAAGGGCAATTGTCAGGGTGCGGTCGCAAATCTCACACTCGTGCAGCTCAAGGCGTTGGATGTGGGCGTATGGAAGGACTCCGGGTTTGCCGGAGAGCGCATGCCTACTCTGGATGAGGTTCTTGCCGCCTTCAAAGAGAGGGCACTGTTTCTCATCGAACTGAAGGCACGGGGCATCGAGGAGAGAGTGGCGCAGGTGATTCACGAGGCCGGCATGGAAGGCCGCGTAATGCTGCAGTCCTTCGACGCCGAGTCAGTGCGGATCATGCGCGGGCTGTTGCCCGAGACTCCGGCGGGCATACTCTACCGGGATACGTGGGTTCTGGACCCGGCAGGCCGAGGCCGACGCATAGTCGAGCAGGTGCTTGAGGTAGGCGCGAGTTTCGCAGGGATGAATGTGGGAGCAGTCTCGGCTGAGCTCGTCAAGGTACTCAACAGCAGTGGTATCGATGTGTTTGCATGGACTGCCGATGACGATTGGGTGTTCACACACCTAATACAGGCTGGGGTAGACGGGATCATTACCAACTACCCCGAGCGCCTCTTGCGGCACCTGGGTCGGCGCGTGGGGGAGTAGAACGCAAATGCGCTGGTACACGCAACTTGTGGAACACTGCCGGGTCATCGCCCGTCTGTAGTAGAGATGGTTCAATCATTGCAGCTAGGGAGTGAATCTGGTTGACAAAGAGACGGGCATTTGTACATATGCTGATAGCGCTGCTGGCTATGGCGATGGTGTGCTCTGCGGGTTCGACTGTAGCCGATGCCAAGAAACCTGCCAAGGTTAAGGCGCCTAAACCGCCCAAGGAGCGAAAGATAGATGCAGCGGTGACCAAGCGGCCGACCCAGCTCAGGACTGAAAGCGGGTTGGTTGTGATGAACCTGCCGGAAGGGGTCACATTCGCCGCTGCGGAGCATAAGGGCAAGGCTGTGTGGGTTTATGGCCCCAGCGGTCAGCGCTACTGGTTGCCCATCCAGGATGTCAAGATGATCAAGGGGCATAAGGTATCAGTAGATGATGTCAGTGACAAGCAGCTCAAGTCATTTGGCCTCCAGGTGACAGCAGCGCGCGTCACGGCAGTCATGCAATCAGTGTACCCGACCCCCGGCACGACTCTAACTGCCGGCATGCGTACGGAGTGGCAGGACAAGGTGCTTATTGAGATGGCCATCAAAGCCGAGATCACCCTACCCCAGCTGTCGTTGATGTTGGAGTGGGCTGTGTTCTCGGGATATGTAGACTGAATCAGGTTAGGCCAGTTCTCGCGGAGACGCAGTGAGTACCATACAGCCATCGTCAGTGAGTGCCAGATCATCTTCTATGCGGACTCCGCCGACGCCAGGGATGTAGATGCCTGGTTCGATAGTGAATACCATGCCCGCTTTGAGTGGCTCTGTGGCGCCTTGCACGATATACGGCTCCTCGTGAATCTCTAAACCTAGCCCGTGTCCGGTGCGGTGGGTGAAATACCCTCCGAAACCGGCGCGGGTTATTACGTCCCGGGCTATCCAGTCAAGCTGCTCCCCGGTGACTTTGGGGCGGGCGGCTTGGCAGGCTGCGCGATTAGCATCGTAGACAATGCTGTGAATCCGGGCCATCTGGGACGTGGGCTTTCCCACGGCGAAGGTGCGGGTGATGTCGCCATTGTACCCGCGGTATGTGGCCCCGATATCGCAGATCACCATGTCGCCGTCGCGCATCGCGTAGTCGCTGGTCTGGCCATGCGGGAGTGCGGAGTTGGGCCCGGCCAACACGGCGTTGAACGGGATGCTGTCTGCGCCGGCCGCAGCCATAGCGCGTTCAGCTGCCGCTGCGACTTCGCGCTCTGTGACGCCTGGGGCAATTGCGGACGCGGCGGCGGCGATGCCGGCATCCACGATCCGAGCCGCCCGTTTGAGAGCGGCGAGCTCATCTGGGTCTTTCACCGAGCGCATGCGGGCCGTTATCGGCCCGAGATCCCGAAACTGCATGGAGTGACAGGACTCGATATGCCCGCTGGCTTGTTCGATGACCTGGCGCTCGAGTAGGCGCATATGGAGAAACTCAGCCCCCACCGCCGCGGGGCCACGGTCGGGGCCGAGGCCAAGGGTACGAAGGGCCTGACGCAGTGCGTCAAGAGGTCCGGCGTCGTCTGTGTATGGAAAGACGGTGTCGCAATGTAAGTGGGTGCCCACATGACCGCGGACTTTGTCTGCCTCCAGTTGCGGCACGATGAACGCAGGATCGCCGTAGGGTGGCACGATGCCAAGGATCACGCGTTCGAAAGCCTCGAGCTGAAGACCGGTGAGGTACTTGAGATTAGGGCCTGGAACGAGGAAGGCGCATGCCAGACCTTGGTCGCGAAGTGCACGTTGGAGGGTGACGATTCGAGACGCGTTCATCGGGTGGCCTCCTAAGCGTGTTGACATGAGTCTGGTGGATAGGTCAGTATTCGTGACAGCATGAAACGTTCCTGCACTGCAAAGAGGGAATCGGCGCATCACATTGAAATACACATGTCATGCCTACGCAGTATGGTCCCAGCAGCATGGTCCCATTTACGCCGCGGGGCACGAGGTCAGTAAAGCGTTGTGGAAGCCTGAGGTGCGCCAAATGCCGAATGTCATTCCGTTTCTGTCGTATGTTCTGATAGTCACCTTTACACCAGGACCCAATAACATCATGTCCTTGGTGATGGGCAGCAAGTATGGATTCGCCCGCACGTTGCCGTTTCGCCTGGGCGTAGCCGTCGGATTCGGTCTAGTGATGATAGTCTCAAGCTACCTGAACCTGTTCCTATTCACCGTAGTACCCAAGATGAAGCCTATCGCCGAGACCGTCGGCGGGGCGTACATGCTCTATCTAGCGGCACGCGTGCTCATGAGCAAGGTGGATGCGACAAACGACGACGCACACCTTACCTCCTTTCCCGCAGGCGTAGTACTGCAGTTCATCAATCCCAAGGCCATCCTGTACGGACTTACGGTTACTGCTACGTTCATAACGCCGTACTACCACTCTCCGGTAGCTCTGCTCTTCTTCTCAGCCTTTTTGGGATCCATCTCTCTTGCCTCCACATCTTGCTGGGCCATGTTCGGTACAGGTATACAGCGGTTGCTGGGCAGGTACGGAAGGCCTTTCAACATCGCGATGGCGATGCTTCTTGTATATACTGCGGCTTCCGTGTCGGGCATGCTCCCTCGCATACAGACGCTGATTCGCGCTGCCTTGTCGAGAGGGGTATGATCCCGGGTGCATGTTGGGAGAAGGCGGATGCCCTCTCCGAGCGAAAACGGCGGGACGGCAAGGGGACTCCTGTGCCAGGATTTGGCTGACACTGTCGAGCCGGTGTGGTCTACTGCTCTGTCGGCGATTCATCCACCGGCCTGAAGCCTGCCGAGTTTAGGGCTTCGGGCTTGTCAACAGGGCCGATCTGTTCGAGTGTCCAGTTTGGGCACTCCCGGAGCGTGTCCAGCCTCGCCATTTCTCGGGTGGCGCCGTCAATCTCGAACACGTCCCATACGAGGTAGTCGGCGGGTCCGGTGTGCGGAACGATGAAGGTGTATAGTAGCTGCGATTGCGAGTACACGTCTACCTGAGCGCCGCTGCCTGCGATGGCGGGTGTGCGGCTACAGTTATGTATGGAGTAGTGATAGGTGTCGGGAGCAAAATCGGCAATCGTTATTGTCTCTCTCCCGTGCCCGGCGAAATAGTCGTAGTCGAGCTTGGCCCATGGTGGAGAGGTGAGTGATCCGCCGCAGCTATGGTTGATGCGGTAGCCTCCGGAAGTCCAGAGGTGAGCATCGAGATCTACTGGGGACGCGCCCCATGTAAGCGATATTTCCACTGGTCCGGCTGGCAGAATCGGGTTCATCTCCAAGTTGGTCTGAACGGTTGATCTTCCGACCACCGTGACGGGTAGGGTCTTTCGGGCATAGCCAGCACGTTGAAAGCAGATTGACTGTGTCCCTTGCGGGAGTGATAGCCAGTACGCGCCCAAAGCGTCTGTCCAGGCTACTATAGATCCTGTCGTCACCCAGACATCTCTTACGGGGCGTCCGGATACTTGGTCTGTGACTAGACCCTCGACAACCCCGTGGACAGAGGCGGATTCGCCGTTACAGCCCGATATGCCGATGACAAGGCTGAGGGCAAAGATCAGTGCCAGCGCGCGACTGTACACTGGTGGTCACCTGCCTTGCAGTGTATTGCCTGTCTGCTAAAGTGTATTCGGGAATCGTGCAGGCATGCTGCTACAGGCAAGAAACCTCGGAATGAGCCGGGGCGGGCAACCGAGGCCCGCCCATGATGCCTTCGGGGGTTATTCGCCCTACCTCAGCAGCCCACTAAGGTACGAGGCGGCCGTGACCTCTTGGGCAAGCCGCGCCTCCCGGATTGCCCGCTCCAGGGTGTTCTGTTCATGGGTGCGCTGCGCGCCATCGCCCCACATGTGATCCCGTACCCGGCTGACCTCTATCTTCACGCTTCCCATGATGATGATCATGGCCCACCCCTCCTAGTTGGTGTTATGGAACTGGCATCGCGTGTGAACTCAAGATTATTAACCTCAGCATCAATATCATAAAGCATATCATTCATGATGTCAACATCATAGTTGATTTCGGAGAAGCGGGTCACGCCGGAGCGGTTGACAAGCAAAGAAGGGATGCCCTAGCAGTTCATCGAATCACAATTGACAGTGAATATGGGAGAGGGAGGTGGCGTGTTGGACTCGCTGAACTGGGCGGTCTGGGTAAAGGACTTGACGAAGCGTTACGGTGACGTACGGGCAGTGGACGGAATCTCCTTCGGCGTATCGCGCGGCGAGGTCTTTGGCATGCTGGGGCCGAATGGGGCAGGCAAGACCACTACCATCGAAATCCTGCTTGGTCTTCGTACTGCAGATTCGGGGGACGTGCGTGTACTCGGGATGACGCATGCAGAGAATCACAGGACGATCGCTTGTGCGATAGGTGCGCAGCTTCAGACAACCGGGATGTACCCAACGCATACCGTGCGCGAGACGATCCAGTTGTTTTCGGACTTCTACCCCGAGGCAGCCCCGTTGGACGAACTGATAGACATGGTAGGCCTGCGTGAGAAAGCGGGGGCACTAGTAAAGAACTTGTCCGGCGGGCAGCGACAGCGCCTCGCGATCGCCATTGCGCTTGTGAACCGGCCTCACGTAGTCTTCCTGGACGAACCCACCACCGGCCTGGACCCACAAGCTCGCCGCGCATTGTGGGATATGATCCTCTCTCTGAAGGCTTCGGGCACAACAGTGCTGCTTACGACTCACTACATGGAGGAGGCAGAGCAGCTGTGCGATAGGGTCGCCATAGTCGACCGAGGCAAGATTGTGGAGATGGATTCTCCGGCAGCGCTGATCAATAAGCATTTCAAGCACATAGCGATAGAGTTCGAGGCGCCCCCCGGTGCAGAGGTCGATGCACATGATCTGCGGTCTCTGCCGGGAGTGGCGAATGTCGTTGTTGACGGGGGAAAGGTGACGCTATACTCGTCTGACGTTCCGGCCACAATGGCGTCCCTGCTTGGTGCTGCTTCGCATAGCCTTAGGCACATGGTTGTGCGTCAGGCCACGCTTGAAGACGTGTTTCTCAAGATCACGGGGAGGTCGATGCGGTAATGAAGGCAGTGTGGGCGATCTACCGGGCGAACTTCAGAGAATACGCCAGGAATCCGGCGGTGTTGGCCTTCACAGTCATCATGCCGCTGCTGCTGGCGATCTTTCTCAGCCTCATCATGGGCAACCAGGATCTTTTCACGATCGACTACTATCTCCCTAATATGCTGGGTATCTCATTGATGTGGTTGGGAGTGTTCGCCACTGCTCAACCCCTCGTAGAGCAGCGAGAACAGAAGATCTTCAGGCGGATGGCCGTGACTCCTCTGTCTCGGCAATCAATGCTGTGGGGCCAGGTCCTATTCCGCGTGACTGTGGGCCTGTTTCAAGCAGCAGTCTTCCTGATTGCGGGGAGAATCGGATTCGGAGTTCGTGTGCAGGGAAGCTGGTTGCTTTTGTTGGGTGCGACAGTCATGGGCGCCCTGGTCTTTGTGACACTGGGATATGTACTTGCCGGGCTTGCCCGAAGCCAAGAGGCGGCCCCCGTTATTGCGCAACCTGTGCAGATGGGGATGATGTTTCTGTCGAGCACTCTCCTGCCGGCGGCGATGCTGCCGTCTGGCGTGCGTGCAGTGGTGCGGGCGATTCCTCTGACTTACGTGGCCGACGCGCTAAGGCAGACCATCTCCAGAGTGCCTCCCATGCTCCCTCTGTGGGTAGACTTCGCTGCCATGGCAGGATGGATACTTCTGTTCTTTGTGCTCTCTGTGAGGCTGTTCAAGTGGGAGTAGACGACTGCGAGCAACCTCCAACAGGTATCACTTTCGACCTATGCACTCGGTGATCAGGAGATAGAAGCATGCGGCGGACCAGCTGAAGTTGGCCGCGTTAAGTCCGGCGCCTGTTTCGGGGTTGTAGTTCTCCCTGATCGGGCTGTTGCCTGCGAGACCTTCGGCAGCGTGCAACAGCTTACCCGCCATTAGCCTCGCATCATCTGCATAGCCGTACCTTCCCAGGCCCTCCACGGCGAAATACGCCTGGTCCAGCCATACCGGACCTCTCCAGTATCTCTCCGGCGAGTACCTGGGGTTGTCAGCCGACACCGTGGGAAACGGCATGGCGGTGTTGAACATGCTCGGGTCCATGAGCGCGTCTCTGACTCTCGACGCTTGCTCTGGCCGAGCCAGTCCTGCCCAGAGTGGAATGGCTCCCTCAATTCCCTTTCCCCTTTCGATAAGGGGACGTTTGGTAGTGATGTCGATATCATAGAAGAAACCCGTCCCGTCATCCCACATGTGTGTGCATACGAAATCAGCTATGTACAGGGCTTCTTCTTCCAGCGCAGCGGCCTCCGCATCATGCCCCAATTCTCTGGCGATCTTGGCAAGGTACACTTTCTCCGCATACAGGTAGGAATTGAGATCTACTGATTCTTGCGACAGAGAGTACCCAACTAGTACGCCCTGTGAGTTCCGGTTTTCGAGAATGTCGATAGCATAATCGCCGTCAAACCGCGGCGCATTGTCCATTCCGCTTTCCCATGCTGCTGCCTCTATCATGGCGTCGCGGTCGACATGATCGGGGTGGACAGTCGCGCCATACTCCGCCATGCCATTGCCGTCGTGATCACGATTGGAATACCACCAGCGATGGTATCTCAGCAGGCGCGGGTACATCTCTGAGAGGAATCGCATGTCTGCGTTCTTCCTGTACACCTCCCATACGGCCCATGCGGCGAGAGGAGGCTTTGAGTTGCGAGAATTGTTCTCATCGGAGTTCTGGAAAACGCAGTCTGTGATCATGCCGTCATCCTGTGGTCTGGATGTATCGTCAGGTTCGATCTGGAAATCGAACATCGACTGGATGGACTTTTCGGCTAACTTGGGATGGAAATGCGCCACAGCTACAGCCTGCTTCCAGGTGTCCCATGCCCAGAAACCGGAGGCGAAATACGACGCAGAGATGGACGGGGCTATACCATCACTTTTCAGATCACCGGCCGCGCTGCGCCAGTTGCCGATCAGGGTCATGATGCACTTGACCGCAATCTTCCTCAGCTCGGGATCTGCTGGGACGTCGGCAAGCCCGTGTGCCAGCAACTCACGCCATCGGTCCTCCGCATGGATCACGGTCTTTTCCGGGTTGGCGAACACGATTGATGAGACTGCCTGCTCCCTTGCGTCCTCATCCTTAGTGAAAGTGAGCGACGATGTCGTGGCGAACGCCCACTCGCTGCCTGGGGCGAGATCGATGTGGCCAGGGGCCTGCACGGTGTATGTATAGCCGTCTACCTTAGCTTCAACCGGGAATGGGTACCTTATGGTGAATCGCTCCGTACCTGTGCTGTAGCCAGGTATATTAGCAAAGGCTACCGTGATGCCATCGTGTTGGGGCCAAAGGGACATGGCATCCCTGTAAGGGGCCTTGTAATACCTCATCAGGGTACCTGTCCAGCTCAGGCTGAGCCGTCTTGCCCGGTTGCTCTGGTTGATGATGGATGTTCGGACCATTGATGTCCTGTTTGTGACGAATCGAAGTTCCAGCTGAATGCGGAGGTCATCCACGGCATAAGACTGGCGCATTGCGCCAGGATACCACACGAGCTCTTCCGGCTCGCATTCCTCAAGATCGATCAGCTCACCCGAAACGGCGTCCGTGATCTCGATCTTGTTGAAGGCGCGCCCCATGTACCATGGCCAGCGCAGCACATATACCGGACCGATGAACGCCCCGTAAGAGCCCGAATCGGATAGATCAGGGAGCGCGTATCCGTGCCATGCACCCAGGTCGGTGAAGGTGTTGAACGGGTTACGGTTTCCGGGGTTTGCCCCAAGAGGCGAAGCACATGGGTCCAGGAGATTCGGAAACTCCGACGGTGATTGTCCGTCCGCCGCTAGGCATGATTGCGCCCCGACCAAAATCGACGTCGCCAGGACAAAACCGAACAGCATCAGCAGTTCCTTAGCCGAGTGCATTGTAGCCCTCCTGTACGAATAGTCGCTGCCTGATGAACATGCCAGGCCTACGATGGTTCAGCCTTCGCGTTCGCACCCGTGTTTCTTGAGGTATGCACGCCATGTTATAGCCCATTTTGCAGGGTCGTCGAACCAACTATCATCAGTCTTGTGCACCACACTGTTGTGGGGAGCGGTTTTCACTATCTCAGGATTACTGTAGGCCTCTGCTATTACCTGTTCCAGGCAGGCAATGTACTCGTCCAACTCGTCTTTGGAGTACGACTCTGTTGGTTCGATTGTGAAAGGCTGAGGGACTATGAATGGGTGGTGGCTCTGCCACAAATGGCACCCGTAATCCGCAAGCCTTCTGGTTACGTCTTCAGTAGTCACCCCGGTATCCCGGTATAGCTGTTCCCAACTGTATCTCACCTGCTCGATACGGCGTCTGCCCACGGCATAAGGCGCGCAGGCCCCCGCAAGACCCGTGACCCGCTTGAGCATGTAGTTGTTGTTGAGCACAGCGATTTGGGCTACCTCTTCCAACCCTGCCGCGCCAAGACTCATTATCCAGGCGTATGCCCGCAGCATTGCTGGGAACACGCCGTGGAAGCAGCGGATCTTCCCGATGCTGTGGGGCAGGTCGTGGTTGAGGCAATATGAGCCGGCATCTGTTTTGTCGACAACAGGAGTTGGCAGATAATTGGCCAGATCGGATATGACTCCCAGCGCTCCGCATGCCGGTCCGCCGCAGCCATGAGGCGATGAAAAGGTCTTGTGCAGGTTGAAGAAGCACATATCGAACCCGGCCTCGCGTGCCCTCGTGATGCCTAGTATCCCGTTGGCGTTGGCCTGGTCGTAGCCTGAGATACCGCCTGCCTGGCGCATCACGGTGGTGAACTGCGAGATCCTCGAGTTGAAGATTCCTGTGTCTTCGGGGTTAGTTATGAGCAGGCCCGCCGTGTGTTTCGATACTACCTTGGTAAATGCCTCAAAGTCAGGCAACCCGTCTTCGTCTTCGCGGACGGTTACGACCTTGAAGCCTTTGACCCTGGCCGCTGCTGCGTCCGACGGATGCGAGAAGATCGTGGTGATTATCTCGTCTCTGGTTTCGGCCTCTCCGTGAGCTGCGTGATAGGCTCTGATTATGGACGCCATGGCCAGGATCGCGGACGACCCACCGCCGGGCTGAAAGCTGAACCTGTCCATTCCCGATATCTCGCGGAGGAACAGGTCCAGCGAGTACATGATCTCAAGAGCTCCCTGTACAGTAGAATCATCCTGCATTGGGTGCAGCTCGGAGGCTTTGGGAGATCGCACAAACGTCTCGTTGACCTTGGGGCTGTACTTCATCGTGCACGTGCCCTGGCCTACGTCTACATTGAGGTCGGCGCCCAGCGTACCCTGGGACAGACGCAGATAATGCTTGAGCACGCGCATCTGGGCCACTTCAGGGAGCGCCGGCATATCTTGGCGTATCATCTTTCCTGGAAGGCGAGATGTCCCATCGCCCACGCGCTCCCGGATCCCAGGTTCCGCCTCAGGTACCATTATGCCACGTTCTCCCGGCCGGGAAAGCTCAAAGATGACCGGTTCATTCCATCTTGCCTGATGGAACTTACGCACTGTGGCCACTACACTCGCCTCCCGTTATGGCGCAGCTGATTGCCTCTGCCAGATAATCCAGATGCTCCTGGGTGTGAAGTTCAGTTACACAGTAGAGTGCAGATTGCCCTAGATTCGGTAAATCGCGAGACAGATCTGCTCCTCCGAAGACCCCGTGTGCCAGGAGATGCTCGTTGATCTGTTGCACTGTGCGCCCGGTGCCATTGAAGTCAACGACGAACTCCTTGAAATGAGGGGCATCGAAGGCCGGTGCCTTCACGCCGGGAATCCCAGACAGACGCGCCATCGCGTATTGTGACTTCTGCATTATCGTGGTGCCCAGCTTGCACATGCCTTCAGGCCCCATCAACGACAGGTACACGGCTGCCGTGATACCCCAGAGAGCGGCGGCGGTGCCGACAAACTCCTTGCCCTCCTCACGCTGGGCAAAGGATGTGCGGCTATAGGCAACGTCTCCAAAGCCCCATTCTCCCTGCTCACACGTCCTGGCAATCCCGAACAACCGGAACGGGTACTCCATCACGAACCGTTCCTCGTCGCGGCAACCGATGAACCCTCCTAGGCCTCCACCGTAGTGTAGGTGGACGCCCAGCGCCTGGATATCGCCGCAGACCAGATCGCATCCGTAGTGTGAGGGAGGAACTATTACTCCCAGCGAAGCAGGATCCGCGCCTACGACCAGCAGCGCACCGCGCCTATGCGCGATATCGGCAATAGTTTCGCCCTCAGTCTCGATCAATCCAAGGTACGACGGGTTTTCGAAGTATACTGCCGCGGTTTCGTCCGACATCTTCAGCTCAAGGTCCGCAAGATCCATCATCCCCGTGACGCGGGAGTGGGCTACGGGGATAATCCGTAGCGCGGGTGTGCAGTAATTCATGATCACTGCCAACCTCTCTGGGCTGACAGTATCGGACACCAAGACTGTGTTGCGTCTGACGATCCTTGCAGCCATACGCAGGGCCGTGCTTGCGGCCTGCCCCCAGTCGTAGGTCGGCACATTCACTACATCCACATCGAGCAACTCAGCCATCAGGCTCTGGTACTCGAAAAGGGCCTGGAATCGCCCGTGGTCTTCGTATGGCTCGCCTGCATATGCAGTGAGAAATTCAGAGCGCCCGTTTATCTCATCACATATCGCAGGCACGTAGTGTCTTGCGCACCCTCCGCCGAGGAAGCTGATGTTCTCTTCACATGTCTGGTTCCTGCCGAGTATGCCCATGACATGCCGCACCAGATCGGACTCGGCGGTCATGGGATGAGGAAGATTCATCGTCCGGCGGAACCTGAGTTCTTCCGGGATATCGGTGTAGAGCTCTTCCGTGCTGGATGCGCCGATCGCTTTGAGCATCTCGCGCTTCACTTCAGGCACGGAATTGGGTATGTATGGATGGATCATATCGCTCATGATCAGACCCTCCCTCAGTCAGGCGAGTCCTCCGCCGTCCACGACGAGTGTGGCGCCGGTAACCCATGTCGACATGGGCGATGCGAAGAACAGCACGGCATTGGCGATGTCATCGGGCGTTCCCACACGCCCGATGGGGCGAGCAGCCGCCTCACGCAGGAATTCGTCCATGTCCGCTCCAAGTTGCACCGCCTCGCTCCTGAGAAGCGGGGTATCGGTGTCGCCTGGGCACACGCAGTTGACTCTGATCCCAGCCGGACCGTGATCGATGGCCATAGCCCGTGTGAGGTTCACGATGCCGCCCTTAGCAGCGCAGTAGGCGGCGGCATCGGGTCCTCCCTTGAGGCCCCAACCAGATCCCATGTTCACTATGGATCCTCCCCTGTCGGGGCGCATGCAGGGTATCACGTGCTTCGACATCAGGTAGGCGCCCTTCAGGCTCACGTCGACCACAAGGTCCCACTCAGCCTCGAGAAGATCAACTACATTCTTGCGTCGAATCACTCCAGCGTTGTTGACCAAGACATCAATGTAGCCGAACCTTTCCACTGCTTGCCTAACCGCGCGCTCGCAGCCCTGAGCCGAGGACACGTCACAGCTTACAAAGAGCGTTGGCGCCCCGGTGCTCTGCCCGATTTCGCGGGCCGCTCGCTCGCCGCCCGCCGTGTCTATGTCGAGCAGCGCCACGGAAGCCCCGGCCTGGGCCAGCCTGTGCGCCACGCCACGACCGATGCCGGAGGCTGCCCCGGTAACTAGAGCGACTTCTCCGTGTAGTCTGAGAAGGGTCTCAATCGTCGCTTGACCCATGTGATATCGCCTCCCGTCTAGCCTTGAGTCTTCACACACAGTTGCCCGGGATGCAGCCTACGGCCCAACCCCCTGGCAGGCTAAGCATCGCCACAGTCGACGGATCACCCATGATGGGCACGTAGGGCCTGATTCTGAAGGAGTAGGTGTAGGGCATGGGATACAGTACGTACTCGGGATGAGTCTTTGCGCCCCAGCTGTTGTCGCCTCCTACCCCCATCTGACGGTAGTCCAGATTCACCGTGAACCACCCACGCCGCGGCACTTCATGGACGTGCCTCGCCGATTCGAGGTCGTCCATGGCGCACGGCCATGCAGAGAACTCAATCGTGGGCATGCCTGCTGCCAGAATGCCTGCTCCATCAGGCCCGGTGAACGCTACCCAGCGTACGTCGCACCTATTGCCTGTCTCTTGCGGCCTGCAATACGGATGAGCTAGTTCGACTGTGGGCATCGAGTAGACGCCAACTCGGGCGCTTGTCTTTCGATCCCAGTAGTTCTCATGCGGACCGCGTCCATACCAGGTTGTAGTCACGAACTCCCCGGGTATCTCTGTCTGCATTCCGATGCGAGGTATCTCGGGCAGGCGTCCTTCGGGGATCAGTGAGTGCGTGACTAATACGTCCCCTGTGCCGAAGATGGCATACACTGTGGAGTATCGGGAATTCCCCGCTGGCAGGAGACCCTGGGTGCAAACCACTACTGCCGACGGGCCGAGCCGCTCCACCGTCAGCTGCAGCAGACGCCCGTCGCGTCCCGCGTGTCTCCACACCCCGCACCTTGCGGGCATCTTGTTGCCAACATCGTTGTCTACTGGGACTCGCCAGTAGTTGGGCACCAGAGCCGATGCGATGAGCTTGATTTTGCCCATGGTGAAGCCCTCAATCGCTCCGCTTCGCCGACCGATGGCCACCTCGAATGGCCATGCCCCCAGGGCGCCGCTCAAGACTACAGTTGTATCGGTGCAGAGCAGTCCCAGTTCGGGCATTGATGATAGTGCAATTCTCGGACGCGCTGCTGACGCTCCTTCGTGCGCTGCTGCGCATGTGTCCACCGGGAACTGCTCCCATGCCACTACGTGCCTTGCCTCTGCCCAGCGCGTCGCCTCTCGGAGAGCGAAGCGGATGGTCAGATAGTGTTCAACCCCAGCACGGGCGTCGGACATATCAACAGGGATTGTGAGTTCGGTTGATTCACCGGGGCCCAGCGCCAGCTGGGGCAATTCGCCTTGTTGCAGAGTTCGACCGTTACTCGACAACTCCCATGTAGGTACTAGGAAACTTAGGCACATGAAGGAGTACTTGTTCCGGATTCGCACCTTTCCGGTTGACAGCTCCACTGGCTCCACTGTGATGTGCTGATACACTTTGCGCACCTCAGCCATCGCCGGTTGTGGGGTTCGATCAGGGAGCACAATGCCGTCGCAACAGAAGTTGCCGTCGTTGGGCACGTCGCCGAAGTCGCCGCCATATGCCCAGTACTCCTGTCCATCGGGCGCGGTGCGGCGAATGCCGTGGTCCGCCCATTCCCATATGAATGCTCCCGCAAGGCATGGATGGGCGTCGATTACGTCCCAGTAATCCTGCAGATTGCCTACGCTATTCCCCATGGCATGTGCGTACTCGCACAGAATCAGCGGTTTTGTGGGTCGGCGTCGTACATAATCTTGGAGGAAAGCTGTGTCTTTGTACATTCGCGATTCTACATCAACGTAAGGCGCGTTCCACGCAGGTTCGTAGTGTACGGGTCTGCTCGGATCAACGGCATGTATCCAGTCGGCCGCAGCCTCAAAGTTGGAGCCGTCACACGCCTCGTTTCCGAGTGACCAGATGATAACTGACGGATGATTCCTGTCGCGAATTACCATGCGCTTTGTCCGGTCCAGATGAGCAGCGCGCCATTCGGGCCGACCGGCCAGCGTAACGCCGGGCGTGCATGGCACACCGTGTGATTCTATGTCTGCCTCGTCTATCACGTAGAGGCCGTACAGGTCGCATATGTCCAGCCATCTAGTGTCATTGGGGTAATGTGCCGTTCGGACTGCATTGATGTTGTGCTGTTTCATCAGTCGCACGTCTTCCAACATGACCTCGACAGGGACTGCCTGCCCCCAGTCAGGATGGAACTCGTGCCTGTTTACGCCCTTTAGCTTGACGGGTACACCATTTACGAGCAAACGTTCTCCGTGAATCTCAACCGCCCGGAATCCGAAGTTGCATCGGGCGGAGTGGATGCAGGCGCCGCTTTCGTTGTTCAGTTCGAGCAACACGATGTAGAGATCAGGCGTCTCAGCACTCCATTTGCGCGGGTTGGCCACTTCGGTCCGCATCTCGACACAGCTTGCCCCGTACTGACTGATGCTTTCAACCGGGACGCTCCATGTGCAGTAGCAGCGGTTCTCGAGCGGGTCAATGAGACTCGCTGCCAGGACTAGAGGACCCGACGTGTGTTGCGAAAGATTCCGCACCTCGGCTGACACACGTATCACTGCATCTGGGTAGTCGCCGCCAAGGTCGCATTCAACTCTGAAGTCGCGTATGTGCACCGGTGGGGGCGAGTAGATGAACACATCACGGAAGATCCCGGCCAACCGCCACATGTCCTGGTCCTCAAGGTAACTGCCGGCGCACCACCTGTATACCTCAACAGCTATCGTGTTCTTGCCCGGACGCGTGAGTGCGCTGACTTCGAACTCAGCAGGCATGTGACTACCCTGATTGAAGCCGACTTTGCACCCGTTGATCCATACATAGAAGGCTGAGTTTACTCCAGCGAAGTGTAAGAATACGGGGCGGTTGACCCAATCCGCCGGAAGTTCGAAGTCGCACCTGTACGATCCCACCGGGTTGAAGTGCGGCTGGATTCTGGGCGGCGTGTTTTCAAACGGATATGTCACATCTGTGTAGATGGGTATGTCGTAACCATGAAACTGCCAGTTGCCGGGCACGGGAATATCGGCCCACTCTGATACGTCATAGTCTGTTCTGAAGAAGTGAGTCGGTCGCAGACCGGGGTTGGCCGACCAATGGAACTTCCACTTTCCAGATAGCACAATGCATTGCTCGGGGTAGCGCCATTCACCTGCCGCAGGATCCAGGTACGGAATAGTGGCGCATCGCGGTTCTTCCAGTCCATACCCTGTGAGCTCGGGGTTCTCCCACTCGTTGATCAACGGGTGCGTCACTCCCTTGACGTGTTCTTGGCGCAAGCCTACTTGATGCCGCTCACCGCGATTCCACCGATGATGTAGTTCTGGCCTATGAAGAAGAACACCAGTGACGGGAGTGCCACCATCATGGTGCCTGCCATTAGCAAATGCCAATCAGTATAGTGTATTCCCCTGAAAGTGTTGAGCGCCAGAGTGAGCGTGTAGTTCTTCTCCGAATGCAGGTAGATTAGGGGGCCGATGAAATCGCTCCACGCTGACATGAACTGGAGAATACCTATGGTAATCAGCACAGGTTTGGCGAGTGGAAGGTAGATGCTTCCGAATATCCGCATAGTGCTGGCACCGTCTATCTTAGCGGAATCATCGAGCTCAGCCGGGATGCTCATGAAATGCTGCCTGAGCAGGAATATGTAGAACGCAGCGCCGAAGAAGTTGGGCACTATGAGCGGTTTCAACGTGTTCACCCATCCCAGTTTGCTGAAGAGAATGTACTGTGGTATGAGCGTCGTGTAGTACGGAACCATCATCGTTGCAAGCACGAGAAAGAATATCTTGTCGCGGCCTGGGAAGCGAAGCCTCGCGAAGCTGAACGCTACCATGGCCGATGAGAGCAGTGTCGCAAACATGCTGGTGAATGTGATCACGCAGGTGTTCTTCAGGAACATACCCCAGGGGTACATTGAGAGTACTTTCCTGTAGTTCTCCCAATGGAAAGACTTCGGGATAACCTGTGGAGGGTACGTAAACAGGTCGTCGGCGCCACCCTTTAGCGATGTGGAGAGCATCCACAGAAACGGCATCATGAATACTATTGCTAGCAGCACCAGGACCGCATATTGCATGGCCTTATTCACAGTTCTCATGTGCCGCACCTCATATCAAGTCGTAGTTGACTCGAGCGCGGGAAGCTCTGATCACCAGCATCGTGAGGGCGAATATTATGAGCGAGAGAGTCCAAGACAGCGCCGATGCATATCCCATATTGAACCATTTCCACCCCTGCTGGTACATGTAGAGAGTGTAGAACAGCGAAGCGTTGAGCGGCCCGCCTCCGCCGCCCATAATGTAACCTGCTGTGAAGGTTTGGAGCGAGCCAATGAGACCTGTCACAAACAGGAAGAAAGTTGTGGGGCTAAGCAGCGGCATAGTGATGCCCCAGAACTTCTGCCAGCCGGAGGCGCCGTCCACGGTCGCCGCTTCCCAGTACACACGCGGTATGTTTTGAAGGCCGGCGAGATAGATGACCATGGTCGATCCGGCACCCCATACGCCCATGATGGCTAGAGCCGGGAGAATCCATTCGGTGCTGTACAGCCACTCAGGACCTGATATCCCAAATTTGCTGAGAACGTAATTGAAGATTCCGAACTCGGGGTTGTAGATCCAGATCCATAATGTGGCGGTGGCTACCTCTGGAACCACAGAAGGCGTGTAGAAAACGGTGCGGAAAACCGATAAGCCCTTCACGTCCTGGAAGAGCAGAAGCGCGAGGGCCAACCCCACAGCCAACCCCAGTGGCAAGCTGAGCAACGTGAAGACCCCTGTCACCTTCAGTGATTGGTAGAACAACGGATCATGGATCATCCGAGCGTAGTTCGCAAGCCCTATCCACTCGGGGGGCCCAAACACCTGCCACTTGGTGAAGCTGATAAAGAGCGTAGCCAGGATCGGGCCTGCCGTGAACACGAGAAAACCGATGATCCACGGGGAGATGAACAAGTACCCTTCGAGCGCCTCGCGCTTTCTTGGCGTGAGCCGGCTCACTGACTCCACCTGCTTTCCTTGGAAGGGGAGGCATGCCCCAGACCGCGAGTCGGGCGGGGCATGCCTCCCCGTCTGTCGCTGCTACCGTCCGAACGCCTTTTCCGATTTCTTCACTGCTTCGGCCATTGCCTTCTCAGCGGTGGCCTTTCCTAGCAGAATCAGATCGAAGGCTTCTTCTAGGTACTGGCTGCACTTCTCTGCGTACTCGGGAGTTCTGAGGAACGCCGGGTTTTTCAGGGCATAGGCCAGCGAGTCATAGAACACCCGGGTCACCGGATCATCTAGGAGCCCTGTCGCCTTGATGGCCTTCTCGCTCACAGGGAATGCCCACCCTGCCTCGCCCTGTGTTTGCCCGCCCTCGAGGGCAAGGAACTTGAGTACCTCTGTGGCCTCGGCTTTGTGCTTGCTCGCCGCAGCCATCGCCCATCCTGACACGTTCATCATCGTTATGGGCTTCTTACCAGCAGGCGCCGGGACCATAACCGCCCC
>Ga0116147_1001866_pt1 | contig 22295 bp, 15 predicted proteins | sample AD_JPNHG3_MetaG_FD_89749 | JGI IMG/M metagenome (GOLD analysis project Ga0116147, IMG submission 89749) | Active sludge microbial communities of municipal wastewater-treating anaerobic digesters from Japan - AD_JPNHG3_MetaG | ecosystem: Engineered > Bioreactor > Anaerobic > Digestate | place...
GATAGCTCAGATGGTTAGAGCGTCCCGATCGCAGATCGGGAAGGTCGAGGGTTCAATGAAAATTATGGCGAGATAGCTCAGATGGTTAGAGCGTCCCGATCGCAGATCGGGAAGGTTGAGGGTTCAATGAAAATTATGGCGAGATAGCTCAGATGGTTAGAGCGTATGATTCATAATCATAAGGTCGAGGGTTCAATTCCCTCTCTCGCTACAAAGTGCTATGCTGGAATATAATATTCTTCTTATTAATTCATCATGTCTTTCTTCGTGTATATCCTATACAGCCGCACACTTGACAAATATTATATAGGTTATACCCATAATCCTGAAGAGAGACTGCAGGAACATAATTCAGGTGCCACAATTTTTACCAGGAGAGGTAAACCATGGGACATGGTATATATTGAGGAATTTTCGTGTAAAACAGAGGCGATAAAGCGGGAGAATAAAATCAAGAGGATGAAGAGCAGGAAATATATAGAGTCGTTAGTACAGGGCAGATCCGGTACAATAGATAAAATAAGCTGAAATATAGACCTTTAGGGTTATTTATAACATGGAATTGCCCCGGTATTTACCAGACAGATGGTCCTGACACTCCTGTCCGAAGGGACAGTCGGTCAGGATCCCCGAAAATTCAAAGCCGCTTTCAGCGTCAGAATTTTCGGGGTTAGAGCGTCCCGATCGCAGATCGGGAAGGTCGGGGGTTCAATTCTCTCTCTCGCTACAAAGGAAAGTCAGATTTTTTTATTCCGGGTGCTAACGTGAGGAGCCCCTGAAATCGACTGTCACTTTTCCTTCGGCCTTTCTGAGATCGGCTTCTTTTGTTATTCCGTTAACAGTAATTCTGTATTTGCCGTAAAAGGCCGGCACGGTATAGATGCCTTTCCTGTCTGCCTTTCCCGCCTCTTTTGTCCACCATTCGCCAAATACGAGGTTTCTGTATGTTTCAGCAGCCGGAGTGGGCGTCCAGTCGCGTTTATATAATGAAGAGGATGGAATCCAGTTGGCACCCTCCCAGAAACCCCATAGAAGGATGCCGGTCACAGCCGGGTGGGCAAAGCATATACGGAAATAATCCGCCATTTCCCTTGCTTTTGCCTCTTCCTGTTCGGGTGTGAGTTGCATATTCCTGTATTTTGACCTCATGCCGGGCATGTTAAATTCAGTAACTCGTAAGGGTAAGTTAAATTGTGCGAGAGAGTCGAGGGCATCCCTAAGGTACTGACGGTCGAATGTTTCGAGATGACTATGTCCCTGGACGCCAATACCCGCTATGGGGACTCCCTGATTAAGAAGATTTCTGATCTGTGCCAGATATTCGGGAAGGCCAATGCCCAGCGGAGATTCCTGTTTCGGGATGAGTATGTCGTAATCATTTAACCAGAGTTTGGCTTCGGGATCACCGTTATGCGCCCATTCTGCCATTAATTTGGTAATTTCCGGACCCAGCCTGTCTTCGTAATAGTTACCGTGAATCATCTCGTTGTTCATATCATATTCAGTGAACCGGCCTTTGTATTTTTTTGTTATCAGTTCAGCCCTATCCTTTATCCTCTGCCTCAGCTCCTCGTCGCTCAGGTCCATAACCCATTGCTGAACATATTGCTGACCGGTATTGGGCGATCTGACTATTCCCCAGAAAAGGTTATGCCCTCTGAGCGGAATATTGTTTTTTTCGGTCCAGTTAAGTATAGAGTCGATTACTGAGTAGTTTACCTGATCCTTCCTCGGTTCCATAATCATCCATTTAAGGGCATTTTCGGTAACTGCCGCGTTGAAATTCTCAAGGAATTTCTGCCTGAACATGCTGAGGTTGGATGCTGACATTCCACCTGCAAAGTTGTTGGGGATGGCACAACCAAACCAGAATTCGTGCCTGATCTGTTCAACAGTAACCTGATCTCCCTTTTTAGCCTTAATGGTAATCAGGCCTTTCCGGTATTTTGCTATGGAGTCATTAATTCCGGGGTACTGGCATGGCACCGCGGCACCAAAAGAAAAAAGCATAATCACTGTAAGAAGCAGTTGTATTGGTAATTTCCCCGGTAATAAGAATTGTTTTTTCATACCTTATTTATTATTTGATTAATCTGGCCTTTTGACACTGTTTTTCCAAAAATATACTTTATTAAAGGGTCCGGTAAAGCCATAAAGTGAAAATTACAGAATTATGATCCGGATTAACTTTTATTAACAATCATTTTCAGGTTTTGAATCAAAAATTCTTTTTGGATTTCAGTGACCATTATGAGAACATTTCCGGGAAGATTTAAAGGTTTGCCACTTGTGTTACGGAACATGTCAATATACGACTGAAGTATAGATAATCAGTTATTTATAAAGAAAACCCTGTGATAGATGTAAAGATAATTAACTGAAAATTTAAAAAAATTGATTAATTAATTAAAGCTTTCTTTTGCGTTCTTTCATTTCTTTATTTGCCTGAAAAATTAAAGTGGGGTAACCGGATGGAAATAATACATCTCCGAAATATTTCCGATGTAATAATAATTAAGGTATAAAATAATTCATGGTTTTATTTAAAAATTCAGGATGCCTATGTAGAAAACTAAAAGATTTAACGATGAACATCAAACCGGAACACAGTTCCATACAAGAGTAATTTTAATTAATTAACCTAACCAAAAATTCTAAAGCATGGAGAAACGTAATGTTTTATGGTTTTTCTCAAACCGATTTTCAGGAAAACTTGCCGTTGCAGCTTTGCTTTTAATGGCAGTTTTTTCCAGTGCATTCGCGTTTCCGGATGATGCTTCCCGGAAGGGGGTACCCGGAAATGAACAACAACAGACCACAGTAACCGGTAAAATTGTCGATGCTACAACAGGAGAGCCGATGGCCGGTGTGAATATTCTTGTTGTGGGCACAACCATCGGGGCTATATCCGGAGCCGACGGGTCTTACACCCTTCAGGCAGTCGACAGGAACGGCTCACTGAGATTTTCATTTATCGGATATGTAACCCAGACAGTGCCTGTCAACGGCCGCAGTGTTGTAAATGTTGCAATGCAGCCTGAGGTGACAGGACTTGAAGAGGTTGTGGTGGTCGGTTACGGATCGCAGAAGAAAGAAACCCTGACCGGTTCTGTCGCAAGTGTCAAGACAGAACAGCTGGTGTCGACAAAATCAATCAGCGTCGCAGCAGCCATCCAGGGTAAAATCCCAGGCGTTCAGATCCGCCAGCAGACAGGCGAACCCGGAACCTTCAACAGCCGTATCAGCGTGAGGGGATTCGGTACACCGCTTCTGGTTATCGATGGTGTCGTTCGTGACCAGATGGATGATTTTGAAAGGCTTAACCCTGAAGACATTGAAAGTATTTCGGTTCTGAAGGATGCTGCCGCTTCCATCTACGGTCTGGGTGCAGCAAACGGCGTTTTCATTGTAACAACAAAGAAAGGCTTTGCAGGTAAGACAGAGTTCTCTCTGAATACGATGTATTCATTCAAGAAACCCACAAACGACTGGAAGACTATTAACGTTGACGCATACACCATGCGTTACATGTGGAATGAAATGTCGAGAAATTCGGAAAACTCAGCCAACGTAACCGCTCCGTCCGAACTTGAAAAATGGAAAGCCGGCACTGAACCCGGATATACCGATTACAACTGGTGGGCAAACCTCGTAAGGGATTATGTCACTTCAAGCGAACTGACATTCAACGCCAGGGGTGGTAACGATGTTGTTACATACTTCACAAGTTTCGGTTACAATAATGACGGAGGCTATTTCAAGAACAATGAGCTGATGCAGTACGACAGGTACACCTTCCGTAACAATGTTGAAGCCAAACTTGCCAAAGGACTGAAAATGAATATCTCCTTTTACGGCAGGTATGAAAACACGCTTAACCCGACAAGGGGAACAACATGGACATTCAAGAGGATTATCACCAACGACCGCGGTATAGGTCCCTACACCCTCGATGGCAAGCATAATTATACAATGGTACCATCGGAAAACACAAACGTTTTCGCTGAACTTTCGAGGGAGGCATCAGGATATAATCAGACCTTGAGGTTTCAGTATCAGTCAACAGTGGACCTTAATTACGAAGTCCCCTTTGTAAAAGGATTGTCCATAGGAGTACTTGGTGCTTACGACGGACAGGCCAATGATACAAGGAGACTATATAAGAATTTCATGCTGTACGACTACCTGTCTGGCAACCCGGCAACAACATCGGTAGCTCCCACAACATTTCAAAATACAATCTCCACTTTCAGAAGAATGGAGGTCCAGACCAAGATGATTTACCGAAGGAACTTCGGCCCGCATAATGTTGCAGGTACTTTGGTCTACCAGGCCAGAAAGATCGACAATAACAGTGTTATGGGAAGAAGGCAGTACGACGACTTATACACGAAGGATATCATTGACCAGGGAAGTCTTACCAACATGAGGGCGGAAGGTACGCGCAGCGAAGAGGCCTATCTTTCATTCCTCGGAAGATTTAATTACGACTACAAAGGCAAATATCTTCTTGAGGTCAGCTTCAGAGAGGATGGATCCTACAGGTATGCACCCTCACAGAGATGGGGTTTCTTCCCTGCAGTATCGGCAGGATGGAGAATAGGCCAGGAGTCATTCTTTAAGAATACATTTGCCTTTATTTCAGACATGAAGCTCAGAGCTTCATGGGGTAAATCGGGACAGGATGCTGGCTCAGCGTTCCAGTATTATGAAGGTTACAGCTGGGGAGGCGTGAGCGGAGGTTTCATTTTTGCGCCGGGCGTGCTTACTCTCGGTATGGTTCCTCCCGGGATTGTTAACAGTAATCTGACCTGGGTTAATACAACTACCTATGATGCAGGTTTCGACCTCGACATGTGGAGAGGTAAACTGGGATTAGTATTTGACGTGTTCAAAAGGGATGTGATCGGAGAACTGGCAACCAGGTCAACGCAGCTGCCCAACACTTTTGGCGCTTCATTCCCTCAGGAAAACTTAAACAGCCGGTGGCAGCAGGGATTTGACTTCAGCATATCGCACCGTAATACAATCGGGCAGTTTAATTATGGTCTTTCCGGTTCATTTACTTATTCGCGTACATGGCTGAAGCACTATGAGCGCAACCCGAACCAGAGTACATGGGATGTATGGAAAAACGGAAATGACACCTACGATGATCAGGGCCGTATCCTCGGAAGACAGTGGGGTTATAAGAGGGATGGTATCTACACTGATATTACCCAATACGAGACTGCTCCTCTTTGCGGAGGAAACCAGGGTAACTATATGATGCTTCCCGGAATGGACAGGATTGTTGACGTAAACGGCGACGGAGTGATAGATGGTAATGATCAGCTTCCGATAATGTGGTCTGGATATGGAACCAACCCCCCTATGCAGTTCGGACTCAATATGAATGCAAGCTACAAGAATTTTGAGTTGATTGTCAGTTTTGCCGGTTCGTCACTCTTTACAATGTCTAAATCCAGAACCGACCAGTGGGGCTACGGAACGCAATACAGGTTCTTCCTTGCAAGATATCTCGACCGCTGGCATACGGAGAATGATACCGATAACCCGCGTGACCCGGCAACAAAATGGATACCAGGCAAATGGGAGGCTCTTACTGTGAACGCCAATAATACTACCACTGGATTATCCACAGATAAATGGAGAGTGGATGCGACATACGTAAGGTTAAAATCAGTTGAGCTGGCATACAATCTTCCCCAGAAGTATTCCAGAATGATCGGCCTTAACAATGTAAGGGTTTATCTGAACGGGTATAATATTTTCACGATCTGCAACGATTTTCTCAAGGACATGGATCCTGAAAGAGACGAAGGTGCTTATGCGGCAGGAAATACCTATCCCCTTATGCGATCATATAACATTGGTCTGAATATTAAATTTTAACAATTACTGAGATGAGAAAAGGTTTAATATATATAATTGCAGTATTTCTCATGATCCTGGCTTCATGCAAGGATTTCCTTGAGATTAAGCCACTTACAAAGGTGGGTGCGGAAGACCTGCTGGCAACGTCTGCCGGGGTGAAGACCCTGATGGCAACCCTGTACAACAGGTGGCCGATGGAAGACTTCGTTTTTCATCCAAACAACGGGTTTAATCAGCATCCCGGCGGAGGAGGTAACGGTGATGGTGGCTGGAGCCTTTCTTCAAACACAGACGACGCTATTATTTACGGTCCCAACGGTTATACAACCAGTCCCGCTACCCAAATAGTAGGTAACTGGGATTATACAGGTATCAGGTATATAAACAGGTTCCTTGAAATAATAGATGAACTTAAAGCCAAAGGTCAGCTTTCCGACAACGACTATAAACAGTTGTTGGGCGAAGCCTACTTTTTACGCTCAACCATTTATTACTCGATGGTGAAACGTTACGGTGGTGTTCCCTTAATAGATAAGGTGCAGCAGTTGCCTAATGATGTTACTGAGGTAATGGTCCCCCGTGCCACTGAAAAAGAAACATGGGATTTTGTTATCAGCGACCTCGACAAGGCTATTGAAAACCTGCCTGTAAACAGACCATCGGACGGTATATACAGGGTGACAAAATGGGTTGCCCTGGCCCAGAAATCGAGAGTGGCTCTCCATGCAGCTTCAACTGCCAAGTTCTGGAACAAGGCTCCCCTGACGGGAGCGGCTGTTGATGCCAAACTGGTCGGAGGAATGACGGCTGCCGACGCCAACGCCTATTACCTGTTATGTATAAATGCATCGAAAGAGATAATGGACAATACGGCTTTCAAACTCTACAAACCTACTCCTGCCAATAAGGCTGAAGCCGCAAAGAACTACCAGGATATGTTCGAATATGCAACCTTTGATAATCCTGAGATAATCTATCTCAAAGCCTATATTGACGGTACTGCGGCAAGCGGACAGGGTCATGTGACAGACTTCTGGTTCTACCCGAAACAGTCAGTGTTCCATTCCCTGTATATGTCGTCGAGGTGGGGAACCACACTTGATGCAGTGGACGTGTATGAAGATTATACCGACGACGGTACAGGAGCAAGCGCCCCGATAAAGACCAGAGTGGATGGTAATGAGAATTACATCATTCCCAACCCCAAAACACTGGGCACTCTCCCGCAGGATTATATTTACTACAATAATCAGTATGAACCCTTCCAGAACAAGGACGCAAGACTGACTGCCAGCGTACTGCTTCCGGGATCAATGTTCAAGGGAAGTACTCTTATCAATATGCAGGGTGGCATGATTAAACCCGACGGCAGCTTTATCGTTTACACTGATGCTTCCGCTGTCGGACCGGACGGAGTAACATATTACAGCTATGGGTCACCTAACGCCAGCGGCTATTCAGCTTTCGGCGCACTTGGTACCGCACAGGCAAACTACAGCAGCACAGGTTTTGCATTGAGAAAATATCTGCAGGATTCCAAAAATCCCACCAGCCTTGGAATGTACGGCTCAACACAGCCTTGGGTGGAATTCAGGCTTGCAGAGATATATCTTAATTATGCTGAAGCTGTTGCCGAAAGCGGACAGGGCGATGCTGTCCTTGCTGCCAAGTGCCTCAATGATATCCGCAAAAGAGCCGGTCATACCGATGATATCCCGCTTACAGTGGACAATGTGCTTAAGGAGAGAAGAGTTGAACTTATTTTCGAAAACACCCGCTACTGGGATCTCCGCCGCAGAAGGGATTTTCATACAAGGTTCAATGCCACAAGGAGATTCTCGCTTATACCTATTATCGACCTGAGAGTGAATCCGCCGAAGTATATCTTCCTCCGTGTTCATAACTATTATGATAATGCAGCCAACGGACTCACTTTCACGCCGAGAATGTATTATCTGGAGATACCCGGAGTTTCAACGAACAAGCTAATCCAGAACCCGGAATATTAATCTGTAAAATCTGAAAAATATGAAGAAAATATATTATTTGATTTTCATGGTCGGATCACTGCTTTTCGCCGTTAACTCATGCCGGATAGACAATTATCCCTATCCCGATGCACAGGTGTATGGATCTATCCTGGACAGCCTCGACGGCAGCCTTGTGGAAACTGATCCGAATACCACTACAGGCTCTGCTATCGGTGTTCGTGAGCTGGGAAGGTACGCCGCAAATCCGACACGTAAAACCTGGCTCATCAAGCCAAACGGTGAATACAGGAACAATCTTGTTTATTCAAATGAGTACTGGTTCGACTTTACAAGCTGTAACTTTTTCCCGTTTCAGGATACCATAGTTGTTAAACCGGGTGAAAACAGGATTGACTTTACAGTTGTACCCTATATCCGCATCAAGAATCTTTCGATCACCCATGATGCAGCCAACAACAAGATTGTTGCAACATTCAGTCTGGAGGCCGGAAGACCCAACGTAAGACTCTCAAGGTTAAGACTGTATTCCTGGAGCGATATGTATGTTGGCGAGAACGTCAAGAAAACGCTTGTTGCTCAGGGTACAGGAACACCTTTGTCGTCGGGAGTGCCGCAGTTAAGTTTCTCCAACGCGGTAATTAACCCTGCAACAACCTATACCATGTCGATTGACCTTGCAGCCAACTCCGCAACCGACAAGAACGGATTCGGTGTGCACAGAAATTACTACTTCAGGGTCGGCGCCCTGGCGTCAGGACTTACAGGTGTGGGTACCATAAAGTATAACTATGCTCCCTATGTTGTAATACCGCTCTGATAAAGAGAAGTTATTATACCGGTAATATAAAGGCAGTGCATCGGGCACTGCCTTTTTTTTATATTATATTGGTTAATTAAGAATTTAAGAATCCCGGTGTTCCAGGCATGTGTCAGTGATATATTGCTTCATATAACAACCAAAAATTATAACCATTCCCTTATCTTCTTCCCGGAATATTTTTCGTAATTTTATAATATTGAATATAATTCATTAATATAGAGTGATATTCTCCTGAAATGGAAGAAATCGTCAATTATGAAGCAGTGTTCAGGAACAGCATGGATGCGCTGCTGATTACTTCTCCCGACGGAGGCATCTTCGCAGCCAATAATGCAGCCTGTAACCTCTTTCAGATGACCGAGGAAGAAATAATTAATTCGGGCCGGACCGGACTGGTTGATTCCTCTGATAAAAGACTCACGGCACTCCTTGATGAGAGAAGGGCTAAAGGAAGAGCTCAGGGAGAGCTTTTTATGATCAGGAAGGACGGAAGCAGATTCCTGGCCGATATTTCTTCGGTGGTTTTTAAAATCCCCGGAGGCGCATTAAGAACTGTAATGATTATCAGGGATATTACAACAAAAAAGTTGAATGAAGATCTCAGATTGTGTTATATCGAAATCCTCAGAATTATTAACGGCACAGACACATTGGCTGACCTGGCTTCATCTGTTTCATCGTTTATAAAGACCTATTTCAGATTTGATGCTATGGCCTTACGCCTTAGGAATGGAATTGATTTTCCCTATTTTGTAACTCTTGGGCTGGCACAGGAATTTGTCAGATTGGAGAACACTCTTCTTTCATACGATAAGGAAGGGAAAATTTTAACAGACGATGCCGGTAAACCAATACTTGAATGTATTTGCGGGATGGTTATTACAGGAAATTACGATCCGGGGAACCCCCTTTTTACTGCAAATGGCAGCTTCTGGACCAACGACATTTCAGGATTGATTGCTTCATACGACCTCTCAGAACTTGTGCCGCGGTCAAGGCTCCGTTGCTTGGGAGAGGGATATGAATCTGCTGCACTGTTGCCTCTAAAATCAGAAGGTGAAATTCTGGGGCTTTTACAAATACTGGACAGGGAGAAAAACAGGTTTTATCCTGAACTTATTTCTTTCCTCGAGAATATTACAGACCTTATTGCCACAGCAATTAGAAAAAAACTTTCATCAGACCAGATAAGAGAATCTGCAAAGCTTTTATCCTCTGTAATAGAAAAATATGATTCCGCATTCTGGATTATTGATTCAGGAATGAAACTTATTGCAGGAAATTCAGTATTTCATAACCGGTTGCTAAAATATTTGGGAAGCAGATTAAATGAAGGCCAGGAAATAACCCTCTGCCATAAGGGGAAGAATGGCAGGAAATGGATAGAGTACTACAGAAGGGGTTTGGATGGTACGCAGTTTTCAGCCACCGAAAATGCAGTTCCGGGAATTAAAACAAGGATAATGCAGTACAGCTTTTATCCCGTTTTCGGAAATGATGGCAGCGTAAAATCCCTTTCCATTCTCGAGTCGGATGTTACGGGATTAATAAATCTGAAAAAGAAATATCAGAAATCAACCCGCGAGTTAAGGGCCCTTGCTAAACATATTGACGAAATAGTTGAAAGAGAACGGGAAAGGATATCTCGCGATCTTCACGACGACCTGAGCCAGAAGCTTACTGCAATAAGCCTCGAACTGGCCTCTGTTAAATCTGGTACCGGGGTTAAGTCGCACAGGATTGAAGAGAAATTTGAGAAAATATTTAAACTCATTGCAGAAACACATGCGGCGGTGCGAAAAATCTTATATGGATTAAGACCAGGCCTGCTGAATGATCTGGAACTTGCCGAATCAATTGAATGGCAGCTGAACGATTTTGGCAAAAGCACCGGAATTCATACCATATTTATCTGCCCCGACAGGGATTTAAAACCAGACAATGAGCTTTCGTCAGATATGCTAAGGATAATTAGGGAAGCACTCACTAACATTGTGCGACATTCAGGTGCAAATAATGTTACAGTTGAGTTGAAACATACGCCATCAAAGATTTCCCTCTTTATTACAGATAATGGCAAGGGAATAAGTGCTGCAAGTGTTAACAGCAGCAGGTCTCTTGGTCTTGTGGGAATGAGGGAACGAACCATAAGACACAACGGCAGTTTTTATATCTCCGGTTCGGCCGGAAAGGGAACTACCATAAAAGTTACCTTTCCCGGAAAATTCTCCGGATAATTTTTTGCAGGCAGAAAAACAAATTGTGTATGATTAATGTACTCATTGCCGACGACCATCCTGTTGTCAGAAAGGGTCTGAGACAATTGCTTGAGGATGATGCACATTGCAGGTTCGGAAGAATTGATGAGGCCTGTTCGGGCAGGGAAGCACTGGAATTGCTTTCCGGTAATGAATATGATTTATTGATTCTGGATATCAGCATGCCCGACAGAAACGGACTTGATGTCTTAAAAGATGTAAAGTTAAGTAAACCCGCTTTGCCGGTTCTGATCCTGAGCATATTTCCCGAGGACCAGTATGGCATCAGAGCTATCAGGCTTGGAGCGTCAGGGTATGTTACAAAATCGCAGCCCCCTGAAGAGCTGATTAATGCCATAATTACAATTGCCAAAGGGGGCAGGTATATATCTGACTCTCTCGCAGACCATATTATTTCACGAAATGATGTTAAGGAGCAAAGCATCGAAAACATGCTGTCAGCAAGGGAACTTCAGGTGCTCGGGATGATAGGATCAGGAAAATCAATTAAGGAGATATCCTTTGAACTTTCTGTCAGCCCCAAAACTGTCAGTACCTACCGTGCGCGAATCATAAGAAAACTGAACCTTAAATCGACTGCCGATCTCATTAAACTTGTAATTGAAAGAAACCTGGTTTCCGGAAAAGAAAAAGACTCAGTTATCCAATAATTCCATAAAATAATTCAGATTTGCAACTGTCTGTAGGTAAAATCTTACAAACTGAATGTATTTATGACTACAGGAATTACAGGTTACATTATTTATTTTTGAGAAAGGATCCTTAAAATCAAACCATCTTGGGCAAAAAGTACAGGTTTAAAAAGCCACGGAATATCACCTTCATCTCCATTTGGTTCTTCTATTCTTTAATTGTAATAGCGGGCGGCATATTTTATTACAGCTACCTGCAAAAAGAAGCTGACGAAAAGGTGAATGAAGAGCTTTCGGCCATTGCAGACCTTAAAGCCGGCCAGATAGAGAGATGGATGAAAGAGAGGGTTGGAGACGGGCATTTGCTGATGAAGAATAAGATGGTCTCTGAAGCGGTTGATGATCTTATTTCAGGAAAACACTCAGGGTATTTCACTGACTATCTCAGGAGTCTTATGGAAGCCTACAGGGTCAGCTATGAATACCGGATACTGAGGTTAGCTGACAGTCAGATAAGAATACTGATGGCCTCTCCTTCCGGCGACTCACTCATTGGCAACCCTGCAGGGCGGGATGTTGCTAAAGCAATAAGTGAGAACAGGCTTATCATAAGCGACTTTCACAGTTCACCGGTAATCCCTTATCCTCATATCGATATGGTGGTGCCGATCCGCAGAAATAAAGAGGTTGATACATCAGCGTTTGCTGCAATGGTTTTTGTTATATCCCCACAGGAAACCCTGTATCCGCTTATTGAGAGCTGGCCCACACCAAGCAAAACATCAGAAACCCTTCTTGTAAGAAGAGAGGGCGATTCAGTGCTTTTTCTTAATGAACTCAGACATTTTAAGGAAACAGCTCTGAAACTTCGTTTGCCCCTCACGGATAAAAGCATCCCTGCAGTAAGGGCCGCACTTGGCTTTGAAGGATCCTTCAAAGGGAAGGATTACAGAGGAGTGCCGGTAATAACCAATATCAGACGTATTAAAGGCACCAACTGGTATATGGTGGCCAAGGTCGACTCTCATGAAATATATACACCTTTAAGGTTTCAGGCTGGAGCGATTATAATTATCTGCCTGCTCCTCATTGTGGCGGCAGGTTTTGCCACAGGCTATCTGCGCCGGAACCTCGAAACCAGGTACTATCAGCTTCAATATGAAACAGAAAAGGAGCGGGCCGCCGCTGAAACGAGATACCGCGAACAATATAACATTCTAAGAGGATTGAACGAAAGTTCCGAAATGCCGATATTTTCCCTCGACAGGAATTACAGGTATACAAGTTTTAACTCGGCTCATGCAAATACCATGAAAAAGATTTATGATACTTCTCCAGATCTGGGAGTATCCATTTTTGATTGTATGACAAATGAATCCGACAGGGAATTGGCAAAGAAAAACATTGACAGGGCCCTTGCCGGTGAGAAAGTTGTGGAGGAGGCCTTCACGGACGAACAAGAGCTACAGAGAATATATTTTGAAGTGACTCATAACCCAATCGTTAATTATTCAAATGAAGTAGTGGGAGTTGCTGTAGTGGTAAGAGATCTGACCAGGAGAAAGCAGATGGAAAATGAGCTGAGAAGGATGAATGAAATTCTGGAGGAAAAGGTTAAGGAAAGGACAGCTCAGCTGGAGGCTGCCAACAGGGAGCTTGAGGCATTCAGCTATTCTGTCTCTCATGACCTGAGGGCTCCGTTGAGAGCAATTCACAGCTTCACTTCAATTCTCAGGGAAGATTACGGAAATCGCCTTAACGAAGAAGGCCTGAGAATATGTGACATAATTGAGTCAAGTTCTGTACATCTCGGACAGCTTATTGATGACCTGCTGGCATTTTCACGGGTAGGAAGAGCAACCATGAAGCCTGTCAGGATTGATATGGAGGCAATCGCAGGTTCAGTGTATAATGAACTGCTTAGCGGTTCGGAAGGAAGGGATGTCAAAATCAATATTATGAAACTTCCGCGTACATGGGGAGATGCCACAACCATCAGGCTCGTCTGGACGAACCTGATTTCAAACGCACTAAAGTACACTTCAAAGAACACTAATACAGAAATAACCATAGGTTATGAACAGCATAAGGGTGAGACAATTTACTATGTGAAGGATAACGGTGTGGGATTTGATATGAAATATTATCACAAATTATTCGGAGTTTTCCAGCGTCTTCACAGCCAGAAAGAATTTGAGGGGAACGGTGTTGGACTGGCTATTGTTTACAGGATTATCTCAAGGCACGGCGGTAAGGTATGGGCCGAGAGTAAACCAGGGGAGGGTTCGGTATTCTTCTTTTCCCTCCCTTCAGTGAAACCAAATGAAGTTGAACAGGAGTAAAATATAAATTAAATCTGTATGGGAACAACAAACAATCTATCAGCAGTGGATATTTTGATTGTGGAGGATAACCCCAAAGATGCGGAGCTTACTCTCAGGGCTCTAAGAAAAAATAACCTGGCAAATAACGTACTTATTGCTGAAGACGGCGAAGAAGCCCTTGACTTCTTTTTCTGCAGGAATAAATACAAAGGCCGGTGCCCTGATTCACCTCCGAAAGTGGTTCTTCTCGATCTTAAGCTGCCAAAAGTAAGCGGTCTGGAAGTCCTGAGAGAGGTGAAAAGCAACAGCAAGATAAAAAACATCCCTGTTGTGGTGGTAACCTCTTCCAGAGAAGAGCCGGATATGATTGAGGCGTATAACATGGGTGTGAACAGCTATGTTGTAAAGCCGGTCGATTTTGAGCAGTTTATGAATGCCATGAGCAGTCTCGGTCTGTACTGGCTACTCGTAAATGATACGCCCCGTTAAGAAGTAATTTTCACTGAGAATAAGAATTTAAAGTGAATGGATAAACCTTTAAAAATACTACTTGTTGAAGATAACCCTGCCGATGCACAACTGGTACTGAAGCAGCTGAAAAGGGAAAAAATTGATTTTGCGGAAGAGCTGGTCGAAAACCAGGATCAATACGTTCAGGCTCTTGCAAACATGAATCCGGATATTATTCTATCAGATTATACTCTTCCCAGGTTTGACGGCATGCAGGCACTGTTAATCAGGAACGAACTGAAGCCTAACATCCCGTTTATCCTTGTAACCGGCTCTGTCAATGAAGATGTGGCCGTAAAATGCATGAAGTCGGGAGCGGATGATTACATTATCAAAAAAAATTATTACAGGTTGGGCGAAGCAATCCGGGCCGCCATTTCCAAAAGAGAACTTATAGCAAGGAAGGAAGAGGTAGAGAAAGAGCTCCAGAGGTCAAGGGAAGAGTTCAGATTGTACTTTGAAAATGCTGCCGTTGGAATGAGTGTGACCTCTCCCGACCGCTCATTTCTTGAAATCAATAAGACCCTGTGTGAAATGACCGGTTACAGCAAAGAGGAGCTGACAGGTAAGAAATGGACAGATATTACATACCACGAAGACCTGGATAAGAATATGATTCTTTTTCAGGAAGCACTCGACGGGTTAAGGGACAACTATGCGTTGGATAAACGGTTCATAAGAAAAGACGGATCTCTCGTTAATGTTGCTTTGTCGGTTGTCTGCATAAGAAATGAAGATGGCTCCGTAAAACATTTCCTCTCTTCTTACCTTGATATTACTGAAAGGATTAAACTTGAGGAAAATATCCGGCAGGAAAGGATGATGCTCAGAACACTTCTTGATAATCTCCCTAACCCAATATATTTCCTCGACAGGTATGGAAAGAAAATACTGACCAACAAAGCAGATATCGCATTAGCCGGCCTGACCAAACCGGAGGAGGTTCTTTACAAAACTGACCTGGAATTATACCCGGGTGAGATAGGAGAACGGGGACATGCCGACAATATTTTTGTTCTCGAAACAGGGATGCCCATCATAAACAGGGAAGAGTATTTTTTTGACAGAAATAACAGGAAAAGGTGGCATTTAACCTCTAAGTTTCCCTTGAAGGATGCATCGGGAGCCGTTCAGTGGGTTGTTGGCATCGGGCATGATATTACCGAAAGAAAACTTTTCGAAAATGAGATGGTTAAGGCAAAGGAAAAAGCTGAGGAAAGTGACAGACTGAAAACAGCCTTCCTGCAGAATATATCGCATGAAATAAGAACCCCCCTTAACGCAATTGTCGGATTCTCAACCCTCCTGAACGAAGAAGACATCGATCAGACCGCCAGAAAATCATATGCCGAAATGATTGTCCAGAGCAGCAACCACCTGTTATCCGTAATTTCCGACATAGTTGACATTTCAAACATTGAGGCAAATATTGTCAAGATAAATAAATCCGAAACGGATATCGGTGCAATTTTAGCTTCTGTAAAAAGGCAATTTGAAAATGCTGCCTGGGAAAAAGGACTTCAATTTATCGTTGATAACAAGCTTAATGAGGATGAAAGAATAATCATTACAGATAAGGCGAGGTTTACTCAGATATTAATCAATCTGGTAAATAACGCCGTAAAATTTACAGACAAGGGACACATTTCCGTGGTCGCCGAGCATAAGGATAGCAATATCAGGGTTACAGTATCGGATACCGGTATCGGAATTCCACCCGAATTTCATGCAAGAATATTTGAAAGGTTTTTCAAGGTGCCACATGCCGGACCTAAACTTTATGAAGGCACCGGACTTGGTCTCGCTATCTCGAAGGCATATGCCGGTCTTCTGGGTGGTAATTTAACGTTCTCTTCCCGCCCTGAAGCAGGTTCTTCTTTTGTTTTTACCGTTCCATATATTAAACCCGTTGCAGAAATAAAGGAATCAACCCAACCTGATTCCGAACAAAATCAGAGTTTCAGGGAAAAGAAAAGGATATTGATCGCCGAGGATATCGACAGTAACTACAAGCTTCTTACATATTTCATAAGGGACATAAATGCAGAACATGTTAGAGCAAGGAATGGAAAGGAGGCAGTTGAAATTTGCAAAAGGGGAGAGAATTTTGATCTGATACTCATGGACATAAAAATGCCTGAAATGGACGGCTATACCGCAGCCAGGCTGATCAGGGAGTTGTACCCCAACGTACCGATTATTGCCCAGACCGCATATGCCGATGAGAGAGAACAGGTCATGAATTCAGGTTTTAATGCCTATATCTCAAAACCATTTGATAAAAAACGATTGCTTTCCGTCATCTTTGATCTTGTCAGTCCCGTTTAAAAAAAGACACAGGCATTTTAACTCACCAACAAGCCTCATCCCTGACAGCGTGCTCCAATGATTTTTTGATTTTCCGGATTGCAGAATGTAGGAAAAATTCCTACAGGATAAGTCGGAATTCCTTACATGTAATCAGGAAAGAATCCTACATTATAAACAACAGTTTTACAATATCTTAGCTCAGGATTTACAAATTCCTGAGAGCTATGAAAAGGTATCTGATTCTTTCCCTTGCAGCAGCAGGTATTTACGGCCTGATTCCTTCCGCAGCACAGGAAACAGAGAAAAACAATTCTTTTACGACTCAGCAGGAAGAGAAGGGACCAGACGGCGGTAAAGGAGACAGGTCACTGTTAAGGATTGTTGCCGGGTATTCTGATAATATTGACTCTTTCGATCCGATGGTTATTTATTATGATTACAGGTCGACATATAATTTTGACAGTCAGTATGATGCCTTGAAGATTCCAAACACTGACCAGGCAGTCACAAATTTCTTTGTTTTCAGCAATGATGCAAGAAGTCTGTCAATCAGCGCAATCCCCTATACCGGCGGTTCATCCGTAACTCTCCGTCTCGGTATTAAAACAGACCGAAGCTCTGAGGTTGTGATCAGGATAAGGGATATTTCAGGTATTTATCTCGATAAATCAGTTGTACTTAAAGACCAGCAGACCGGAGCAGTAATAAATCTGAATGATGGCGGTGAATACAGGATTTTCCTGCCTGCAGGAGATTATCAGCAGAGGTTTTATCTGACACTCTCTGATGCTGTTTTTACAGGGATCGAAAAAGAGTATACAGTAGCTGATCATATTTACGCATACAGCTCCGGAAATATGATCAGAGCCGAAATCAGAATCCCTGACGGGTCAAAAGGATTTTTATCGGTATTTTCTGCCTCCGGGCAATTATTGTTCGCTAAAAAAATAGAAGCCTCGGGTGATTATGAAATTATTCCTTTTCAGAAAAGCAGTATCTATATTGTCAGGTTCACAGAGGCTGGAAAGGCAGTATCCGTGAAAGTTCCCGGGATTTTATAAATTCAGTCAAAAATTTGTTTTTAGTTTTAAAGCATAATTTGTATTTTTACATATTTGATAATAAGACTGTTAGAGGCTTGAATTGAACAACCCCCGGGCTTATACCGTATTAAAGAGAAGCTGGTGGCAGAAAAACTGAAAATATTATTCATAGAGGATGACTTAAGCGATCTTAATCTGATATGTCATTATATTGCCAGGAGTGATATTCAGTTTGAGAGACAGATTGTTACGACAGAATATGGATTTATTGAAGCACTCACGGAGCGTCAACCTGATATTATCCTGTCAGATTTTTCATTGCCCCAGTTCAACGGATTACAGGCTCTTAAAATCAGGAATGAAATAAATCATTATGTTCCGTTTATTCTTATTACCGGCGCTGTCGATGACGAAATTGCAGTTGAATGCATGAAACTGGGGGCAGATGACTATCTGCTGAAGAAGAACCTGACAAGGGTCGGACATGCCATTATTTCAGCTATCGAAAAGAAACGGGCAGTCAGGGAGAAGGAAATCGCGGAGAAAACCCTGATTGAAAGTGAAAAGAGGAATGCCCTGATTAACAATTCCACGCTTGATTTTATCTTAAGCTATGACCTTACCGGAAGGATAACCTATGCAAACAGGGCATTTTGTGAAGCTCTGGGAATGAGCTACGAACAAGTTACAGGCAGAAGGAACCAGGACCTGGGCTTAAGACCCGAAGATTCCAGACAGTTTGATTCAGCCATTCATGATGTAATTCTTAAGGGTGAAAGTCTCAGGAGAAGAATAAAATTTTCAAGTGACAATTCAGGCTTAAGGCATTATGATGCATATATCCACCCGATTTTTAACTTTTCCTGCCTGTTGATTGGAATCAGCGCTATTTTAAGGGATATCACCGATATTATTAACTATGAGGAGATGCTCAGAAATTCCAGGGATGAGCTGAGAGAACTTTCAAGAAAAATGGAGAGTATCCGTGAGATGGAAAGAAAGGAAATTGCAATTAACCTCCACGACGACCTTGGTCAGAAACTCACAATCCTTAAGATGGGCCTGAATATGCTTAAAACCGGAGAGAAAACAGGTGATGCAGGGTTCATTGAAAAGGTTAATGATCTGATGCATATGGTGGATGATACCGTTAAAATAGTTCACAGGATATCATCCGATCTGAGACCTTCACTGCTCTATGACTTCGGACTCCAGGAAGCACTTAAATATCACCTTGAAGAATTCTCAGGAAATACTGCGATAAAATATGAACTTTCCATAATTCCGGATGACCTTAAAATGGATGAAGAATTATCAGTTGTAGCATTCAGGATTATCCAGGAATCACTTACCAATACCGCAAGGCATTCAAAGGCAGGAAAAGTGAAGGTGGTCCTTCGGTTGATGGAGGAAGATATTTTCCTTGAAATCTCCGATGACGGTATTGGCATAAGGGAGTCTGATTTGATTAACCCCAACGCTTTTGGACTTACAGGCATACGGGAAAGGGCAAGGATTATGGGAGGTAAGGCTGAGATTACAGGGATCCCCGGAAGTGGTACTACAGTAAAAGTCACGATTCCGCTTAAAAAGATAATAAATGATTAAGGTATTGATTACTGACGATCATCCGGTTGTAAGGCAGGGCATAAAAATGATCCTCGAGTCTGATCCTGCCAGGAGTTTCGGACCCATAGATGAGGCTTCTTCCGGCCAGGAGATGATGAATAAACTTGTAACATCAGGTTATGATATAATTGTTCTCGATATTTCAATGCCAGGGAGGAGCGGTCTCGATCTGCTGGGAGATATCAAAAAGGGCTGGCCGGAAATTTCAGTGGTTATTTTAAGTATGCATCCTGAGGAACAATATGCAATAAAAGCCCTGAAAATGGGTGCTTCAGCATATCTTACCAAAACAAGCGCAACCGAAGAGCTGATTTCCTGCCTTTTGAAAGTGAGAGAAGGAGGCAGGTATATTACGCGCTCCCTGGCCGAAAAGATCTCCATGGCCGTTCTTGATGAAACGGAGAAACCCGTTACCGAGAAATTATCGGCAAGAGAGCTTGAAGTTGTGACATTGCTGGCATCAGGCAAAACAATATCCGCAATAGCCGGGGAATTGTCGTTAAGCCCCAAAACCATAAGTACCTACCGTGAACGAATTCTCGAAAAGCTTAAACTGAAAACCACCTCGGATATAATACGCTTTGCCCTGAAGGAGGGACTTGTTTAAATTTCATCACGAACTTTTTCAGAATTGGGAGAAATCTGCCCGGTTAGATCAGACTTAAAGAGATTCTCATTCTTCTATCATAAAGTCTTCATTATGTAATTTCAATTCCGGATTAGATTTGATTTATTGCGAAAATCACAAAACAGACATTTACCTGTGTTAATTGAACATTTTTCTGATAAATTCGCATTCTGTACCAATAAACCGGCCAAGATGGAAGAAATCCTTAAACAATTGTCATATTGTGTCGAAATGGGGAAAATTAACAAGGCATCTCCCTATCCGCCTTCGCTGAAAGACCAGGAAGGCGCCGATGAGCTTGCAAGGAAAGCTCTCGACGCGGGTATCAGTCCGGGTGTTCTTCTCGAAGAGGCACTCATTCCGGCCATGACAATCGTCGGCAATAAGTTCAGCCGGCAGGAAATATTCGTTCCTCAGATGCTGATGTCGGCAAAGGCGATGAGCAGCGCAATGGCGCACCTTAAACCTTTTTTCCTTTCGGGTGAAACAAAAAGGAAAGGTACCTTTATAATCGGTACGGTTACGGGCGACCTTCACGATATCGGAAAGAATCTGGTTGCAATGATGGTGGAAGGCGGAGGATGGGAAGTTGTTGACGTGGGTGTTGATGCCGGGGCAGTAAAATTCTTTAATGCCATCAGCCGGCATCCCGACGCAATTGTGGGTCTTTCGGCTCTGCTTACGACAACAATGGATAATATGAAGAAAATCGTGGAAGAGATCAAAAGTAAAGACCCCGCAAGGACAATTCTGGTCGGAGGTGCTCCGGTAACAATGGAGTTCTGTCAGAAAATTGGAGCCGACTTCTATTCTCCCGATCCCCAGGGGGCTGTCAATTATCTTAATAAACTGGTTTCATAGAAATAACATGGAAACAATACTCAGGGGCACGACCCGCGAAGTTGTAATCAGCACTGCAGGGCCGGTGGTGATTATCGGAGAGTGTATCAATCCCACGCGGAGGAAAAAACTGGTATCAACACTCCGGGAGGGAAATTTTGAATATGTACTTGAACTGGCACGCGAACAAATCGATGATTTTGCCGATGTACTTGACGTAAATGTAGGATTCCCGGGTGTGGAGGATGAGAAGTTGCTTCCTGAAGTCGTGAAAGCACTTGAGGATAATTTCGACATCCCGCTTTGCCTCGATTCGCCCAACCCGAAAGCCATTGAGGCAGCCCTTAAGGTTTCGAAGGGGAAATGTCTTATTAACTCTGTAAACGGAGAGGAAAGATCGCTTAGGGCGCTTCTGCCGGTAGCAAAGGAATACGGGGCTGCAATAATAGGTCTGGTGATGGATGATGACGGCATTACACACGATCCGGAGAAGAGGCTGGCAATAGCAGGAAAAATAATAAACAGGGCCGTAGCAGAAGGAATCCCTGCAGCAGACGTTATCATCGACCCCCTTGCAATGGCCGTGAGCGCCGACCCCGGGGCATGCATGGTGACCCTCGGAACAATTAAACTTATCAGTTCACGGCTGGGTCACAACATGACGATGGGAGCAAGCAATATTTCATTCGGACTTCCCGAAAGAGAATACCTTAACTCGTCATTCCTTGCACTTGCCATAGCCGCAGGTATAACCTGTCCGATTGCCCATCCCGGAAAATCAGCAATGGCAGTGAGGGCAACCGACCTTGTGCTGGGCAGGGATGACTATGCCATCAGGTACATTGAAGCGGCTCAGAAGCTGAAAAAGAACACATAAAGACATGGCGTTATTCACACCGGTTCGAAGATGGCAGCCTCCTTTTCTTCCCTTTAAGCGACAGAAGTTCTCATTAAGGCTGCTGGCATGGATTGAACGGGTCGTAAAGGGACCTCTTTTCGGATGCCGTATGTGCGGTAACTGCCTTTTACAGGAGACAGCATTTATCTGCCCGATGGAATGCCCGAAGGGTCTGCGTAACGGCCCGTGCGGCGGTTCAACACCTGAGTACTGCTATGTCGATAAAACCAGGAAATGTGTCTGGTATCTGATATACAGGAGAGCATTCAGCAAGGGCAGGGAGGAAAAACTTATGGAGGTACTGCCACCGCTCGATTGGGAAAAGGTTGGGGGTGAAACATGGGCTGATGTGGTAAGGCAGCTGCGGAAAACCGGTACATGGAAATTTTTCAGGGGAATGCTTTCACGAAACCCTGAAGTCCGTGACGAGACATGGGAAAAGGTATTTCGCCCTGTGCGACAGCCTGAATGGTGGAACGGAGATGCAGTTTATCATCCTCCCGCTAATCACGAA
>Ga0116147_1001878_pt1 | contig 22226 bp, 16 predicted proteins | sample AD_JPNHG3_MetaG_FD_89749 | JGI IMG/M metagenome (GOLD analysis project Ga0116147, IMG submission 89749) | Active sludge microbial communities of municipal wastewater-treating anaerobic digesters from Japan - AD_JPNHG3_MetaG | ecosystem: Engineered > Bioreactor > Anaerobic > Digestate | place...
CACTGGGTATAGGCGGCACTACAGATGTCGGTTGGCCCTCGCCCCCCGGTACGGGCTGCACTTGGGTGGGCACCGCCGCCTCCTGGCCTGTTGCCGGCGCTGCTGCTGGAGCGGGGCTATCCGTTGCCTCCTGGGGCGGCGCCTGAGCCGGCTCCTCGGTTGGCTTTTGCAGCTTCGCTATGGTCGACTTCCAGCCTGCGGGCATCAGCTCATCTAGCCTCACAAGCTGCACGCCTGCAGCCTCCAGTTCCGGGATCATCCTAACCAATGCCCGAACTGTGGTGGGGCGCACATGTCCTATTACCGCTGCCGCCCCGCGCGATAGCGCGATGCGCGCTGCAGCCCTGATCTGATCTACCACATATGCTTCATCTGCGACATGATCGAGGAATCGCGCGTTCTCAAGCAATGGCGCGCCCATGTCGCGTGCCACACGCGGCGCTGCCGAGTTCGGAGTAGTCCTGCTATCGAAGAAGAACAGCCCATGGCTGAACGTCTCGTCCATGATAGTACTCATCGCGTCGCGATCTTCAGTGATTTTCGACCCCATGTGATTGCTGATGCCGACCACGTTAGGCACGGCTGCCAGATTTGCTGCCAAGACCCGCCTGATCTCATCCTCGCTCATGCCGGTCATGATCGCTCCGCCTCCCGGACGTTTGGCCGGATCGTGCGGTTCCATTGGCTGGTGCAGCAGCACCGCGAACCCACGCTCAGCCGCAGTCGTCGCCTCGCTCCTAGCGCGCCTGCCATCAGGGAGCACGGCCACTGTAAGCGGGGCCTTTACCTGGAACAACTGCTCAGTCCCGGCGACGCCGCTACCCAGGTCGTCGATGACAATGGCCAGCCTTGCGCGGGCGCGCGAAACCTGACCCGGTCCGGTCGGGGCCAAAGGTTCCTCCCTGGGTACATACTCCTCAGACCCGCCCGGCTTCTCGCCGCCCACCAGGTCCTGATACACCCCTGAATCATCCTCACTCGCAGGGGAGACGACGCCGGCGCCTACTTTCGCAGGAACGCTCGCGCTGGTGTCATCGCCGATGACCCACGACGGATCGGCGGCCTCCGCGATCTCGCCTGCAGGACCGACAGGCACTACAAGCCGAATCACGTCCAGCGATTCACCCATCTCTTTGAGTCTGCGGTCGCTGAACCCGATTGTGAAAACAAGAGCACCAGATGTGTCCGTCGGCAGAGCCACTGTCGCCCCTGCTTTCCGCACGGCTCGCGATACGACGTACGACAGCAAGTCCGCACTCGCGAACCACGAAGGGGCATGGTATGTCGTTAGGTTCCACCGGAGGTATGCGTCGCCCATGGTTGACCGGCGAATGATCCGCTGGGCTTCTGCGCGCGGCGGCGCGCCAGGATTGAGTACGCCCGCGACCTCCAGTTGCTTCACCACAGCCTTGGCCGCTGCGTCGGACTTTTCGCAATAGTCATAAATCGTCTTGCCGCTCTCACGTGATACTGTGGGCTTGTCATTGGAGCACCCTGCAGTAATCGCTGCCAGCACGAGAAGCATGACTAGCCCCACGCATAACATACGCGCAAGGACCGGATGATGCGGTGACCCAACGCTGGTCATGGTTGACGTTCACATCCTCCGCCCACTCGAGCGGGCCCTGAGATATCGCGCTATGAGCCACAGAAGGCCGGCGCGCGTCGAACGTACGTCGGGATATTTCCCCTCCTGCGGTACCAGGTAGAGCCCCAACCCCGATCGGGCGCCCCTAATCTGGACAGTTCTTGCCCCGGGCGGCCCGCCCGGAACAGCCGAGCGCACATCCATCACTATCGTAACGGGCGATACGGCCATGGCCTCCAATAGGTCATCGCCGGAGGAAATGGGCCTGCAGTTGACTGACTCAATGACGTCGCCGCGCCTTATGCCTGCCTGCCAGGCAGGTGACCGCCGGACAATATCCAGAACCATGATGCCTTGGGCAGGCGCCTGGAACACGGGCCGTCCGCGTATCTCGGCTGCTCTCGAAAGATGAACCATCAGCTCATGGCCGACCGGTGAGAACAGCGCAGCAAGCCAGCGCGCCCAGCTGCGTGTTGACGAAAGTACGGACAGGCCCAGCAGGATCAGGCTGAAACATCCAGACATGGCTGCGGTCACACGAGCCTTCTGTCGGGGAAGCCGGGTATAGGTCAAATCGCTGTAGCCCAGGGCAGCGGTTATGCCTATCAGTGCATACACCGACTGCATCCCCTCCGGGGCAGGGGCAGCCGACTTTATCAGCGGCCACCACTCGGGCATTGCGAGGACCTCGGGGAGGGCGGCAGACAGCGGGTAGTAGAGCATTAGGCCGACGGCCACTGGCACCGGCCAGAACCTCTCCATTAGGAACCCGCCCGCAGGCCTGCCGTCGGGCCCCGAGATCAGCACGGGGATGGCGCTGTGACTGCCCGTCGCCCAGATCAGACCGGCCTCCACGAGATGGAGCACTCCCACCATGGCGGTGACAGATGCCACATCCAGCTTGGGCCAACCTAGCAACAGGTTACCGATGCACGCGAGCCCTGCGGCATACGAAAAACACATCAGACGCGCATCCAGTATTGCCAGCGCCAATGCCGCCGCCCATAGAAAGCCCAGGCCCATCCGGTCTATGGATGGGCCAAGCAACACGAAGAGAAAGCTACCCGCTATTCCGCCCAGTATGCCTTCGCCTAACGACCTCATGGTTCGGACAAGCGGCGATGGCGAGCCTTTGGTCCACTGCCGTTCCATCGCCGCAAGCCGCGTGTACTGGGAATATACGATGGCCATCACGACCCAGAATAGGATCATCGTAGTGGGGTACGAGAGTATGCCTACGATGCTCCTGAGTATGACGGCCAGAAGGATCATGCTGCGTTCCGCCTGGTCTTGCTCGACTCGATCTGGTCTCCCAGAATCTCCAGCGCTCGTCGGAGCTGCGGGTCGAGAGCTGGGTCTATCCTGAGCAGATCCTCGGCGGTTACGGGCCCGGCCGGACCGCCCTGTTTCGCCTGCTCGTTCTTGATTCTTTCCAGTTCCTCAGGGGTGAGCGCCTGCACCTCTACGTCCGGCTTGATGGGCGAATCCGGAGTGATTTCTCTACCCCCGGCGGTCAAGTATATCTGCGTGGTCACTGCGAGCCCCGACCCATCCGACAGCGGGAAGAGCGTCTGCACAAGTCCCTTTCCAAACGTGGGAACGCCCACCACAGTAGCGACTTTCGTGTCCTGCAATGCCCCCGACACTATCTCCGATGCCGAAGCCGTATACTCGTTCACCAGCACCACCATGGGTATGTCGGTTATGCGGCGACCAGCTGTGTATAGCGTCTTCTTCTGGCCATCTCTGCCCTGAACGTGCATGACGGCACCCGCGGGGATGAACTTGCTGGAGACCTCCACTGCCTGCGTAACCAGGCCTCCGCCATTGTACCGGAGGTCGAGAATGAGCCCTTTCATGCCCTGATTCAGCAGGCTGACGACTTCACTCTCAATATCTTGGCCGGCTTTCTGTGAGAATGCCCTCAGTTCGATATAGCCGATACCCGAGGACTTATCGACCATGTATCCCCTGGTGGCAGGGGCATCGATAATATCGCGCACTATCTCCACAGTAAAACGCCCGGCAGGGTAACGTCGTTCGACAACGAGCTCTACCGAAGTGCCAGGCTCGCCCCTCATCATGGATACGGCTCCGTCCAGCGCCATTCCGTCGGTCGATACGCCGTCTATCTCCAGGATGTGGTCCCCCGGCATCAGGCCGGCCCTCATTCCCGGCGTGTTCTGAATCGGCGAGATGATCGTGATCTGCTCATCGCGTATACCCACCAAGATGCCGACTCCCCCGAACACTCCTGCCGAATCATCCTTGAGCGTCTGAAACTCCTTCGGGTTCATGTACCGCGTGTATGGATCTCCCAGGACCGCCAACATACCTGAGACAGTGCCCTCCGACAGGTATGCTCGAATCAGTGTCGATAAGGACACGGGCTTGTAGAACTCTCCCTTGACAAGGTACATGGCCTCCAGAGCCGTCTTGGCGTCCCTGAACTTGGGCGGAGCCGCAGCCTCGCCTCCCGACTGGACTCCGTCGACCCTGGGCGCTAAGCCCGCAAACACAACTAGCAGCGCGAGCAGCACACCCAATGCGGCAAGCCAACCGAACCTTCCCGAGCCCTGCCTTTTTCTATCTTCAGCCATAGTCACACACTCACTTTCGGCATTCCGTACATCCTATGCCAAACGTCATGTCCCATGCCCGCCCCGGGTAGCCGCATGCACTTGCCCGATCAACGGAGCTAACGCGCCGGCAGCAGGCTGATGGGGTCTTTGGGCGAGCCATCCTGCCTGACCTCAAAGTGAAGATGGGGCCCTGTCGCGAAACCTGTAGACCCCACGTTACATATGATATCACCTTGGAGCACCGCTTTGCCAGCGCTTGTGGATAGTGATTTGTTGTGCGCATATAGCGTGGAGAGTCCCCCGCCGTGGTCGAGTATGACGGTGTTGCCGTAGCCGTTGATCCAGCCCGCCATCAACACGTATCCGTCTGCGACTGCCTTGACCGATGTGCCCGTGCCGATAGCGATGTCGATACCTGAGTGAAAACGTCTGTCGCGGAAGATCGGATGGATGCGCCAGCCAAAAGGAGAAGAGATCCGACCGCCGACCACAGGCCAGATGAACTTGCCCGTCCACTTGGCGAGCTGGCCGGATTTCCCGAGTCGTGCCTGCATTTCCCGTATGACTTTCTCCAGCTCGCGTGATTGCCGTTCTTCTTCCGCGAGTTCCTTCTCCCAACGCGCCCTCTCAGCCTGCACACGTTGGAGATAGTAGGCCCGATCTTCCATGGCCTGCTCCAATCGTTTCTTCTCGCTGTCAAGGTTGGCTGAAAGCAGACCGATCTCCTTCCTCGACTTCTCCAGCTGCGCTTGACGCTCGGAGATGTCCTTCCTCCGCTCCTCGAGCGAGTCCTTCTCTGCTCTGAGCTGCAGATAGGTTTGGGCGTCCTGCCGCACGATCATGCTGGCAAACTCATATCTGGTGATGAAATCGGCGAAATCATGCGAACTGAGCAGCAGTTCAAGGTAAGAGCCAGGACCCATCTTGTAAAGCTCAGTCAGGCGGTTGTTCAGGCTACTCAGTGAAGCCTGGTACTCACGAGTCGCCCTGGCCAGCCCTTGCTCAGCGGCGCTCAAATCGGCACCTGCCTGTGACAGTTGTTTCTCGGCATTTCGCAGTTTTCGGTCTGTTGCAGTGATGTTCGCCTGAAGCGTCTCCAGCTTGTCTTCGGTCTTCTGCAGCGCGACCAGAGCGTTTTTCTCCTCTGTTCGATACTTTGACACAGTTTTGCGGATCTTCTCTATCTGTGTCTGGATATCACCGAGCTGGTTCTTCTTGGTCGACAACTCGCCAGCGTCCGGGCTCGCGAATGCCGGGCCGCAGGTAGAGCCAACGGCGATCACAAACACCAAAGCCAATGCCGCCAGCGCCTTCAGCCGCTTCATACGCCACACCCTCTCACACCTTCAGATATCGCCTCACCGAAATGGCGCTTCCGGCCAGCCCGGCGGCGGCCCCAAACGCCACCGTCCCTATGGTCGCGAATCCCATATGGATCGGATCCTTCATGATGGGAATGAATGATGCCACCGACTCTACCCAGGTCACAAGGCCCAAGTAGCCTGCGGCAACTAAACCCGCTGCCGCGAAAGACCCGACTATTCCAATGACCAGGCCTTCCATGACGAACGGAAAGAGGATGAACCCATCTGTTGCCCCGACAAGCTTCATGATCTCAATCTCTTTGCGCCTGGCGAATACGGACAGTCTGATCGTGTTGGACACTATAAGGCTAGCCCCAATCAGCGCCAGGCATGCCACAACCCCCGTGATGCCCCACAGTACCCGAAGAGCGCTGACGAGGTTATCAACCCACTTCTGCCCGTACGTGACGTCGGAAACCCCCTTGAGTTTCCATATGCCGTCAGCCACTGCCCTGGCGTCCTCAGCACGCGCAAGCGACACGTCAAACGAATCCGGAAGCGGGTTGTGCTCCAGATCGCTCAGGAAGAACCCGCTCTCTCCCATCTGCAGCCGAAGACGGTTGAGCGCTTCGTCCTTAGGGACATACCCAACCTTAGTGACTCCGGGAAGGGCCTTTATGGAACGGCCGAGCGCCTCTTTGTCATCTGGGGGGGCGTTCTGATCGAGAAAAACCCTGATCTGTACCTGCGACTGCAGCTGGCTGCCGATGGCCGTTAGGTTCACGGCGAACACAGCGAAAAGGCTTACAGCCGCCATACATGCCATTACTACCATGATCGACGTGAGGGCCGGTGTCTTCCTGAGGCTGCGCAGTGCCTGCCCTCCCAGCATCGCCATCGTCCTAAGCTTCACCGCAGTATCCACCTCGCAGCTCATCCCGGACAACTGCACCATCGTTCAGCTGCACTACGCGCCGCCTCAGCCGATCCACGACGAGCTGGTTGTGAGTAGCCATAATCACTGTAGTGCCGCGCATATTGATATCGCACAGGAGGTCCATGATATCCATGGAAGTGTCGGGATCCAGATTGCCGGTGGGCTCGTCTGCGATCACTATGAATGGATCGTTTACGATCGCACGTGCAATCGCCACCCGCTGTTGTTCCCCCCCGGCGAGCTCATCCGGCATGGCCTGCGCTTTGTGCGCCAGGCCCACCATATCCAGGGCAAGCGGAACCCGCTTGGCAATCTCGCGGGAAGAGGTTTCTATCACTTCCAGGGCGAATGCGACGTTGTCGTACACTGACCGATCAGGCAGTAGCTTGAAGTCTTGAAACACAATGCCGATCCGGCGCCGAAGAAGTGGCACTTCGTGCCATCGCAGTCTGGCAATGTTCCGCCCGGCCACCCACACCTGGCCGCGTGTGGGGACTGTGCCTCGGTATATCATGGACAGGAGCGTAGATTTGCCCGCGCCACTGGGCCCCACCACAAAAACGAATTCGCCCTTATCGATTGAAAGGTCCACGCCTCGCAGCGCCTGCACGCCGCCGGCGTACACCCTCGTGACTCCGTACATCTTGACCAAAGCAAGATCACCCCGTCTCAAGCAGGTCACACCATTCAGATGTTCTTCTCGGCTGCCGCCGATTCCTGCTGAGACGGGATGGAAATCGAGGGGATATGTGCCTCAGACGATCCTCTCCGCCGCACTCTTCATAGATATGGCCCGCCTCGCCGCCTCTGCGATCTCGTCACTGGTGAGACCATACGCTGCGAGCAGCTCATCGGGCTTGCCCGACTTTCCGAACTGATCGCGCACTCCCACTCGCACGACAGGCGCTGGGTGCGACTCACACACAGCTTCACACACCGCTCCGCCCAGCCCGCCGATGATGGAGTGCTCCTCTGCCGTGACGATGGCCCCGGTCTCAGCGGCTGCGGCCACCACGGCATCGATGTCAAGAGGCTTGACAGTATGCATGTCTAGCACCCTGGCGCTGATTCCCTGCTCTGCCAGGGCTCCGGCGGCAGCCAGCGCCCGCGATACCATGATGCCGCACGCGATTATGGTCACGTCATTCCCTGCGCGCACCGTTTGGGCCTTGCCTATGGCGAACTCCTGCCCCTCCCCATAGATCACCGGCACAGGCGCCCTGCCCAGTCTCATGTAGACCGGACCGTCCAGCGCGGCCGCAGCGTTCACAGCCCATGCCGTCTGAACCGCGTCTGACGGTACGATCACCGTCATGTTGGGCACCGCCCTCATCAGGGCGATGTCTTCTATCGATTGGTGCGAAGCGCCATCTTCGCCCACTGTCAGGCCTGCGTGGGTTGCGCATATCTTCACATTCAGCCTTGAGTAACATACCGCGTTCCGCACCTGATCGAACGCTCGGCCGCTTGCGAACACCGCAAAGGTGCTGGCGAATGCGATCTTGCCTGATGCAGCCAGTCCGGCTGCTGTGCCGATCATGTCCTGCTCGGCTATGCCCATCTGGATGAACCGCTCCGGATGCCTCCTGGCAAACTCAGCCGTCCTGGTAGACGCCGACAAGTCTGCATCCAACACTACTACACTGGGGTTCACGTCTCCGAGGCGCGCCAGAGCCTCACCATAAGCCGCCCTAGTGGCAATCATCTCAGTCACTTCTCGTCACCGCCTTCGCCAGATGCGTCCAGCTCAGCCAGGGCCGCCCGGACCTGATCCGGTTTGGGAGCAGTGCCGTGCCACCCCACCTGATTCTCCATGAATGAGACTCCCTTCCCCTTAACCGTGTGGGCGACTACCACTGTGGGCCTGCCCTTGATACGCTTGGCTTCGGCCAGCGCTGCCATTATGGCCCCGATGTCGTGCCCGTCTATCTCCAAGACATGCCATCCGAAGGCAGCGAACCTCTCGCCAATTCGCTCCATGGACTTGATCTCGGCCACCGGCCCATCTATCTGAAGGCGATTTGAGTCAACAAAGGCCGTAAGGTTGTCGAGCCTGCGGTGGGCGGCAGTCATGACAGCCTCCCAGATCTGGCCCTCCTCCAATTCGCCATCGCCCATCAGAGCGTACACGCGCCACGTAGCCCCATCCAGCTTGGCCGCTATCGCCATTCCACATGCCGCCGACAGGCCCTGGCCCAGCGAGCCGGTGGACATCTCCACCCCAGGTGTGCTGCGGATGCTAGGATGGCCCTGAAGATGGCTGTCGATTCGCCGCAGAGTGATCAGTTCATCGACGGGGAAATACCCCGCCTCCGCCAGCGCCGCATAGAGCACCGGCGCCGCGTGCCCCTTTGAAAGCACAAAACGATCACGGTCAGGCCACCCGGGATCGTCCGGCCTGATGTTCATATCGTTGAAATACAGCACTGTCACAATATCGGCGGCCGACAGCGACCCGCCAGGATGCCCTGACGATGCCGCGCCCACCATTCTGACTACGTGCTTCCTGATGTCGCGCGCCTTGGCTCTAAGCGCCTCAGGGGTAGTAAGTAACGCGCGTTCCATCAACTACCAGCTCCTTCCTCAACTCCTGCTCCGTCCTCGACATGCCTCCCCAATCACTCTGAACATGAACACGGGAAGCGCCGACATCCGTTTCGCTCTCCGCGGTTCGGTCGCCAGCCGATAAAGCCACTCCAGCCCCAGTCTCTGATAGATCGCAGGAGCCCGCCTCACATTGCCCGACATCACATCGAACGAGCCCCCCACGCCTATCCATACCGCGCCCGGCGCCGCGTTACGCGCATGAGCTATCCATTTTTCCTGTTTGCCGGCGCCCATCCCCACGAAAACGAACGCAGCGCCGGATTGGGCAATGCTCTCGAGAACAGCCGGTTCCTCGGTTTGAGCGAAGTACCCATGATAAGTGCCGCTGATCTTAAGGCCCGGAAAGGCCTTCGACATTGCATCTGCAGCCTGCTGCGCCACACCCGGCTTTGCGCCTACCAGATAGACTGACATTCCCCGCTCCGCAGCCGTCTCCATCAAGTTGGCGGCGAGCTCAATACCGGGCACCCGCCCTCGCGGGTGGTATCCAAGCATACCGAGGGCGCGGACCACCCCGATTCCGTCTGGGACTACCAGGTCCGCACCTGCTATCACGTCATTCAGAGCAGCATCGTCCCCGGCTGACAAGGTCATCTCGGGGTTGAGAGTCACCAAATGACCGCCATGACGCGAAGTAGCCATCTTAACCGCCTTCTCCACGGCCTCGTCCATGCTCACGCAGTCCACCGGCACGCCGAGCACGCGCGCCCGCCCGCATTCTGCCGGCCTGCCAACGATAGGCGACAGCGCAAGCCTGGCCGCCTCGCGTGCCTGTCTTTTCAGGTCAGGCACTCGCCTCGCCAGCTCGGAGCGGAGCTCGTCACGGTGCGCCCAGGCATCCAGCACGGCGCGGACAATCTCTTCGGGCCCAGCGTCAACCGGTACTACATAGACGTTGCCCGTTTGTTCAGCCACGGCCCGCACCTTGGGGTCGTAATCGATTGCCACTGCCGGAACGCCCGCAGATGCCGCGAATATCAGCGAATGAAGCCTCATGCCTACGATCAGGTCTGCATGGGCTATGGTAGACAGCGCAGCCCCCGGAGCACCGCAGAGCGCGACGATCTGCGGACGCACACAGCCGTCCGCTTCACACAAGTCCACAATGCGGTGGGCCATATCGAGGTCAACCTCAGGCTGAAAAGCCAGCAGCGTGACATGGGCTCCAAGCTCGGTGCAAACCCTCTGGATCACACGGGCATACACGACCTCACGGTCTCCCGCACCGGGCCCGGGCCACGGCCTGAGCGCAAACATCACAAGAGGACGGGGAGGCAGCGAGACCTCACAACCATCCGTGCACTCTGGCTCCAGCGCGAGCGCCGGATCCGCAACCAGTACCGGCTGTGGCTTCGTCACACCAATCTGTCGCACAAGTTCCATCGATCCAGGGTCGCGGAGGGTTATCACTTGAGCCCGGGAAAGCGCCTGCCGGGCAAGCCACCGTGACGCGCCCGAGTTGAGCGGGCCCACTCCCTGGGCGTACACTGACACGGGCACACCCAGCATGCGAGCGAGAATCATGATGCCCGCGTAATACGGAACCGACCCGCGGCCCGTAACGTCCTGGAGCAGGCTTCCTCCGCCGCTCACTAGGAGATCCGCCCGCCGGAGTTCTCGCACGATGGCAGAAACAGAGGTGCGCAAAATCGCGCGGATTCCGTGGGCCGATACGGTACACGCAGGGTCGCCCGAGAGAGCCACAAACTCTGCCTCGGGCGCAATCTCCTTCATCTGCTGAATGAGGGCAGCCAATACCGCCTCATCGCCCAGGTTGCCGAACCCGTGATACCCCGAAACCACAACACGCATGCCGGCGTCATCCTTCCCGCCCGGCAATCTTGCCTGCCGATCGCCGCAGGCCACGACGGATTGCCAGGAACACGCCGGCGACTGCGAGCCCGATGGCGAGCCCCAGTCCCGCGCCCACCAGCACCCTGGTGAGGGTGACCGCGATGGGCGTGTGCAGATGAGCAAAGGTATTCGCCAGCGAAATCTGACCTATCAGGGCCAGCGCGGCCAAGGGCAGCAACACAACACGATCGCCTGCCCAGGCCAGGGTCACCGAAAGCACGAAGGCAGGATGGCCTAGCAGGAATTCCTTTGTCCTCGGCCTCACAGGCAGAAACCTTTCCAGCACCGAGCGCATCGCCTGCTCCCACGCAGGCACGCCCACAGGCAATACCGATGTGTTGCCTGTGCGCGCAATGTAGATTAAGCCGGCCGCTCCCAGAGCTCCTATGACAACCGCATGCCATACGAGAATCGGCGACGATAGCAACCGCCTGGCAGATGCGGTGAGTGTCTCGTCGCCACGGCGGTACACGTACTTCCAGTATGCCATCAGAAGGAACAACATTGGCGCCACATGCATGAGCTTGACGCCCATGAACTGCTTGGCTTTGATCATGAACGCAAGGCTGGTAAGGCAACCCGCAAGCATCAGGCCGCCGGCAAGCGAAAGAGCGGACGCCACGATGAACTTGACGATACAGTCTGTCGGCCGAGACGTGGGAAACGGAGACAGCAACACGAAGGCGGACAGCGACGGGTACGCTATGGCCGCGGCCAGAGCCGCCGCCTGCTTAGCCAAATCGGCGCGGCCGAAAGCCGACAGGGCAGCGAAACCCGCAGCAGCCACGGCCACTAGGCCTGCGGAAACGGGGAAGGTCAGATTCCAGATGGCGTTCAGAAGCATTACGCAACCTGCCGCTATGCCAACGACAACCACGAGCGTCGGCGCGAGCCCCGGATCGGCCTGCCCAAACGGGCGCGCCGGACCAAGTGTGAAGCCTGCCCTCTGAAGCCCGTCCGCGACTGCGCGGATGAACGAATCGTTCAGCTCCGGCAAAGCACGTGCGTCGATCTGCTTCATTATTGGACGCATGTACATAACGCGTATGTTGCGTTCCCTTGCAGCCCTCACGTACCTGTCGGTCATGGTCTGAACTGATAGCCCTCGGTCGACCTCACCCCGGGTGATGCTATGCACACGCACCACACTGTAACCGGCAGCCTGCGTGATCTGGTTCTCCCCGGCCTGTACCTGGAACTCTATGCTGCCGTAGGTCATACCCTCTTCGCCCAGCGCACGCGCGGTTACAGCCGTTAGCGCGGGATACCCCAGCACCTCAGTTCCGGCGAATATCACCGAGTCGACCTTATGAGCCGGGTCGACTGGCCGCACCACTGACTCTATCCATTTTTCGGATACGCCTGGGTAATTGGTGAATCTCAGGACTGTGTGCAGACCGGCGGCTGCGATCTTGGCCAGCGCAGACGGGCGTGGGCCAAGATTGATGTTTCGCGCCTCTTCCAGCGGAAGGCCTATGATAGAAGCCGACGTCCGGCCGGAAAGCACCGTAACCAGTGACGGCCCGCCCTGCAGGCGGATGGGTAGTCGGTCGGCGATAAACGCGGCCGCATCCTTGCTTAGCGGGACAACGACCGTGTGCCCGCCGGAGAATGCGGCCGTGCCCGCGGCAGCGGGAAGCAATTCCGGAGCTATGCTCGAGACCGCGGCCAGTTCAGAGGCTCTGAGCATCACGATATCACCGGATGCCTGCAGTGAGCCGAGCGTCTCTTCGTCCACGGCTATGCTCGTGATGCCGGCATCGCGCAACTGCTCAAGGTAGTCGGCCTCCGCCAGCCCAACCCGCTGCGCGAACAGAGAGCCCTCTCGCCAGTCCATGCAGAGCTCGACACGTCTGTTCATCTCCTCGACCCGGTGCCTTCGGACTGCTATCCAGGCCGATGTGAGTGCGGCTACTACTACAAGTGCAACCAACCATCCGATCGTCCACGGCTGCCTGCGGTTTATCAAGCCACTAGCCCCCTTTGACTGTCCTGCCGTACACGCGCGCCACGCCGGCGCTAACCCGTATGCCCTCTAAAACCGTGGCAAATGGCAGCGTCGACAGGTCCACACCCAGCTCTATCTTGCCTTCGAGCGCGTCAAGCAGGAATTCCGGCAACTCGCTCCGCTCGACGCTCAGCTTGTCCACTACATAAACGAGGCGTGCATTGTCCTCAATCACCAGACGGCCCTGTGAACTCACCCTCACATTGAGCCCTGCAAAGGAGACAGTACCATCCAGCCTGGCCACACCTTCATTGAAGGAGGCACTGAACATCCTGAGCGCATCGTCGCGCGTTTTCAGATAGTCATTGATGTCGGCATCGAGGACCGAAACGACAAGTTCCGCATCGCCAAGGGCGTGCGCCCATCTCCTCGAGCCCGGGGCGAAATCCGAAAGAGGCAATCGGGCGCCTATGGAACGGACTTCGATGGAGTCTACGTTGAGGCCCGCAAGCTGCGCTCGCCGGATATTCACGTTCAGCCGATCGAAGTGCCCGAAGAGCATCCTTACGGCAGGAAAGGCCCGCACCCGCGCCTCAACTGATCCCACGCCAGCAAAACCGGACGCAACCGCCCTCTCCACGCGCTGCTCGATGAGGGACGGGAGCGCAGCCTCGGTTATGGCGACGGCCAGCACAAGATATATGGCAAACATGCGCGCGGCGCCGCCCTTACCTCGTCTTGCCGCCATCAGCGGACACCTCTGTTGGCCGATTGAGCGGCCAGCCTGAGTTGGCCCTCAATCAACTCGTCTATCTCCCCGTCCATCACGGCGTTGACATTGCCGGTCTCAATATCGGTTCTGTGATCCTTGACCATGGTGTAGGGCTGGAACACATATGATCTGATCTGGCTGCCCCACGCTATCTCGTGCTGCTCTCCGCGAATCGCTGCCAACTCCTTCTCCTGCTGTTCAAGGGCAAGGCTGGCAAGCCGGCCTCGGAGAATGCGCATGGCAGTCTCCTTGTTGCTATGCTGGGACCTCTCGTTCTGGCATTGCACAACTATGCCTGTCGGCAAGTGCGTGATGCGAACCGCGCTATCTGTCTTATTAACATGCTGGCCTCCGGCGCCGCCCGAACGATATGTGTCTATCTTCAGATCCGACGGGTCGATCTCGATCTCTTCTTCTCCCATCTCAGGGATAACATCTACCGATGCAAATGAAGTGTGCCTGCGCGCCGATGCGTCAAACGGCGATATCCGCACAAGCCTGTGCACTCCCCGCTCGCCCTTGAGATACCCGAACGCGTTCTGCCCCGACATGATCAAGGTAGCGCTCTTGATGCCGGCCTCCTCACCGGAAGCAGATCGGCCACTTCTACACGATAGCCGTTCCTCTCCGCCCACCGCGAGTACATGCGCATAAGCATCTCCGCCCAGTCCTGGCTCTCGGTTCCGCCTGCGCCCGGGTGAATCGCCATGATTGCGTTGGCCGCATCGTAAGGCCCTGACAGAAGATTGGACAACTCTATCCGACTGATCGCCGCATCCAAAGCGTCTATCTGCTCCATGCATTCGGCGATCGCATGTTCATCGTCCTCTTCATCGGCAAGCTCCGCCAGAATACGCAGATCATCGAATTTGGATTTCAGCGACTCGAATCTTCCGATCTGGGCCTGCACCGTCGCGATCTTCTGCATCAGTTCCTGGGCCGCGTCGCGGTTGTCCCACAGCCCGGGCTCGCTCGAGCGAGCCTCATACTCTGCCAGTCGGGCTAGCTTGCCCGGGATGTCAAAGATAAGCCCTCATTTCCTCAATTCTCGCATCCAGCGACTCAATCGGCTGCTCCAGTTCCGCTCTCATCAGGCACACTCCCTCTGCTCTGCTCTGCTCTACTTGCCTGCGCCACAGCACTTCTTATACTTCTTCCCACTGCCGCACGGGCATGGATCATTCCGTCCCACTTTCTTGACGGCCCGCTTCTGCGGTTGCCTGGACGAACCTCCGTCCTCCCTGTTGGTGGTCACTGTGTACTTTGGACGCCTAGGCCCATCCACCTGCGCCTGCGCCTGCGCCGGCGCCCGCGTTCCGACCGACTCCCGGGCACGATCCCCTTCCTCGTCCTCGCCGCTCTCACTGACATTTCGGACCTGCACTCGGAGGAGGTAGCGAACGAAATCCTCTCCTACGCTCTTCAGCAGATCGTTGAACATGAGGAAAGATTCTCTCTTGTACTCCACGAGCGGGTCCATCTGGCCATATGCCCTGAGGCCAATTCCCTCCCTGAGCATATCCATGGCCTGCAAGTGGTCGACCCACTTGGAGTCGATCATGTACAGCATGATAGCGCGTTCCAGCTCTCGCAGACGCTCGCTTCCGACCGCCGCCTCTTTCTGCTCGTAGGCGCTTCGGAACATACCCATGACCCCGTCGTGCAGATCTGCCCACGAACGCTGGGCATATCCGGATAGGTCGGGCTTGGCACGCAACGCCAGTATACTCGCGATCTCCGCAGACAAGCCCGCGAGATCCCACTCCGACGACGCGAGCTTCTCGTCCGCATGCGCCGTCACGACCCCTTCCGCCACTACAGACAGCAGTTCCATCGCCTGTTGCCGCAGATCCGTGCCTCTCATTATTGCGTCACGCCGCGCGTATATCGCCTCGCGCTGCTTGTTCATTACGTCGTCGTATTCCAGCACCTGCCGCCTGATATCGAAGTTGCGCCCTTCCACCTTCTCCTGCGCGCGCTGGATCGCCCGCGTAAGCTGCGGGTGTTCTATGGGATCGTCCTCCGCCCATCCCAACCGGTCCATCATGCCCGATATGAACTCCCCGCCGAATAGCCTCATCAAGTCGTCTTCAAGAGATACATAGAACCGCGACGACCCTGGGTCGCCCTGCCTACCCGAACGCCCCCGAAGTTGGTTGTCGATTCTCCGGCTCTCATGGCGTTCCGTGCCCAAAACATGCAGGCCGCCCAGATCGGGCACGCCCGGGCCGAGCACGATGTCGGTGCCTCGGCCGGCCATGTTCGTAGCTATAGTAACCGTGCCGGGCTGCCCCGCAAGCTTGATTATCTCAGCCTCGCGCTCATGGTGCTTCGCATTGAGAACCTGGTGAGGCACACCTCGACGTGTAAGCATCTCCGAAACACGCTCAGACTTTTCGATCGATACTGTACCCACCAGCACCGGCTGGCCGGTGGCGTGCCTTTCGCATATCTCTTCCACGACCGCGTTGAACTTGGCCCTTTCAGTCTTGTACACGATGTCCGGCAGGTCCTGCCTGATCATGGGTTTCGCCGTAGGAACCTGCACCACATGGAGGTTGTATATTTTGATGAACTCATTCTCTTCAGTCGCCGCCGTGCCCGTCATGCCGGCCAGCTTCGCGTACATGCGGAAGTAGTTCTGGAATGTGATCGTGGCCAGAGTTTGGCTTTCTCTCTGTACCCTTACATTCTCCTTGGCCTCAATCGCCTGGTGCAGGCCATCGCTGTACCGCCGCCCGAACATGAGGCGCCCGGTGAACTCATCGACGATAATTACTTCATCCTCTTTGACGATGTAATCCCTGTCCCTGCGCATCAGCGCCTTCGCCCGGAGCGCGGCGTTGATATGGTGCGTCAGTTCTATGTTGGCCTCGTCGAAGAGGTTGTCGACTCCCAGCCATCGCTCTACCCGCGAGACGCCTGATTCGGTTAGGGCCACTGAGTTCGCTTTCTCATCTACGGTGTAGTCCTGCTCCTGCTTCAGGCTATCGGCAATCCTGGCGAACACAAAGTACTTCTCAGTGGACTCCTCTGCCTGGCCCGATATGATCAGCGGGGTGCGCGCCTCGTCTATCAAGATAGAGTCGACTTCATCTACGATGGCGTAATTATGGCCCCTCTGCACCTGCTGATCGGCGGATGTAGCCATATTGTCGCGAAGATAGTCGAAACCGAACTCGTTGTTAGTGCCGTACGTAATGTCACTTCCGTATGCCTGTCGGCGCGCGGAAGCGTCAAGGTCGTGCAGTATGGAGCCTACGCTGAGGCCGAGGGCACGGTACACAGGACCCATCCACTCAGCGTCGCGCCTGGCCAGATAGTCGTTGACCGTGACGATATGGACTCCCCGACCTTCCAGGGCGTTAAGGTATGCGGGCATGGTAGCCACGAGCGTCTTGCCCTCGCCCGTCTTCATCTCAGCTATCTTGCCCTGATGGAGCACCATGCCACCCATGACCTGTACATCGTACGGGTACAGGCCCAGCTGGCGGCGCGCGACTTCGCGTGCGGTCGCGAAAGCCTCCGGCAGTAACGAATCGACGGACTCGCCTCGATCTATGCGGTTTCTGAACTCAGACGTACGTGCGAGGAGCTGTTCGTCGGTGGCCTCTTCGGCTTCCGGCGCAAGCGCGGATACGGCCGAAAGCCTTGCCTCGAGCTCCCTGACATCCTTCGCATTAACGTCGAACATACGCTTGAAAAGGTTGAGCAACAAAGCCACCTCGCTTGAGTCTTTGCATCAAGCAATTATACCACACCGCGCCTGCCGGTACACGCCGCCAGCGCCCTAACGGCCCCAGACACCAGCGAATGTCCACCCAGCATAACCGGTATTTGTGCATCCAATGCCGCATGAACCAGGCACCTGACATCCTCACCGGGCACCTTCTCCCAGAGAAACAAGTCAGAACAGAACCGTTCCTCCTGCGAAAGCTCCGCGCCCACATGGGCGAAGAGCACGCGCGTATCAATGAACGCGGCGTCGGAACACCACGCCAGATCGGCGAAGAACGCCCGAGGGCCGCACGCCTGAATCATCTTGCCAATCAGGCTTCTGGCCATTCCCGGCTTGTCACGACCGAAAGCGCGCATTCCGCGTTCCTCAGAATATACCCGGAGGCGACAGGTGGTGCGCGAGTTCAGATCGGCCACAGTGGCCGGCGATACCCGCCCAATCAGGGCAATCTCAGCAAGATCCCTGGCCAAAGCCGCCCTGGCGGCCGATAGAATCCCAACCGCTCTCCCGACCGGTCCTTCCGCCACCACATCCCTGACACTCTGGGCGTAGGGTGCAAGGACCGGGATTACGTCACTTAGCACTAGCAGATCCGACGGCGTGTCGATGTCGAATGTATTTCCGGTTGTGGGCGGCAATCCGTAGACAGGTATTCCTGCTGCATGCACCATCATGGGCACTCCGTTGTCGGCAGATGGGAGCTCTGCCGAGAGCGCCACTCTTGAGTCGGCAACGCCGAACATGTCGGCCGAGTAGACGTTGTTAGCTACAATACTGCCCGGCCGGGCCTGAGTCGCAAGAACGAAGTCGGCCAATTCGGCCATGTCCATGAGAATGCCGGATCCGCCGCTCATGTAGACGAATCCGGCGGCGTCGTACTCGGCGACGACCTGGGCAAGCCGCCGCCCGAAGTGGAAAGACGCGGCGGGTTCGTCGGATGTGATTGCCGTATCCACCCCTGCGAAAGATGCGGCGCGATCCGCGAGGGCCACACGGTCGGTTACGAACACAACCTTGTCAAGCAGGCCCGTGTCGACCAGTCTCTGGGCCAGCAGGATGGCCATCTCCTCCCGCGCCCGGGCTACCCATCCTTCAACATCGCCCGAATGCTGTCCACCTTCGAACACGAAACCGACAAATGGACGCACCCGCATCACACCCCTTCACACACCACCGACCGTCATAACGAGCGGCGGGACCGGCAGCGCCGCCGCGCTCCGCTCCCGCCGTACCGGACTGACCAACCCAATCAGAACTCTGGCTCGATCAGACCGTAGTTGCCGTCCCTGCGCCTGTAGACTACATTGACATCCTCGCTCGAATCATCCATGAACACAAAGAAATCGTGCCCGAGCAGTTCCATCTGCATGATCGCTTCCTCGACCGACATCGGCTTTATCGCAAATCGCTTGGTTTTCACGACCTTGGGTTCGGGGGCCTCCACAACATCAGCCGCAGGGCCTACCGCCACCGCCGACTCAACCAGCTTATTGCCTTCCTGGCGCAGCCTGCGGTTGATGCGGGTTTTGTGTTTCCTGATCTGTCGCTCGATGTTATCGATAGCCCCATCGATCGACGCGTACATGTCGCCGGTGTGTTCCTCGCCTCGCAGAAGCAATCCGTCCACTTGTATTGTGATGTCGACACTGTGGATGCCGCGCTCAATAGTCATGGAAACCTGAGCTTCCATGATGCCGCGCTCAAAATACCTCTGCAATTTGGTGACCTTCTTCTCCGCATACGCGCGAAGAGCGTCGGTCACTGCGACATTGCGCCCGACAACTGTGATCTCCATTCGCATCAGCCCCTTCCGGACTAATTGAGTGCGCCGTCCTGGCTAGGATAGTACTTCCCCCTCCGGGGCGAAAATCCTGCGCCTCTTGGAAAAACGCAAGAAGACATCGATTCAGCTCCTAACGTGTCGCATACGCGACACTGCCTTCACAAGTTCGCCGATAACTATCATGAGGGCAGCTAGACCCACCGATTCTAGGAACTGGGCCCCATGGATGTCCACTACGTTGAAAAATGGGCTGACCCCGGGAAGGTACACGATGCCCAGCTGAAGCAGGCCGGATGTGAGGAAGGCCAGCATCAACTTGGGGTTCGCGAGTATGCCCACGCTAAATAGCGAGCTCAGCTCAGAACGGAAATTGAACGCGTGGAACAACTGCGAGAAACTCATGGTCATCAAGCACATTGTCCTGGCCGCAACGAGGCTATCCGGCGAGACGTTGATCGGACCCGGCCATCCAAGCCCCATCGCAAACGACATCAGGCCAAGGCCGGCGACGGAAGCCCCGTAGACCACCAGCCGAACTGAAGATGCTCGGTCTAGGACTGATCCATCGCGCCCCCGCGGCTTCCTCCGCATCAGATCGCGCTCGGGAGGATCTACGCCCAGGGCCAATGCCGGCAGGCCGTCGGTGATCAGGTTGAGCCACAGGATCTGGATGGGCAGAAGCGGCCTGGGCAGGCCCAACAAGATGGCCGCAAATATGACGATGATCTCGCCAATATTGCACGACACGAGGTACTGTACTGACTTTCTGATATTGTCGAAGACCACCCGTCCCTCGCGCACAGCCGCTACAATAGTGGCGAAATTGTCGTCGGTTAGAATCATGTCGGCGGCGCTCTTGGCTACGTCCGTCCCGGTGATGCCCATGGCGGCCCCGATATCGGCGCGCCTCAGTGCAGGCGCGTCGTTAACCCCATCCCCAGTCATGGCCACTACGTGGCCGCGACGGCGCCAGGCGTCGACGATACGCACCTTGTGTTCAGGAGCGACCCGGGCATATACGCGTACGCGGTCTACGATCCGATCCAGTTCATCATCGGGCATCCTCGACAGCTCACTGCCGGTGACCGCAACAGCCGCTCCAGTCATGATTCCTACATCATGAGCTATGGCGACAGCTGTGTCTTTGTGATCTCCGGTGATCATGACAGGCGTGATCCCGGCGTTGAAACACTCGCGTACTGCGTCGCGCGCCTCAGGTCGCGGCGGATCCTGCATGCCCACAAGACCTAGGAACACCAAGTCGCTCTCGACCGCGTCCACGCTTGTTTGGCCGGGGATCTCCGCGAACTCCCTCTGCGCAACGCCGAGGACTCGCAGGGCCCTCCCGGCCATTTCCGCGTTGACACGCCGGATGTCCTCGCGCATGTCATCGGTGAGCGGCGTCACTACGCCACCCGAGTAGACTCGGGTGCACACTCGCACCACTTCATCTGGCGCTCCCTTTGTGCAGGCCAGGTAGGACTCGGGTAGCCTGTGCATGGTCGTCATGCGTTTGCGCTCACTCTCAAAAGGCAGTTCGGCTACTCTGGGGGCCCACTGGGCTAGCTGGGCCTGGTCTATCCCTGCCTTCAGGCCTGCCACCACTATCGCCCCTTCGGTTGGGTCGCCAACCATCTCCAACCGGCCGCCGTCGCCCACGTCCCTTACTCTGGCATCGCTGCACAAAATGGCGCAAGTGAGCATACGAGACACAGATGCATCAGGCGAAACAAGCGCGTCGGATCCTGCTTCGAGCAGAGCCCCCATACGTGAGTAACCCTCACCGATCACGTCGACGGCTCGCCCCGGAACGTACAGCCTCCGCACGGTCATCTGGTTGGTGGTCAGGGTGCCTGTCTTGTCGGAGCATATGACATCCGCGCTCCCCAGTGTCTCCACTGCAGGCAAGTGGCGTATGATCGCATTCTGTGCGGCCATCCGCTGTACACCAATGGCCATTACTATGGTGACAATCGCCGGAAGTCCCTCGGGAATCGCGGCTACTGCAAGGCTCACTGCAGTGAGGAACATGTCGAAAGCGCGCTCCCCGCGGGCAAGCCCCGCGATGAACACCCCGGCGCACATGAGCACCGCCGCTGTTCCCAGCTTCTTGCCGAGTACCTCCAGCTTCTGCTGGAGGGGTGTGGTCTCCTGCTCGCCCTCTTGGAGCATGGCGGCGATTCGACCCATCTGGGTGGACATCCCGGTAGCCACCACGACGGCCACCCCGCGGCCGTAGGTCACGGAACTGCCCATGTGAACCATGTTCACCCTATCGCCAAGGGGCGCATCATCGTCCAGGATGACCTCGGCGTTCTGATCGACCGGAACCGACTCCCCCGTGAGTGAGGACTCATCCAGCTTGAGCATGGCCGATTCGACCAGCCTGGCGTCGGCAGGTACGCTATCGCCCGCCTCTATCAAGACGATATCGCCCGGGACGAGGCTCGAAGCTTCAACCAACCTGGGTTCGCCCGACCTGATGACGCGAGCGCGGGGGGACGCCATCTTCTTCAGGGCATCCAGGGCATTCTCGGCCCTGCGTTCTTGAGCCACGCCGATCACGGCGTTCAGGACGACTATCACCCCTATGACCAGCGCATCTTCTACTTCTCCTACAGCAGCCGATACGCCGGCCGATATGAGGAGCAATACCACGAGAAACTCCTTAAACTGCGCGACGAATTGCTCCAGCAACGTGCGGCGCGTGGGTTCGGCAAGGCTGTTCGGCCCATGCTCGCTGAGACGCGCCTGAGCGTCTTCGTTCGACAAACCCGACGCGCGCGATGTGCCCAGTGCGACCAGCGCCTCGCCAGACGACATCGCATGCCATGACTTCCTCTGTTCTGTGATCAAGATTCGAGCCTCCAAGTTCTCCGAGATCTTCTACGCCATCAAGCTCATGAAGACTGCAATGCCCAGCACAGCGGCGGACGGGACAAGCACCCCGCTTAGCATCCCCCGGAAGGCCCACATACGCCATGGCCATAACCATGTTTAGTGCGGGCGCCGATGAAACAGACCTGATAACAGATGGTCCAGTTAGCATCGATTATATATCCGACCAACTATGCACGCAACGCGCCAGAAGCTCGTGCTGCTACCGCCCCGA
>Ga0116147_1001896_pt1 | contig 22117 bp, 14 predicted proteins | sample AD_JPNHG3_MetaG_FD_89749 | JGI IMG/M metagenome (GOLD analysis project Ga0116147, IMG submission 89749) | Active sludge microbial communities of municipal wastewater-treating anaerobic digesters from Japan - AD_JPNHG3_MetaG | ecosystem: Engineered > Bioreactor > Anaerobic > Digestate | place...
TAGATACTATCAAGGAAGGCATACAAAAAATTCTTGTAGAAGAATTGTTAGCTTATTTAGGTGATGATGCAAAAATTCTAATAGATAATATTAAAGTAGAATACATATACACTATTAATAAAAAAGATGCACCTATAGCTAAATATTCACCTAAGGATAAAACAATATATATTAATATTAACCAAATACTAAACGAAATAAAAAAGAATGGTGAAACTGACGGGGTACATTTCACCCCTGACCTATTTGCCAGAAGGTTCTCTATAGCGTTGTATCATGAGTATGCCCATGCATTGTTAGACTACATTAAATTAGATGAAGAATTTTACAAAACATTTGATAGCGTTATAGCTGAACTTGAAAAAGTAACAAATGATAAATATGCCAAAGAATTAATCGATGCGTATAAAAATAATGAGAACAAAGACCATATCGCAAAAGAAATATTGATGGAAATAGTTACGACTGGGACAACATTAAATAGAGCTATTGACCTTATTCCCGATATGGACGCAGCGATACAAAGTAAAGCCATCACACATCAAAGCACGCTTATATTTCTTGCAACTTTATCAAAGTATAACAAAAAAGTAGATATAATCCATCACCATATATTAAGAAATTTATTCCTGCAATTGGAACGTTTAAGTAAAGCACCAATAGAAATAATCGATGAGGTAAAGAATGAAGAACCAAATTTTCAAAATAATGAAAATAATGAAGATTACAGATTATCTACATTCAACGAAGAGAATAGGCAAGAAGAACAAATCAAAGCAAAAACGACAGTCTCCCAAAAATTAGCACAAAAAGTGCAAAACACCATAGACGAAATAGAAGAATATAATGACACACTAGAAGAAATAAAATCATTTGTTAAACAAAAACATTTAGATTTAGCACTAAAATTAACAGAAACGACACTAAACACATACAATTTGCTTACAGCAGTTAGTGATATTGTTGAAAAGATTGATAATAAAACATTAATTAAATATGGTGAGGAAAGAACATCACTTGTTGATATCCCATTAGACCAATTCCTTAGTTATTTTATAATAGATTTAAATAAAGCTACTAATATAGACCCAGATAAATTTGGATATTTATTAGCACTAAGATATACTTTATTAGACAACGATTACAAACCAGATATAGTCAATGGCGTCCTTAATGAAGAGAATATAGCAGCAAATAATAAATTAATAAAAAGTAATGTAATAATGCTATACACAAGATTAAGTAACTACAGGAAATATAAGACATATGATATTGATAAAAATGCAAAAGAGGGTATCTCATTAACTGAAGTTACGATAAACAAAACTGAATTCAAGGAAGGTAGATCAGTAAACACATTATTAAGACAAGAAGTTGATGTAGCCAAAACGACAGAGACAATATTGAATGCTTTAGGTATACAAGGTGATTTTGTAATATTTAATAAAATAAGAGAAGATGGTATTGAAAAAGAAACTTTTATTGGTAGAGATAAATTAGGCAAATATTTTGAGCCAGAGAAATTATTGCAAATGTTATACCCAAAAGGAATAATATATCTAAACCCATTTGGTACAGCTAGCTTAGAATGTGGTATAGAGTTGACAGATTTCAATAATATAAATACCAGATTAGCGATTGGGAAAGCAATTAATAATTTCCTATTTGATATGGGGATTTATATCAGCAACTTGAATGTACCTGTTGAAAGGAAAGAACTATTGGCGAAGAATATTACCTATGAATTAGACCTTATTGGCATATATAACAATATAGTTGTTAACACAGCAAGAGTATGGGAAATAATAGATAAAACATACACACACCAAAAGCGAGATGTAAATATAAATGATAAAGATTACATAAAAAATGTAATAGCGGATAACTCTCTCATGTTTGATGGAACAGTCCCTAACTTAGATAATCCAGACCACGTTGCACTTATTGACGCAATTGCTACTAGATATATCACTTTATTACAAAATATCCAGTATGCTAAGCAATATTCTGCACATATAAAAGAAGTATTAGATATTATAGATAAAATAAAGAATAATAGCAAAGGATTAAAAGAATATGAAAATTATCCTATGTATAAACAATTAATAGATGACCTTACCAATGATAGTACATTAGCATATGATATACAAGCTATAGCAAGATTTGGTGATATAAGTAAATTATCAAACGTTTGGTTAGCAAAAACTACAGTAAATAATTTGACAGCTGAATTATACAGTACATATTTTAGATTTATAATAGAACAATTAAAACGTGGCAATAAAATAGAGAATTTATTCAATGATGAGGTAAGGGCATACTATGATTTAGACGTATTAAACGTTGAAGAATTAAAAAGGCAAGTAATAGCAAGCCCAAAATTTAGTGCATTATTATCTGTTATAGACGAATTATTAGACAAAAATAAAAGAGTTGAGAAATACGATTTAGATGTCCCTGTAGAAAATTTCATAGATGAAGAATATAAGATTACAATATTGAATGTAGAAGCTGCAGAAAATATGATAAATGCTGCTGAACAATCCAAACTAGATGGAGCTTCATTATGGAGTACTGGATTTGATAAAATATATAGGACAATGTTTGGAGTAATAGATAATTATCCACCGAAACAGTATATATTTGATATGGAACAAGGTTACTTTGGTAAACAAGCAGGGCATAGAGCAATAGGCTTAGTAAACGAATTTATGGAATATTTTGGACTTAGTGTTATAATGCCAACAGACAGTGAGAAATTACAGAAAGGCAAAACACACAGAATAACAAAAGTAAACGTAGCTACCAACCAAGTACAAACTGAAGGTGGGATAAAGAATGCTGCACGTTGGAAAGGTAAAGCGACTACACAAGTAGATATTACAATAAATGTAGAAGATATGACCTTTGACGATGCATTAGCAATGTTTGTTGCGTTAAAAGAACTAAAGAACAAAAATACAGATAATGAAACTATAGAACAATATGAAAATAAAATAAAAGAATTTATACAAAGATATTCTATAAAAACGTCAATACAAAATGTACAAAGAATAGTAGAAAAAGAATTCCACGAAAGTGTAGCAGGTAATGCACAGATAATGAATGCTACAGGCTTTATACACATACATGGAGTAGGACCAGTATGTGGAACAAAGATATTAGATGGCTTTCATTCAATGGTTGAAGGGCAGACAGAAATTATTAATATGAAAAGTGATGACCCTTCATATATAGCCAATGTGGTTATAGGCAGATTAAGAAAAATATTTGGGGGTGACAAACTCAGAGTATCACAATTTATAGAGTTGTCTACACTACCTTTAATAGAAAAAGCAATTGTTGATACATTAGAAAAATATAAAAGACTTTATGGACAAGGATACGACACCCCAGAAGGACTTATGCCATTTTTAGACACAGATATATATGAGAAAATAGGATATAAAACTCTGAACAATGTTTTGGATGTATTCAATATTAATTTTATGGAAGGTAATGTAAATACCCAGTTAAATAAAATTGCAAATATGGTTAAATTAATTACTGATGAGAATACCAGTATAAATAAAATAGGGTACATTGCGCAGTTATTAGGGCAAACTGATTGTTTATTTAATTTATTGTTAGTGCAAGAATTAACTTATTCCATACCAAGTGTTATAGGTATACTATCCCAAGACGTATTAAAAGATGATTTATTAGATGCGGTTAAGTATAGGAGTGAAGGTGCAATTGTAGTATTGTCACCTGACCTTGGTCCATATAGTAATTATCAAGAATATTATAAGGCTGAAGTTGCATTATTAGACTTAAATGATATAGAAGAAAAAGACTATTTATCTGGTAGTTTAATTTTAAAATATAGACAACAACTTATAAGAGCACTTGGAGATACTGGTGAAGATAATATTGAAGAAAATATATTAGCTAGAGGTCAGGAAACATATAACACACTTGCTAAAATTAATGAAATATTAGAAACTATAATGCAATTGAGAGCTAAGTTAGAAGGGCTAAATAAATCTTGGTATAAAACTTCATTAACAGAACAAAAAATAGCTGACGAAAATTATGATAAATTATCAGTTAAACATGATAAATTAATCAATGAACTAGCTGGGATTGTCGAGAGCATAAGCACAATAAATAATTTCGTTATATTTTCTAAGAGAAAACTATTTACAGAAGGGACAAAGAATGCTTTACAGGCTTTAGAAAAATTATATAATGAGATGGGTAAATCTGATATAATTAACAAACTTAAGCAAGTAGCAGATGATTATAGAAAAGATAAAGGATTAAAGATTGAACCGGGTTATGTATTAATATCAGATGATTTAGCAAAAGAATTATTTATTTCTGTAGGCGATAGGTTATTCAGTAATATTACACCAACATTAACTTCATTCTCAGTAACTGGGTTAAAAGTTGTAGGTATCATTCCATCTTCGATATATAATAAGAATACAATAATTGGTTCATCAGAATATTTGCAAACAGAAGGTAGAGACTATGATATTGACACAGTAGGTCTACAAATATTTTTAAATGCAATGATACAAGATGATTTTAATATTGATGATTATAGAGAATATATAAAAACGTTTAATGCAAATACAAAGAAATTTTTGCGTGGGGTATTAAAGTATGCAGTAAACAAGGGGTATTTGAAGATAAAAGAAAAGAATATAGATGAGATGCCTATAGAAGAAATATTCAAGATATTCTCTGACAATAACAAAAAACTTGAAATGATGAAAAATTTCTTTGGTGAGAGGAAACTTTTTGGTGATGATAAGAATATATTTAAGCTCCCAATGTTTGCAAAAGATACACTTAAGATATATAAATACTATGGGAAAGATGTAGGTCCTACAATTAACTTAAGAGAACATATCCAATTAGTAGCGTCGTTAGGCTTAAGTGTAACAAAAGGTGAGAATGTAATTTACGATAATGGAATGCTTGACCCTGATAATGTTGGAAGTGATGAAAATATGACACCTGAAGAAAAGAAAAGTATGGTAATGTTTTATAGTTTGTTAGCAGGTTACATAACAGACGCTGAATTAGACTTCCCAAAGAATGATAATAAGTTGCATACTGATATAGAGATGACAAATGCATATATGAAAATATTTAACATCAAGTATGCAAATGCAAGAGCATTTATAGGAGCTTTGAATGAGATTACAAGTGTTTATTCTAATATAGCAAGATGGCTTGCAGCTGAAGACGAAGAGAATAAATATATAGCAACATTAGAAAGGATAAATACTGCAAAAGAAATGTTAGAAGCATTAGCTTCAGATGAAGGGTTAGTAACAAGTTATGGAGTAGTACATGCTGCAAATAAAGATATAAATAGTGCAAATCCTATATTTACATTTATAAACAAATTAGACACTGACAAAATATCAGCAGCTGATAGGATGTTTGTAAAGGGAAAAGTAACAACTGAAGGGATAAAACAAGCCTTCAAATACATAGTACAAAGGTCAATAAACAAATTACTATCTACATATGAATTTAGTTTTGAAAATGAAAAAGGTGAAAAAGTAGTATATTACGATAAAGAAGTAAACGATTTTTGGAATAATACAATAAACAATATAATAGATGCAATGTTCACTAATTTGAATAGTATTAGAACATATGCTTTAAACGAAATTTTAGGGATTAGCAAAGATGACCCATTATATAGAAGGGCACAAGGTAGGCAAGTTACTGTGAATTATAGTAGTCAATTATCTATGGATATAATAGTTAAATTAGTTATGAGGTACTATGGACTCATAAGTGACGAAATTTATTATTTGCGTACATTGGGTGCAAACAAATATTCTGGTGTATTACCAGAAGATTTGCAAAAACGATTGGACTACTACACAAAATTGTCTAACTATATAAATTATATCTTTAAGCCTGTAATGATAAATATGTTATATAACGATAGAGATTATGCTATAAGATTAAATGCAAGTTTAGCTAAACAATTTACTAAATATGAAAATACTGTAATAGAAAAAAATAATGTTGGGAAAAAAGTTGGTGAAATGTTCAAAACATTTGATAGTGTAGGCATTGCGTTTAGAGAAGCGATGGGTATGATTGATAAATTATCACAATCAAAAAAGATACAAGAGTTAAGGTTTTATGACCCATTAAAATACAAAAATCAAACAGATATTAGTGAAGATATTGAAGCCGTAAATAATCAAGTTCAAGCTCAATATAAAGATATACAACAAGAAATTGAGGATTGGCAAAGTTACTTACAAAGAGAACTATTCAATGGTATAATAGAAAATTATAGTGGTGCGCAGGCAGAAGATAATAGTGAGTTATACCCAGATACTGAGGAAGACAATAGTGAGAAAGGAAAAATTACAGAGTTACCATATCAGCGAATTGACCTTACTAAAATTCGAACAACTGTTACAACTGATAATGGGCAAACTGTAGAATTATATTCAATAGCTGGTAAGACTATTAGACACACAGATATGATTAAAGGTGGAATATATGCACTTGCTTTAAAGATGTTCCCAAATGGTAAACATATCAGAAGGAAATTGCCTATCTTAGATGAGATATTCTACAGAAGTCCTATATTAGGTAGAGAATACACTACAAGTATAGATAGGGAGAGTGGGTTAGCAAGAGCACAAATAACACCTGTTAGCAAACAAAGCTACACAATATCAGAAATAGTACAAAAATATGAGAGTATGTATGCTGAATTAGAAAAGCGTGATATAGAACTCAAGAATTTAGTAGAGAAACATAAGAGCGCCTCGAAATATTTAGACAATACATTAATAGAAAAAGAACAAGGCGTTTTTTATATGAATGCTACAGATATAATAGATTATTACAGATTTAATGTATATGACAAAAATATAGTATTGACTGTATTGAACCATTATTTAGATAAAAAAGAAATTGAAATACCAGCTTCCTTAGCGGAAGATATAATATTACAATTATATGCATTTAACAAAGCAAGGAAAAGCCTTTACGTTGACGAATATCGTGGTAGCAACATTATGAATATGTCTTTAATATTGTTTAATAATGTCGTTGTATATGAGCAGATTACACGAGAAGGCACAAAAATAATAAAACAGCATATTGATGAATTTAGGACGGATAGGGATGTAGCAAATATCACTGTAGGCAAAGAAGCAGCAGGGTTAGCAGCGACAGCTTTAGCACAAGGGGTAAAGGTTATTATGCACTCTATGAACTTAAATCAGCTACTGAATAAAGTAAGCAAATATAACTATGGTGGACTGCGAGCTAACCAAATAGCCCCATATATAGACAGAGCAAATGAATTAGTAAAGCTATCGGTAGAAGAGATAACAAATAAATATAAAGAAGCTGATAAATATATAGCCAAAATAAGCAATATAGAAGTAAGTGAAGAAACAATAAATGAAATTAAAAGTGGACTAGATATACCTAGTTATTTGAATTTAACGCCATATAAAGCTATAGAGAAATTATATAATGAAGTAAATAGATTATATGAAGGTAAAGAACAAAATAGGAAAGATACAGTATATGCAATAATTTTAGCAATAAGCCAAGATATCAATTCACAATTTGCTCAAAATGACATAATATACCATTTGGAAGGGTTAATCCCAGTAAAAGTTATTAGTGCAATGGAGAAATTGGATGATGTTAAAATAATCGATTATGATTATCTACAAACAATAACCAATAGGAAAATACTATTAAATCCAAGAGTAATCAAAAGGTTGTTAAGTATGCAACCTGCAGATGTTACTACAGATGGTGAAAAATTTTATCAAGACAATGGTGAAGACACTATAGGATTCCAAGTAGGTAGTAGTATCAGATTGCCACTTGTGCTAAAGAAAGGGCAAGATACAGTATATATGCTAAAAGTAAAAATAGAAGGTGAATATAGATGGGTATTATTTAGGACACAAGAAGAAGTAAGTGCTGACAATATTGAATTATCAGAAATACCATATATAAAATTAGATACTATAGATATGCCCAAAGATATAAAAGCTGAATTTGATAGTATGGAAAATATGACTGAAGAAGAGAAGAAGAGCTTTAAAAGGACTGTTAGATATAAAATGTATTCGCAGCACAGAATGTATAATGCAGAGCAATTAGTAGAATGGATAGAGAAGAACAACATCCAAACTTATAAACTACTATCGAATTTAGTAAACGTATTAGAAGATAAAAATCTAATAAACACAAACATAGAAGATGAAACTGTATTCCAGAATTACAAAAACATACTAAAATATTTTTCCATTAGTAAAAGTGGCACTCCACAAATAGATATAAATATAAAAAATATAATAGTATGGGACATACTAGAAAATATTATAGGGGGTGAAGATTTAAATTTCACATTATATACATATAAGGGTATTCCTGAAGCAAGGATGGGTAAGTATACCAAGCTAATAGAAGCATATAATAAATCCAAAGGCAGGGAAATCCAACCGACAGTAGGCAAATATGATAGATTGCCACAAGATACTACACAGATAGAAAATATAGAGGATGTAAATATACCATCTCGTATAATACTCCACTATGATAAAACAAATCCAGAGAACTTAGAAAGTTTGAAGAAAATGCTAAGTTTGCAGTTAGGGTATTTTGGGGTATTGACTAGTATAGTTCCGGGATTAGAATTAGGTGCTTCAAATTATCCAATAAATTTATACAAATTTGCTTTAAGATTTTCACCAGTTATGTATCAACATCTTGTAGAAGGGTTAGAAACTACAGTAGCACAAAAAGACAAAGTTTACAAAGGTGAATCCATAGAAGACATATATTACAATTTGAAATATCTTGATTTAGGAGAATCGATAGAACAAATAAATAAGAAATTAACCAAGCGTAAATCCCAAAGGTTAAGTATAACCCAAGTTAATACTATAGAAGAAGAACCAACTACAAATTTAACAGATATATCAATGTTTAATAGTCACTTACAAGATATAGACGACTTGATTAATGAAAAAGTAGACCCAAACGATTTTGAAAATTATTTAGATGGTATACGTCGCAAAGTTAGGCTATTAGAAATTACATTATCTTCGGGTTCTAAATTACCAAACGAACAGAATTCTATATTTGAGAGAGTAACAGAAGTAGGAATAGGTAGAGATAAAATAGACGTAGTGGAAGGAGCTCTAACCACATACATAGAAGAATACATACAAATGGCTAAAGAATTATATTCAGCGTATAGAATAGTAGCAGAAAAAGAAACCGCACGTAGTAAAATGCACGCTGGTGGTGGGAATAATGAAGTTGATACTCCAGTCTTAAGTCCAGATATAGCACCAAAGATAGCAAATATTTTAGGGGTAAATATTGCAAACTATAGAGCTAATAGTACTCAATATTATATCAATGCAGTTTATATATTAAAAATAGCGTTGAAAGAAATAAAAGAATTTGTTAACCAATTAACAACATTATATGAACCAGAAAGTGGCATTTGGTATTCATTAAAAGAAGAATTTAATTGGAACAAAAGAATTATAGACTTAGATAGTAAGCCGATAGGTTTCAAACATAATAACATTAGTTTATTTGGCTTTAAAATATTAGACCCATTTACAGGGACAAAAGATATCAACGGGTTTCATATTATAAGAGCAACAGGTAGATATACACCTATAGGAGACGATTTATTACATTTAAATGAATTATATGCTTATGTAAATAGTAAAGCTGACGAAGCAATCAAAGTATTGAATGCCAATCTTGTCCAAGAAGAACAGAATATGAAAACAATATATTCAAATTTTGTAAGAACTACTGGTAACATTACTGTTGATACATATGAGATAGGAAAAGATAACACTGAACAGGGAGAAAATAGTGGAATTAAGAAAACAGAATTAACATCAGATGAACTATTAACTCAATTATGGACTGGGATTGCAAAATCAAAGAAAGTTGCATTCTACAATAGCACTACATATAATACAAGTAATAAAAGTATAATAAAGTTTGACCCTAATTATAGAGGATTAGTATTAACAAATGATGGGTATAAAGAAATACACACTAATAATTTAGACGAATTTATATCTAAGTTTGATACAATAGAAGTTGAAAAAGAAACTGATGAAATAATATTATCTGAAACTATAATAGATGACCAATTACAAGGGACATCTACCGATTATAAACAACAATCAGTATTAGAGGAAATCAACACGGATGTGGCAAAAGTAGAGGTTATACAAAAAGAGACAAATAATACAGATACAAATGAAGTACAATTAAGTAATGAAGAAGTGGATGACCTTTTAGAACAGATGGGAGTATTGCAATCTTTAGGAGGAATAGAAGCTACAAATCCAGAGCAAGCTGATAATGGGGTAGAGAATGTAAAAAAAGAACAACCAGCAGGCTTACCAATAGACACTAAAATCTCTGAGCATGAAACAGTTGTAGGCAAAAGAGTAGTAACGATAGAAGGAGAAAAACCACAAGAGGAACAGAACGAACTTAAACATTTGGATACAAATGAAAATATAATTTTAGAGCCAACTAAAAAAATGACTTTGCAAGGATTTAAAAGAATAATTGGGGATGAAAATTTAGCTAATTTAATATTATCTAAGTTTTATGAAGCTGAACTTTTTAAAAATAAAGTTATAAAATATAAAGCTAAGAATGGTAATATGCTATTCAAGACCTTATTCAGTATTATGAACCACGTACATATTGAATATGCAAACACGATAGGGATTATTAACAACTACTTTAGAGAGATGGCTTCATTGATAGAAGGCAAATTGCCAGAAGTAGAGAACCATTATTGGTCTACATATTTTAAATTGCGTAATTTGTCAGAGGCTTTTGCAGTTACAAGTGCAAAAGATGGTCATCCTTTATATAAACGACCAGAGTTGAACACGTATCACGATTTTGAATATGCAATTTCAATGCCAGTATTTATGCCTAAAGTATACGATATAAATAGTGTTGCTTTTAAAGACCAGTATAATAGTTTTGCTATAAGTAGAATGCTCAATTTGAACGATAGTATTGATTTTATGAAAATAAAAGACTTGATACAACTCATAACTAAAGAGTATACTAACCCGAATAAGAGGTTCAAGAGTTCATATTTCATAGATAGAAGATTACAAACTGATAACACAGTAGACGCAGTTGATGATAGGATGATATCATTAAGTACATTTAGACAAGATTTAGTGGACTATATATTTAGAGAAGTAAATACTGCATTAGGTTATCACGCAATTAGTATTGGGGAAAGAATAAAAGAGAACCATAAAGTAATCGACGCAATAAAACTTGATATGATGGCTAATGGTAAACCATCATATTTCAAATTAGGACTTAAAAAGATTGAAGATTTGGAAGAAGGTGAAGAAGTAGTATTCAAAGTGATGGTTGTATTTGGACCAGACAAAAAAATGGCTAGGAACTATACAGGTTATTATTTAGCACAAGACGAAAATACGATAACCATATTGAACAAATCGGGGACAGAAATTATAATAATACACAAGGATAATATATTTGGGGTGAACGAAAGGACGCCTAAAGGTTATATAAACGTAAATGAATATAGCAAATTAAATGAAAAAAAACCATTTGTAGCGGCAAAATTAAAAATCAAAAACATATTAAATATTTTAGCATACAGATATAGGAATTTAATATTAAGCAATATTAACAAATACATAAGTGGTTTTTTCAACGGTGTACAAACATTTATAATGAGATATGCAGGATTTAGTTACAACAATTTGATAAACAGTAATATACATGGTGACACTAATTTAAAGAATGAATTAGAAAAATTAGACACAACATTAAAATGTTTACAATCACAAGATTTTGCATATAGTCGTGTATTCAATTTTTATTCAAAACCAAAATTGATAACATTATTGTATTATAATTATCTACTTGAAATTCATAGAAGACTTGAAGCTAACAAAATTAATGGTGACCCTTTAAATATAGAGAAAGAAATTAACGAAGTTGAGTTATTCAGAGAACGTACAGTTACTAGAGCTAGGATAAGACGTTTAGAGAAGAAAATATTAAGATATAATTTGGAGAATGTAAAATTTAAAGGTATAGCAATACCAACATTTATGCAATTATATAGGGACGCATTAAGGATACACAAAAGCAATCTAGCTGGTGAATTAATGACAACTGGGGAAGTAGATCTATTAAACACTGTTGTACGAGGAACACTATCGGCATATAATAGTATAACAATTGATACTGCACAAAAGTTTGCTTTAATTGAAAGTATAGCTAAGTTCTTCGTTGCTAGATATAGTAAAACAGATACCCCGATAAAGAGATTTGACAAAAATAATGAGTATGCATACTCAATGAAAACATATTTTATATCGATAGTGAATGCTTTTGATAATTTTGCAAGATTGAATAAGAATAAATATATTAAAAAATTAAACAAAGAAGTAAAAAAAGCTAGTGCTGATATAATTCATTCTATTAATTCTGAAGGACCTGTAATGGGAATATTCAAGCAAATAAAGAAATTAAAAATATTAGCTATTATATTAGCTAAATTTAATTTCAGATTTATACCTAAATATTACGAATTATATTCACTGATATATCTTATAATTGGCATACTATCAAACATATTTTTCATTGAGATGGCATACCACAAAGGCAAAATAACATATAGCCAAAGGAAAGTTGCATATGAAGAAATGATATATAAAGCAATACCTGAACTATTGACAAGAATAATTGGATACCAATTATATAATACACAAATTCCAATGGTTATAACATATATATTTAACACAGCTCTAAGAACAACTGTCAACTATGAAGTAGAGAAAAAGATAAGAAAAGAAGCCTACAGTACTAGGACTTATTCGACTGTGGATGATATAGAATATAGACGTAACCAAATATTTGCATTTATTATAAATCTTTTAGGTTCATTATTAGTTACTTGGAAAGGTACACAAATGACTGGTCAGATATCACATGAAGATATAGGCGTAGATATAGACTTTACTTCTATATTCAAAAGTATTATGGGACAAATATCATTTTTTTCAGCAATTACTTATTTTTCTGGATACGATAAAGCAGAGAACAAATTTTTGTATTTCTTGTATTTAATATTAACAGACGGGAAATATCCTACAACTAGAAAACTTATACAGAGGATAGACTAATATGGCTTCTAACACAATAGATAGTTTAAATAAAATATTTTTAGATAATACTGATATAAATAATCTAGGTATAGTAAGATGGGCTAAATATGTATTCCCACATTATATAACAAATGATATAGCCCAATATCAAAAGGAAATATATCACGAGATATTATCGTTATACAATCCATTATTTCGTAATAGATATGAAAGAAACTTAGAATTAGTTGTATTTCGTGGTGGTGGTAAATCCACTATCACGAATTTTTTGATACCTTGTTATATGATAATGTACAATGGGCATACTTCCAAGATAAAGATTGACAATGAAATAGTAGAATGTAAGATAGATGAGGGACTAATAGTAATTGTGTCTAAAACTTTCACATCAGCACAAGAATTCACACAAAGGATAAGGGACGAATTTACTACGAACAAAATCCTTAAAGTGATGAACAAAGGGAAAGTAGAAGAAGCATTAGATGATATAACTGGAGAATGGACAAAAGCAGCATTTAAAATCAATGGGATATATGTATTAGCCGTAGGTACAGGACAACAAATAAGAGGTAAAGTAAAAGGGGCTTCAAGACCAACTACAATAATATTTGACGATATATATTCGGAAGAGAATATCAAGACTGCAGAGAGTAGACAGAATATACGATATTGGTTTTATAATGCTGCAATGAACACAATAGATGATATTAAAGGTAAAGCAATAGTAGTAGGTACAATCGTACACGAAGATACAATTATTACAGACTTAGAAAAAAACACACAATGGAAAACAATTAAATATCCATTAATGCCATTAGAGAAATTTGATAAATTTATAACAAATTATTTAGATTACGATATTGATAGTAACATATATAAATTAAAATTTAATGATATAAAAGACCAAAAAGAAAGAATTAAGAAACAAAGAGAATATTATGATAATATACAGTCGGAGTTATTTAATGACTTATCGTGGGCAGATAGGATAGACTTATACAGTATTGCACTTAAAGTTCAAGAAGCGAGTATGAACCAAATGTTAAGCTCAATATATCAAGAATATTTTCATATCACAATATCTGAAAGTGATAAAGTATTCAAGAAGGAATATTTCCAATATATAGATGCTAAATTCAGAATAATAAATAACAATACATTTGTTGATATAGAAGATAAGACTTATCCAATAAATATAGAATTTGGAGTAGACCTAGCTGCAGGGTTACAAACATCTGATGATACGTGTATAACAATAGTAGGCAAACTGCCAGATGAGAGGATAATAATATTTAACACTATATTTGGGAAGTTTGGAATACGGGACGTATTAAGAGATGAGACTGCAAACAGGTATAAAAAAATAGAAACGAATATAGATAATATATTGAAACGAGGCTACGTAGATGAGATTATAAGACAGATATATAAATGGAGACCAAGTAAAGTTAAGATAGGTATAGCAGGTCAAGAGATAGCTATTATAAATGAAATGAGAAGGATATTCACAGAAAACAAAATATATGTTCCAATATACACATATACACAAACGGCTAAACAAGGGACAAAAGAAGACCGTATCAAAGATATTCTATTACAATACTATCAGACTAAGATGATATATCATAATATGCCATTAGAGAAATTAGAATATCAATTAGAATGGTTAGGCAAAGTAAAAAATGATGACGTTGCTGACGCTACTGCCAACGCAATATTAAATTTAGGAGTTCCTTACCACATATATATAGACACATCAAAAGAAGAAGATATATACATACCAAGATTTACTAAAGATATTTGGCGGTTAAATTAACCATATAATTCATCTAGAATAGAATGGGGGCAATATTCACATCGTTGATTTATCAACTTTAATTCCCAATCAATTTGCGATTTTTATGCGTAATCATAAGAGAAGATAAAGACTAGTCCCATTGGGTAAATATATAAAGCAAACATATATAGTATAAGAGTACTAAAGTAAAAATATAAAGCGAATATTATGATACAAATAATTGAGGGATGGATAAGTAAAAATATAAAGGGAATATTATAATACGAATAATTGAGGGATGGGTAAGTAAAAATATAAAGTCCATTAATAATATCCAATAACTTAACAATAGGAGGTACAAATGAAAATGTCCAAATTTGAGAAATCCACAGCGAAATTTATTGAAGCTATGGAATGGGAGTACAAGTTATTCAAAGATTTAGAAAGCAAATATAGCTTAACTGATATTGATTATATTATTAATAAGTATAATCTTAAAGTTTTTACGTTGAACGATTTTGCTATATCGGAAACATTAGCATTGCAGTATCTATACTACAAAGATCCAACATTTAATAAAGCATTAGAGATTGCTAAGCGCAAAGGATTTAGTATTGAAAAATGTAATGCTTTACTATTAGCAAATTTATTATTTTTAGAAAATTATATTAGTTATTTAAAATATCAAACAAATTATCAATAATAATAGGAGGTTATATGTTCGAAGAATTAAAAGAAGCCAAACCATATGATTATGATTTAAGATATTGGGAATTACATGTCTATCAACCTATAATGGAAAATATGATGAAAGAGAAGAAATATGAGAGCAAAGAAGAAGTTATCAAAGAATTAGATAAGAAATATGATCCAATCAAATTCCCAATATTAAGGGGACAAGCAGCAATATATTATTTATATGTTATGGACCATATTTTAGAGATTGCATTCAAATTAGCAACAAAAAAAAATTTAGATTTGTTACAATGCAATTCAGAAACATTAGCAAGTTTAATATTTAGAGAAAAATTTAGAGAATATCTAGATACAAATTTTATCCATTTTATAAAGCCTAGAACTAGAGAGGGAATTTTCAGTTAATAAGTATAATACAACCAATAACAAATAATAGGAGGGCGAAATGCCAAAAGTAAGAATTGATGACGTAAATCTTTATTTCAAAAGCATTAAAGATATGGAATATGTGTTAAGCCATATGTCACTATTATCAGTGCAATCACATATTCGTATAATTAGAAACCTAAAACTTACTCCAAAAGATTTGAAAAGATTTAATAATACATATATAGAATATAATGGAGTAAGAATATACACAAATGATAATATACAAGATGTAGCAAACAAAATAGGAATAATAACAGTTAAAAGAATAAAAAACAAAGATAATAAAGATTAAATAACTTATGAAGAAAAAGAAAAATATTAATTGAGATATGACAAAAAAAATATTATATTTAAAAGCACTATTCTATTAAGTGCGTAATTCATTAACAAACCAAAATGGAGTTTTAAAATGGCAGATTTAATCATTCTCTACGGCGAAAGTGGTACAGGTAAAACCACATCATTACGTAATATGAATCCAGCTGAAACATTTGTAGTGTCTTGTGCAGGAAAGAAATTTATTGGTTGGAAGAAATATTACAATGAAGACAAAGCAAAGACTAATATTGTCTTGAATATTGATAACCCAATGAAAATATTAGACATAATGGATTTTGTTGACAAGAAAAGAAAAGAAATCAAATATTTAATTATTGACGATTTTTGGTATAGTATCTCACTTGAGTTCCTAACAAGAGCAAAAGAGAAAGGTTGGGATAAATATACTGATTTTGCAAATTATTTCACATTGCCAATGTTAAAGATGAAGAATTTAAGAGAAGATTTAACAGTAGTATTTATACTCCATACGGAGACTGAAACAGTTGAAAGTATAAGATATAGAAGAATAAAAACATTAGGCAAACTTGTGAATGAAAAGATAGGATTAGAAGGATTGACAAATATTGTGCTTGAGAGTACAGTTTATAGAGATAATGAAGGGGCATTGCAGTATGCTTATAGAGTGAAAAATGATGGTGCTTCAATAACCAAAACACCATTTGGAATGTTTGAAGATAATGTTGAATATATCCAAAATGATTTGAAAGCATTCTTTGATATATATAATAAATTCAAAGAAGAAAATATGTAATAATAACTTAAACAAAAGAGGGACAACTAAAAATGGTAACATATAATGTAGCTAAAGATTATACCATAGACTTTCAAATGGCTGGAGTGGATATTAGATATTGTATAATTAAAGATATTCAATATATAGAAAATAAAATAAATAGTGGAGAAGATTGGGCGTTTTTTGTATTTAAAGATACTAGCAAAAAATTATATTTTAAAACAGTTTGCACTAAGTTTGAAAAAAAAATGCTCGACTTTAGGTTTAGAGCCATTTGTTCGAGGTTAGGTATTCAAAAAGTTAAAATTTACGACTATAAAATAATAAACAAAGAAGATTTTATTAGTAAAGGACTGTTATTGTTGGAGTATGATAAGAGGAATAAATATAATAATTTTAACAATCCAGCAATATATAAAAAATTCTACTTTGTATTATAAAATCTTAAGTATAAATAACAACAATAAAGGATAATGGAGTAAAAAAAATGGAAATATATGATATAAAAGATGAATGTGATTCCTACCTCTTACATGAGGGGAAACTACTCCGTTATTATACAATTAAAGATATTAGATACGTAAAAGAAAGGGTATGGTTAAGGAATTACAGAACCTATTTTGAATTTGAGGAAACAGATAAAAAATTATATTTCAATACAGTTATTATAGACTTTGGGACAATAGATTTGCTTAGCCCTATGTTTACAATTATCTGTATAAAATTAGGTATTCCAAAAGTTAAAATCCATAATTATAGAATAGTAAATAAAGAAGATTTTATTGGCAAGAAATTGTTGATGGTAGATTTCGAAATGTATAATATTGATTTTGAGAATGCTTATCCAACAGAATATTTAGGACCATTCTTTTAAGATAAAAATATTTAAAGTGTATAACAATTATTAAAATTAAAAATAACAGGAGTTCAAAAATGCAAACTATAAGAATAACAGAAACAAATAATAATTATTATTCAAAAGATGGGATAAGAATTAACGATTACAAAATTAAAGATATCATAGCAGATGAAAATAATAAAAAGATTTACTTTACATTTGAGAATACATATAGAAGATATTATTTTGATATATTCTATAATAATATGCTTAGTTATAAATTTAAAAATATTTGTTTAAAATTAGGAATTACAGAAGTTAGGATTGACAAAGATATGATAGTAAACAAAAATGATTTTATTGGGAAGTCATTAAGATTATTAGAATATGTTAATGGTACTTATAAGAAAGATGGCAATGAATATCCTAACTATATATTTTGGAACAGAGCATATAATGCGAAAGATAGTTATGAGAAGATTGTAGAAGAATTTAAAGCAGCTGGTATCTCCTATAGTAAGCCAAATATTAATAACAAATCTAATAATGAGAATTATCAAATAGCACAAAATTTAGATAATATGAATAATACACCTGTTGTTGATGATACAGTTCCATTTTAGATAAATACTAATAAATGATATAAAGCCAATTAAACTAAACTAAAAGGCTACATATGTACTATGAATATGTTGAAGATTTGACCAAAAGGGGTAAGTTTCTTACCCCATTTGAATTATCAAAGGTGAAGCCTAATTTAAAGCCTTTATATCGTTCTATGTTTGGTTATGATGATGATATTATAGACTATTACCAAAAGAATAAAACAACTAGTGGCTATGCAGGAAATAGATTTATACAAACAATAATATTAGATGTTGATACAAAAGAGAGTGCAATAGAAGATACAATAAATGTAATAGAAAAAATATATGAACTAGGTTTAAAAGAAGAAAATTTTGCTTTGTATTTTTCAGGGCATAAAGGATTTCATATACATTTACCAAACATATTCGATATAAAGCCTTCACCTGACGCTATAGTAAAAGTTAAAACACTATTATATAAAGTGTTCAAACAACAATTTGACAAAGGTCTGCTTGACAACATATATGATGCAGGACGTATTATAAGATTGCCATTAAGCATAAATACAGGAAGTAATTTATACAAAGTTCCCCTTACAGTAGAAGAATTACATAAAGAGATAGAGTATATTATGGAGAAAGCTAAAAAGAACAATTATGAATTACACAAAATCAAGCCGATAATAATTGATATACCAAAAGACGAACTATTAATAGTGCAATCAAAAGAAATAACTCCTATACAGAATTCACCTAATATACGTCATTTATCTCGTAAGTACATATGTATAGAGAATATGTTAAGTAACCCAGCAATTGTAGGACATAGGCATAAGATGTTATTAGTAATAGTATCCACCTTGTTAAGAATTGGAACACCAGAAAATATGGTATATAAACAAGTTAAAGAATGGAGTAATTTAGATAATGATGAATTAGAGAAAATATTTGAGAGTGTGAAAGAAAAAGGTTACCATTATAGTTGCGAAAATGAATATATGATGAAATATTGTGACAAACAATGCATTTATTACAATAGGAAAGAAGATAAAATTATTGAGACGGCAAAGGATATATTAGAAAAATACAAATATATGCTAAATACTGAATATATTGATTTAGACAAATATTATAAATGTGGTATATTTAGGATATATCCTGAAGAGTTAGTAATTATAATGGGCGATACTGGAACTAACAAAAGTACATTAGTACAAAATTTAGTTACACTATTTGGGAAAAGCACATTATATATCAATACAGAGATGGGCGGATACTTATTATTAAGAAGGTTTAACCAAATCATAAAGGGGAATAAGCAAATAGATGAGACGGATATATTTGACAATATAACTTTTATAAATGACAAAATAACATTAGAGCAGCTTGATAGTGCAATCTATAATATTAATCCTAAGATACTAGTGGTGGATGTATTAGAAGATATTATAACTAATGCTAAAGATAGTACGCAAGCTGGTAGTATAATAGCTACAGAATTAAAAGCAATTGCCAAAAAATATAAGATAATAGTTATAGCAGTGCATCATATTAATAAGCAAGCAGGTTTAGCAAAAACTGTTAGTGTCCACGCAGCTAAAGGGGCAAGTACAATTGTACAGAAGGCTGATAAAGTATTATTTATAACAGCAGAAGATAATAAGAGGATATTGAATACATTAAAATCAAGAGATGAAAACAAGATAAAATTAGAATTTGTATTTGACCCAATAACATTTAGATTAATAAATATTAAGGAGTTATATGAAGAAAATAGTGGCAATTGATCCGGGCAAAAGTGGGGCTTATAGTATATTTGAAGGTGACCAATTTGTTAATGTTTATTATTTAGATGATTTTGAAGATTATAGACGTATAATTGCCTATAAGCCTGACGCTATAATCATTGAATATGTACATGCTTTTCCAAATCAAGGAACAGTTAGTATGTTCACATTCGGCTATTATACGGGAATAGCAATAATGACAGCAATGTTAGCAACAGAAAACGTTTATAAAGTAGACCCCACTAAATGGCGGCGATACTTCAGATTGTTAACAGGTAAGTATGCAGAGCGTAAAAGTAATGCATACCTTGAAGCTAAAAAATACACAAGCAAAGTAAATTTAAGAACAGCTGACGCTTTCTTAATAGGATTATACGGGATTAAAGCACTAGAACTATATAAGGAGTAAACAAATGAGAATTACATATCATAACAAAAATGGTACAGTTCAAACAGTATATTGTAATGTGACTAATAATATCACTGGATTACGAGCTGCAAGAATTTTACGCCCGAATGATAATTTTGTAGAAGTTACAATTGATTATAATAATATTACAGTTAAATATAGCAGAGAACAAGTATTAGAAGGTATTAAAGTAAAACAAATAGGAGAATAATTATGGAAACTAAAAAAATATTAGTAAGCCCAACAGCATATAGTATGTTAGAAGAAGAAGGAGAAGATATGTCAAAATATGAAATATATGTACCAGAAGAAGAAATAGCACCAGACCCAACAGAAGAAGAATTAAAAAATATTTTATGGGATTTAACAGATGAAGATATAGCATTGCATAATATATGGAACGTAACTAGTGATGAATTAAAAGAATTAGAGGAAAAGGGATTGTTTCGTAAAATAGATAAGAGCAATAAATAAACATTACAGGGCACTTTATGTGCCCTTTTTTAACAAACAATGAGGGGTAAACAAAATGGGCAGAAGAATATTTATTACAAGAAATATGCACTCATTTATCAATTTGAATTCTAAAAAACGTGTATCAGAAGATATTAAGTACTTGTTAATAACAGCATTAGATTTATTGAATAAACGACCAGAACTATATGAAGAATGTAAATTTGTTTGGGAAACAGCAAGACCAATTAATATACCAAAAGAATTAGCAGAACGTGTAGAAAAAACAAAGCCAGAGAATATGCCATTGAGCAAGCATATAAATAACCTAATACAAACATTATTATACAACACACATTTTGTATTAGAAAATTGATAAACTTAAAATAAACAAAAAAACAAACGGAGGATGTCATGAAACTTAATTTTTTCCAGCTTCGTAAAAGTATAAAGGATAACAATTATACTCCTGTGAAAATTAATTTTAGAAAACCCTTATACTTATGTTCATTAAATGTTAACCAATTATTTTCTTTATCTTATTATTTAGATTTATATTTAGACGTGATGGAAGGTTGGGACTTTGAAAAATTATATTTAAGAAAGACAAAAAAGCAAATATTTCTTGATGGAGAAAATATAGCAAAGCCTATTTATATTTGTGAAGCAAAAGATTTAGAATTATAAAAATTGTGATAAAAATAAAACTTTAAACATAATAAGGAGATTTAACATGTTTACAGTAAAACCAAGAACAAAAAAAGAACTTTTAAAAATTATTAACGATACCATTGCTGAAAAAGGTTATAATTGTGACTTGAATTTTATCGATACTTCAGA
>Ga0116147_1001910_pt1 | contig 22006 bp, 16 predicted proteins | sample AD_JPNHG3_MetaG_FD_89749 | JGI IMG/M metagenome (GOLD analysis project Ga0116147, IMG submission 89749) | Active sludge microbial communities of municipal wastewater-treating anaerobic digesters from Japan - AD_JPNHG3_MetaG | ecosystem: Engineered > Bioreactor > Anaerobic > Digestate | place...
TGAATGATGCCGGATCTCCGGGATTCCGGATTGATGTGTATTATTTCATTTTCCTATAATTAATATTATGTTAAGTAGCATAAATAAATTATTGTATCCGGAAGCTCCGGTTAAATTAAGCTTCTCTCCTTTTCCCGGGTAAAAAAAAACGCGGTCCTGATGAACCGCGTTGTATTTTGTGTGATTTATTCTTACATATTTTCAAGCTTCTTCACCACTTCGTCGTACTTGGCCTGGAACTCGGGTTTAACTGTCCTAAGCCTGAAGTACAGTTCTTTAAGGTTGCGCAGTGAATCCGGATCGTCTTTCTTTATGGTTGCAGCTGTTTCGAAGTATGGTATTGCCTGGATAAAGACGCTGTTCGCTTCATTGATGGCTGCATTGTATTTCGGCACATCCATTATTTCGTTTGCCTTCTGGAACATGGCAACAGCCTTATTGTAGAAACATACGCCGAGATTGAACTGTGTATTGTACTCATCTGCCTTTAATTCAATTGATTTTTTAAGACTGGCAATTGCCTCATCATATTTTTCCTGTTTCATGTAAAGCACACCCTCAGCCCAGAATAATGTGTAGTTATTGGGGTCTTTGCTTTTGGCCATGTTCAGGTACGAGAAAGCTTCGTTGAGTTTGTCGTTACTCATGTAAAAGTCGATCAGGTTTAATATAACATCCTGATTATCGGGATATTGCTCAAATGTCTTAATCAGTGTTGCTTCCGCCTTTGCCATGTCTTTCAATTCCTTGTATGAATTGTAAATAAGGAAATAAGGCATAGGTCCCTCATATTTGAGATCGGCGCATTTCTGAAAATACTGAATTGCCTTGTCATACATTTTGCCGTTATATGCTGCAAGGCCTGCATTAAAGAATATTCCTGTATCGGCCACCCCTATATACAGATCGCTGGATGCAAGTTTAATATTGCTCTCAAACGACTGCAGAGCGCCGGCAAAATCCTGTGCTTCAAATCTCTGAACTCCCTGTGTAATAAAATCATTTCCAAGAAGAACATATGTATTGCTGAGTTTGAGCTGCTTTTCGATCGATCCCTTCTTGTCAAGTTCAAGGGCCTTCTCGTAAGCTTCCATAGCCTCCCTGAGAGGATCCTTGTAAAAAGCCTTGAATTTAGGATTTTCCGACTTAAAGCATTCCTGTGCCAGTTTTCCCTTTGCAACCCAGGTCTTTGGATTGTCTTTCGATTTTTCATTAACCAGTGCCTGGTCCAGAGCTTCCTTGGCTTTGTCGAGCAGTCCCTGGTCTATGAAGCTCAGAGCGCTTGTTACTTTACCCATCTGGGCAAAAGAACCACATGTAATTGATATTGCAACAATTATTGAAAGTAATTTTTTCATGATAAGATTTTTAACGTGAAATTTTTGCCAAATTTATAACATTACAGTTTAATCTTCAAATTCTTTGCCAATTTCATCGGGCTTTTCATTATTTTCTTCAGCATATTTTTCTCCGGCCTCTTCTTCCTCGTCATTTACCTCAACGCAGGCGACTGAAGCGATTGAATCATTTTCCTTAAGATTTATCAGTCTGACACCCTGTGTGGCCCTTCCCATAAGCCGGATGCCTGATACCGGAATTCTGAGAATATTTCCTGCCTGGGTTATAATCATCAGGTCGTGATTGTCTGTAACCGCCTTCAGGGCAACAAGTTGTCCGGTTTTTTCAGTGATGTTAATGGTTTTAACTCCCTTTCCGCCCCTGTTGGTGATTCTGTAATTGTCGATTCCGGTTCGTTTACCGTTACCTTTTTCCGATACAACCAGTACATCACTCTGTTTTTCCTCAATGGTTATCATACCGATAACCTCGTCATTTTCCGAGGCAAGTTTTATACCGATAACTCCGGATGCTGTTCTTCCCATAGGTCTTACGGCTTTTTCAGGGAACCGGATTGCCCTGCCGGATTTTACTGCAAGCATTATTTCATGCATTCCGTTGGTCATCCTTGCTTCGATAAGTTCGTCGCCTTCCCTTATGGTAATGGCATTGACACCGCTTGTTCTGGGCCGTGAATATGCTTCAAGTGAAGTTTTTTTAATGACCCCCTTTGCGGTGCAGAGTATTATGAAATTATTTGTTATATAGTCCTGGTCGTCAAGGTTTTTTACGTTAATAAAAGCTTTCACGCTGTCGTCGGGTTCGAGGCTAATGAGGTTCTGTATAGCTCTGCCCTTTGAAGTTCTGGTGCCTTCCGGGATATTATAAACTTTAAGCCAGAAGCATCGTCCCTTTGCAGTAAAGAACAGCATTGTATTATGCATTGTGGCGACGTAGAGGTGTTCAATAAAGTCTTCATCCCTTGTTGATCCTCCCCTTGAGCCTGTGCCTCCCCTGTTCTGGCGCCTGAATTCAGTGAGCGGAGTCCTTTTAATATATCCCATGTGCGAAATGGTTATTACCATTTCCTCATCGGCATAGAAATCCTCAGGATTGAATTCCTCCGCATTTGGTATAATCTCAGTCCGCCTGCTGTCGCCGTATTTTTGTTTTATTTCGAGCAGTTCATCCTTGATAATTTTCATCTGAAGTTCAACGCTGTCGAGCACTGACCTGAGATATTCAATTTGCTTCAGTAATTCCTGGTACTCCTCTCTCAGTTTATCCTGCTCAAGTCCGGTGAGCTGACGCAGTCTCATATCGACGATAGCCCTGGATTGTATTTCCGACAGGCTGAAACGTTCCATCAGTTTATCCCTTGCCTCGTCGGGGCTGGCCGAACCTTTTATTATTGCGATTACCTCATCGATATTATCGCTGGCAATAATCAGTCCCTCCAGAATGTGTGCCCTTTTCTCGGCCTGGTCAAGTTCGTAGCGGGTACGCCTTAATATAATGTCGTGCCTGTGTTTAACATAATTATCGATCAGCTCCCTGAGGTTCAGCATTTTTGGCCTGCCCTTCACAAGAGCGATATTGTTTACGTTGTAGGTGGTTTGTAACTGACTGTATTTATAAAGGTTATTCAGAACGACATTGGCTGTGGCATCCTTTTTCAGGATTATCACCACTCTCATTCCGTTGCGGTCCGATTCATCATTTATATAGGATATACCTTCTAATTTATGATCATTGATCAGGTCTGCAATTTTTCTGATCATTTCGGCCTTATTGACCATGTAGGGAATTTCGGTAACAACGATGCATTCCCTTCCGGAATGGGTGTGCTCAATTTCCGTCCGTGCCCTTACCACAATCCTGCCCCTGCCTGTTTCGTAGGCGTCTTTAATTCCCTGTTCTCCGTAAATAATGCCGCCGGTTGGAAAATCTGGTCCTTTGACGTACTTAAGCAATTCGGCCGTAGTAATATTCCGGTTATCAATAAATGCAATAATAGCGTCCACTATTTCCGACAGGTTATGGGGCGGCATATTTGTAGCCATACCTACGGCAATGCCTGAGGTGCCATTTATCAGAAGGTTAGGGATTCTTGAAGGAAGAACGACAGGTTCCTGAAGTGAGTCATCAAAGTTAAACTGGAAATCGACAGTGTTTTTCTCAATATCGGCCAGGGTCTCCTCGGCAATCTTTCTGAGTCTGGCTTCAGTGTACCTCATTGCTGCCGGACTGTCGCCGTCGATTGATCCGAAATTACCCTGCCCGTCTATTAAAGGATACCTGAGCGACCATTCCTGGGCCATTCTTACCATTGCCTCGTAAACGGAAGAGTCTCCGTGAGGATGATACTTGCCAAGCACCTCCCCCACTATCCTTGCAGATTTCTTGAACGGTCTGTTTGAAAGCACCCCGAGTTCCCACATGCCAAAAAGTACCCTCCGGTGAACAGGCTTAAGACCGTCTCTCACGTCAGGAAGCGCCCTTGAAACAATGACCGACATCGAATAATCGATGTAGGCCGATTTCATCTCCTCCTCAATATTTACCTTTAATACCCTTTCCCTTTCCACAATAAAATCTTGTTAATGAATTAATTACGATAATCAGTACCGCCGGTTTAATCAAAGTACGAAAATAGTGAATATTTAAGTATTTTTGTGCCTTGTATATGTTGATTTTTTAACAATGGCTGTTCATAATTGGGCACGATGTTTGACATACATATCTCACAGTTGAAGTAATTTTGAAACGCAGGAAGTGGTTGTTTTGAGGGAGCTTTTTCTGACATAATGTCATTGTTAACAATAATTATTTGAAATCGTCAATATGGATTCACAATTCTCACAGAAGGTAAAGGATATACTCACCTACAGCAAGGAGGAGGCAATAAGACTTGGAAACACCCACATCAGTCCCGAGCACCTGTTTCTTGGAATATTGAGGGATGGTGAAGGGCTGGCGGTTGATATCCTGATAAACTCGGGTGTTGACCTTCTTATGCTTAAGGGTTCCATCGAGAAAAGCATAAAGGTCGAAAATCCCGGACCGGTTCAGGAAGGCGCTGTAATGCCTCTTCTCAAAAGCACGGAACGGGTACTGCGACTTGTTTACCTTGAAGCAAAAGCGCTGAAGAGCACCACTATAGAAACCGAACACCTTCTCCTGGCGATTCTTAAGGATGAAGCCTCCCTTGTAACTCGTTTCCTGGCGGAAATGGATGTCGATTACTTTTCCGTGAAACGTTCCATTGAGAATGATGTACCATCCGCACGGGCCGACTTTCCGAGGGATGAGGATGATGAAGGAATCGGTTACGGGCCTTCCGGAAAAGGACAGCCGGGTTCCTCTTCCTCCAAACCTTCTTCGGAAACACCGGTTCTGGACAATTTCGGAATAGATCTCACCAAGGCGGCTGAGGAAGGGCGTCTTGACCCCATTGTGGGCAGGGAAAAAGAAATTGAAAGACTTGCCCAGATACTCTCGCGCAGAAAGAAAAACAACCCCGTTCTTATCGGGGAACCGGGCGTCGGCAAATCTGCCATAGCCGAAGGTCTGGCACTCAGAATTGTCAAAAAGAATGTCTCCAGGGTGCTCTTTAACAAAAGGGTTGTCACTCTCGACCTGGCATCGATAGTCGCCGGAACAAAATACCGCGGACAGTTTGAGGAGAGAATGAAAGCCATTCTGAATGAACTTGCCAAGAATGATAATATTATTCTCTTTATCGACGAAATCCATACAATTGTAGGCGCCGGCGGTGCAACAGGCTCGCTCGATGCCGCAAATATGCTTAAGCCTGCTCTGGCAAGGGGCGAAATACAATGTATTGGAGCCACAACTCTCGACGAATACCGCCAACATATAGAAAAGGACGGTGCGCTCGAAAGAAGATTCCAGAAAGTGCTCGTTGAACCAACCTCAATTGAGGAAACGATCAATATCCTCCATAATATTAAGGAGAGGTACGAGGAGCATCATAACGTGACGTATACCGACGAGGCCATCGAAGCCTGCGTAAAACTGACAAACAGGTATATTTCTGACCGCCATCTCCCCGACAAAGCCATCGATGCCCTTGATGAAGCCGGATCAAGAGTGCATATCTCAAATATTGTTGTCCCGGAAAGAATACTCGAACTTGAAAATCAGCTGGAAGAGACAAAAAGGGAAAAAACGGCTGCAGTAAAAAATCAGAATTTTGAGAAAGCCGCCAGCTTCCGCGACAAGGAGAAAGATCTTCTTGAACAGATTGAACAGGAAAAGAAAAAATGGGAAAAGGAACTCTCTCTTAACCGGGAAATTGTCGATGCTGACAAAGTGGCCGAAGTGGTTGCCATGATGACCGGAGTACCTGTCCAGAGAATCGCCCAGACTGAAGGCACAAGGCTGCTGAAAATGGCTGATGAGCTTCGCGGCAGTATTATCGGACAGGATGAGGCCATATCGAAGGTGGTAAAGGCGATACAGAGAAACAGGGCCGGACTGAAAGACCCGAATAAACCAATCGGCACCTTTATCTTCCTTGGTCCTACCGGTGTCGGAAAGACACAGCTTGCAAAAGTGCTGGCAAAGTTTCTTTTCGATTCCACCGAAAACCTCGTCAGAATTGACATGAGCGAGTATATGGAGAAGTTCTCAGTGTCGAGACTTGTCGGAGCTCCTCCGGGATATGTCGGCTACGAAGAGGGAGGCCAACTTACTGAGAAGGTTCGTCGCAGACCCTACTCCGTGGTTCTGCTCGACGAGATTGAAAAGGCCCATCCCGATGTCTTCCATATCCTTCTGCAGGTTCTTGATGAGGGTCAGCTTACCGACAGCCTCGGACGGCGGGTCGACTTCCGCAACACTATCGTAATTCTTACTTCAAACATAGGCACCCGACAGATTTCAGAATTCGGCCACGGAATAGGCTTTGACACTTCAGCAAAAAGAGCTTCAAGGGATGAACAGACAAAAAGTATCCTGCAAAAAGCGCTTCAGAAAACCTTTGCCCCGGAATTTCTGAACAGGATTGATGACATTGTAATGTTCAACCCGCTGGAGAAGAAAGATATAGATAAGATCATCGACATAGAGCTCAAGGGCCTCTATGAACGGGTTAAGGCTCTTGGCTATGAGCTTAAAATATCGGAAGCAGCGAAAGACTTTATCGCCGAAAAAGGATTTGATGCCAACTTCGGCGCAAGGCCTCTGAAGAGGGCTATCCAGAAATATCTTGAAGATCCGATGGCCGAGGTTATGATTAAAGCCAAACCCGAGGAGGGCGACTATGTAAGCGTCGGCCTCAATAAGGCCAAAAATGAGATCAGGATTGTAATAAGGAATAAAAAAGTATCCGCCGCCTCAACCGATACGGACTAATCAATATTCCGGGCTAATCTCTCCTTTTCAGGAAGAGGTTCACCAATGAGATCAAATTCCGTTGAACCGGTGATTTTTATATTGTAAAAGTTACCCGGAGCAAGTTTATATTTTACGTTTACAAGAACCTCCTGGTCCACTTCAGGACTGTCAGCCTCTGTCCTTCCCGTGAAGTATTCACCTTCCCTGGCGTCAATCAGAACCCTCATTATCTGTCCTCTCCTCTGAAGATTCTTTTTCATAGCAATGCCTTGCTGTATCTCCATTATCTCTGCAGCGCGAAGCTCCTTAACTTTTTCCGGAACGTTATCCGAATAACTGATGCCCGCAAATGTTTTCTCCTCATGTGAATACCGGAATACTCCGAGCCTGTCGAATTCAGTTTCGCGGATAAATTCAACAAGATCCCGGTGATCCCGGTCGCTCTCGCCGGGGAAACCGGTGATGAATGTGGTTCTGATGGCTGCACCGGGCACTAATTGCTTAATATGTTCAAGGAGTTTCCTGGCCGTCAGTTCTGAATACCCTCTCTTCATCTTTTTCAGCATCCTGTCGGATATATGCTGCAGGGGTATATCAATATATTTACATATATTCCTGCTGTCGCGGATAGTCTTAAGGAGGCTGTCCGACAGGCCCGACGGATAAAGGTACTGCAGCCTTATCCATTCAAAACCGGTCGATGCCGATATTTTATTAAGCAGATTGGCAAGCATTCTCTTTCCGTACAGGTCGACACCGTAATAATTGAGGTCCTGTGCAACAAGGATAAGTTCCTTAACACCCTGCTTTTCAAGTGATAGTGATTCGGCAAGAAGATCTTCCATCTTTACCGACAGATGTTTTCCCCTGATCAGGGGGATACTGCAGAAAGTGCATTTGCGGTCGCAGCCCTCTGATATTTTAAGGTAGGCGTAGTGACCGGGACCTGTGATAACTCTTTCGGGGATAAGATTTTTTCTGGGATGGCATCCTGCATGTTTCAGAACGCCGGCAAGACTCTCCACGCCAAACCAGGCATCAGCCTCGGGGATCTCAGATTTAAGGGCCTCCCTGTAAATCTCAGACAGACAGCCTGTAACTATCAGGTTTTTTACCAGTCCGTTTCTTTTAGCTTTAGCGAACCTGAGAATCATATCAATACTCTCTTCACGTGCATCGTTGATAAATCCGCAGGTATTGATAATAACGGTGTCGGCTTCCGTTTCGCCGGCATCATGAAAGACTTCATAACCTCCGGCCTGGAGCTGACGCAGGAGTTTTTCCGAATCGACAGTGTTTTTGGAACAACCCAGGGTTATAACATTTACCCTTTTTCTGTGCATCAGGTTCTGTGTGGGTTTAATAAGGATTTGATCAGTCGAAGAGAGAATTGACGAATTCAAAACGGTCGAAAATTCTCAGATCTTCAATTTTCTCGCCTGTTCCGATATATTTAACCGGAATATTGAGCTGGTCGGAGATACCGATAACAACGCCCCCTTTGGCTGTTCCGTCAAGCTTTGTGATGGCCAGGGCTGTTATACCTGTTGAGGCGGTGAATTGTCTGGCCTGTTCATAGGCATTCTGGCCTGTTGAGCCGTCGAGAACCAGCAGAACCTCGTTGGGTGCATCGGGCATGAGTTTTTCCAGAACCCTTCTTATTTTGGCCAGCTCGTTCATCAGGTTGACTTTGTTATGAAGTCTGCCTGCAGTATCTATCAGCACCACATCGGTGCCGGTGGCTATTGCAGATTTTAATGTATCATAGGCAACAGAAGCGGGATCTGATCCCATCTGCTGGCGGATGACAGGTACCCCTGCCCTCTCCGACCATATCTTAAGCTGATCGATAGCCGCCGCCCTGAATGTATCGGCTGCGCCAAGCAAAACTTTTTTGCCGGCCTGTTTATAATGCCATGCCAGTTTTCCAATAGTTGTGGTTTTGCCCGTGCCGTTCACTCCGACAATCAGTACGACCCAGGGTTTGACAGGAAGAGGTGATGAGAAATCAGGGACAGGCAGGAATTTATTTTCTGCAAGAAGGGAGGCTGTCTCTTCCCTGAGCAGCCTGTGCAGCTCAGTCGTATTCATGTACTTTTCCCTTGAGACACGCTCCTGCAGCCTTCGGATAATTCTCACGGTAGTCTCCACTCCAACGTCAGATGAAACCAGCACTTCCTCGAGCTCATCAAGGATATCGTCATCAATGGAAGATTTGCCGGCAACCAGCCTTGCAATCCTGGAAAGAAAGCTAACCCTTGTTTTTTCAAGGCCTTTTTTAAGCTCTTCGCTGGCAGCCGACCCGTTCAGTTCCGGTTTCGTCATCTGTAAAAGATATTTGAACAGGAATAAAAAAAGCCCTCTTCAGGGGAAGAAAGCTTTTTTATTTCAATAACTTACAAAGGTTATTTCTTGCTGAAGAAATCCTTCACGTGATCGTTATGAACTACTCCTTCCTTAAAGATATATGATCCTGTTTTTTCGGATCTGACCATTTTAATGCATTTGGTAAAGCTCTTACCTACTCCGGTCTTCAGTGTTGCAACAACTTTCTCTGCCATATTTGAAACTTATTTTATTTCCCTGTGAATCGTATACTTTTTAAGAATAGGATTATATTTCCTTCTTTCGAGACGGTCAGGAGTATTCTTACGGTTTTTCGTTGTAATATACCGCGATGTTCCGGGTAATCCGCTTTCTTTATGCTCTATGCATTCAAGGATTACCTGCTGCCTGTTTTCCTTTGCTTTCTTTCCCATCTTTCTTCAGTTTTTATTAACCTTTAAGAACATTTCCACGGGCTTCTTTAAGGACTTCTGTAATGCCCTTTTTGTCAATAAGTCTCATTCCCGCAGCCGATACCCTCAGTTTAATCCACCTGTTTTCCGCGGGCAGAAAATATTTTTTGTCAAACAGGTTCGGGTAGAATTTGCGTTTTGTTCTCCTTTTGGAGTGCGACACATTATTCCCCCTTAATGCTTTCTTACCGGTAACCTGACAAATACGTGCCATTTTATTAATCTCTGTTTACTTAAAAATCTCTTCTGAAAATCGAAGCGCAAATTACGTGATTTTTATTTTATTGTACAAGTCTTTTTCAATTTTTTTGCCAAATTCCGGTAAAAATATCATTACTGACCGGGTATTCTAAGCCGCAGCATATTAAGAGCTGCAATTGCAAAACGTCTGATGTTCGTATTTCTGTCGTTAATAAACTGATGATTCTCGGAAGTTATTTTATCTGCCGAAGCAACAGATATCCAGACAGTTCCGACAGGTTTCCCGCTACTCCCTCCATCCGGGCCTGCTATACCGGTTACGGCAACCGCAAAATCGCATCCAAAAAGTTTCAATGCCCCCGAGGCCATCTCCTCAGCTGTTTCCCGGCTGACTGCTCCGTTTGCAATTAATGTTGATTCCTTAACACCAAGCAGTTTTACTTTAATACTGTTGTCATAGGCAATAACCGATCCCCGGTAATATGCTGAACTACCCGGAACGCTGGTGATCATCTGCGATATTCTCCCTCCGGTACAGCTCTCAGCCGTACAAACTTTTAATCCTCTGTCCCTGAGCAGTCTGCCAACGGCTTCCTCAATCGATACTTCATCTTCACCGTAAATATACTGGGGTATCTCCTTATACAGTTTTCTGACCTGGTTTTCCATGTCGCGTGACAACTGGGCACGGTTTCTCCCGGTACCGGTAAGGCGAAGCTTGATAACCCCGAGCGAAGGCAGGTAAGCAAGTTTTATATGTGAAGGCAGCTGGGCTTCGAAACCGGTAAGCATCTCGGCAAGTTTGGCTTCGAAGGTTCCGTAGGTCATCAGGTTTTTGTGAATAATGATATTTGAACTGAATCGTTTCTTCAGTTCAGGAAGGACATGCTCGGTCATTATGTATTTCATTTCGAGAGGCACACCCGGCATGGATATGAAAATGGTTCCTTCCTTTTCAAACCACATGCCGGGGGCTGTACCGGTTGCATTATACAGTACCCTGCATGATGCGGGCACATCGGCCTGCCGCCTGTTGTTCTCGTTAAGATGCTGGTTGCGCCTCTGAACCATCAGTTCTATCATTCCCAGCACTTCCTGGTTCGTAATCAGAGTGGTTTCAAAAAATTCGCAAAGGGTCTGCTTGGTTATGTCGTCGCTTGTCGGACCGAGTCCGCCGGTGATTAGCACAACCTCAACTTTTCCGGTTACATCTGTGAGAAGTCTGAGAATATCCTCACGTTTGTCGGGGATTGTCGTCGTTCTTGTGATATTAAAGCCTATCCTGCTCAGCTCAGCCCCCATCCATGCAGCGTTGGTATTGACAGTCTGCCCTATCAGCAACTCATCTCCAATTGTGATGATCTCTGCTTTCATTGTTTAAAAATATGATTACAAAAATATATTTTGTAAGTTCAACAACCAATTTAACCCTTACAAAATATGGATTACGTTAACATAATCTCCGGAATTGAAAATCTCATCAGGAATAATCTCCGTGGGCATGATACAGGTCACGACTGGTGGCATATCGACAGGGTAAGGAGGATGGCCCTCAGAATTGTCAGGGAGGAGGGCAGCGGAGATCCGGCGATTACTGAAATATCGTCACTGCTTCATGAAATATATGATAAAAAATTCTCAGATGCCGGGCAGAAGGCGTTGTTGAAGAAAGTAAACAGGATGCTTCCCGAAACCGGTCTGAGCAGAAATGATATTGATTCGATTCAGTTTATAATACAGAATATCTCATTCAGCAAAGGCTATTCGGGAGAAGGTATAACGCCCGAATTTGCCGCCGTGCAGGATGCCGACAGGCTTGATGCCCTCGGAGCAATAGGTATAGCCCGTGCTTTTAATTATGGCGGATATGCGGGGAATCCTTTATATGATCCTGCCCCCGGCGGCAGGTCGACAATAGCGCACTTCCATGATAAACTTCTTAAGCTAAAAGAGCTGATGAATACGTCTGCCGGAAAGAAGATGGCTGAAGAGAGACACGCTTTCGTGGTTGAGTTTCTGAACCGGTTCATGGATGAATGGCAGCAATCCGGTTAAAAGAAACACCGGGAGATGATTCTCCCGGCGTTTCAGTCTGAGCGGGAAACGGGGGTCGAACCCGCGACCCTCAGCTTGGGAAGCTGATGCTCTACCACTGAGCTACTCCCGCATTTATTTCTTTTTTTTTCTGCGTTCCCTCAGCCTGGGATCCCGAGTAATCGGGACTACCACTGAGCTACTCCCGCATTTATTTCATTTTTTTCCTGCGTTCCCTCAACTTGGGACCACTTAATTTCAAAGCAAAATTATAAAATAAATAACAAATCCGCAATCTTCAATCTCCTGTTACTTTGAGCCTCCCACGGGAGTTGAACCCGCGACCTGCTCATTACGAGTGAGCTGCTCTACCACTGAGCTAAGGAGGCAAAATCCCTGCAAATATATAAATTGATTCTTTTCCGCAAATTGATAATTAACTACTCCAGGTACTTCAGACGCTCAAGCAGGGGTGGGTGTGAATAATGAAAATAAACATAGGCCGGATGGGGAACAAGATTTGACAAGTTACTTACAGATAGCTTCTTAAGTGCAGATGCCAGATGGCTTCCGCACTCATGCTCCCTGGCAAACCTGTCGGCTGAAAATTCATTCCTGCGTGATATAAGATTTCCCAAAAGCCCTATTACCAGGGATACAGGGCTGTAGAGTATCCCGAAAACAATTAATCCCATATGAAAGCTGGGGGTTTCAGCCCCGAGCGCCTGAGAAAGATGAGGATTGTCAACCACAAGGGAGAAAAGGAACAGCATGAAACCAGTAATAATAACCGATGCGGCCATGCTCTGAAGGATATGCCTTTTTTTGTAATGGCCTGTTTCGTGTGCCAGCACCGCAACAATTTCATCTTCGTCAAGTTCCTTAAGGAGAGTGTCGAAAAGCACTATCCTCTTTTTTGAACCGAAACCCGAAAAATAGGCATTGGCCTTTGTACTTCTCTTCGAGCCGTCCATCACATAAATATCCTTAAGGCGGAAACCTGTTTTCATGGCAAAATCCTCAATTTTTTTTCTCAGAGTACCTTCCTCCAAGGGTGTCTGCTTGTTGAATAGCGGTACAATCAGTGAGGAATAGAAGAAGTTTATAAAAACCGTAAAGAGGGTGATCAGTCCCCATGCATATAACCAGAATGACCTGCCTGTGCGGTAATAGAACCATGTGATCAGAGCAAGGACGGGTGCGCCGATAAGTACTGCAAGCATCCACGACTTTATATGATCAGTGATGAATGTTCTTAACGTCATCCGGTTAAAACCGTATTTTTTTTCTATAACAAAATTATCGTACCAGGAGAACGGTATGTTAAGGATATCTGATGCAAGACCGATAATGCCGAAGAAAATCAGTGATAAAACCACCGGATGATTGCTGATGTTTTTAAGTGAGTTGTCGATAAAAGCAAAGCCGCCTGCCACAATCATAATGATTAACAAGGCAAGGTTAAAGGTTGATGAATAAAGGGAAAGACGGTCGTTATCTTTATGATAAAGCTGACTGTCGCGGTATTTGAGGTTGTCGATAATACCTTTAAGCTTTTCAGGCACTTCGGGCGACCACATTTTCATGTTCAGGTAACTGAGATACCGCTCAGTGAGGTATCCTGCAACGGGGATTACAATGATCAGAATATAAACCAGGTCATTCATAGGAAATGATCAGTAAGGGGAAATAAAAAAAGCAGGGCGCCATTTTAAAATGAAAGTGTGGAATAAATATGTCTCGCTGCATTTCCTCGTGCTAAAAGGATAGGCGCCCTGCGATGTAGCAAATATAATAATTTTTTTTATTATGTAAGCATTCCGCCGCAAATATTTATTACCTGACCCGAGATATATGAAGAGAGGTCTGATGCCAGGAAGAGTGCTGCTGAAGCCACATCGGCCGGAGTACCTCCTCTTCTCAGCGGTATTTTCTCAATCCATTCCTTTTTGACATCCTCCGGCAGCTTGTCTGTCATCTCGGTGATTATGAATCCAGGAGCCAGTGCATTGCAACGTATATTGCGCGAGCCCACCTCTTTTGCAACGCTTTTGGTGAAACCGATTATCCCGGCCTTCGATGCAGAATAGTTGCTTTGACCGGCATTTCCCGAAACGCCCACCACCGAGCTCATGTTAATGATCGAACCACCCTTTTGTTTTATCATCGGCATCAGGACAGCCTTGGTGAGGTTGAAAACCGATTTCAGGTTTACCTGAAGCACAATGTCCCACTGTTCCTCTGTCATCCTCATAAGAAGAGTGTCGCGGGTGATGCCTGCATTGTTTACAAGGATATCGATCCTGCCGAAGTCCTTTACAATTTCTTCAGTGTATTTCTGCGCATCGGCAAAGTTTGCCACATTAAAGGCATAGCCTTTCACCTTAACGCCTGTGGCTTTAATTTCATCAATTGCAGATCTGAATTCATCATCGTCGGCGATGTTTGTCACGGCAATATCAGCTCCTTCCTTTGCAAAAAGAAGAGCTATCTCCTTGCCTATTCCTCTTGAAGCTCCTGTAACAACAGCAGTTTTTCCTTGCAGTAATTTCATATATCAGAATTTTAATGAGCGCAAATATAAAATATAATGAATTGCTCCCGCAGTTTTATGGTTTTTGTATGGCTTTAAGAACCGTAAGGCCTATCTCGGCTGGGGATTCCACAACATGAATCCCGCACGCTTTCATTATTTCCATCTTGGCGGCGGCGGTGTCGGCCTTTCCCCCGATAATTGCACCTGCATGTCCCATTCTTCTGCCCTTCGGGGCTGTACGTCCGGCGATAAAACCTATAACTGGTTTTGTGCCGTTGGCCTTTATCCATTCCGCAGCTTCGGTTTCCATGTTTCCGCCTATTTCTCCGATTATTACAACAGCCTCGGTTTCATTATCATCCATCAACAGCCTGACAATCTCAAGTATTGAGGTTCCCACCACAGGGTCCCCTCCTATCCCTACACAAGTTGACTGCCCCAGTCCGAGCTTTGTGATCTGGTCAACAGCTTCATAGGTCAGGGTGCCAGACCTTGAGACAATCCCTACGCTTCCCTTGCGATGAATAAAGCCCGGCATAATGCCTGCCTTGGCTTCACCCGGCGAAATCACGCCGGGGCAATTCGGTCCGATAAGCCTGCATGGGTACTTGCTTATGAAGTCTTTCGCCCTCACCATATCGCCTACAGGTATTCCCTCGGTAATTGTGATTATCAGTCCTATGCCTGCATCGGCTGCCTCCATAATTGCATCGGCTGCATAGTTTTGCGGGACAAAAATAACAGACACATCTGCGCCGGTGGAATTAACAGCTTCTTTAACGGTGTTGAAGACAGGCAGCCCGAGATGCGTTTGTCCGCCTTTGCCGGGTGTTACACCACCCACTACCCTGGTGCCATATTCTATCATCTGGCCGGCATGAAACGTGCCCTCCCCTCCTGTGAATCCCTGTACAATCACTCTGGAATCCTTATTTAATAATATGCTCATATAATATTAATATACAATAAATTACATGACAGCAAAGCTAATCTTTATTTCCAATAAGGTATCAAAAATACAATAAAAATTGCATGCATTTGGTTATATTTACCGGTAAATGGAGAAAAATGATTGAATACATTGAACCTCTTTTATATATCGGGATAAGCCAATCATTTCTTTCAGGGCTTCTGATTGCTACAAAAAAGCCGGCTACCATTGCCAACAGGCTTCTGGCAGCATGGCTCTTTCTGATATGTACCGAATTGATATTCGCACTGCTTAACAGCAGGGTACTGGAAATGTATTCATTCCAGTTTATCACATTTACATACGGTCCTCTGCTTTTCCTTTATGTCAGGTTCATGACTGACCCTGAAAAGAGATTCAACTGGCTTAACCTGCTGCACTTCATCCCCTTTTTAACCTTTTTCGTGGTTTCGGTTATTTTCCGTTCCGTGCCCCTTGTGCGCGATCTGCGCAACTTCTTTGATACGGACAGATTCCTGCCGTTAAGGATAGTTTACGGGGCCAGCTTTTTCCTTTCTATCACGGTTTACAGCGCCCTCTCTTTCCATGAAATACGGAAACATCAGAAGAACCTTAAAAACATGGTTTCATTTACTTCAGGCCTTATAACACTTAACTGGCTGAAGATTGTATCTGTCAGTTTTTATCTTGCCTATGTTATTCTGTTCATCCTGGGCGGCCTGAACATGATCGGTAACTATATCCCTTTCGATCCCTATTTTGTAATTTTCTTTTTCATAACAATCTTCTCCTTCGCATACAGCTTTTACGGAATCAAACAGCCTGTAATATTCGGACAGGAGATTAACGAAAGACCGAACGGTGAAAGGGATCAGGCTAAATACCAGCGAAGCGGACTTAAAGAAGAACAGGCCGAAGAATATCTGTCCATTCTTATTGAATGCATGGAAAAGGAAAAACCTTATCTTAACAACAACCTCGGGATACACGACCTGTCAGTGATGACCGGCATTCCAAGGCACCATATTACCCAGGTTCTGAATGAAAAATACGGGAAAAATTTCTTCACATTCATTAACGAGTATCGTGTTAAAGAGGTAATTAAAATGCTCTCCGACCCGAAATATTACAATTACACTCTCCTGGCAATCGCCTTTGAGGCCGGATTTAACTCAAAAGGCACCTTTAACTCCTTCTTTAAAGCAACAACAGGCTGCACTCCAAGCGAATACAGAAATAAATTAACCGGGAAGTCAGGATAATCCCGGAAGTTCAATCCGGCAGGCCCGGACAAGTCAGTCCTTTTATTCAGGTTTAAAATGCGCGGTTAGTACGAAATCCATCCGGCTTCTGCCTTATTTTGACCCATATAAAAATTCATCGGGTAAGATGGCAGGAGTTATTTTAATTAAGGCATTAACAGTATTGAGTTGCACAGCCTTTACGGGATACAGTCTGGAATCGCCTGTTTCAGAGATGAATGACCCTGACAGCAGTAAAATCATTCTGAGCGGGTTTATAAAGAACAATACATTTTTTGACCTGGAGAGGAACAGCGGCAAGACTCTGTTTTCTGCATTAAACGCGGTTGCCGGAATAAGCCTTGATAAGAGCATCAAGGGTAAATTCAGGGGGTTTGCGGAAGTAAGATACAGCTACGGCGCGCAGTTCAATGAAGCTCTAAGCTCTGTTGTGGTGCGTGAGGCATTTACCGACTTCAACCTAACCCCGTCTGTAATTTTATCGGCAGGACAGAAAATTATCAAATGGGGCACTGCCGATTTCACCAGCCTGAATTCAAAAATAAATCCGGTCAACTATATAGCCCGGTCTCCCGACAGGGAAGATGCCGATCTCGGCAATATTGTTGCATCTGCATCATGGTTTGCAGGTTCCTTTTTTGATATGGAAGCCGTACTGGTTCCATTCTACAGGCCGTCAACACTTTTAATAGATCCGGTACCAATTCCTCAGGGCGTGGAAATTGAACAGCTGAAACCGGTTATTACTGATCAGAAGCTTACAGGTTACGGTTTCAGGGCAGGCTTTCACCCAAAAGGTATTGACATCGGGCTGTCGTGGTTCGACGGATACGACCCCATGCCGGGAATAAAACTCAGTTCGGCGGCATTGGATTTGTCGGGACCTTTACCGGCTGTAAGCGTAAAACTTAAAGTAACCCCGTACAAAACAAGGTGCGCCGCCATAGACTTTGAGACCACTGCAGGAGCATTCGGCATCAGAGGGGAAGCCGCATGGAGCAGACCATATAATATTTCCCCTGAAAATGAGTATATACCGCTTGAGGAGGTGAGATGGGTTGCGGGGTCTGACTATAATCCCGGAAACTGGAGAATAATTGTTGAATATTCGGGCAAATACTTGCCGGACTTCATCCCATTGTCGGCCCTTCCTCTCATTGGTACTGAGCCTGATTATGAACAGCTTGCATTACTTCTTCAACAACCGGGTTTTGATTTTCCGGGGTACCTTAAACAGCAGACCTCAGCCTTCAACAGGCTTTATAATTACCAGATGCACAGGATATATCATTCAACAGGCATCAGAATTGAACACGAACTTGCCTGGGGCAGAGTGATTCCGTCACTATTCGCCATGTACAACCTCACCTCACGCGATCTCCTTATGATCCCGGAAATTAAATTCAGGCCTTTTGACGGACTCACAGTAACGGCAGGGGCGGAAATATATTCCGGTAAGGAAGGGTCGCTCTACAGGCTTATAAATGACTTTATGGAGAGCATCTACATGGGAATCAGAATAAATTTCTGATATGAGCGGATTAATAATAAAATACAGGTGGCTGATTATTTCCATGTGCATTGCAGGTGGCTTATTCTTCATATTTCTCATACCCTCAGCACGGACAGACCCCGATATGAGAAATTACATACCACGCGATATGCCCTCGGTAATGTCGACCGATTCGATTGAGGAGATATTCGGCTTCCAGGACATGCTGCTTGTATTGTACTCCGATTCGGCGGGATTGACCAGGGAAGGTCTCCGGATACTTAAGGAGACAGAAAAGGGCCTTTCTGAGATAAGGGGAATCTCTTCGATAATATCGCCATTCAGTATCAGAACTATAAGAAGTGAGGACGGAATGATGGTGGCCGAAAGGCTTGTGGACCATGTTCCTGCAAATGATGCAGAAACTGCTGAGCTGAAAAATAAGATACAGCAGAACCGCTATGCAGGGGATGTTGTGTTTTCACCCGATCTGAAAACAAGCGTAATGACCCTAACCCTGTCGGAAAAAACCACTGAGACCAAAATCCTGTCGGGAATAGACTCTGTTCTGGCAGCTACGGGGCAAGGAAATAAGTTTTCAGAAGCCGGCCTTCCTGCAGTAAGAAGCTATATCGTGAAAGATGTCCGGAAAGACGCAGTTAAAATCGTCCCTGCGGCTCTTCTCATTATGCTCCTGGTTCTGAGGATTTCGCTCGGATCGTGGAAGAATGTCTTTACGCCATTCACGGTAGTGGTTCTGGCTACAGGAATAAGTATAGGGCTGATCCCTTTACTCGGATGGAAGATTTCGATAATAAGCCTTCTTGTTCCGGTTATACTGATTGCCGTGGCGAATAACTACGGCATTTATCTTGCCAGCCTCTACAGAAAGATAAATGAAAAACATAACGGATCGGCACATGCAACAATTTCAGAACTTCTGAAAACCCTGAAAACGCCGATATTGTACAGCGGACTCACCACCATTGCCGGTCTTCTCGGGCTGGTGACACACTCGATAATCCCCGCGAGGCAGGTTGGAATACTTGCCTCGGCAGGTGTGGCGCTTGCTCTTATTCTGAGCCTTTTCCTGGTTCCTGCCATCCTGTCTGTTAACAATCAAAAAAAATCCAATACCGGAAAGAAAATTCCGGGGCCGGAAAGATTATCTGAACGGTTCTGGACCAGACTGTCTGGCATAATCATAAAACATCCCGGCAAAATACTGATTATTACATGTGCCGTAATACTGGTGTTTTCAGCAGGTATTTTTAAAATCCGTACCGACACGAACCAGGAGCATTTCTTCTCCGAAAGCCACCCGTTAAGAAAGGCGTCTGAGATTATTAACCGCAATTTCGGAGGATCGCAGACCATTTCGGTTATGATTTCCGGGGATATAAAAGATCCTCAGGTAATGAAAGGTATTGACAGGCTGACGACGAGGCTTGAGGCAGAAAAGGGCGCAGGAAAGGTATTCTCGATAGCCTCGGCAGTGAGAGAAATGACAAAAGCGTTATACGGGAAGGATGAGGAAGGATACAACTCAATCCCCGGTTCAAGGGAAGCTATTGCACAACTGTTTGAACTTTATTACATGAGCGGGGACAGCGAGGATTTTAAACAACTTCTGAATCCGGAGAGTGACAAGGCACACATCCTGATAAGGTTGTCTGATCCTGACAGGGAAGTTATCAGAAGAATAAAAGGCGTAATCAGTGAGACATCCGGGGAAATACCTGCCAGGGTCACAACGGGAGGTTATGCCCTCATAATGGCAGACTTTACAGGATCGCTTGTAAAAGGACAGGTTTTTTCCCTGGCATTTGCCCTTGTTACTGTTTTTATTCTGTTGTCGATTGTATTCAGATCGGTCAGGGGCGGGCTTACAGGTTCCATACCTCTCGCAGCTTCCATAATTATACTTTTTGGATTCATGGGTTATACAGGCATAGCGATTGACCCGGCAACTGCCCTGCTCTCTTCGGTGATGATCGGCGTAGGAGTTGATTTTACAATACAATACATCTGGAGATTAAAGCTGGAACTGGCTGCAGGCAACGACATGAAAACAGCCACCGGCAGGGCAATGAGTTCGATCGGTCACAGTATAATGACCAATGCCCTTACGGTAATGGCAGGATTCTCGGCTCTGATCGTTTCCGGGTTCACTTCAATAAGATTCTTCGGATATCTTGTTGTCATTTCAATCGCATCATGCCTTGCCGGGGCACTTCTCACCATACCGGCATTCATTGTGAAATACAACCCTGCATTCGTCCGGAAAAATATTGACAATCTAAAAACAGATAAAAATGAAGATGAAGCTGATACTTCCGTTATTGTTCATTCAGGCGGTAAAAGCGTTGGGCCAGCTGCCTGAGGCCGACCAGATTCTTGAGAAAAGCCGCGATCTTACACTTCTCGGGTCGCTTAAGGCAACTCTGAATCTCACTATTACGGAAAAAAACGGTTCTGTCAGGAACAGGGTCATCACGATGATCTCAAAAAGTTACCCCGACGGGACTGAAAAAAGACTTATTAAGTTTCTTGAACCTGCCGATGTGAGGGGCACGGGAATGTTGATTACCGACAATAAAACATCAGCCGATGAAATGTGGATCTACCTCCCGGCACTCAAGAAAACAAGGAGAATTGCAACAACCGAAAAAGGCAGAAGCTTTATGAATTCGGAATTCTCAAATTCTGATATGAGCTCCCCTACCCTTGCTGATTTTAAAAACAGGCATCTTGAAGGATCGGGGCGCGACAATCAGTGGATAATTGAAAGCATTCCTGCCGGCAGCGACAAAGTATCGGAATACGGCTTTAACAGGAAAATAAGTTATTTTACAATGGATGGCAACAGGCTTAAGAAAATGGAATTCTTCGACCGCGACGGCAACCTTTTTAAAACAATTGAAGTTCTGGCTGTTGCACAGGGAGAGAACGGGAAATATATTATCAGCGAAATGAAATCAGTCAACCTGTCGAACGGCAGGAGTTCTGTTATTAAATTCACAAATCTCTCGATGAATGCGCCTGTGGAAGATTCATCATTTACTCTGCAGGCACTTGAACAATAGGAATCATGTTTAATTTCACCCCGGGGTTAAAGTAGCAGGGAAGTTATTATTTTTGTTTCATAAATCCCTGAGGTGATCAGAAAAGATGAAACGATTTGTGCCCAGGCCGCACCGGGAGGCGGTGCTCTGGCTGTGGTACGCGTGAGCGGCAGTGGAAGCATAGATATCTGCAGCAAAATCTTCACCCCGGCCTCGGGGAAAATAAAGCTATCCGGATTACCCGGGAACAGCGTTGTTTTCGGTGAAATAAAGGAATCAGGAAATGTCGTTGACGAGGTTCTCCTGACACTCTTCAGGGCGCCTCACTCCTATACCGGAGAAGACTCTGTGGAGATTTCATGTCACGGGTCCGATTACATAATAAGTAAAATACTCGAGCTGCTGGTTCGTAACGGAGCCCTTCCTGCAAGACCGGGTGAGTTCACCATGCGGGCTTTTATGAACGGAAAAATGGATCTTTCGCAGGCAGAGGCAGTTGCCGACCTGGTTGCCTGCTCCTCCGAAGCTGCTCACCGCATAGCGATAAACCAGCTTAAAGGAGGATTCTCAGATAGCATCAGGCAGTTGAGAAACGAACTTCTTCAGTTTGCCTCCCTGATTGAACTGGAACTCGATTTCGGGGAGGAAGATGTTGAGTTTGCCGACAGAAAAGAGCTTCTGGCGCTGGTGAGTAAAATAAGAACAATGGCAGATTCCCTTGCATCCTCATTTATTACCGGTAACGCAATAAAAAACGGCATCCCTGTGGTTATTACAGGCAAACCAAACACCGGCAAATCAACCCTGCTCAACGCCCTCCTGATGGAAGAAAAGGCCATAGTATCAGATATTCCCGGCACTACCAGGGATGCAATAGAAGATACGATTATCATCGACGGAATAAGATACAGGTTTATTGATACGGCGGGACTGAGACACACCGAAGACAGAGTTGAGATGCTCGGAATAAAAAAAACTCATGAAAAAA
>Ga0116147_1001916_pt1 | contig 21975 bp, 14 predicted proteins | sample AD_JPNHG3_MetaG_FD_89749 | JGI IMG/M metagenome (GOLD analysis project Ga0116147, IMG submission 89749) | Active sludge microbial communities of municipal wastewater-treating anaerobic digesters from Japan - AD_JPNHG3_MetaG | ecosystem: Engineered > Bioreactor > Anaerobic > Digestate | place...
ACCAGGTCCACGATGTATTCCTTGACCTTGTCATCCATGTAAATGTCGTTGATGACCTCGCGGGCTTTGAGAACCTGCCCCGGCTCGACGACCGGTTGGGCGGCCGGCACGGCGGTGGTGCGGGCCATCAGGTCGAGAATCTGCCGCTCCTCGGCGCGCGCGGGATAGCCGATTTTGAGTTTGAGCATGAAGCGGTCCACCTGGGCCTCGGGGAGAGGGTAGGTTCCCTCCTGTTCAATGGGGTTTTGGGTGGCCAGCACCAGGAAGGGTTCGTCCAGCTTGAAGGTTTGGTCGCCGATGGTGACCTGCCGCTCCTGCATGGCCTCGAGCAGGGCGCTTTGCACCTTGGCGGGCGCGCGATTGATTTCGTCCGCGAGCACCAGGTGGGCGAAGACAGGCCCCTTGCGGGTGGTGAAGGCGCCTGACTGGGGGTTGTAGATCTGGGTGCCGATCACATCCGCCGGGAGCATGTCCGGGGTGAACTGCAAACGGGAGAATTTCACATTCAGGCAGCCGGCGAGGGACTTGACGGCCAGCGTTTTGGCCAAGCCGGGCACGCCCTCGAGCAAGATGTGACCGTTGGCCAGGAGCCCCACCACCAGTCTCTCGACCAGATAATGCTGGCCCACGATGACCTTGCCCAATTCGGCGAACAGCGGCCGCACGAAGGCGCCCGCCTCCTGCACAGCCTGGTTGATTGCAGTAATTCCGGTATTCATCAGGTGCAAAAGTTTACTTTTCGATGGACAAAAAATCAGGGTTTGCGTTCAACCCCCAGGCCGGCCAGTCGAACCGGGGGGCGGTGCCGCCGGAGCCGCCTGCCGCGGCGCCCCTCAGCCCAGCTCCGCGAGCAAGCGCCGCTCGGCTTCCTCGTTGTTCAGCCCATGGCGGTGCCGCATCACGGCAACGCCCACCACCGGCGGGTAGGCCTGGTCCGATTTCATCCGGGGCTCGACATACTCGATGACTTCGAAGAGCAGGCGGTTGGCAGCGGAGTATTCCAACCCCGTGAGCTTCTGGATGTAGCGGGTGGAGCGGTCAATGAGTTTCAGGTTGCTCGGCACCACCCAGATCATGTAATTGCCCATCACGCGGCCGAGCCGAACCATGGTGCAGGTCGAGAGGCTGTTGAGCAGGGTCTTCACGCAGACGCGGGTGACGCCGTCCAGAAGGAAGTCCGTTTCCGGCACGGGCACCAGCACGGCGACACACTGCGGATTCCAGGTGGAAAGGAACCGCCGCACCTCCGGCAGCGAACCGGCGCTCCCAAAGTAAATCAGCCCCACTTGAGCGCCCGCCTTTGCCGCGGACTCCAGTTGCACGCGCTGGAAGCCGTTCGGCTCGAGCAGCGATTGCTTCTCCCGTTCCGAAACGATGCCCACGGCGCAATCCCCCGGTCCCAACGGCCGGTAACGGAGCCCGTCCAGACCGACTTTGAAGCGCATCAGTTCGGCGTAGCTGATGCGTTTGACGATTTCCATCGTGCGGGCCGCTTTATCCGGCGGCACCAACTCGCGCACAACGTCGTCGCCCCACTCGACGCATTGCGGACGGCGTTTGATGATGCTCCTCCAGGCCGCCTCGGTATCCGCCTCGGGCACGAACAGAAATGCCCACGATTCCGTGGCAGTGGTGTCGTCGAACTTGCGAAACGGCGGCGTGCAGTAAGTTGGCGAACGTTCCGTGGTGTCGGTCAGCACATCAATGCCAAAGCGGCCGGCAAAGTAGTTGTTCTTTCGGCCGGCCCGGTAAACCGATTCCTCGAGCTCGACCAGACGGGCGAGCGGGTTCAAAACCTCACCCGATTTGAGCGTGGCAAATCCGGTTGCAAGCCGGGCCTCGAACCCAGCCGGAACGCTCGCGGGCTCGAGCCGCGCCGTGGGACCGGCGGGGTCCAGTTCGCGCAGCAGTGTGCGCACCACCATTTCGAGCACGGTGAGCAGCACGCTCAACTGAATGGTCGTCGCCTGCATGCGCGTCGAGCCGGTGATAGCCATCGGGCCGGTGGTGAGGTTGATCTTCTCAATCCGGGGCTCCTGGATCACCTCGCGGCTTCGTTGCACGTGGGCGCAAAGGACGTCGTCGGGGTTGTTATAAACAAAATAGACTTTCGCGCCGGCCTCGACCCCGCGCCAGGCCGTCCCAATCACAAAGGAGGTCTCCCCTCCCTCCGTGATGGCGAACACGACATCGCCCGCCGACACCCCCAAGTCGCCAATCTGCTTCTTCCCGAACGCGGTGAAGTCCTCGAAACCTTCCACGGCCTTGATGAGCGCGAAGTCGCCGCCCGCCATCACGGCGAAGGCGCGGTTCTCGAAGTCCTCCGGCGAGGGGGTGCAGCGGAGACCGCGGGCCTTTTGCTGCTGCCAGAAATCACGCCAGATGGAAACCAGTTGAATGCTCAAACGGCCGGTCGAGCCACAGCCGGTAAAGAACACCTTTCCCCCCTTCTTGAGCGAGTCCACCAGCGTGTCGTGGATGGCCTGCGCCCGGCCCGAGGCTACAAATGCCCGATAGGTGCGCAGGACGTCGTCATCCACGTCGAACAACAATCGGAGGCCCGCGGCGGTGTCCTGGCGCGCGACGGTGCTCAGGTTGGCGGTGACGGGATGAGAGGACTCCGTGGTCAGCGCCCCCAGCTTGAACTGGTCCGCAATTTGCAGAAACTCGTTCGACCGTTGGTTTGAACTTTCACTCATAGGGGCATTTAGACTGAGGGGAATCCGCCGGCGGTCAAGCGAATTGACGCTCGGGCGCGTCACGCCCGTTCGGCTGTCAGGGGCATGTCCGCCAGCCGACTGTAGATTGAGCCGGTCGCCGCCAGCCGGCTGCGAACCAGGGCGATTTCGCGCGCCACCCAATCCCCGTAGAGCCGCCCCGCTTCCCGTTCGGCAGCCTGCGCGAGGCGCGCAGTCTCCACGGACGATAGTTCCTTGACGCGGCCGAGGGTGATATGGCCGGCAAAACGGGCCTCCGGCGGCTCGCTGGAGAAAGCCAAAGTCGCCTGGGTGACCGCGGCGGCGAGCGGCGCCAACTGCTCCCGCATATCGGCGACTCCCGCCCAAATCACCCGTGGGCGCCGCGCGTTTGGGAAGAAGCCAATCCCGGCGGCGCGCATCGCAAGGGCGGGAAAGGGGCGACAGGCCTGGTGCAGCGCCTGGACCAGCGCCGGCACCCGCCCCGCCTCGACGCCTCCCAGAAAGCGAAGCGTGAGGTGAAGCTGGTCCGGCCGTGCCCATCGGATAAGGCCGCTGGACACTTCGCGACGGAGACGTTGTTGGGCGCGTTCGAGCTCAGCTCGAACCGCCTCCGGAAGCTCCAGGGCGACAAAGAGCCGGTATTGGTCCTCCGGCTGCGGTTCCGGTGCCCCCGTCATGGCAGCGCCGGTCAAGGCAGCGGTTCGCCCCGCGCCGCCAAAAGCAGGCGGTACCAGTCTTCGCGCGAGAGCTCAAGCTGGTCCGCGGCGGCCGCCTCCCGGATACGGTCCGGCTGCACGGTACCGACGATGGGCTGGATGCGGGCGGGATGTTTCAGCAGCCAGGCCAGGGCCACGGCCTCCCGAGTCACGCCGCGTTCTCGCGCCAGGGCATCCAGAACGCCAAGGACGTGCTCGACCTTGTAGCCCTGCTGAGCAGGCAGCAGTTGCCGGGCGCCGGAGCCGAGCAAGCCTCCGGCCAGCGGACTCCACGCCATTGGGGTGAGTTTTTCGATCAGGCATTGATCGAGCGTGCCATCGGTAAAGGCGTCCAGTTTGGCCAGGCTGATTTCGACCTGATGCACCACCAACGGCATGGGACAGGCCACCTGCAGGGCCGTTACCAGCGTGGGCCGAAAATTGCTGACCCCAAAGAACCTGACTTTGCCCGCCCGTTTGAGGCTCGTGAAAGCTTCGGCCACCTCTTCGGGGTCTGCCAGGTAGTCCGGCCGGTGCAAGAGGTAAACGTCAATGGTCTCGATGCCCAGCCGTCGCAACGAGCCCTCGCAGGATTGGAGGATGTGGCTGGCGGAAAAGTCGTAGCGTTGGGGCGAATCGGGCCGGGGACTGCCCGGGAAACGAATGCCGCACTTGGTCACGACCACGACCTTTTCCCGCATGCCGCTGACGGAACGCAGCGTCTCGCCCAGAATCCGCTCGGCTTCTCCGCCGCAGTAAATGTCCGCGTTGTCGAACACGGTGTAGCCCGCCTCGTAAGCAGCCGTGATGGCCCGTTGTCCGGCGGCCCGCGACGCGGCGGTGACTTCCGCCGGATTCCAGGTGCCCGCCACACGCCAGCATCCGTACGCCAGGCGGCTCCCGTACAACGAACTGACTCCCAAAGGTATTTGTTGCATGACTATGAGTTTCTGCCCGCCAGCTTACGTCACCTCGCGAACAGCGCAAATTTTTTGTGGGAGCAAACGCCGGCGCGGCGTTCGCCCTTCGCCGGCCGGCTTAAAACTCTTCATCGGCCCGCTCGAGCACTTGCAAAATCTTGCTGAATGAGTCCCGCAGCTCACCGTAACTGCGCACATCCACTGTGAACCGCGCCTCGCGGTTGGGCCGTGAGAGGGCGTGCGCATCCGAAAACAACAGGCCGGCGGATTGTTGCCGGTGATGCGTGCTGGGCAGGACATTGAAAACCGCGACTTCGGGAGGGCACAGGAACTGGGCGTCAATGGCCAGCGCGCGAATGGGCCGGCCCTGCCGGTTCCGGCCGAGGTTCTCGAGCAGAATGTGTTCAGCGGCGGGCGGCTGCGTGGGATCATCAAACAGCAACGTATTGCCCCCATGGCGATAGTAGTAACTGCCCTGCGCCTGCCGCACGCCCACCTTGGCCAGTTCGGCTTCCGCATTGAGACGCTGGTCCGAGCCCGGGCAAAACAGGACGCGGGGCTGCCGGGAGAGATAATTTTCCAGCAGCAGGCCCAAGCCGACCGGCGCGGCATTGTAAAGCGAAATCAGGCTCGTGGGCGCCCCCGTCGAGGGATAGAAGTTTGCCGGACTGGTAAAGGGTCCCGCCGGGGGACCGTGGGGAATTTTGCCGTGGTGGTCGGCCGCATAGCCATGAATGGCGATGCCGATCTGGCGGAGGTTGGACAAACACGCGGTCCGTTGGGCCGCCTCCTTCGAGCGGGACAACGAAGGCAGCAACAAAGCGGCCAGAATCGCCAGGATGGTGATGACCACCAGCAATTCGATGAGCGTAAAGGCGGAGGAGCACCCTACCGGCCCGCCGCAACGCGTTCCGCCGCGGGTTGAATCATCCGCCGGCGGGTCCCGGGGTGCGGCGGTCGGGCTCATTGTATTACATCGGCTTGCGGCTGGTTTAAGGCAACTGCCGGGCGCGATAAAAACGGGTGCCAGGAGCCGGCGCCGGCTCCGTGAACCGGACCATGCCGCTGGCGTTGGTGACGGTTCCCAGACTGGTCCACTGGGCCAACGGCAGGCTGGGATTCGTAGTCGCAAGAATCTCAAAACGCAGTCCCGGCTCGCTGTCAATGGAGAATCCGAAGCGGTTGTCGAGAAAGCCCGGTTGAACCAGGGCCGCGGCCTTTGCCGTCAGGCGCACGTTGTCCAGGTCCCAATATCCCCCGGCCAGCTCGAAACCCACGGTGGAAAGGAGCTGGATGCCGATGTGCTGGCCGGCCCAGGGATCGGCCGCCTGCACCGTCGGCACCTGCAATTCGATATCCACGAGGTTCGTGGCATTGGGAAACTGCGCGCGGGTGTAAACGATGTTGGTTGCCGCCACGACTACCCGGTTGCTGGCGGCATCCCGGTAGTAGAGGCTGGCTTGGAGGGAAACACCTTCCTTCATCCCGCCGGTGCCGCCAATCACTCCCACAGTCAGTTGGTAGGATTTGCCCACTTCAAAGCGGGCGTCAAACGCATGCGTGGGTGCCGAGTCATCCCAGTCCACCGTCTCGTAATCCTGGAACAACCCAACCTCGGGAACCGCAAAGAGCCAGATGGCCTGGTCCCCATCGCAGTTGTGGATGTGATCCGGACTGCCCGGGTCGGTGTTCTTGAACAAGCCGGTCAATTGGTCCCACAGTCCCTGCGTCTCGTCGTACCAAACAGGCTTGGGCGTCTTCTGCCACGAGTCAATCCGAGTATCAACAAAAGCCGTTGCCGGCGATTCGAATGAGCCGTTGGGAATGGGGATTGTCTCGGTGACGGCCGACGCAGTCCACACCGCCGCCACAGTCCAGCCCAGGCACCCTGCCCCGAGAACCCGGCGAAAGAAACCCCGGGAACGTTGGACAATCATCGAGAAAGACCAGCCGGCGCCGAACCCGCAAACCGTCCAGGAACACTTGCTTTTCATTGGAATCATTATTGCAACAGAATCCCGCGTATTTTGCGAAATTCGGGCTCCCGCCGCCAGCAGGAAAAATGCGCGCGGATGGGTTCAGTGCAACAGCGCTTTTCAAACAACCGGAGCACGTCCGAGCTTCGCTCGGGGACCCGTTAATCCTGAGGCGCGGCGGGTTGGTGAGGCTGCGGAAAACGCCGAAGAGGCGGACGTTGAATGATTGAATGAATATGAGCCGCCCTCACGGGACGCGGAGGCGGTAGAAGCGGCTGGTGGCGCCGGGGGGCAAAGGGTCCTCGCAGAGGAACCAACGATTGGTGGCCGCTGAGGCGGGATTGGTCAGGTCCGCCCAGGGGCCCGCGTTGAAATCCTGGCGGTATTCCAGAACGTAAGCGCGGTTGGAGCCCGCCGGAAAGCCGAGCCGGACCGCATGGTCCCGCGCCTCAATGTGAACCTTGAGGACACTGCGGGAATCGCGCGGGTCGGTCCCTCCTCGAAATTCCTCCGTGTTCGAAACGCCGTCGCCATCCGGGTCAGCCTCGGGACCCGAGATGGCCGGGTCGAGGAGTTCGGGCGCGGTGAAGAAGAGGAACCGCCAGGCATCAAACGGTTTATCCAGAATCCGGACAACGCAGTTGCTGAGGGGGCCGACGCGGTAACTGGCATCGGGTTGGAGCGTGAGGGTCAAGAGCTTGTCGCCCTCAGCGGTTTCGTCGTCCACCGCCCGAATGACAAGGTTTGTGAAGGCGGCGCCGGGCGCAAAGGTCACAGTTCCGGGCAGGGCGGCAATATCCACTCCGTTACTGGCGGTGCCGCCGAGCTGGTACCGAACGGTCAGGGAAACATCGGCCTGGTCCGCCGGCCGGGCGAAAGTCACCTTGGCGGTTTTCCCGGTTTCGCCAGCCACGGGGTCCGTGGCGACGAGCTGAACGAGGGGAGGCGGGGCGGTCAGCGACACCCAGCGTGCGGCATCGGCCACGACATAGCCGGTCGTGCTGCCGTTTCGGAGCACCAGCCGGCCGTTGGTGCCTGCATTGAAATTGGCGGTGAGCAAATGGACCCAGACGCCGTTGCTGACCGTTTGGTTGACGGTGAAGGTTTGCGTGCCGGCGGCGTGGACGATGTCCACGGGCGCATTGGTCGCGCGATTCGAGTGGGCGGTCCAGCGCAAGTACACCTTGTAGGCCCCGGCCTCCGGCAGGTCGGGGGTAAACGTGACGCTCTTGGCGCCTTTGCCCGTGTTGAGGTCGTGCAGGTAGTTGGTCCCCCAATAACCGGCCACGGAAGCGCTGGACTCCCATGCGCCGACGATTGCGGCGCCGGCATCGGCGTTATCCACAATAACCCCGTTGGTTTCACCGGCGCTTCCCCAATAGAGCACCTGGCCATCCGCCGCGAGCTGGAGGCCGAGCTTGGCGTAATTCACCTGCTGAACCGGCACATCATCGTCAATCGCAAAGGCGGCGGCGGTGGCGGCGGAATGACTCGCCATCATGAACACCGGTTCCATGCGGGTGGACCCGAAAGCGATGTGGCTGGCGGAAATGGCGAAGGTGACGAACAGGTTTTCACATTCGCCCACGCGGGGCACAATGGACCGGTAGGAGATGGGGTAGGGCCGCGGAACGCTCACTTGCACGTCGCCCTCGTTGCGAACGTAACCGTTCTGGACGATGCGCTGGCAGTTGTGCGAATCCATGTTGTAGGACCCGAGGCAGACGGGGTCCGGCGCCATGCGGGCGCTCTGACAATCGGCTTGTGTCATGACGTAATCACTCACCATTCGCCGCGCCTCGCGCACGTAGAGCTGGGGGGAATACCCGCCGGTTTCGGGCCACTCGTCGCGCGTGGGCCCCCAGCTCAGGACTTCGGCGCGAAGACTCGGCGGTGAGCGCGGGCTGGTGGCGAGGTATTGAATGAGGCCCTGAATGTATTCGAGGTGCTCCCTTTCCATCTGCGCGCGAGCCGCGTAGGTGTTGGTGGGGTAGGTATGGTTCTGCCCGATGTAATCGGTCGAAAACGCCCCGTTGTTGTTCATGTCCGTCTTGCCATTGGGCATGGTGGAAATGTTGAAGAAGGAGCTCATGGTCAGGGTGTGGCCGGCAGCCAGGCGCGCGTCAATCAGCCGGCCCAACAGTTCGTAACGGGCGGGATCGTAATGGGGCGGGACGACATGCGGCAGGCGGTTGGTGGCGTTCTGAGTGAAGCACAGCCGGTAATTGAAGGCTTGGATGCGATGGTCCCCGTCGCCCGGCGTGCCCCCGTCACCGGGCTGAATGAACGGCAGCAGCCCGCTGGCGGGGTTCCCGGGAATCACGTAGGGGTCCACGTTGACGGTGAATTGGTGGGCGGGGGTGTTGGCCCGGATGCCATTGAGGGATTCGCCGTAGGTGCTCACGGACTCGCGACCGAAGGTGAAAGTGACCCCCGCTTTGTCCATCAGGTCGCCTTCGTAGGTGGCGTCAATATACATTTTCGCCCGGTAGATCGTGCCGTCCTCCATGCGGATTTCCGTGATGCGCCGGCCGTCCCTGCCAACTGAGGCGAGCCGCTGATTCCACCGCGGGACCACGCCCACCTCGGCCAGCCAGTCCTCAAAAACCCGCCGCGCCACCTTCGGCTCGAAGTTAAAACGTTCCGCCACCCCGTAATGTTGTCCAATGCGACGGTAAAACTCGCGGGAGACGCCACCGATGGAGGCCGTGTTTCCCACGTCCGTGGCGCCCAAGCCGCCCGAGGTCAGGCCGCCGAGGTGGGTATTGAACACGGCCAGGGCCACGCTCTTGCCCATGCGCGTGGCCTGAACGGCCGCCGCCACGCCCCCCGAGGTGCCGCCGTAAATGCACACCTCGCTCTCCACCACTTCCGCCGCGGCAAGCGGCGTCGTCAGGGCCAGCGCCAGGGCCTGCAGGAGGGCGTTTCGGCTCATACTCATTTGATCGCAAGATTACAGGGTCGAAGGTGCCTTGATTCCGGCGCCTTTCCAAGCGTGGAATGCAGCTCTGCCCTGGGGCTTAATCCGTGCGAAACCGCCGGCCGTCGTTGCCCGTCAGGTCCACAATTGCCGGTCCAAGGAGCGGAGCTGGACCGCCTCGCTCACATGGTCCGAGAGAATCCGCTCCGAACCCGCCAGGTCAGCAATCGTTCGCGCCACCTTGAGAATGCGGTCGTAGGCGCGCGCGCTGAGGTTCAGGTCCGCCATCGCGAACTTGAGCAGTTCGAGGGTCGCCTCATCCAGGGCGCAATACTGCTTCAACTCGCGCGTCCCCATGCGCGCGTTGCAGGTGATGCGCGGCTTGTCTCGAAATCGCTCCTGCTGGCGCCGGCGCGCGGCGACCACCCGCTCGCGAACCTGGGCCGAGGTTTCCCCGTGTCGTTCACTGGTGATTTCACGGAATTTCACTGACGGCACTTCGACGTGGAGGTCAATCCGGTCGAGCAACGGGCCCGAAATGCGGCCCAGGTAGTTCTGAATTTCGCGCGGGCTGCAGCGCGACTCGGCCGGCATCTTGCCATCCGGCGTGGGGTTCATCGCTGCCACCAGCATGAATTGCGAGGGGAAGGTCATTGTGCCGGCGGCGCGCGAGATCGTCACCCGCCCCTCCTCGAGCGGCTGGCGCATGGTCTCCAACACACTGCGCTTGAACTCAGGGAGCTCGTCCAGAAACAGAACGCCGTGGTGGGCCAGGGAAATTTCGCCGGGCGTCGGGTTGATGTTCCCGCCCAGCAAGCCGGCGTCGCTGGCGGTGTGGTGCGGGGCGCGGAAGGGGCGCCGCGTGACCAGGGCCTGGCCGGGCTTGAGCAGTCCCACGATACTGTGGATTTTGGTGGTTTCGAGCGCCTCCTCGAGTGTAAGCGGCGGCAGAATGGTGGCCAGCCGTTTGGCCAGCATGGACTTGCCGGTTCCCGGAGGGCCGATGAGCAGGACATTGTGACCGCCGGCCGCGGCAATCTCCAGCGCCCGCTTGACCGATTCCTGGCCCTTGACTTCCGAAAAATCAATCTCGTCGTCGCAATCCTGCTCGAAGATTTTCCGCAGGTCCACCCGCATGGGCGAAATGTGGACCTCCCCTTCGAGGAACCCGACGGCCTCGCGGAGGTTTCGCACCGGAATCACCTGCAACCCCTCGACCACGGCCGCCTCGGCGGCGTTTTCGGGCGGCACGAGCAATCCGACCCGCCCGTCCTGCCGCGCCCGCAAGGCAATCGGCAGCACCCCTTTGACCGGCCGCACCGTTCCGTCCAGGGCGAGCTCGCCGACCATGAGAAAATTTTCGAGCTGGTCGGTTTCGATTTGTTCGCTGGCCGCCACCATGCCAATCGCAATGGGGAGGTCAAAGCTGGGCCCCTCCTTCCGCACGTCCGCCGGCGCCAGATTGATCGTCGTCCGGCCGAACGTGAAATTGAACCCCGAGTTGATCAGCGCCGTCATCACCCGGTCCCGGCTCTCTTTCACCGCCGCGTCGGGCAGCCCGACGATGACAATGAGCGTGTCGCCGTAACCGGCGTTGACTTCCACTTCGACCGCGTACGCCTCGATTCCGTTCACCGCCGCAGAACAAACCTTGGACAGCATGCGATTGGTTATGTGCCACTTGCGGCAAAAGGGCAATCCGGAAATAAGCGAACCGGCACTGGCTGGGAATGCGGCGCGGGTGCCACCCCGGCAACGGGGGCTTGGGAGGCGTCCCCTGCCCCGCCATGTTCCTCCGATCTGCCGGGGGGACCTCCTTGAGGGCCGGCGCAACTCAGGCGCGGCGACCGGAACGGCGACGCCATTGGGGTGCCGCCCACAGCCAGAGGCCCGTCAGGCTCAGGGTCACCAGCACCAGCGCGCACGCGGACATCAGCACTCTGCCTGCGGACCCGAAAATTTTGCCTGTGTGGAGGTCCAACGCGAATTTTCCCCAATCAAATGACCGCGCGGGCTGGCCGTCGGGACCTCGGGGACCGAGCTTTTCGTATCGCCCTTTCTCGACCACCTCGGCCGTGCTTGCGTCAATAATCAATTCGGAGCCCTGCCGCTGCTTGATGCGGTAAGCCAGTTGCTGCTGTTCGAACTTCAGTTCAATTTTTTCAAGCTCGACATCGCCCCAACGCTCTTGGGCCAGGGCCAGGGCCCTTTCCCATGACACCGCGGGCGCCGTCAGGGCGGACGCCAGGCGCAACCCCCCGGTTGGCCTGGCTGGCGGGGACTTTGCGGGTTCGTTGGGCGGTTGATGCGCCCCCAGAAGCCCGAGGAAAAAGGCCTTGTGGTTGAGAAAAATTCCCGTCAGGCCGGCCAGCAGGAGACACGCTGCCGCCAGGGCCCCGGCGCGCACATGCCAGGATCGGAACCGCTTCAACCACGGGTTTGCCGGCTTGGGCGCCTGGACAAGAGAAGAGTGGGCCATGAGTGAGGCTCAAGAAGGGTTGGACACACGCGGCGGGCTGACGGAATGTCAATCGTCCGACGACTCGCCCTTGGACTCCTTGTCCTGGGCCTTGGTGGCAATCACGACCACGTGCCCGTCCCCCATGACCTTGTTAAAGACCTTCGCATGCCATTTCACGGGCCCCAACTCGCCTTTGGCCAGCTTTTCCTGCACCTTGGCCGGGTCATCCGAGTCCCAGGGTTTGAACAAATCAAAGGCAATATCGAGTGTCACGGCCCCCGAAAAACGGTTTTTGAAGAGGTCCTTGGGCTTGCGCCCCAAATCCACACCCTCCACCTGATAGCTGGAGCCCTTGCGATCGAACACGGGCCGGGGGTCTGCGAAGTCGCCCCGGTCGGAGGCGCAGCGAAAGACTCGCGCCGGTGCAAGCGGACCGCCGCCGACGTAATCAGCCAGCAGGGTGTGGATGCCGTTGGTGAGCGTCTGAAGCTGTTTGCCCTTCGCCACGTCCTCGGCTTTGAGGCTGTTTTTCTTCACTTCATACTTGACCGGCATGGAATCGGCGTGATCGTCCGCATACATCGCCGTCGCGAGGTAAATCTGACGCAAGTTGGAACCACACTGCACGCGCTTGCCGCGCTCCCTGGCGCCAGCCAGCGCGGGCAACAGCAAGGCGGCCAGGATCGCAATAATAACCATGACCACCAGCAGTTCGATGAGCGTGAAGGCGGCCGCTCCGCTGGGGCGGCCACCGATTGAAACGGAGTTGCGACTGAATCTCATGCCGACAGCCTAGGACAACCGCTGGACGGGACGCTAACGGCGCCTTGCCTTTCTTTGTCGTTGGATTGCGAAACTGGCGCCAAGGCAGCGGCGAGGGGCCGGCGGCCTGCCCCGGCCCTCAAACAGCCGGGAACGCGAAAACCGCTTCGCCGGCTTGCCGGCACCCGGATTCGAGATGCCACCGCAGCCGTCTCACCGCTGTGACAGGTTCAACGGCAATTTCACATCGGTGTGACAAAAGCCGTCTGCAACCCGAGTCCAAGCTCGCGAACGTCCGCCAGGTTTTTCACCGGCGGATGCCGGGAATTTCCGGGGAGGGCCGAGCGCCGTTTTGCTGGAAATCAAGGATTTTCGCGACTGGAGGGCGTTTGTCCCCAGGTCGAGGCCTCAGGAAGGGGGCTGGTGGGGCGAGGCTGGCAAGCGCGGTGCTAAGAGGGGCGGCATGACACGATGTCTTATGAAAACAATCAAGATCACTTGCAAGCCACGCCTTGGCGTGAAAGGGCTTTTCACTCCCGCCTTCGTCTCGCTGGCCTGGTTGGCGGCAGGCGTGAGCGGTTGGGCCCAGACTCCCACGATCTCCCCGGCGGCCTTGGAAGCGCATGCGACCATCACCGCGTACACCGGTCCGGCCACGTGCATCGCCTGTCATGAGTCCCAGGCCCGGGCGATGTTTGGGTCGGTCCACTACCAGGAAATGGGAGAGACGCCGGCCGTGCCGAACATCGCGGGTCCGGCGGGGAAAGGGAGAAATGGCGCGCGGGTGATGAACTCCTACTGCGGGACGCCATCAACCTCCTCGCGCGCCACCTGCGCCACCTGCCATGTTGGCAATGGGCGCGTGCCTGCTCGCGAGCTGACCCCCGAGCAACTGCACAACATTGACTGCCTCATGTGCCACCAGGATGCGTACAAGCGCGTTCCCGCCCCGCCCTATCAACCGCTGACCTTTCCGGGAACCAATGGCACCCTTCATACCATCCAAATGGTCGTGGAGGACGAAACGGGATTTCAGTTCGTGCCGGACACCGGGAAAATGACGATCTCGATTCTCGAGGCCGCCCGGCTGGTTCACCTGCCCACGCGGGCCTCGTGTTTGCGCTGCCATGCAGGAGCCGGCGGGAGTGACGGTGGGAAACGAGGCGACCTCTCGACGGTCACGGTCAACCCGCCGGTGTCCTCCGACGTCCACATGAGCCCGCAAGGCGCCGACCTCAGTTGCGCCCGATGCCACAGCGCCGGAAATCACCGCGTCTTGGGCCGGGGTGTGGACCTGCGCGCCAGCGACAGCGCGGAACTGCTGACCTGCGCCAAATGTCACACCGACCGCCCGCACGGGGATTACAGCGCGCGCAACGGCACGGCGCGCGACGTCCACGCGTTGCGCGTGGCCTGCCAGTCGTGTCACATTCCGACCTTCGCGAAAGACAAAAGCACCGAAATGGAGCGGAACTGGAGTCACGCGGAATTCTCGATGGCCGCGTGCCGGGGGCAGGGTGGCTGGCTGCCGTCCGAGGTGCGCGCCTCGAATGTGGTGCCGGCCTACAAGTGGTTTGACGGGACGAGCCTGGCGAACGAACTGGATCAGGCCCCGATTCAGAACGGCCTGGGGGAGGCCATTCTGGCGTTGCCCAACGGGAGCGTGCAATCCCCGGGCGCCAAACTCTATCCGATGAAAGTGCATCGGTCCAACGCCGCCAGGCATGATGCCAGCGGTCTGCTGGTGCCTCATTCCACCTTCACTTACTTCTCGAGTGGGGATTTTGCCAAATCCATCCAGCGCGGCCAGGAGCTGTCGGGCCTAAACGGCCCCACCACCATCGTGCCTGTGCTGGAGTATCAAACCATCAATCATGGGGTCGTCGCCGCCTCTTCCGCGCTGCAGTGCGGCGCTTGCCATGCGGCTTACACGGCGGGCGGCCCCGTGCGGATGAACTTGAAAACCGACTTGGGCTATGAACTCAAGGCGCCCACTTCCCAGCTTTGCACCCAGTGCCATGGCAGCAAGTCGGCCGGATTCGCCAGCGTCCACGATAAACATGTGCGCGACAAAGGCTATGACTGTTCCAACTGTCACAATTTTTCGCGCCCCGAGCGGGGGCTGACCCGCGTGGCGGCTATCCGCCCTGCCGCTCCAGCCGGGCCGGCCGCCCGGCGGCTGGCCGCAGATCAGATCCAGGTCGTCTGGGGCGACAATTCGAGTTCCGAGCAGGGTTTCCGGGTGGAACGTTCGCTCGACGGAGTCAACTTCAGCGAAATCGCCGCCGTGGGCCCCGGCGTCTCGAGCCTGGTGGACTCCAATCTCGACGCGGCCACCGCCTATTATTACCGGGTACAGGCTTTCAACGCTGCGGGGAGCTCGGCCTATTCCATGCTCGGCACCGCCACCACGCCTTACCCGCAACTGCGGCTGAATCCCTCGGCGGGCAACCTGGTGCTGAGCTGGCCGGCCGGCGCGGCGGATTTCAAGCTGCAGGCGGCGGATGAATTGAGTCCAGCCCCGGGATGGACCGACGTTCAGGGCAGCGTCACCACCAACAACCACGAGCTCCGCATCACCCTCCCGGTGACCGCGGGAGCAAAGTTCTACCGGCTCTGGCGTCCTTGATTCGTCCGATTGCCAGGCCCCCTGGCCGGCAGTTGACGGCTCAGCCCCGCCGAAAGTCGGCGGGGTTGAGCCGGTATTTCTTCAGGAGGCGATAGAGCGTTCCGCGCGGCAGCCTGGCCTCAGCCGCCGCGCTCCTGGAGACGGCGCAGACATTTGAGGACTTCCTCGTCGCTGATCTGGGGGAACGATTCGTAATAACGGCCGACCGCGGCGAAGTCGGGGTCCACGCAAAGGACTTCGAGCTCGTCGGCCACGCGCCGCAGGCGTTCAACGGCGGAGGTCGAGGCCACCGGCGCCGCGACGGTCACCGTGCGGGCCTTGCGCCGGCGGGCGGACTGCACCGCGGCTTCCATGGTGGCGCCGGTGGCCACGCCGTCGTCCACCAGCAGCACCGACTTGAAGGCGAGGTTTTCCCGGCACGCAAACCCGAACCGCGCCTGATAGGCGGCCAGATGCTGCTGCTCCTCCCGGAGGATGGCATTGAGCTCAGCCTCAATGCCCGGCGTGGGTTCGATGCTGTCCTGATCGAGAACGACCACGCCGCCCTCGGCCAGCGCGCCGACCGCGAACTCGCGGCACCACGGATGGCCGATCTTGCGCACCACCAAAACCCCAAGGGGCCGTTTGAGCGCCGCCGCGACTTCGGCGGCCACGATCACCCCCCCGCGCGGAAGCCCCAGGACAACGTCCAGCCCCAATTGGCGGCGCCGGAGAGTGTCCCCGAGTTTCCGACCCGCTGCTTCGCGCGAGGCGAATACCATAAAGACTCTGTCGCTCGATTCCGGCGAAACGTCAACCTGCCGTTGCGGAAAGTGGGGCGAAGGGCGCTAGGCGAGGCAAGCAAGGCCGCTGGGATCGGAGTAAAGCGGCTTCGGGCCGGGGCCGTGCCCAACCTGCCCTCAACCGGTGACCAAGGTCCCGATCTCCTCCCCGAGCACCACGCGCTTGAGGTTGTGGGGGGGGAAAAGGTCAAACACGATGATGGGCATCTTGTTGTCCATGCACATGGAAAAGGCGGTCGCGTCCATGACCTTAAGCTGCCGCTGTAAGGCGTCGAGGTAAGTGATTCGGCCAAACCGCCTGGCGTTCGGGTTCTTTTGGGGGTCGCTGTCGTAGATGCCGTCCACCTTGGTTGCCTTGAGAATCACTTCCGCCCCGATCTCGTTGGCCCGGAGCGCGGCGGCGGTATCGGTGGAGAAATACGGGTTGCCCGTGCCACCGCCAAAGATGACCACCCGCCCCTTTTCCAAGTGCCGGACGGCGCGGCGGCGGATGAACGCCTCTGCCACCTGCGCCATGGCGATCGCGCTTTGGACCCGGGTTGGCACACCGATTTTCTCCAGGGCATCCTGCAAAGCGAGGGCGTTGATGACCGTGGCGAGCATTCCCATGTAGTCGCCGGTGGCCCGCTCGATTCCGCGCTCGCTGCCCGTCTGGCCGCGGAAAATGTTGCCGCCCCCGACCACGACCACGACCTGCACGCCCATGTCGCGCACTTCGCGTATCTGTTCGGCCATGTTCTGGACCGCCTCGGGGCAGATGCCCTGGCCCGTTTCGCCGCCGAGCGCCTCGCCGCTGAGTTTGATCAGGATGCGGCCATATTTAGGGTGTTTGTTTTCTGTCGTCATACGCTTTGGGACTCCGCCAGTGCCAATGAACGCCGGCTTTCTAACAGGCGGGCCGCCGTCCGTCAAATTCAACCCGTGGCGCGAGCGGATTTTCGTGGACGCGCGACCTGGTCAAGGATGGATTGGACCCAGGCCACTTCGGCCGCGTGGGTTTGGGCGTAGGCGGCGCGTTCGGCCCGGATGGCCGCCAGGTGACGCTCGATGCTTTGCGGGGTCAACGGCGCGCCGAAGCCTGCGCCGGGGTTGCCGTAAATGGCGTCCAAAACCGACGCGCCGAGGACCGGCGTGAGATGGCTGTTCTCGAAGTAGTAGGTCATGCGTGTTGTGGTATCGCCAGGTGGCGGCACCGGTTCGCCGGCAGGACCCGCATACCCGGTGAAATCCCACAGCCCGAACTTTTCCTCCACGCCCTCCTCGGCCAGGACTTCGAGCATGCTGCGCTTCCACGACTCGAACTCGCTCCATCGTCCCATGCCGTACAGCAGTTCGAGGTCCAGGGCGTGGACGGGCAGGATGGCGATTTGGAGGTCAATACCGTGCTCGTGGCAACCGCGCACGATCCGGCGCAGGCACTCCAGCGTGGTCTCATCCCAGACCTGGGTGCTGTAGCCCTCTCCCATCAACCGCAAGGTGCGGTCGAACACCGCCCGCTGGCTCTCGCCAGGGGGCAGCGAGGTTTCCAAAAAGCCATTCCGATTCTGAGGGGAAGGTTCGTATTTCTTGAACCAGCGCTTGACGGTTTCCCGGTTTTGCTTCAATGCCCCCTCGGAAAAGAGCGCCTTGCAGTGGTACTGGAACAAATTGACGTTGGGATTAAAGCGCGATTCGGGGAAGTCGAGCACCCATTGCGGTCCCTGGGAGAACATGTAGAAGTCCAGGCAAAGGAGCACATGCTCGAGGCGGTTATGCCGCCGCGCGTACTCGAACATGGCGGCCAATTCGCCAATCCGCGCGGCGTCAATGCTGAGGTTGCATGTGCGGTTGGTTGCCAGGAAGGGATGCCGGGCTGGCAGCCCCGCTTTGGCGCGTGAAGACCCCAGGATGACGGTTTGCCAGTCTCCTCGCCGGGCCATTTCGGCTTTGGCCACCCGGTCGTGATCCAGGTATCGCAGCGGCTCGAAGGCATCCAAGTGCAGCGCGGGATAGCCCCCGCGCCAGTCCACCAGGAGGTTAAACCCGCCCACCATGCCCATGCTGATTAGGGCAAGGGCCAGCAGCAAGAGAACGAATTTTCTGGCGGTCAGGTGCATGGCGAATCAGAACTGCCAGTAGATGAACTCGCTGGGGCGGAACAGGTTGAGCAAGGCCCAAACCAGCATCCCCGCCATGGCCAGCGCCCACGGCACGCTCGGACGCCAGTTCAAGAGTCGTCCCAGCCAGACCGGCGTTGGGCCGGTCACGAATTTGCCTGCCGGCGCCTTGAGGTATTCCAGCGCCGGTTTGTAGGTGGCGAGGATTTCGTGGCTGTTGGGCAGCAGCCAGATCACCGGCAGAAACCAGCAGCCCCACCGCAACGCCCGCACGACGTCCACACTGGCCACATTCGAGCCCCAGCCATGGAGCCCCGCCAAGGAGCCTAACATTGTCCAGGCGGCAGAAAAACTGTCTGCGCGGAAAAACACCCATGCCAGCATCACCAGCGAAAAGGTGACCAGGCGACCGCACCACGTTCCGGCCCAGGAAGGTTTCCCGGGGCGCTGTTTGTGCCGCTCGCGCCAGGCATGCCATCCATGGAACACCGAGAGGTAGAAGCCATGCAACGCACCCCAGATGACGAAAGTCCAGCCCGCGCCATGCCACAAGCCGCCCAATAGCATCGTAGCCATGAGGTTGACATAGCGCCGCGCCGGCCCCTTGCGGTTGCCTCCCAAGGGAATGTAGAGGTAATCGCGCAGGAAGCGGGAGAGGGTGATATGCCACCGCCGCCAGAAGTCGGCGATGTTGGCGGCTTTGTAGGGCGAGTTGAAATTGAGTGGCAGCCGGATTCCGAACAGCCGGGCGGCGCCAATCGCCATGTCGCTGTAAGCGGAGAAATCAAAATAAATCTGCATCGTGTAGGCCAGGAGTCCCGCCCAGGCGGCGGAAAAACCTGGCGCGGTCCCTCCGGCCGCGGTCTGGAAGACGGGCGAGGCGTAGCCGGCGAAGACATCCGCCACCAGGACCTTCTTGGCCAGGCCAATCGCAAACATGCTGAGGCCGACGGCGAAATCCTCCCAACCGGGCACACTTTCCTTGCGTTGAAACTGAGGCATCACCTCCGAGTGATGCACGATCGGACCGGCGATAAGCTGAGGAAAGAAGGAGACAAAGAGGCAGAAGTCACGGAAGCCGTAGCCGCGCGTCGAGCCCTGATAGGAGTCGGCCAAATAGGCAATTTCCTGGAACGTGTAAAAGGAGATGCCCAGTGGCAGGACCAGATGGAGTGCGCCCCAATTCGAGCCGAAAACGGCATTGGCATTATCAATGAAGAAGTTGGCGTACTTGAAATAGCCCAGGACCAGCAGGTTCACTGCAACCCCAAAACCCAGGAGCCAACGGGCTCCCCTGCCCTGTTCCATTTTCCCCAACCGCGTGCCCACGGCATAGTTGAAGAGGAGCGAGCCGATCAGCAGGGGCAGATTCGACCATTTCCACCACCCGTAAAAGAACAGTGAAGCCAGCACCAGCCAGCTAAAGGAGAGGCTGCGGCGCCCGCGCCGCACGAGCCAAAGGTAAACGGCGACACAGGCAGGCAGGAATACCAGGATGAAAAGGTAGGAGTTGAATAGCATCCGGCTGGTCCTGTTTATGAAAAAGCGAGCCGGGGAGACCCGGCTCGCTGCCATCCGTCAAGAATGTTGTCAGGCCGGTTGAGGCGGTTCCTCCCGTTGGGGGGCGCCAGCATCTGCGCTGCGGGCCGGCCGGTCCTCCCGGTGGCGGTTGTCGCCCCGGTCGCCACGATCCCCCCGATCGCCGGGCTCCCCGCGGCCGCCCCGGTCACCGCGCTCCCCGCGGTCGCGGCCGCCACGATGTCCGCGGTCCCCACCGCCGCGGCGGTCCCGGTCGCCCCGGCGCTCCCCGCGGTCGCCGCGGTCTCCACGGTCCCCTCGATCGCCGCGTTCGCCGCGGTCAGGAGCGCGATCCGCCCCTTCAGCACCAGCGGCGCTTTCACCGGGCTCGACTTTGCCACTCAGTTCCTGGTCGCGTTCAGCCATGGCCGCCTTGCGGGAGAGGCGCACCCGGCCCTTTTCGTCCACGCCGAGGCATTTGACCCAGATTTCGTCACCCAGTTTGACAATGTCCTCAGTCTGTTTGACACGGAAGTTGGCCAGTTCGCTGATATGCACGAGGCCATCCTTGCCGGGGAGGAACTCGACGAAAGCTCCGAATTCCTTGATGGTCACGACTTTCCCGCGGTAAATCTTGCCGATCTCGGCTTCGGCGCTCATGCCGAGGATGGCGTCCCGGGCAATCTTCATGCCTTCTTCCGACACCGAGTAAATGTTCACGGTGCCATCGTCCTCGATATTGATTTCGCAGCCGGATTCTTCGACCAGCTTCTTGATGTTCTTGCCGCCCGGGCCGATGAGCGCGCCGATCTTCTCGGGGTTAATCTTCAGCGTCTCGATGCGCGGGGCGTACTTGCTCAACTCCTTGCGCGGTTCGCTCAGGGTCTTGGCCATTTCGGCGAGAATCTGCAGGCGTGCGACACGGGCCTTTTCGACCGCTTCCGCCATCAGTGAATGGGGGACCCCCGGGAGTTTGAGGTCCAACTGGAAGCCGGTAATGCCTTTTTCGGAGCCAGCGATTTTGCAGTCCATGTCGCAAAAGGCGTCTTCCCAGCCGAGAATGTCGGTCAAGAGTTTGTAGCGGCCGATTTTGCCGTTGGAATCGGGTTCGGTGCACAGGCCGATGCTGATGCCGGCCACGGGCCGGGTCATGGGCACACCGGCATCCATGAGCGCCAGGGACCCGCCGCACACCGTGGCCATGGAAGTGGAGCCGTTGGATTCCATGATCTCGCTGGTGATGCGGATTGAATAGGGATAGGTCGCAATCGGGACCATCGGCTCGAGAGAACGTTCGGCGAGGGCGCCGTGACCGATCTCGCGGCGGCCGGGGCCGGTAATGCGGCCCGTTTCGCCCACCGAGAAGTTCGGGAAGTTGTAGTGGAGGATGAACTTCTTCTCGCTGGCGCCGCCGGTGTAGGCGTCAAATTCCTGGGCGTCCTCACCGGTGCCGAGCGTGCAGAGGACGACCGCCTGGGTTTCGCCCCGCTGGAACAGCGCCGAGCCGTGCGCCCGGGGGAGCAGCCCGACTTCACTGTAAAGCGGGCGCACCGTGTTGAAATCGCGGCCATCGAGCCGTTTGTCGTGATTCATGATAAGGTCGCGCACCGCCTCCTTTTGGATGTAATAGAAGGCGTCTTTGAGCACGAACTCGGTGACCTTCTCCTCCCCGAACTTCTCCTTCAGTTTCTGGCCAATCTCCTCGGTCAGGGCACTGACGGCCGCCTCGCGCGCCAGTTTTCCCGGGGTCAGAAGGGCGTCCACAATGCGGCCGCCGGCCAGCGCTTTGGCCTCGGAGAGGATCTCTTCCGGGACAACGTTCAGGGTGATTTGCCGTTTGGCCTTGCCGGCGCGGGCGGCGAGTTCTTTCTGCGCGGCGATGATCGGCTGGATCATTTCATGACCGAACTTGAGCGCGGCATTGAAATCCTCCTCGCTCACTTCCTTGGCGGAGCCTTCGAACATCACCAGATCGGTTTCGTTGCCGACGTAAACCAGGTCCAGGTCGCTGTCGAGCATTTCTGAATGAGTGGGGTTGGCCACGAATTTGCCCGCCACCCGCCCCACGCGCACGGCGCCCAACGGACCGGCCCAGGGAATATCACTCACCATCAGGGCGGCGGAGGCGCCCACGACAGCCAGCATGTCCGGGTCGTTCTCGCCGTCCGCGCTCAAGACAATGCTCTGCACCTGGACTTCGTTGTACCATCCCTTGGGGAACAAGGGGCGAATGGGGCGGTCAATGAGCCGCGAGGTGAGGATTTCCTTTTCGGTCGGCCTGCCTTCGCGTTTGAAGTAGCCACCCGGGAATTTGCCGGCGGCGGCGGCTTTTTCCCGGTAATCCACGGTAAGCGGGAAGAAATCCTGGCCTTCCTTGGCTTTGGTGGCTCCGACGGCGGCGACGATGACGATGGTCTCGCCCAGTTGCACGGTTACGGCGCCATCGGCCTGTTTGGCGATCTTGCCGGTTTCAATAATGATCTGTTTGTCTCCTACCGGAGCACTGATCTTTTCTGA
>Ga0116147_1001922_pt1 | contig 21927 bp, 16 predicted proteins | sample AD_JPNHG3_MetaG_FD_89749 | JGI IMG/M metagenome (GOLD analysis project Ga0116147, IMG submission 89749) | Active sludge microbial communities of municipal wastewater-treating anaerobic digesters from Japan - AD_JPNHG3_MetaG | ecosystem: Engineered > Bioreactor > Anaerobic > Digestate | place...
CCGATCCCGATCCCCAGCGTATCGCGGCAGCCTTGGAACAGGTCCGCAAGACGAATCCTTCGGCCGACATCGGTGCGATCAAGACGTTTTCCGATTACCGTCCGCTCTTTGACGTGATGGGGCAAGAGTTGGACGCAGTGATGATCGCGACACCCAACCATCAGCACGCGATGCCTGCGCTGATGGCGATCCGACGCGGCATTCATGTCTACGTCGAAAAACCGATGACGCATACGCTCCACGAGGCGCGTGTGTTGCGGGCAGAAGCGAAAAAATACGGTGTTGCCACGCAGTTGGGTAATCACGGCCACTCGAACGAAGGGTGTCGCCGCCTCTGTGAATACATCTGGTCCGGTGCGATCGGCCAGGTGAGGGAGGTATACTGTTGGACACAGCGTTGTAACGGGTTGCTTGACGGGGATCATTCGCCGGTCTTGCCGTTGCCGCAGGGTTTTGATTGGAATGCGTGGATCGGCCCCGCGCCTTTCCGTGATTTTCACGCAGACCTGCATCCTCACAATTGGCATCTCTGGCGCGACTTCGGCAACGGCTCGATCGGTAACATGGCTTGCCACATTATCGACCCCGCGTTCTGGGCGCTCAAGTTGCAGGCGCCTGAAGCGGCTGAGGTCGAAGAGATGCGTGGCGGCGACAGTAAGGTTTGGCCGATCACAACCCGTATCCGGTTTGATTTTCCGGCGCGTGGCGAGATGGCGCCAGTCAAAGTCTTTTGGTTCGACGGGTTGGTGCAGGATCAGGAATATAGTGAACGGACTGTGCAGCGGCGTTGGCGAAATGTCAACAAGCGCGTGTGGCAGTATGTGCCTCCGCTGGTCCATGAGCTTGAAAGGCAATACGGTCGCGATTTCGGCACGAATGGCTCGCTGCTTGTTGGCGACAAGGGGATCATGACGATCGGCGAGTTCGGCGACGGTTGCCGCATCGTGCCCGAGGAGGCGCACCGCGCTTATCCGGCACCCGCCAAGATTCTGCCACGCATCAAAGGCACGCATCAGGACGACTTTTTCCGCGCTTGCCGGGGCGGTGAACCCGCTTGTTCGAACTTCGAATATTCCGCTCCGCTGGCCGAAATCCCTTTGATCGGTAACCTCGCGATGATCGCGGGGCGCGGACGGCGCGTCGAATGGGACAGTGCCGCCATGCGCTGCACGAATCTTCCGGAATTGAACGCATACGTGAAAACAACATATCGGGAGGGGTGGTCGATTGATGGATGAACCGTACTATTTGTGGCGGCCGCTGAGGCGCGCCGCCGAAATTGTTTCTGTCCGCGCACGCTCCGCCATCCTGCTGCTGGCGGCGGCCCTGCCTGCACGCGCGTTGGAAAAGTCGCCGCTGTCGCTTGACGCGCGCACCGACTTCTATTCGGCCTATGTGTGGCGCGGCAAGGTGCTGGACCGGCATGCCGTGGCGCAGCCCAGTGCGATCGCGACCTACGACGCGCAGGAATACGGCGCGTTTTCCGCGAAGTTCTGGGTGAACTGGGACTTGTCCCAACGGTCCACCAAAGCCAAAGCGACGCGCACGGGCGGCGGGATCAACGTGTTCAATTTCACGCCGTCGTATGCCAGGACGGTCGGCCCGGTGGATGTCACCGTCGGCAACATCTTTTACACGTTTCCGGGCAGCGGCTATCCGAAGCACAGCAACAGCACGTATGAACTTTTCACGACGGTGGCTTACAAAAACCCGGTCGTGACGCCCTCGCTCAGCGTCTATTACGACTACCGCGACGTGGGCGAAGGGTTTCTCGATGACAATCCGTTTAAAGACCTCTACATTCGCGCCGCGCTGGATAAATCGGTGCCGCTTGGTGACCGGCTGCGCGTCGGAGGGTGTGCGTTGGTCGGCGCCGGCACCACCCATTACAACGCAGTCCGTTACCGATCCCCCAACGGGGATGGGCTGGTCGATTATCAGGCGTCGGTCTTTTTGTCGTACGCCGTCACCGAGCACTTCTCGGCCGGCGCCACGCTGGCCTATACCGGCCTGATCGGCGGGGCCTGGGGGCTCGACCGCAGCGCCTGCGGGCCGGACGAGATCGTGTGGGGCGGCATCAATCTTCGACTGCGTTTTTAGAGCGCCTACTTATCAGCACATCCAGTTGATTATCAGTGTGTTGTCGACGCTTATCGTTGATGACGGCGCGTGTCCGTCATCATGCTCCTTTTTGTCGTCACTTCCCGTCCGATCATGGCACGGGTTGAGCGCGTGTTTTTGCGCAGCGCGCCGGGGGCGCGGACGGCCCCGTCCGCGATGTGAATCCTCGCTCAAGGCAGATGCACGGCCCTATAGCCAAGCGGTTTTGCGTCTCACTGGGAATGGTGAAGAAACTGTTGCGGCAGCGAAAGGCCACGGGCGAGATCGGAGACCTCTACCACCGGGCGGGGCGGAAACCGGCCATCACGCAGGCGCATCGGCGGGACATGGCGGCCGCCATCCGGGAACGTCCGGACGTGACGCTGGCGGAACTTCGCGACAGGCTCGGTCTAGGCTGCTCGCTTGCTGCGATCCATTACGCCCTCGACGCGATGGGCATGACATATAAAAAAAGACGCTCAGGGCGAGCGAGCAGGACCGAGACGACATCCGGAAAGCCCGTGAGCTGTGGTCTGAAAAAATCCGGCTCTGGCAGACGGGGCGCCTCGTGTTCATCGACGAATCGGGCGCGAAGACGAACATGACCCGGCTTTACGGGCGGGCGGCAAGGGGCGAGATAGGGGACAAACTCCGTCGTGGTTGAGTCGACGCTCAGCAGGGTCTCATGTATCATGCCGACTATCTGGCGCGTGTAGGTGTTGTTGTCGATGTAGGCGTTGAGGCTCTTGGGCGGCTGGAAGGCCGCCAGAAGCCTCCCCGTGCTCCCCGTCTTGCCTGTTCGCCGCATCCTGCACAGATCCTGCTTTCATGACCTTGCGCATCTGCTGCACGGAGCTTCACCAGTACACGCGCGGCAAAACGTCGAGCGGTAGCGGCATCTTCGGGGCAGGCTTGCCGTTGTGTAGCGCCTTACGGACGACGGTGGGAGGCTTTCCGAAACACGAGGTGAAGCGACGCGAGAAATAAAACGGGCTCTCGAAGCCGCATCGTTCGGCGATCGCGCCAACCGGCAGCGTGGTGTGAGACAGCAGCGCCAAGGCGAGTTGCAGGCGCATGAGCCCCAGCATGCTCATCGGAGCGACGTCGAGGCTGGACCGGAAAAGACGGGACAGATGCTGCGGCGTTACGCCTGCAGCAAGGGCCAACTCGCTCAACGTCAAGGCCTTGGGCGGCTGCTGGTTGAAGACCTGCCGCATGCGGTGGATGGCTCTCTCGACAGGTTCGGGCCGCGCGAAATCCGGCTTGGTGGCGGCGGACAGGGGCGCGGTGTCGAGAAGGACCTCGCCCAGCAGGGCCTCGAGAAGCCGCGTCATATGTTGGTTGGGGGCTGCCAGAGATCGCGGAGGTACGGTCGACAATTGCCGGATGAGGCACTGCATGAGTGGCCCGACGACCGTGGGCGGGTCATAGACCAACACGGGCCAGCCCTTGGCGTCGGGCCAATCCGAGGGCGTGCGTAGGATGTCGAAGTGAAGGTATGCCAGCCGCGCACGCGGATACGGTGCCCACCTGAAGGTTTCTCTGAACCCCGGCTTCGGCAGGATCAGCGTGCCCGGCGTCGCCACATACTTCTGCCCGTTGGCGCTGTAGGTCGCCGTGCCTTCCAGCATGAAGAAGAGCTCGTAGTCCGGAATGCGGCGTGGGACTAGAGTCTCGCTGGCGCGATAATGGGAGACGCCGCCGTACAGGTACTTCAGCTCGAGCGCAGACCGTTTGTTCGTTGGCATGTGTTCAGCTTAGCATTCCGACGTTTCCGGTTGGAAGGAGAAAACAGGGAAGAAGTTCTTTTTGTTTAAAAAAATGCATTTTTGTGCATGGTCATATCTGGTGTCCAACGCTATTCTATGAACATTGAAGGATAGCAGTGTGATGAGTGTGTGGTTTGTCACGAAGGGCTTTTGTGGATTGTGCGCATGGGCGTCGCGCGGCGCGCTCATGATGGCGGGTGCCGTGCTTGCCCTGGAAGTTCCCCGGGTTCTGGAGACGGACGCCTCGGAAACCGTACGGGTCGTGACTGTGGATCCGTACCGTAACGTGGACTGTGCTGCGGCTCAACACAATTTCTGTCTTGACCCTGATGCTGTCTTGACTCTTTTTCAACCACCTGTATAGTGTACTACGACAATTGGGTGGACTATACGGTCGGCAGCAAGGCCCAATGCGTCGAGAGTGTAACGGAACTAGAAAGGATGCCCGCCGTGTTACGCGGCGATTTGACGCAGAGAGACGATCAGACATTATGATTTTGCGCTTGCGCGCATTCACGCTTCACTGAAAAACCGGCAAAGTTTTGATCTACAGAAGCGAGATGCTCGGAGGTGCGCCACTCGGCGCGCCTCCAGTCTCGTGTTTCTGTAGAGGTGCTTGCCGGTACCTTCAGTGAGGCACGGACTGGAGTCCGCGCCTTTTTTTGTCCGTAAAGGTTGCTGCTCTGGTTTCTCCACAAGCAACCATCCCACGGACAAGAGACGGAGAGTCACATGTCACGCGCAATTCAGTTTTATCGTTCTGTCAGAGAACGGTGCTTGATAAATCGCAACCTATCTGTTCCCCTTCATATTCTGACAACGGTGTTCGCATTTCTGCTGGCGGCCGATGTATTCGCATGTTCAACATGTCTCGACTCGGGGACTATCGAGCAAAGAGAGACGTGCAAAGTCTGCAAATACGCAAAAGGAAGAGTTCCCGATCCTCTGTATCCGTCAGGAACATGTCTTGTTTGCAAAGGGGCCAAAGTGGTGGGGCAGTATCGAAGACGGTGCGCCGATTGTTTGGGAACCGGGGAGAGATACAAAGCCTGCCCGAATTGCGGGGGAACAGGGACAAGGGTATGGCGTATCGTCTGTCCCACATGCAAAGGGGTGTCCGTGATCAACCATGCGGATGCGATGGCGTCTGGTCTCGGCGGTACCGGGGAAGTCCCCGTAAAGGATGCCGTGGCAGTCGAGGCCTGTACGCAATGCGATGAGAAAGGGAAAATCACAAAAAAAATCGTGTGCGAAATTTGTGAACGCGGCTGGAATCACAAAAAAAATGATTCCGGAGCTTTTTTGTGCCGGAAATGCGGTGCGGTTTGTGAAGGCCGTTTCACAGCATGCAAATGTGGTACCCCCGATTGCCCGCACTGTAAGGGCGAATACGAAAAAACGGTTTCCGGGGTCTGCCCGTTGTGCAACGGCGACAAAATCATCACGCCATTGGAACGCGCGAAAGCGCAAAAGGGGAAGAAAGAGTGAAAGGGATAACAATGCAGGCCCTATTACCGGTTCTTATCTGCACGATGATGGTCCTTTCTTCGGGTTGCGATAAAATCGCCTCCAGTATTGTTCATGAACGTGCTGAGCGTCGCCGCATGGAAACTGTGGAACGGCTGGCCCGTGATGCGTTGGCGCATAAAGAACGCGAAGAGGCGACTCGTCTGGAACGTGAAAAGGCCGAAGCTGAGAAGCTGAAGATGACGCTTCCTGAAATTATCGAGGACCGCATTACACTGCTAAAGACCCAAACGGGTGAGTTGACGGATGCTCTGAAAGAGATTTCAAATGACCGTAGACTTGCGGGGAAAATGGTATTTTCGATTGAGGACAAACGCGGTCTGGAGTATACCGTTTACAATATGATGACAAATACTGAACTGAACGCGCTGTCGGTGAAATACACGGGTGGGGATTTTGGCGCGCTCAAATCCGAGTTCACCGAGGCAATCCGGTTTCATAAAACATCTCGTTCTGCCTTGACTCAGACCATGCAGAAAAACGCTGAAGAATACAGGAGTCAGGTCAAGAACGTAGACCAATCGGTTGACGCTGCTAACCAAGACGCGAAGAGAAAAATCAATGCGGCCCACGAAAACATCACGCGACAGATGAATAAATTGATAAAAGAGAGAGCAAATGTTGAGTCAGGTTTGGGACGTCGAACCGAAAAGGATGCCCGGATCACGGCAATTGATTCTCAGTTGGAACGCTTGGAACAAGTTTTGGAACTGAGCGGCGGTTCAGTCGCGCATATCAAGGCGACCACACTAGAGAGTAGCACCCGCCGGAAGTATGATCGTGCTCTCGATGAAAAGCAAACGAAGGATGCCGCGGCCATTTCGGAGAATCTTTTTAAAGGGGATATGTATAATGTCGCGCAAAATTACAGGGGGAGGTCGATCGATCGGTTGTTGAACGCCATGACCACACAAGCCGCCGTCTTGTCGGAACGCTTGTGTACCCTTGAGGAGACTTTGAGAACGCTGGAGGAATACAAAGCGAGAATGGGTATGATGGAATATGTCGATCTGGTTAAACTTCGCGAGACCATCGTTTCGGACACGCAGGACAAGTTGTTGAATGCGCTGACCGCACCGGTCGGTGGCCTGTGAGGCGGATTGTCTGTGCTCCCGGCGTTCCGCTCAAAACATGCACTCGACTCGCGTATTTGATGCGAGCACGGGCATCTTGCCCGTGAAGATCATGGGCAAGATGCCCATGCCACGCAGTTATGGCCGCCTGCGAAATCCAGATGCCGACGCTAAGCGTCGGCATCTGTCTAACTATCAAGGAGTTACCGAGAAATTGGTGTTGTTTTGGGGCCTTAGACCGTGTTTTTAGGTGTGGAATCGGCACTGTAAGAGCACAGCGCTTCCCTGACGGAGCACATCGTTACCGGATTGCCCGACACGCCGAGAAAGCTGTACTCCCGTTCTGCGTTTGACTGGCGGCCGGCGGCAGCCAGCCTTTACGGCGGCCTCGGCGAGACCGCCCTACCAGCCGGCGCGGTACTCGCGCCGCAGCAGGCGGTTCGCGTCTGTGGAATTCGTGACACGCATCCGTTTGCCGTCCCACTGCAGCAGGGTGTCGGGCACGCGGATCGCGACCGTGCCGAGCAGGATGGTTTCGGCCATCGGGCCGACCTGTTCGAAGTGCGATTCGCACATCTCGCCGCCCAGACAGGCGTCGAGAAAATGATGGTAGTGGTTGCGCGCGTCCAGTTTGGGCTTCGGTTGTCCCGCGAAGCGGCCTTTGGGCAGCAGGACCGGGCCGGACGTGTGGGGCAACAGCAGCGCACCTTCCGTGCCGATGATCATCGCCGATTCGGCCGGGTACTCTTCGAACCCTGCCTCTTTCGCCATGGCCTGCACGTCGGCGGGCGGATAGATCAGGCCGTCGAACCACTCCATGGTGAACGTCTTGCCGCCCGTGTAGCGGTTGCCGGGGAAGGTCCAAGTGACGTGGTCGCTCTGCGGCCAGACATCCTTGCGTCGCGCGGCATCGTTCTTCCAGCTCTCCTGCACTTCGGCGATCACAGTCAGCGGCGCGGTCGCGCCCAGCTCCAAGCCTTTCCAGACCGCGTCGAAGATGTGGCAGCCGATGTCGCCGGCCCAGCCGGTGCCGAAATCCTGCCAGGCGCGCCATTTGACGGGATGATAGATATTCGGCGAGAAATCGCGCGCCGGCGCCGTGCCCAGCCAGAGATCCCACGCCAGATGCGCGGGCGGCGGCTCGCCTTGGGCCGGCCGCGGGCCGACGAGCCGGTAATCGTCGATCGCGCCGGGTCGGTTGGAGCAGAGGATGATGTTTTTGACTGTGCCGATCACGCCGTCACGCAGCCACTGCACGGCCATGCGGTCACCCGCGCCGGAGGCAAACTGGGTGCCGAGCTGGGTCACCACGCCGGTTTGACGGGCGGTCTCTGCCAGCAGGCGGCACTCGGCCACATCGTGGCAGAGCGGCTTCTGGCAGTAGACGTGCTTGCCGGCGCGCATGGCCGCGAGCGCGATCGGCAGGTGCATGTGATCCGGCACCGTGGCGTTGACCGAATCTATCTGATCACCCTCCTTGGCCAGCATCTCGCGCCAGTCGGTGTAGCGGCGGGCTTCCGGCACAAGCTCGGCCGCTTTGCTGAGATGGTTCGCGTCCACGTCACAGATCGCCGCAATGCGAGCGCGCGGATGAGACAGGAAGTTTTTCAGGTCATTGGACCCCATCATGCCGCCGACACCGATACAGGCGTGGTTGATGGTTGCGGCCTGTACCGTTTTGCGCGGTGCGCCCGTCGCGCAGCCGGTCAAGGCGGCCGCGGCCGAAGCGCCTGAAACGGCCAAAAAGCCGCGTCTGTTCATTCTCTGCATGACGTTCCGCCTTTCTTTGGGTCATTTCCCCATCAGCGCGTTGATGATCAACAGGTCGAGTTCCTCGTAATCGCGCTCGGCGATGAGTCCGTCAACCGTCTTCTGATCCAACCCGCGCGACACCTCGAGCAGGTTCAGGAAGACGGTGCGGCTGTTCGAGAGGTGTTTGGTGCTGGCGCCGAGCTTTTGCGTGCGCATGGCTTTGATGTCGAGCCCGACGAATTCTCCGTTGCTGCCGTAGGCGTGGCGGTCGAGGATGCGCACCTGGTTGAACGCGCGCCGCAGGTCGATGCTGCCGAAGCTGCGGTCCTCATCGAACTTGAGGCCGTTCTGGTCGTTCAGATGCACCGAGAAGAGTTTCTTGTGCGCCAGCGCGAAACCCATCTCATCCGAGGGATCGAGCCCGGCGAGGATCGCATGCGCGCTTTCGATGTTCACGCCGACGCGCGCGGGATCAGAGCAGAGGTGGCCCAGGGCGATCGCGTGTCCGGTGGTGGGGATGTAGGCGTGATCGACGGGCTCATTGGGCTTGGGCTCGATCGCGATGCGGATGGCGGAGTCGTGCGCCAGCATGCGGTTGACGGCTTCGACAAGATAGTCGACCGAGCGTTTGCTGTCCTTGGATTCGCGCACGTAGGTGCCTTCACGGGCCAGCCAGAGCACGATCAGCTTGGTGCCCAGCGTATGGGCGATGTCGATGGCCCGCAGGCTGCGTTCGATGGCGTAGGCGCGGCAGGCGGGATCGTTGGCGGTATAGCCGCCGTCGATTGTGCGCGGGTCTTCCCAGAGGCGGGGGGCCACGAACTCGGCGACCAGCCCCTCGCCGTCCAACATGTTCTTCAGCACGTTGGCTTTTTGAACCATCGCAGCGGCGTCGAGGCTGTTCATGTCGGGCACGGCGTCGTCATCGTGGAACTGGACGCCGTCGAAGCCCAAAGGTTTGAACGTTTTCAGTTTCTGGGCGAAGGACAGCGTGTCGCGCACGGACGGTCCGAAGGGGTCGGCGCCCTCGTGGATGTTCCAAGGGCCGAAAGTGAAACGGAAGGTTGCCTGCATGATAACTCCTTTGTAAGAATGTGAGGCGAGCATACAGGAAAGAAGAGGCCCAGTCTTTACCGCCTGCATCAAAAAAGTGTACAATAGCCTCACGTGAGAGACGGACAGTGAGAGATGAACAGGTCAGACTGATGCCGGATGAATCGTTCCGGCTGTTGCGTTGGCAGCGACATTTGCGCGACATCACGCTGCTGGTGGCGGACGGAACGAGCCGGACGTCTGTCGGCGCGGGGCACGAGTGGCACCACCATCCCCAGATGGAACTGACGCTGGTTGAGAGCGGTTCGGGAACCTTGTTCATCGGGGATTCCATCACGCGTTTTCAAGCACCTGACTTGGTGTTGATCGGGCCGGACCTGCCGCATTTCTGGCACATGCGGCAGGCTTCCTCTGGTTTTGCGCTGCAATTTCAAGCGGGCGCAGAACATCCCGTCTGGCAGTTTCCGGAGAGTGCGGCGTTGCGTCTGCTTTGGGAGGAGGCGTGTCGCGGGTTGCGAATCTCCGGTCCTGCGGTTCAGACAGTCGGCACCGCACTGCACGATGCGGCGGAGCGCGGCGGCGGCATGCGGCGCCTGGCGGCCTTCATGCGGATTCTGGCCGCGCTGGCAGAGGCGGATGCCGCAGACCGGCACATGCTGGCCAGCACGACGTTCGCGCCGCCAGAGAGCCAGATCGCTTATCGCGGTCTGCAGAAAGCGATCAAGCGGATCTTTAATCACTTCCAAGAAGACTTGACCATTGAGATCATCCGCCGTGAATCCGGGATGAGTAAGGCAACGTTTGAACGCCATTTCAAACGGCACACCGGCAAGCCGTTTACCCGTTTTCTGGCCGAGGTGCGGCTCAATGCCGCCTGCCGGAATCTGCTGGAGACCGATCTGCCGGTCAGTGAGATTGCTCTGGCTTGCGGGTACGGCAATCTCTCTTACTTTCACCGTCAGTTCCGCACGCTCTACAACCTTTCGCCGCTGGCGTTCCGTCGTGAAATCAGAAAAGGATTGCGTTTTGGCCCGTCAGTCCGGTAGATTTCAGCAGCGTTTTCAAACTGGCATAAGGAAGCGTCTATGTGTGGGATCGTCGGATATATCGGTCGTCGCAGCGCGTCGGAAATATTGCTCAATGGGCTTCGTCGTTTGGAATATCGGGGGTATGACTCGGCCGGCGTGGCGCTGCTGGCTGACGGCGGGTTGACGGTTGTTAAACAGACCGGCAAGGTGGCCGCGCTGGAGCAGTGTCTCACCACGCAGATCCCCGCCGTGAAACGGGAGGCGGCACGTATGGGTATCGCGCACACGCGCTGGGCGACACACGGCCTGCCGACCGAGGCGAACGCGCATCCGCATCTGGCCGACGGTGGGCGGTTGGCGCTGGTCCACAATGGCATCATCGAGAATTACGCCTCATTGCGCCGCCAGCTTGAGGCACGCGGGTGTGTGTTTGTGTCGCAGACCGACACCGAAGTGCTGGCGCACCTCATCGCGACATTTGACTCGGGCGACTTGCTGGCGGCGGTGTCGCAGGCTCTCAAACGAGTGGAGGGCACCTACGGGATTGCCGTGGTTTCGACACGCCATCCCGACCAGTTGGTCGTGGCGCGTAAGGGCAGTCCGCTAGTGATCGGGATCGGGGACGGCGAAACCATCGTGGCGAGTGACGTGTCGGCGATTGTCGCGCACACGCGGCAGGTGATTTATTTGCAGGACGGCGATGTGGCGCTGGTGACGGCGGAGGGGCCGCAGGTGTTCACGCTCGACAATGTGTCGGTCGACCGTGCGGTGGCCAGCGTGGAATGGGAGGTCGGCGCTGCGGAAAAGGGCGGGTATGACCATTTCATGCTCAAAGAGATTTTCGAGCAACCCTCCGCCTTGCAGAACACGGTGCGCGGACGGCTGGACCGTTCGCTGGGTACGGCTGTTCTTTCAGGCCTCAATCTGACGCCGCGCGAGTTGGCCTCAATCCGCCGGCTGGTGATTGTGGGTTGCGGGACATCGTTGCACGCCGGCATGGTGGGCAAATATCTCTTTGAGGGGCTAGCCGATCTCCCGACCGATCCTGAACAGGCGGCGGAGTTCCGTTACTGTAATCCGATTTTGAGTCCAGACGACCTGCTGGTCGCGATCAGTCAGTCGGGCGAGACAGCCGACACGTTGGCGGCCGTGCGCGAAGGCATTCAAAAGGGTGCGCTGGTGGCCGGTCTTTGCAACGTGGTGGGCTCTACCATCGCGCGTGAGGCGGGCCGCGGCGTCTATCTGCATGCGGGGCCGGAGATCGGCGTGGCGTCCACCAAGGCGTTTACGGCACAGGTGACGGTACTGCTGATGATGGCGCTCAAAATGGGACGCTGCCGACGGCTCTCGCGCGAAACGGGGCTGTCGTTGTGCGAGGAGATTGCCGCCATTCCGTCGCTGATCGAACGCGTGCTTGAGCAGAATGATGCGATCGCGGTTATTGCCAAGATTTACGCCAAGGCCGACAATGCGTTTTTCATCGGACGCGGCATTCTGTATCCGACGGCGCTGGAAGGCGCGCTCAAACTGAAGGAGATCAGCTACATCCACGCCGAGGGCTATCAGGCGGCCGAACTCAAGCACGGTCCGATCGCGTTGCTCGATGACCGTTTGCCGGTGGTCGCGCTGCTCAACGACATTCCCGGCAAAGAGAAAACGCTGGGCAACGTGCAGGAGTGCCGCGCGCGGCGCGCGCCGGTCGTCGGCGTGGTGACGGAGGGCGATGACGAAGCTATTCGGGCGGTGGATCATGCGATCCGACTGCCGCGCACCAGCGTGCATACCGCGCCGGTGATAACGGCGGTGGCGCTCCAGCTTTTCGCCTACTACGTGGCGCGTGAGCGCGGCTGCGAAATCGACCAGCCGCGTAATCTCGCCAAGAGTGTGACGGTGGAGTAGGAAACTAAAAAAGGGGGGGGCATGACACGGGGTGTTTGGCTGGCGGGGATCGCGGCGGCTTTGATCTGTCGTGGTGAGGAGAGGAATCTGGTGCGTAATCCCGGCTTCGAGGAAACGGAGCCGTCCGGGGCCACGGTTGCATGGAACGAGCGTAAACCGGCATATCGGTTTGTTGACGGAGCGGGACGGGAAGGTTCGCGCGGGCTGGTGTTTGAGAACGGCGATCCGGATTTCTATTCGTTCCCGGCGCAAGCACTCGATCTGCAGCGCGGCTGTTGTTATGCCTATGAGGTGTGGGTCCGGACCGAAGGCCTGTCGGGTGATGAGTCTGGCGCGACGGTCTGCATGGAGTGGTATGACGGCAACCGTTATCTGGGCGGGGCGTATGCCGAGGGGGTGCGCGGAACCAGCAAGGGCTGGCAGCGCGTACACGGTGTTACGCGGGCCATTCCGACCCATGCCACGCGCGTCAGCATTGCGCCCTATGTGCGCCGCGGTATGACCGGCAAGGCGTGGTTTGACGATCTTAAGGTGACGCGGTACGTGCCGCCGTTGGTTCGCGCCGTGAGCATTTCCAGTTACCGTCATGTCGCGGCGCAAGGCCCTGTGACCCTTCGCGCGGTACTCACGTTGGATGAGTCGGGTGTGGAACCTTCGGAAGTGACGGGGCTGTTCAGCGTCGAGACGCGTGACGGTCAGGCGGTGGCCCGTTTGCAACCGACGCTGTTGGACAAGCGGCAAGCCGTATGCACGCTGGACGCGCGGTCGTTGCCGGTCGGTACGTACACCGTGCGTTTCGGCTTGCAGATGCGAGACGGGACTTCGCGTGGCAGTGCGCAGACTTATCTTTCACGAGTCCAGTCGTTGCCGGAGCGGCGCGTGTTCATTGACGAACACCGGCGGCTGATTGTGGATGGGCAACCGTTCTTCCCGCTCGGCATGTATTGGAGCGGCATCAAGGAAAAGGATTTGGACCTTTATGCCAAGAGTCCATTTAACTGCCTGATGCCGTATGGCAGTCCAACCACGAATCAGATGGATGCCTGCCAGGCGCGCGGTCTCAAGGTGATCTACTCGATCAAGGATTTTTATTCAGGCACGCGCTGGGCGCCTGCGCACATGAAGACCGAGGCGGACGAGAAGGCCGAAATCCAGCGGCGCGTGGATTTACACGCTAAGCACCCCGCTCTGATCGCCTGGTACATCAATGACGAATTGCCGCTTGAGATGGTGGATCGTCTTGCCGCGCGCCAGCGGTTGATGGAGGAGCTTGATCCTGATCACCCCACCTGGGTGGTCCTTTACCAACATGATCAGGTGGACGCCTATTTGCCGACCTTTGATGTGATTGGTACCGATCCGTATCCGGTGCCTGACAAGCCGGTCGGTACGGCGTTGCAGTGGACACGCAACACGCGCGATCTGTCTTTTGGCACACGGGCTGTGTGGCAGGTGCCGCAGGTGTTTGACTGGGGCGCGTATCGGCAAGGCGAGGCCCGCGAGAAGACGCGCGCGCCGACATTGGCCGAAATGCGTGCCATGACGTGGCAGTGTGTGGCCGCCGGGGCGAACGGGCTGGTCTTCTACTCGTTCTTCGATCTGTTCAAGATGAATGACCGCGATCCCTTCGAGCGGCGCTGGGCTGAGGTCTGTGCGCTGGGCGAGGAAATCAAGCGTTATCTGCCGGTTCTGCTTTCCGTTGAGCCGTTGCCGCAACTGGTCTGCAAGGGGCCGGCGAGTGTGGAAACGCGCGCGTGGCGTGTGGGATCGTCGCTCTATCTGCTGGCGGTGAACGGCGATACGGCAGCAGCCGCGGCCGAGGTGACGGTCGCGGGAGGTTTTGCTGATCTTCATGCGGAATTCGGTCAGGCGCCTAAGGCCCTGGCTGGTAACCGGCTGGCGTTCCGCCTCGATCCGCTGGATCCGGTGATGGTGCGGGTGACGTTGGGCACAAAGTAATCGAATAACGGGCAACGCCTGAAACCTGAAACCAAAAAAACGTTCAACGCGCAACGTTCACGCGGTCACGATAAGCGGCTTCCCGCTCCAGGCAACTCGCGACGGCGGCGCGGATCGCGTCAAGGGTGTTCAGTTCGTGCAGGTGGCCGCGCACATAGGACGATCCTTTGAGTCCGTGCAGATAGCGGAAGAGATGGCAGCGGAAGGTTGTGGCCAAGGTTTCCTCTGTCTGAGCCGCATTGTCGGGCAGCGCGTAACGCGTACGAATGCGTTCGATCAGTTCGGCCTCAGCCGCCATGTGAGCCTCAAGCGTGTCGCGGATCACGTTGAGGTCGCGACGCGGCCGCGCGCCGGCGAAAGCGGCTGCAGGCGGCTCGCCGCCTGAGGCCCATGCTGCTAACGTGTCCTCAAAGATCCAGGGATTGCCGATCGCGGCACGGGCGATCATGACGGCATCCACGCCGGTCTCGTGAAACATGCGCCACGCATCGCGGGGCGACGCAACGCCGCCGTTGCCGATAATCGGAATGGACGCGCGCTGTTTCGCTTCGGCCAGAAGGTCGAGATGCACGGGGCCGCCGTGGCCTTGCGACGTGAAGCGTCCGTGCAGCGCAAGGGCGTCGGCGCCTGCCTGTTCGGCGGCGTCGAGGATCTCGAAGATCACGACGCGATCCGGGCGCGGCCCAAGGCGCGTCTTGAGGGTCAGCGGCAGGCGGATCGCCCGGCGCATCGCGGTGAGAATGGCATGGATGCGGCGGGGATCATGCATCAGCGCGGCGCCGGCGCCGTTGGCGGTGATTTTGCGGACCGGACAGCCGGCGTTGAGATCGATGCCGGCAAAACGTCCGGTCTGCTCAACACGGGCGGCGGCATCCGCCAGCGATACGGGGTCGGTGCCATAAAGGTGGGCCATCACCGGCCCTTCGTCCTCAAAGGTCTCCAGCAGATGCCAGGTCTTGTCAGAGGCGTGCAGCAGGCCGAGGTCATTCGTCATTTCGGTATACGTGAGCGCCGCGCCGTGCTGACGGCAGAGGCGGCGCATCGGAGCGTTGGTATAACCGGCCATCGGCGCCAGAAAGAGCAGGGGGGCCTGGCGGGCAGGAAGATTGAAACAGGCGTGCAGAGATTGGCTCATCACGCGCAAAGCATAGCGGATTTGTTTGGACACCCACACGCACAAAAGTAGCAGGTGCCCAGCTTGAGCCTGCGGCCGTCCGGCCTGGCCTTGTTGCGGCTCTCGTACGCGGCAAAGTCAGCCGGCGACGCTGTGCTTGGCTACCGCACAGCCCTGGAGGTTCATGGGAAGGCCCATTCGGTGTTCGAGCGGTACTTTTTCCAAAGCAACAAGCCGCTTCGCCCGTCGACATTCCGGTCCTGCCGTTTCCAGTGCGTGCTCTTCCCAAAGGCGCTGCGGGAGAAGGGACAACAGCCGTTCGCCACGAAGATCGTCGAGAGGGCGGGCCTCGATATCCGCGTCGCCGACGGCCAGCGCGGCATGTCGGGATCGCTGGCCAGCGGCTCGTGGTCCACGTCCTTCAGGTGTTCACCACTCCTTTGCATTGGGGATAGCCCGAACAGCCCCAGAACGGCTTTCCCGCGTTCTTGCCGGCCTTGGCCGTACGCAAGACCATGGGCTTGCCGCATTGCGGGCAAGGCGGAATGCGATCCGTCAGATCAGCCTGATCCGCCCGATCTTTTCTAAACCTCAGCGGCACCTCGCGCACGGCGCGCGCGTCGGCGCCGTCGGGTGCCCACTGCGGCAGATGCCGGTGGCGCAGGAAATCCTCGAAGTCGAGCAGCAGCTCTTCCAGGCTCGACCGGGCCACATTGAACAGGCGCAGTTCCGTCTGTGACGAGGTGGCCGACGCGCGACTGCCTTCGGCGATGTTCTGCCGGCCTGACCGCGCCGCCTGCACCATCTGGTCCACCGTTCGCGACCGCGGGTCGAGAAACTTCTCGCAGAACCAGTAGGTCGCATCGTAGATGATCGTGGCCGTCTGGAAGCTTGCCGTTTTGCGGTAGCCGCCGCTCGGGCGCAGTTTCCTGCGGACGTGCGGCCTTTGCCGCTGCCCCGTGTGATCTGCCGGATCAGGCGGATCAGCCCGATCTGGCGGATTTTCCCGACGCCCTTCCAACACGCTCACTCCTCCACGCCGCCGTTGCGGCCCATGCGGTACTTGATGTCAGAGTTGATGATGAAATCCAGCTCCTCTTCCGTGAAGCCGTAGTGCTTGGCAAGAGCGCGGTCGATCTCGTCGATGATGGGCTTGGACTTGCGTGGGTAGAACTCGTCATAAGAGACAATGCCCGTGGCTTTATACGGGATGTTCCGGCGCACAGTATTGCCTCTTAGGCCAGCCATCAGTCACCTTGTAGTCTTCCGATCTTCTTTGTTCCATCGCGTTCGCTCTTGAAATAAGCAACGAAGTCAACGGCCTTGCCCGTGCGTGGTCTGCCCCCCCTTGCCAGTTGGGATCTGGTTCAAGAAACGTTATGGTGACTATTATCCATCTTTCACCGATGTTCACAATGGTAAAGTAGCTCCGGTCTCGCCGGTCTCGCGTGGGCTTTGAAAAGTTCGTCCGTATCGGCCCCCAGTGCCATTTCGAACTCTCTCTGCGTGGTGCGAGACCGTGCGGGAGTCGACCGCATCCGCCACATTCGGTTGTTGCCGGAGGCGGGCAGACTCCCTCGCTACGGCAATTGGACACGGACGCGGAAGAAGCGTGTGGCGCTGTTGGTGGGGCCCCACGAGAGATCGTCCAGCGCGCCTTTGCCTTCAATCGCGTAGGTGCGTTCCTCGCCAAGATCCGGCTGCCAAGAGATCCGGAGCGATTCGCCTTCGAATCGAATCGAAGCGCGCAGAACCGATGTGCCATCCTCGGGATCGGAACCCGACACAAGCTCTTTCCATGTGGCATGGCCGTCGCCGTCGAAGTCGGCCAACGCCGCCGCCTCGTAGTCGCCTCCTGCAGCCGCCAGCAACGAGGGGTAGCCGTCGAGCCAGGCATACGGAACCGGGACCGGTGTCGCGGTGGTCGCCGTGCCGCCACCCGCCGGCACAAATTGCACGTCGTCCAGCCAGATGCAATCCTCGCCCTCGGCCCAGGAAGAATCCTTTCGGTATTCCCATCGCAAGATGTGACTGCCCGCAGCCAGTTCGTTTGTGTAAGCTTGCCAGCCGGTCTCGCCGTCGATCACAACGGCCTCCGTGCCGTCGACCAGGAAAAAGCCCTGGTCCCAAGAAGCTTCACTGGAGGCGCGCCACCAGAACGAGAATGTGCCGGGGCCGGTGACCGTGGTCTGCAGCCAACTGGTCGTACTGTCCGCCGTGTATCCACTGCGGGCGGCATCGCCGTCACGGATGGCGCTTGGCCGCGCGAGGCCGACCCAGAGACCGCTGCCCCCTGTCGTAAACGGGAGCGCGGGCGCGTCCAGCGCCTCGGCCAGCGTACGGTCGCCGACCAGCGGTTCCAACGCGAAGTTGGCGCGCAGGTTGCGATCGCCGGAGACAACGAACGAAAAGACGGCGTCGGTGGACACCTCGACAAACATCCACTCGGAAGCACTCCACTCGGTCCAGTTTACAAAGACATAGCCGGTGGTCGGGACGGCGGTCGCCGTGGCCGTCGCGCCCTCGGCGTAGCTGCCGTTGCCAGAGACACTGCCGCCCTCCAGGGGCCAGCAACCCAAAGAGACGACGTAGGTCTCTCCTGCCGTGGGAATAAAGTTCGCCGTCAGCGTGCGGCTCTGGGTGGCACTGAAGCTGTAGGAAGCGTCTGCGGATACCTCATAGCCGTACTCGGTCCAGTTGACGAAGGCATATCCGGTGTTCGGCGTGGCAACAACCGTCGCCGTGTCGCCGAGCGGATAGGTGCCCGCGCCCGCAACCGAACCGCCGTCGGACGGGGAGGCTAGGAGCGTGATGACGGGCAGGGCCTGGAAATTCGCCCACAGGGTGCGGTCCTCGGTGGCGGTGAACGAGAACTCCGACTCGGTCGAGACGGCCGCGCCTCCTGCCGTCGCCGACCATTTGGTGAACGTGAAGCCGGGATGGGCAACGGCGCCCACGGTCACCTGCGCCCCATAGAGGTAAGTTCCGTCACCGGAGACCACGCCGCCCCCCGGCGGGTTGCGGTTCAGCGTAATGGTCGGCGTGACGGTCGAGAAGGTCCAGATTCGTTCATTATCGGAGAGGTCGGGATCGACGGGATCCACCTCATCGAGCACGGCGCGCACCTCGTAGGCTCCCGACTGATCGGCCAAGCAATCGAGTGGAAAGAACTGCATGGAGAAAGGTTCGTGCGTCACGCCATAGGTGGCCGCCAGCATTTCGCCGCCGACGGGTTTCCGGAGGAAAAGACTCAAGCGCGACGTGCCGCCGACACCGCCGGTGCGTACGCGCAAGACAAAGCGGTTGGTGACGCCGGAGAGCAGGTACGTCGGGATCAACCCCGTGGGATCCGCCGCCTGATGGTGTAGGGTGAGATCCGTTCCCACAAAACCGAGCGGCAGCGAGTCGGGCGTCTCCAGTACGGAAACCGCGACTTCGGCGCAGCCCACCAGGCCGCCGGACGTGCCGGTTTCGTAGCGCAGCAGATGCTCGCCGATGTCGAGCGGGGATTCGATCATCCGGCCGGTCCCCAGTTCGCCCTGCAGCGAGGAGGTCCAGACGCCCTCATCCGCCGTCTGCGTCGGGAACTCGGTGATGTCGGCGGCCAGCCGCCATACGGCATTGCTCTGCGAGATGGTGCCGGCCAGCGGTGAACGGATTGTGACAATGGGGGCGCGGGGCAGGACGGTGATGCCGTCCACGACATGCTCCACCGAGTCAATGCCGTCGGAACTCACAAGCCGCAGCGCGAGTGTCGATGTTTCAGGAAAGGCCGTGGTCAAGGTCAGCAGGTTGGTGGCGGACGTGGGCCCGGCGAACAGAGTCCATGGCTGCGCAGAGGCGGTGCGGTAGAAAAGCAGGTGACGGACTTGGCCGGGTGCGGGCGCGTTGATGGACTCCACGTCCCAATGCGCGTTCAACATGCCTTCGATCGTGCTGTCCGACACAGGGGCCTGCAACGTTGCGCTCTGCAAGCCGGTGGCCGTTACGTTGAGCACGGTCGAACTGTCCGAGCCCCTTGCGATACGACAGGCAGCCATGGCTTCCGGAACGTCGAAGGTGGCGACCACACCGATAGCACGGGCTTCTCCAGCACACTGAGCTTGTCGGATGGAATGGCGAGTTGATTGGGGATCTCCCGCTTAAGTGCCTCGACGGTATCGGCGGCGTTGCCGGTCCCCCAGGATCCGAAGACGCCTGAAACCTCTACCGGGATAACCCAGATACGCAGCGGACGTTCAGGCGGGTCTTTGAAGACAACCGTTCCGGAGAGCAGGACGGCGTCCTCGTCGGGATAGGAGGCCGGATCGTAGCCGGCGACACCGGAGGCGTCGAGCCGCACCACCACGGGCAGGGTTGCTTCCTGGACCGGCGGCAGGACAAAGGAGAACGTGCTGCGACCATAGCGGATTTCATTGGGGGGGAAGCGAGCGGGGTCCCGTCGCACCTGGCGCACGGTGGGTGTGGCGTCGATCTCCTCGCCGTTCCATTCCGCATAGACGCGCACACCGGCGAGGGACTCTTCCGTGCAGGACAGATCGACGGCAAGCAGCGTCTCGCGTCCCTTGATCAGGATGCGGCTGGCCGTGCTGTCGAGGGTGCCACTCTGGTGGTTGATGGTGTTCTGGCCCACGACATGACCGTTCAGCCAGAATCGCGGGAAAACACGCCGGTCCTGCCTCGTCCCGGAGAACGGGGATGCTGAGGAGGGCGCGTCAATATTGAAGGCGGGCGTTGGACCGGAGTTGCCGCGAACGCGGGCACGATAGGACTGGGGTAGAAAACCGCGCTCCAAGCCGGTGGCGTCATTGTACCAGCCCCCCGGACTGCCAAAGTAGTTCGCGCCGATGGTGATCGGCGCCGAGGGCAGATCGCTGACGCCGACCAAGGTCTCGTAGTGCAAAGCGACATCACCCATGAAGGCGTTGCCTTGGATCGTCGGACTGGGGGACGTGTCCTCGTACCAGCGCGGCACGTCCGGATCTTCTCCCGGCACACTGCTCGCAAAAACCAGCGCGTCCAGGAAGAGGCATCGAGTGATCACCGTCGCGCTGCGGTTCTGCAACCGGAAGCCCTGTCCGAACTCGCAATCCTCGAACTGAGCCGCGCCACCGTAAGCGGCGACCTGTTCGGAGAAAAGACACTGGTTCAACATGACCAAACCGCTGCCAGTACGGCTTGCTGCAAAGGATGTGAAGCGACTGGAGGTGGCAAGGAACTTGACAGAGTCTGAAGACGCCGTATCGTTGTCGACTTCAACCCGATCCCTGAAATCGCAATTCTCGGCCTCGACTTCAGCCGCTCCGGTTGCAGTGAAAAGGCTGCTCCAGACGACGTTGTCCAACAACAGCGTCCCATCGCGGCACTCGTGCCCGTTATAGCCATAGCCGGGCGTCGTGCCGGATGAAAACTGGCTGTCCGAAATGCTCAGCGTGGCGCCTTTCCGGAGTTCCCACAGGTATACGACGCCGTTGGTGATCGATTGCAGTTCACCGCCAAAGCCCGGAACGACATGCACGCCATCGCTGTTCCGCAGTGAAGAGCCCGCCGCATTCATGGCGAACATTCCGCCGGTGAGCCCGGACAGGCTGGTCGGCACGTCCAGATGCACGCGGAACGGGATGTCGTCAAGCCCGCCCCCGCGCACGTGCGGAAGCAGGGTGACCGGACCATCCAGCAACAGCGCACCCTCAACCGAAAGTGCGGCGGTATCGTTTGTCGGCGCAATCAGGGTTCCCGCGAGGGTAAGGGTGATGTTCGGCGGCACGGAAACGCCGGCGATCCGGACATCCTCCAGATCCTCGTCGTAGCGCAGCTCGCCCCCGGCGGAAACTCCATCCAGCGACACATCGTGGCCTGCAACCCCGTACCAAGGCTCTAATTCCCCGGTCACCGGATCGCGGTCGCATTTCTGTATCTCGTAACGGTGCGTACCGGTCGCCAAGCCGGTCTCACGAAGCGAACCTTGGATCAAGGCACCGGCACCTTCGGCATAGGAAATTTGGCGCTCGCCGCCGCCGTCGTGGGTCGCCACGAGCCTGACCGCACCATCACCTGGGACAGCACCGTGGTATAGCAGGTGTGTGCGATCGGGCCCGTAGAAACGCACATCCACACTGTCCTGCGCAAACGCTTGCATCGACGCCATGAGCAACCCCGTTGCAAGGCTGGCCATAAAGCAATTTGTCTTCATAATAGGCCCTTGATGTCTTTCTGGAGTGTTGCGGGGCATTGCAACGGTTCAGGCATCCGTTCGGAACTGTTGCCGTCAAACGGAGGACGTACCCCCCGTTGACTCGTTGGGAGTATACAATATGGCTTGAGCAGGAACAAGAGAATTCGGCCCACGCTACACACGCGCGAGTTTTCGCTGCGCGGGAAGATCATCTGCCCGAAGTGCAAGCGTCCGCTGTCCAGCTCCGCCATCACCAAGCATCAAGGGCCGAAAACCAAGCGACTCCTTCTTGCCCAGGGCGTTTTTATTTGAACTGGGCTCGCGCGTTGTTTATCAGGGAAACACTTCGGGGTAAACGGAATCCGGCTTTTTTGCTTACATAGACTGCGGATGGAAGCATCAGCAGAGCAACCGGTCGGATATCTTGCGGAAAGGAGCGGGAGGGATGTTGACGATCAGAAAGATCAGGGGCAGTGAG
>Ga0116147_1001954_pt1 | contig 21742 bp, 18 predicted proteins | sample AD_JPNHG3_MetaG_FD_89749 | JGI IMG/M metagenome (GOLD analysis project Ga0116147, IMG submission 89749) | Active sludge microbial communities of municipal wastewater-treating anaerobic digesters from Japan - AD_JPNHG3_MetaG | ecosystem: Engineered > Bioreactor > Anaerobic > Digestate | place...
AACATGCGCCAGTCGGATCCGCACTGTACGGAAAGCACCGCCAAGGCGCGTTCGCGCACCGCGTCCCCGAATACCTGGGCCGCCGATTCTTGGGTTAGCCGCCGCCTTAGGTTCATGGCTCATCCTCTGCTGTGTCGTGCCCCTCGTGCCCCCCGGTGCAGCGTCCCGTGTATTCCTGCGCCAACGCCTGCCGCAGCCGCCCCAGAGCTCCGTTGCCCGAAGTATCCGGGCAAAACTCGAGGCCGACGATCATGTCGTCGCCGGTCTGCGGCGCGTTTTTGAGACAGACGCACGCTGACAGCTCGTAGGTTTCGTCCCCGCCCGGAAGCTCAAACCGCAGGCGTACAATTTCGTCTATCAGCAATTCCTCGTCCGCCGCGCCCGGCAGCAGGCACGCCAGGCCGCCCAGCCCGATCTCGCTTATGGTCCCAACCAGCGCCCCGGGTTGGTTCTGCGTGAAGACCTGAATAACCGGCGCCTCAGGGCATGAGCGGCGGTCGTAGCGCCGGCGATTGCAGACCTGCACCACCCCCGGAGCCGATAGCATCAGGCGCTGCGCCGCCCCGGCCGCCTCCGCCGTCAGGATGCAACTCGAAAAGCGGTACATCTGCCCGTCCAGAATCATGCGGACTTCGCAAAGGGCCCCGGCCAGCGGCGTCAGCGGCCAGTCGCGCCCGCGGTCGTGCAGATCGACCCGCAACAGGTCGCCTTCGCGGCCGGCCAGATAGCCGCTGACCGACCAGTCTCCTCCACTGGGCTCGAGTTCAAGCCGGGCCCGCGTGCGGAGTGCCTGCTCGAGCACGCGAACCGCCTGCCGATGCGTCAGGTCGAGTAAGCCCTGCATACGCCAAACCTCCCGCGCGCCCTATGCTCAGCGCTTGCAAAACCGCGCCGTCAGTCGCGCGCTGCCACGCAGTACTAGCGGACTGCTGGCCCTCAATCTCTTCTCGCGCGTCCTTCTCGGGCCGCACACGTTCTCTCCCGCACCCGCAACAACTCCTCTTTCTTGGCGTCCTTGGCGCTCTTGGCGTCTTGGCGGTTGCCTTGTACCTGCGCCGTGCGAATCTTCGTCTCGACTCGCGATTTACTTGACTGGCGTTGGCCGACGTCCAGGGCCCGAATCGCCCTCCGCGCCGTGTCGAGTAAAGGCCGCGCCAGACCACCGACAGGGCTATGGGAACTAACCCCTTCAGTCCCGGAACATGGCGACTGGACCGCGGTGTCGCCTGTCGCGGCCTCACGATATCGGCCGCGCAAGCCGGATTTCCCGTAAATTTCACAGGTCCGCCGGAGGTTTATCTAATGCGTCCCTCCACCTACCCGCGACGGAAAAAACCGCGGCCACCGGCCGCACGTCCCTTCCACCGCTGATAATCGCTGGTTCATCGAGTGCAGCGGGATTTAAAAAATCGCTGGTTTCGGCGCCATCTCTGCAGGCCAAGTACACGCGCCGCCGCCTCGCTGTCCCGCTCGACGTGCTGGTGCGCGTGTGATCCAATCGGCAACCGTCAGTGGCACGACATGGGGGTCCGAACAGTTCCGCGCGAGTGCGGGCGCGGCTTTGAACTGAAACGGCCGTTGCTCTCGGCGAGATTGGTTGCATTGGCCGGCGTCGCAGAGGCGCTGCCGTCTGTGTAACGAACGTTTCTGTACACAAGGCACGACGCTACTGCGCCCGAGGCCGCCCCGGGGAAGTCACGATTTGCGCTGATCCAGTCCGTTGATCAATCCGCTCACCATCTTGGCGATAATCTCGAGTCGCTCCCGCAGAGCGAGCGACGCGGCCTCTTGAATTAACCCGCGACGGCGCGCGATTTCAGTCAAGGGGACACACTCTTGCGCAGAACCTCGCGCGATCGTGAAGAAGTTGCGGCGATCGGGCACGGTAAAGCGACCGTTGCCCTCGGCGAGGTTTGTCGCGATCGACACTGCGGCCCGGTTGAGTTGATCAACCAGAAACCCGTACCCGCGCGGGAAAGCTTCGGTCAGCGAGGCGATCTCATCCGCCAAGTCGACGGCCTTCTAATAGACCTGAAGCTTCTCGAACATGAAAGCCACGACGCGCCTCGGATTTGAACAGGGGAACAGGTGAGCAGGTGAACAGGCGACTGCAGATTCTCCTGCTCACCTGATCCTGCGCTCCCCTGCTCTATTGCGGAGCAGGTGAACAGTTGAGCAGGTGACCGCAGGAGAGCAGTAAGTCTTCCTGGCAAACCGGAGCAGCACCCACGGGCCGCCCCTCTCCCCTGCTCACCTGATCCTGTGCTCTCCTGCTCTATTGCGGCATACGCCGCAATCGGGGCGACTGGATTCGAACCAGCGACCTTCTGCACCCCATGCAGACGCGCTAACCAGACTGCGCCACGCCCCGGACGCTATTTTCTCCGCTCAAACCCTAAGCCTTTTGAGGCTGCGGGTCAAGCTTTTCCCCTGGCAACCCCCGCTTTTCGCCGCCCCGCTCACGCTCTCGCCATAGCTTCAGCGCCAGAATCGCCACCCCGCACACCAGCAGCGAATCGGCCACGTTGAAAACCCACGGCCAGACCTGTTTCCGGTAAAACTTGACCGGAATCTTGATGAAATCCCGCACATAGCCGACCTCGGCAAGCTGGGCTGCCACCGCCGGCGGCACGGCACGCCCCGGATCGTTCGGCAGAGGCGGGTACTCGCGCAATCTGACCGACCCGTCGTCCGGATCGGCAACCTTCTCGTAGTACCGCGGCGCGCCCGCTTCGGACACCCCAACCAGCCGCACGAACATCCGGTCGTACATGTTGCCCAAAGCCCCCGCCAGCACGGCCCCCAGCGCAAGCTGCACCAGCCAGCTTCGCGCAGAAGTCTGCGTGAACATCCACAGCACCAAAACCAGCGCCAACACCGACGCCAGCAGGAACAGGCCTGTTCGGCCGCTGCCGATCCCGAACAAAGCCCCGTCGTTCAGCGCCGTCTCAAAATGCAGTACGTGCGGGATGATCACCCGCCGCCCGCTTTGCCGCAAAGTCGTGAACGCCCAGCTCTTGGAACCCAGGTCCAGCGCCAGGCCGAGGATGGCCACCAACCAGAACCGGAGATGCGCAGGCAGATGCCAGATGGCCCGCAGGCCCCTCTCCCGCTCAGCGCCGCCACCACCGCCACCGATTCCGGCCGGGCGCACAGCGCCGCCGCTCGTCCGTTCGCTCGGCGGTCCCGCTAACTCGTTGGGTCTGTTAGCCGACAAAAGCTGATCTAGGCCCGCTTTCCGGTTTCTTGTGCCAGCACGTACTCGTAGCTGTACTTGGCCCACGGCTTGGCCCGAAGGCGCGCTTTGCCGATCGGCTTGCCGGTGGCCTGGCAGATACCGTACGTGCCACGCTCGATTCGTTCAAGCGCCTCGTCGATCTCCTGCAGGACCGCGCGGCCGCCTTCGATCAGCCCCAGGGTGAACTCCAGCTCGTAGTTATCGGTACCCAGATCGGCCATGTGTATCGGCATGCTCGATAGATCGCCGGCCACCTCCTGCCGGCTACCCTTGAGCGCTTCTTTTCGCAAGGTGTGAACGTCGCCCAACAGCTCGGCGCGCTTCTGGAGCAACATTTCCCGGAACTGCTCCAAATCCTTCTTGGTCAGGCCGGCTTCAGCACTGGTCCGAACCTGCCCCGCACCCTCATCAGGTGTTGAAACGCGCTGGACCACTGCCTTGGGCGCGGGCTGCACCCGCCCGGCCGGGGCGCGCTTCTTGGCGCTCGCCGCTCTTGTGGCACGCCCGTTGCCAGCCGGAGCCTTACGGGCGCGTGCGCTCCCGGCAGAGGAACCGCCACGGGACGTTTTCTTGGAAACGTTCTTATTGACCGGTTTCTTCGCCACCACTCACCGCCTGGGCCGCGTACTGGGCGGCTGTAAAAAGCTCGACGGACGCTGATTCCTAGGGCATAGCCCAACTAGTATACGATCACCCTCCGTAGCGGTCAATAAGTTTCGAGAGCAGCAGCGACCGAAATGTTGCGTAAGTAACTGTTAATTCGACACTTACGCTCGGATTGCGGCCTCCGAGTAGCGCTTTGCAGCTCAAGCCGGGTGATCGCTTGCCCGGGCGTCCGCGGCGCCCCTTATTGCTCGCCGCAGGTCACCGACGCTCCCGCACTAGGCCGGACCAGGATGAGAGCGGCCTGCCGGTCGGTTGTGTCGTATCGTTGGTGCAGCTCGCGCCGGACGGGATCGACCGCGTCTGCCTGCGCCAAGGCCACCACGCTACCGCCGAACCCCCCGCCGGTCATTCTTGCCCCGAGCACGCCGGGAACGCCCGCCAGCAGCTCGATTAGCAAATCCAGCTCCGCACACGAAACCTCGTAATCGAGCTGCAACGAAAGGTGCGATTCGTACATCAAGCGCCCAAAATACGCCAAATCTCCTCGTTCCAGCGATTCGGTCGCGGAAACGGTGCGCCGATTCTCGGACGTGACGTGGCGAGCGCGAGCGGCCACTTCGTCCGGCATTCGCTCTGCCTCGGCCGCGACCTGCGACTCGGTAACGTCCCGTAGCGACCGTATGGCCGGGTCGGCTTGCCGAAAGTGGGTAACCGCCGCTGCACACTGCTCCTGCCGCTTGGCGTATTCGCTTGACGCCAGCTCGTGCTTCACGCCCGAGTTAATTACCAGGAAGGTGTGCCCGTCCAGCCGCAGCGGAACCTGTCTTATCTGCAGGTTTCGGCAATCCAGCAGCAGCGCGTGATTTTCCTGGCAGAACAGCGATGCGTATTGATCCATTACTCCGCACGGTACACCGGCGAATTCGTGTTCCGCGGCCCGGCAGATCGGGGCTATCTCCTCCCGGCTCAACGACGCTCCCACCAAACTTGCCAACCCCAGCGCCGTAGCGACCGACAGGGCTGCCGAACTGGACAAACCGGCCCCCAGGGGCAAGTCGCTGTCAATCAGTAGATCGAAACCCGCCACCGGCAATCCGCGGCGGCGCAGCATTTCCGCAACGCCCGCTATATAGCTGGTCCAGTGCGGCGCGCCGGCCCTGGACCACTTCCCCGCCGCCCAGGTCTGCATGTCGTCCAGCGTGGCTGAACAGGCCCGAATCTCCGGATCGCGTTCAGCCGCTCGGCCCGCCGGAGGCGCTCCGACGGCCACCCACGTCGCGTGAGGCGTCGCGATCGGCAGTACGAACCCCTCGTTATAGTCCGTGTGTTCGCCGATGAGGTTGACCCGCCCCGGTGCTCGTGCCACCGCCCGGCACGCGTATCCGAAGCGCGCCGCAAACGCGGCTCGCAATTCGTCACGCTGCATGCTGAGCCTCACACCGCATGCTGGGGTGACTCGCGCTCAGCTCGCTCGCGCAGGGCGGGCATCATACTCGTGATTTCCTGCGCATAACGGCTGTTGGGGTATTCGCGCACGATGCGTTCGCCCACGCTTATCGCACGCGGGAAATTGCGGTCGGTGACCGCCAGGCTGAACTCGACGCCCATCTGGAACAGCCGGGCCTTGAAGACGCCGCGGGCCGACTCCTTGAGCACCGCCACTTCGTCCACCCCCAAATATTTGTCCAGCTCAAGTAACAACTGGTGCGCCAGGTCGACGTTCTGCGCCCTGACCGCCTCATCATAATCCTTGAGCAGTTTGCGCTTCACCTGCTGCCGCCGCAGCTCCACCTCGCGCGACAGCGCCTCGATCCGCGGCTCGTCGGGGAAGAGGGTCTTCAGCCGCGTTGTCTCGCTGCGCGCCTGGTCCCACTTGTGCTGCTCGCACAGCAGATCGAACCGTTTCAGGGCGGCCGCGATCTTCTCCTCAGTTGTGGCGCGCCGCGCCTGCTCGACCTCCTGGCGGAAACGGGCGGCTTCCTCGCGCAGCCCCAGTTCCTGGTCCAGGTCGCGGATGAATTGCTCGGCGCCTTCCCAATCCTGACGCACAATAGCGCTTTTGATCGTGTCGTGCAGGTATTCGTAATCCTTCTCGCGGTACACCACGCGTTTTGCCCAATCCGACAGCGAACTGTTATCTGCGATTGTATGGGTGTAATCCGTCTGCCGCCGCAACAACTCGGTAATGTCCAGCAGCGCGCCGTAGGTGCGGTGCGTGTCGCCCATCAGACGATGTGCCAGGGTTAGCTGCGCGTACATCAATATCGTTACAGCCAGCAGCATCAGCCCGGCGGCAACCAGGGCCAGGCCCCACAGGTGGTCATTCTGTGTCAGCTCGAACAAACCGAGCCCCATCGAAGTCAGGCACGCCAGCGTGCTGACGATAAGTGCAATCTTGCCGAACAGGCGTACGCCCCGAAACGGCGGCGGAATGATGGCCATGTTTCACCTGATTGCGGATTTGGACGGCCTTCCGAGGTCAACCGCCCGAAATGACGCCTCCTTGCGCGCCGGTCACGAGAGCCGCGTATCCAGCTACGCCCAGCCGCCGCTCAGCCGGCCGTCCTCACTGCTTCCTCAAGGCGGCTATACACCGCCGCACGCGAAGCGCGCAACGCTGCCGCTTCACTTAATTCGGCACTCGAGCGTCAGATGATTGAGCCCGAGTCGCTGTCGCTGTCCGTTTCGTCGGTGTCGTCGTCCGCGCTTTCCGAACCGCCGTACTCCTGCGGGAAGAACATCGGACGCATCCATGCTTTCACATACGATACGAACGCGTCGGATTGAAAACCGAACGACACGGCACCGAAGAACGCGTCCGCCAAACCGGTCGCCAGCCGAGCCATGAATTTCGGCTGTTGCGTCGTGCCGGTAGTGGTTGTGTCGGCCAACGCTGTCGGCGTGGTTGCGCTCCGGTCGTCAATCTTGGGCAATCGGCCAATCGCCCCGCTGCCGCCGCGCAGTTCCATAGATCTATTTGCGGTCTTGCCGTTGTCGGCCCCGGATTTGCCCGATGTGGCGGACGTGCCGCTGGTACTGCTGCCGCCGCTCTCACCCAGAAGCTGATCGCGCAGCGCCAGCAAGTCCTGTATAGTCATGCCGCCGGTTCCCGCAGGTCCGGTTCCGCCGCTGAACCCGCCCAGCAAGTCGCTGATTCCGCCCGCACCGCCGACCAGGTCGAGCAGGCCGCCGAGGTCTCCGAGCCCGCCCAGGCCGCCGGTCCCGACCGTGCCGGTCGCGGGGTTGGGTTCCAAGCCGTCACCGGTCCCGGCCAATTCGCCCTGCCGCGGGTTCGTAACCCGTGCCTCGATAAAGGCTTGGTGCCGTTGCCGGGCCGCAGTCACCCAAGATGCAGGGCCGTGCGCCGCGGCCTGCGCCAAGTTTTCGGTGGGCGTCTGCGATTGCGGGTCAGTCGTCGTAGTAGTCGTCTGCCCGAGAGCCGCAACCGCCAGGAAGCAAACAAGCGTGACAGCAAATGAGCGGATCATTAGCATACCTCTATCGCTCACGATAGCTTCAATCCACAACCGAACCTACGTATTATACCGTAATCGGCAAATGTCGGTGACGCAACAGCGGGCCGATTCGACAGAGAGCTACATGGCCGGCGTTATCCGAACCTCCAGTTTCACGGCGACGGTACTCGTATTAACGTTTGCCTCGCTTTTTATCGGGTGTGGAAGAGATCCGGAGCGCGCCGCTGCGGGCCGGACGCTCGCCGCCAATACTGTGATCGGATTTATCGGGCCTCCGGCTACCGACGCCATTTCCGCCGCTGTATGCGGTGGCGCCGAACGCTTCGCGGCGGCTTACCCGAATGTCCACTGCCTCACGGTCATCCCGCCCGACGCCCAGCCGTCATCTCTATCTGCGGCCGTCGACGAGACCCTTGCGCGAAACCCAAACGCCATTTGCCTTTATCTCACGAGCACGCGTGCTCCAAACGACGCAGATCACACCGCGCAGCTTATCGAACGCATCCGGCAGACGGGCATCGTGCTCGTAACGGTTGGGTCCCCCATTAACAACCCCGCCGTCCGCGGCCACGTCGAGGTCGCTCTGCCGCAGGCCGCCGAAATCCTGGCGCAGAACTTGCGGTCGCTGTTGCCGCCGGCCGTGAACGCTTTCGGCCATGTACGGCAGGAACGCAGCTACGCGCTCCTTCACGCGGACGGGCGCGATCAGTCCGCCTCCGATACGTACGCGCGCTTTCTGGCGACCGTGCGTGACAACTCAAACCTGGCCCGCCTGGCGGACGTCAATACCTGGGCGTCGGATCGCAGCGCGCAGCGGCTGATCGCCGATACGCTGGAGCGCTTCAGCACCGTTGAGCTGATCGTTACCTTGGACCCGGAGCCATGGTTATCGCTTCGGCCTCGCTTGCGGCTGCCCCCACGCAATCATTTCGCGACTTTAAGCGCCGCCCCGCGCCTTTGGCCGCGACTTGAGTCCGGCGAGGCGCTCGCGCTGGTTGGCCCATTGGACGGGCAGATCGGGTACACCGCGATGGAAGTGGCCACGCAACGGCTGATGCTCGTTCCGGATGCTCCCACGCGTCGCTACATTCCTTGTGAGTTGGTCACGAAGGCCAACCTTGACGACTTCGCCCAGCGCTACGCCGCCGCCGCGAACCTGGACGTGCGCGACCTGCTGTCGTTCCGGCCACTGCCCTAACCGGAAGCCCGCGATCCGCAATTCTCGTGGTGAACAGCGGTTGGCCTCCGCGGCTATAACATGTGCCCCGATGCTGCTGCGTGTCTTGGTGGCTCGTTGGCCCTCCGCTACAATTCCAAGCTCCTGTCCGATCGCGAGGTGCTGCATGGCATGGGTCTTGATGACGCTGCTGCTGGTCCTGAGCTGGGGAATTTTCGCGTATTCCGCGGTGCGGCGCGTGCGACTGATGATGGTCGCCCAGGCGCCCGACAACCGGTGTGATCATCTCGGCGAGCGGATCAAGTCGGTACTGGTCTACATGTTCGGCCAGAAGCGCATGCCACGCTATCCACTGGCGGGGTGGGCACATATCGCCGTGTTCTTCGGCTTCATGGTACTACTGCTGAACTCCCTCATTCTCTGGGCGCGTCCGTACTTTGGGCCGCACTTCGCCTTTGGCTTGTTCGGACTGCATCAGCCATTGGGCGTGGCGTATGCGTTCTTGCGCGACATTTTCACGGTGTTGGTCATCATCGGCGTGCTGATCTTCTACTGGAATCGCCTGGTCGTTCGCCTGGGCCGCCTGACGCTAAACCTCGAAGGCGTCCTGATCCTTACCATCATCTTTGTGATGATGGTCGCGGACCTGGTCTACGAGGGGACGTACATCAACAAGTTCGAGGGCGGCCAGTTCATGGCGGCTGTGCCGTTCGGCTCGCTGACCGGGCGGATTCTGTCGCCTCTGGCCGAGAACGTGCAGACCGGGCTCATGCAGGCCGGGTTCTGGACGCACTCCATTCTCGTGCTGCTTTTCCTGAACCTGCTGCCCTATGGCAAACACTTCCACGTCATCACCGTGCTGCCGAACGTGTTTTTCCGCCGGCTCGGACCCAGCGGCCGCGTGCCGCCGATCCAGGACATCGAGGGCCGGCTGGAGCGCGAGGAAACGCTCGGCGCCAAGCGCATCCAGGATTTCAGTTGGAAAGCCGCGCTCGACTTCTACACGTGCACCGAGTGCGGGCGCTGCAGCGACCAGTGCCCCGCTACGCGAACCGGCAAGCTGCTGTCGCCTAAACATTTGTGCATCGCCCTGCGCGATCACATGTACCTGCGCGAGGAGCAGTTGATTGGGCCGCGCTTTTCGCTGAAGCGCAAGCCGGAAGACCAATTAAAGACCGATTCCACCGAGCAGAGCGCGGTGGAAGTGGAGGCGCCCGGCAAGCCGCATGGCACGCGCGACCACCAAAGTCTGCTGCACGATCCCGCCGCGCCGGCCGTGCTGCACACCGAGCAACTGACGCCGGCGTGGGTTAATCCGGAGGTGCTGTGGGCGTGCACGACCTGCGGGGCGTGCGAGCAGGAATGCCCGGTCTTCATCACGTACATCGACAAGATCGTGGACCTGCGCCGCAACCTGGTCATGGAGCGCGGCGAATTCCCCGAGCAGTTGCAGGCCACGTTCAAGGGGCTGGAGACGGTCGGCAACCCCTATAGCTTCTCGCCTGAGCAACGCGCGGAGTGGGCCCAGGGGCTAAATATCCCCCTGCGGGCCGAAAAGCCCGACGCGGAGTGGCTGTTCTGGGTCGGCTGCGCCCCCTCCTTCGACGACCGCTCGCGCAAGATTGCCCGCGCAACCGCGGAACTACTGCAGGAAGCCGGCGTTGATTTCGCCATCCTCGGCCCGGAGGAGCAGTGCAACGGCGACCCGGCCCGCCGCGCGGGGAACGAGTACCTTTTCCAGATGCTTGCACAAGCCAACATTGAGACGCTGAACCGCTACAACGTCAAAAAGATCGTCACGACCTGTCCGCACTGCTATCACACGCTGAAGAACGAATACCCTGATTTCGGCGGGCATTACGAAGTAACTCACCACGCCGAGCTGTTGGCCCAACTCATTCAGCAGGGCAAGCTGCGGCCGCGGTTCCCGCTGAAGGCGACGATTGCATACCACGACGCGTGTTACCTCGGCCGGCACAACCAGATTTACGATGCGCCGCGCGAGATCATCAACCAGATTCCCGGCGCGTATGTGGCCGAAGCGCCGGAAAGCCGCGATCGCGGCATGTGCTGCGGAGCGGGCGGGGCGCAGATGTGGAAGGAAGAGGAGCACGGCGACGCGCGCGTCAACCACACGCGCGTCAAGCAACTGCTGCGCGTGATTCCCGGCGGTGGCACAAGTACAACGCCTGCGGGCACGAAGCCGACCATTGCGACCGCATGCCCATTCTGCATGACTATGCTGACCGATGGCTGCCGCGATCAGGGGTTTGATGACGTGCAGCAGCTCGACGTGGCGGAAATCCTGCACCGCGCGGTAAAGGGGCCGAAGGAAACTCAGAACGCTGCCGAAGCGTCCGCGGCCCAGCCGGCCCGATGATTCGAAAAGTCAATCCTGGTCCGCGCCCGCGGCGAACCCTACATGAGGGCCGGTGTGTCAGCCGTCAGTCAACAAGAGCATGAACGCATCGATGTCGAACGATCGGATCTGTCGATTTCCGCATGCCCCCTTCTGCGCTCGCTGGGGTGTGTTAAGCTCTGCAATTGACAGCGCGGCCGACCTTGGGCTGCCGTCGGCCGCGCTAGTATGTTCAAGAGGTTCTTATGTGGTTCCGTAAGTGGATGATTCCTATGATGATGTCCGCCGCCGGCCTGCCGTTCGCGTACGCTGATCAGACCCCATTAATTCCCCGCCAGACGCTGTTTGGAAATCCGCAGCGTGCTTCCGTGCAGATCAGCCCCAACGGTCAGTACCTGGCGTATTTGGCGCCGGTCGACGGCGTGCTGAACGTCTGGGTCGGCCCACTCGGCGACCCGGCCGCCGCCAAGCCGATCACTCAGGACAAAGGCCGCGGCATCCGCATCTACTTCTGGGCATTCGACGGGCGGCACGTGCTGTACCTCCAGGACAAGGACGGAGACGAGAACTGGCGCGTGTACAGCGTCGACGTCGACCGCGGGGACATCCGCGATTTGACGCCACTGGAGAACGTCCAGGCGCGAATCCAAAATCTCAGCCACCGCAAGCCGAACGAAATTCTGATCGCCCTGAACGATCGCAATCCCGAGCTTCACGATATCTACCGCCTGGATCTGACGACCGGCGAGCGGCAACTCGTCCTCGAAAATGAGGGCTTTATGGCCTTCCACGCCGACGAGGACTACCAGATTCGCCTTGCCGAACGCACCACTCCCGACGGCGGACGCGAAATCTTCCAACGCTCCACTGACGGGACATGGCAGCCGTTCATCCAGCTTGCGCCCGAAGACGCCCTGAGCACGAACGTGGCCGGCTTTGATAAGACCGGGCGCGTTTTGCGGCTCATCGATAGCCGCGGCCGGAACACGGCGGCCTTCACCGAAATCCGGCTCGACGACGGCAAACAAACGCTCATTGCAGAGGATCCGCGCGCCGACGTCAGCGGCGCTATGGCGCACCCCACCGAGTTTACGCTCGAGGCGGTGTCATTCACGTACGAGCGCGTACATTGGAAAGTCCTCGATCCGAAGATGGAACCTGATTTCGCCGCGCTGCGGGCCGTGGCCGACGGCGATTTCGAAATCACCAGCCGCACGCTCGACGACACAAAGTGGATCGTTGCATACGTGCTCGACAACGGCCCGGTGAGGTACTACCTCTACGAACGGCCGGCCCGCAAAGCTAAGTTCCTGTTCACGAATCGCCCGGAATTGGAGAAGCTGACTCTGGCTCGCATGCACCCGGTCATCATCAAGTCGCGCGATGGCCTGGACCTCGTCAGCTATCTGTCCCTGCCGCCCGAGTCTGATCCGGACAATGACGGCCGGCCCGACCGCCCGCTGCCGATGGTACTGGACGTCCACGGCGGACCGTGGGCGCGCGATGAGTGGGGCTATGACGCGTACCACCAGTGGCTGGCGAACCGCGGATACGCCGTGCTGTCGGTCAATTTCCGCGGCTCCACCGGCTTCGGGAAGGAGTTCACCAACGCCGGCGACCGCCAGTGGGCTGCCAAAATGCAGGACGACCTCGTTGATGCGGTACAGTGGGCGATCCGGGAGCGCGTTGCCGACCCGCAGAAGGTCGCGATCCTCGGCGGCAGCTACGGCGGCTACGCGGTCCTGGTCGGCCTGACGTTCACGCCGGAGTTGTTTGCATGCGGTGTGGATATCGTCGGGCCATCCAGCCTGGTAACGCTGCTTGAATCAATTCCGCCCTATTGGAAGCCGATTCTGGACCTGTTCGCGGCGCGCGTCGGCGATCCGCGAACCGAGGAGGGCCGCAAATTCCTGCTGGAACGCTCGCCCATAACGCGCGTAGACCAGATTCGGCGGCCGCTCCTTATCGGGCAGGGTGCCAACGATCCGCGCGTCAAGCAGGCTGAGTCGGACCAGATCGTGGCCGCCATGCAGGAGAAAAACATCCCGGTCACTTACGTCCTGTTCGCCGATGAAGGGCACGGCTTCGCGCGGCCGGAGAACAACATGGCTTTCAACGCGGTCACCGAGGCGTTCCTGGCCCGGCAGCTCGGCGGACGTTTTGAGCCGATCGGCGGGGACTTTCAGGGTTCGACTATCCAAGTGCCGGTCGGGGCGGACCAAGTGCCGGGTTTGGCCGAGGCGTTGAAACAGCAGTGATGCAAGGCGCACGGCGGGCGTAGTCGCGGGCCCCGTCCGTCGGTTACAATGGACGCGAGTCTTGCATGGAGCCACGCATGAAACGCACCCTTTGGGGGTTACCGGTTTTCCTCGCCGGCGCCGTAATGGTGCTGGCCGCTCAACAACCGCCCGCCACTCCGGCCGAGCCGGACGACGGGCTGGATGCCTTGCGCGCCAAAGATTTGCTGGGCGATGACGATCGCGCCGCGCTTCGCGCCTGGATCGGCGAACGCATTGCGATGGTGATCGGCGATGACGTCGCTGGCGCCCAGCAGGCCGTCGCTCAGTTGCGTCAGGGCGCACGCGGCGGACGCGGCTTCACGGATGCGTACGTTGCCGCGACGATGGAGAGCATCGGCAGCGCCTACAAGAAGGCTGAGCTGGTGCCGGCGTCGCGGCTGCTCATCGTGCTGGGCGAGCTGAACGACCCGCGGACCTTCAATACTCTGCTGGGCGCACTGCAGGATGAGCGTACCGGGGTTCGCGCGGCGGCGGCCGTCGGGCTGCGGAAGTTGCAGTCCAAGCTGGACCCGGCCGCGATGAACGAAATGCTGGCGGCCCTGCGCGCGGCGGGCGAAAAGGAGACCGCGCCACGGACGCTCGATTTGATATATCGCGCCATGAACCTGACGGAGGCGCCCGGGCTGACGGAAAGACGCGCCAGCTCGACCGCGATCGTGGATTTGTTGCAGCAGCGCTTGAAGAGCATCGAGAACGGTCGCATGCGCGCCGAAGGCGGCGATCTGGCGGCCTTGGAAGCGCTGGATCCGCAGCGCGGCAACTTGGACGACGCCACCCGGCGGCGATACATCGCCGAGTTGGGCCGGCTAATGCACTATTGCGTGTGCCGCTACGTGCGCGATGATCCCCTGTCGCGCGTCCGCGATCAGAGCAGCAGTCCCGACGTGGTGGAACTGCGCAACAACATCGAAGTCACCATTCGCGAGGCTGAGCGGCAACTGCAAAATCTGGTCGGTGCTCCCGAAGGCGCGAACATCGCCGAGAACATGACCCGCGCCAAAATCACGGAGATGGCCATCGCCATGAACAAGTGGTCGGAGAAACTTAAGGGCGTCGACCTCGACTTGCCGGAGGTGCAGCGCGCTCCGGGCGATGAGCCTGGGGGGCTATAGCACCTGGCCCACCCGCGCACAGCCGCCTACGACCGGCGATAATACTGGGCGTTGCGCTCGATAAAATCGCGCCATTTCTCGGGGACTTCATCCTCGGGGAAAATGGCTTTGACAGGGCATTCGTCGACGCACAGGCCGCAATCGATGCACGTATCCGGGTCAATGTAAAGCTGCTCAGCGGCCTCGAAATCCGGCTCGTCTTTGCGCGGGTGAATGCAATCGACGGGGCATACCTCGACGCAAGCTGTGTCCTTCACGCCGATACAAGGCTGCGTAATGTAGTGCGACACGCGCCAAGCTCCTGGCGCTGCACGCCCGACCGGTCGTTGCAGCGCCGAAATACTTTACTTGAACTCGACCATTATGCCGTTCGCGGCGACACTGAGCGATTATACCAAACAGCGGGTGCGTTGCCTGCGGCAGTGGCTTTATCAAGCAACGTTTCGCCCTCTCCGATGATTTTCGTCAGCAATATGCCCCCACCCAGCCGTGCCGCCGACGTCACGACCCAGAATGCGGCGCCGGTCGTCCCTGCTGCAAATAATGGTCTTCCGCCTCCAGAGCCATGGATACCCGCTTACGCAAAACCGCGCTCAGTGGGCGGCTGGCTGAGCTGGGCGACCATTGGCTGCGCGGGCAGATCAGATCCCTCAGCCGGCTCGTCAACGCTGCCAAGCCCCGTGGCGGCGCGATCATGCCCCGCAGGGCCTCCATATCCGCGCCCAACTCGCCCGCCGTCGCGTAGCGCTGCGCCTCATCGTGTGCCAGCGCGTTGCACAGAACGGCCTTTAGAAAGTAGTGAAATTCGCCCAGATTCGACGGCTCCCGCCCGCGCTTATCGGTTGGACACACGCGCGAAACGTCAAGGTGCAACCGCCCCTGGTCCAGCCGCGGCCGCCGCCCGGTCAGCAACTCGTGAGCAATCAAGCCCAGGCTGTATACATCCGAGCGCGGCGTCAATTGCTCCGTGAGACCCCGCGTTTGCTCCGGGCTGGCATATTCGGGTGTGCCCACAAACCGTCCGCGCTCGTTCCGCAGCGCGTCAGCCTGAAGCTCGGCCAGCCGGGCAATTCCAAAATCCAGCACTTTCGGCTGCCCGGTCGTATCCACCAGGATGTTGCTCGGCTTCAGATCCCGGTGAATCACGCCGTGCCAGTGCGCGTACTCGACCGCTTCGCATACCCGGCAAAAAAGTCCCAGCCGAGCATCCACGTCCAACTTATGCGATTCGGCGTATCTGATGAGCGACTCACCCTCGATGTATTCCAATACGAAATACGGCTGGGGCCCGCTGGTGGTGCTGATTTCGCTGGCATGAGTGATCTGGGCGATGCCCGGGTGTCGCAATTGCCGCAGGATGTGAGCCTCAAACGCGAATCGCCAGCGGTCCTCGTAAGAGACAAGGTCCTTGCGCAACACCTTGATCGCGAATTCCTTGCGTAGCGTGGGGTAGACGGCCCGGTACACGACGCCCATTCCGCCGCGCCCCAGTACTTGCACGACGCGGTACTGCCCCAGGGCGAACGGCAGCTCGGGCTCCAATTCCGGCGGCTCCTGCTCCACCGCCACGGCAATCTGCCCGTATGTTGTCGTGCCCGGCATGCCGAGGGCCGTCTTCTGCGGCCGCTCCAACTCAAACGCGCGCATCTGCTCGTAATGCGGCAGCAGCGAGAGTACTTCCTGCAAAAGCAGGTCATTGCGGCCGCACTCGCGCTTTAGATAGGCCTGCCGTTGCGCGGAATCCAAACTCAAGGCCCGCTCGAGCAGCTCTTGCACGCGCAGATGAAACTCATCGGACATCTTCGGAGTTACCCGTCAGGCGACGATTCAGCCACGCCAGCGCGTACCTGAAGTCCTTTTCGACAGTGCTGGCGCTTACGCCCAGGCAGCGCGCCACCTCCGAATATTTCAGCCCCCCGAACCAGTGCAGCATCACCACGTCCTTAAGTCGCGCGCTCTCCGCCGCCAACGCATCCAGCGCGTCCGCCAGATCGAGCACGTCCACTGTCCGGTCGCGCCACTCGACGCTGATCCCCTCCAGCGGCACGCGCTGCCATGGCGTGTCATCGGCGGCCCCGGGCTCCTCCGCCGCCTCCTCAGATGCGGTAGCGGACGCCAATGGCACTCCGCCGCGTTTTCTGGCATAGCGCTTCTTCAGATGATCGACGATAACTTGCCAGATTTTCCGGGTCGCAATCGCGCGAAAATGCTCTGAACTCTCCCACTCGATTCGCGAATGCTGAATCAGGTGCAAACACGCCTCGTCCACGACCTCCGTCGGGCGCAGCGTGAAACCCGGGCGCTGATTGCGAAAATAGCGACGCGCCACCTGCCGCAGTTCCTGGTAAACGAGCGGAACGAGGTCCTCAGTCGCGGCCCGTCGCTTTTTCTCAGGTGCCGGCATGCTGCTTTCCGCTTTCGGACTATCAGAGTCGAGCCAAACGGCCCCCAGCGCGCGCTTCATTCTAGAGAATTGACCCGACGCGCGTCAAAAAGGCCCTGCCGCGCGCCCAAGGTGCGTCGCCGAGGCCGCCGGCTCCGATAGCTCAAAATCCGCGATGACCGGCAAGTGATCGCTCGCCACCCGGGCCAGCTTCAGGTGCGATCGCCGTACCTGGACGGGGCGCAATGGGCCGCGGTAGAAGATTTTGTCCAGCCCGCCCGTCGGGGCGATGCTCGGGAAGGTCTTGATCGCCCAGCGTGACCCCGGCCGCCGGTTGGTCGCGCAGCAGAAGCCGGCCGGCACGAAGAAACGCCGCTTGAGCATGCCCTGCCAGTCATTCATATCGCCGGCCACCACGCAGGGCGTGCTGGCTGAATCGAACGCGGCGATAAACGCCAGTAACCGCCGCATCTGGTGGTGCCGTAGCAGCGCCATCAGGCTTAAGTGAATGTTGAACACGTCGATTTCGGCCTGCTGTCCGTTGCGCACGACGTGTATGCGGCTGTGTTGCGCCCCACGCCGCTTCCGCCCGCCGATCGTCAGGTCCAGGTTGTGCTGCCGCCCGATGGGGTAGCGCGAAAGCGTCGCGTTGCCGTATTTGCCGCAGCGCATGAACACGTTCATGCCAACGGCGCGGTAAGCGTACCCCAACTCGCGCCCCAGGAACGCCGCCAGGTCCAGCATCCCGGAGCGCGGCACTCCGCGGTCCACCTCCTGCAGCAGCAGGACGTCGGCCTGGTAGTGGCCCAGGACCTCCACGATGCGCTGCGGCGCGAACTTTCCGTCTATCCCGATCGCTTTGTGAATGTTGTACGTGAGCAGCCGCAGGTGCATAGACAGGGCGCCCAGTATAACGCCCGCGTGCCCCGGCCGCCACGTTTTTCGGCGACGGAGCGGGTAGGAAACGTGTTCCGCAGCGGAGGCGCAACTAGCGACAGTCACGTGACTGTCCCTGGTTATCGGGTTAAGAGGCGCAGGAGAAGAGCATGATGATTAAGCCGCCGTCCTCGCCCGGAGGGCGATCGACTGTTGCTAGGCGTTTCAATTATCTGGCGCCTGGCAAAGCCACGCCTTAACTTCTCTTCCCCTCCTCTTCCGCGCCCGGAGGCGAGCGATTGTTGCCAGGCGTTTCAACGTCTGAAACCCGGCCCACGCCCGCCGAGTCCCCCACCCGCCTTTCCCGTTCACACTTTCTCACGTTCTCACCCTTCGCGGCCGATACGCCAGGACTAAGGCATAACAAATATCATCCCTCTCCGCGCAGCGGCCCTTGTTACCTGTTCACTTCTCACCTATCACCTCTATCCGAAGTGCGGGGCCCCCCTATGGCTGCGGGGGGGGCGGGAAAGGAGTCCCGCCGCAGCGCGTGCGAGACCGATTCTCGCACTAGCGGCCGCGGCTGCGGTCTTCGGTCCAGACGATTGAGAGTCGGACGTAGAGGGGAGCGGAGGACGAATAAGACGAGTGAGAGGGATGGGCCGCAATGGCATTGGCGGTCGCAGCCCCGCTGGGCGCTGCCGCTCGTTTGCGGCCTTGCGGCGGGTTTGCGATGATGGCGTGAACGACCCATTTGACCGTGGATGGAGAAGAACATGGATCGCAGGACATTCCTGAAGACCGTGCCGGGGCTGACGGTGGTTGCCGCCGGTGGTCGCGGTTTCGCACAGAACGTCGTCCAGACACCAAAGACTGCCGGCGCGCCCGCTGCGTCACCCGCACCCGCTCCACCGCCGACGCCCGCTCCGGTGCCTGCCGCCGCACCGGGCGCGGCCATTGTTCTGCCCAAGCCGGAAATGGACGGGGGCAAATCCGTGCTGGCCGCGATTCGCGAGCGTAAGACGACGCGCGAGATCAGTCGAAAACCGCTGCCGCCGCAGGTTCTATCGAACCTGCTTTGGGCGGCCTGGGGCATCAATCGCGAGAACGGCCCGATGGGCAAGCCTGGCCGCACCGCGGCGTCGGCCAGGAATTCGCAGGAAATCGACCTGTACGTGCTCCTGCCGGAAGGCACTTACATCTACGAGGCGATCCCGCACCGTTTGGTCCCGGTGGCCGCCGGCGACGTGCGGTCCAAGATCGGCGGCGGGCACGGGGACATCGCCCGCGAGGCGCCGGTGCAACTGATCTACGTCGCCGACACCGCCAGGTACCCACAATCCGAGGACTCGGGAATGAAGGACCCGCAACGGCAGCAGGCGTTCTACAACGTCGCGGCCGGTCTGATTGGCGGGAATGTGTACCTTTTCGCCGCGTCACAAGGTCTGGCGGCCTGGCTGCACGCCTGCGATCAGGAAGGCCTGGCGACCGAACTGAAGTTGCGGCCGGAGCAGCGTGTGGTGTATGTACACACGGTGGGTTATCCCGCCTAGACGGACCGAGCGCGCAGGCTGTCCGGAGTGAACCGAGCGCACAGCTATCCGGTGCAGACCGAGCGTGCGGAAGCAAGCTTCCTCGCCAGCTCCGCTACGGCGTTCAATGCGGCGATTGGGGGCGCATGTCAGCAGTATGCTGATCAAGTTCGTGCTGGAGAGCTCTGATGTCAGAACTTTTGCGGCTGTGGAAGACGGAGTTGTGTATGTGTCAGGTATGCGCCCATCTGGTTGTGGTTGTGACTGTCCCCAATTATCGTCCCTAATTATCCAATTATAGATGCGAAACGAGAAGAACCTCCGGCGTGTCGGTGAGCGAAGTGCGGCCTGAACAAGTGGGCCAAGAGCGCGGCGGCCACGTTGTGTGGCCGCCGCGCAGAATCACCGAAATTAGAGATTAGCCGCGGCGCCGCAGGAGCAGGCCGGCCGCAAGGAACAGCCCCAGCGCGGCAGGCTCCGGAATGTACTGGAAGTTCGGGCCGAAGCGGCAGTACGTCGTCGAGGTCGTAGGACCGGGCATCGCCGGTGCCGGCGCGCCGCCGTAACGCGCTTGGACGTATGTGATCGCCGGATCAATCACCAGGTCGGTGGGTGCGGCGTAGACCATCCGGTCCTGGTTGCTCGCACCAGTGAAGAAGCCGATGACGTAATCCACGCCGGGAACCAGCACCACGTCCTGCACATCCACGTAGCGGAAATGATTAATCAGCGGATCGGTGGCGCCCTGGCTGATCACGCCGGAGGTCAGCAGCGTGCCGCTGTCGAGCTCCCACAGGCCGATCGGGTGCTCGATATCCATCCCGTCGTCATCGTCGTCCCATAACCCCAGTGAGGTGACCGTCATTTCCTGGTTGGGCTGGAACTGCCAGCCGTGGTTGGTCGGGGCGCCCATGGGCGCCATGGTCCCGCCGCTCAGGCTGATGGCCGCCGAATCGGCGAATACCGGCTGGCCCATCAGCAAAGCGGCGCAGGCCAGAGCCGCAATGCTAAGAATCCTCCTCATCACACTCTCTCCTCCAAAAAATGGACTGCAGTCTCGCCACGGCGGACTCACGCCCGCGCCGGGGGGCGAACCTGGACGGGTAATACGAGCAGCATACTCCGATATTCGTCTCTGTACAACGCAATTTCACGCAGATTTCGCGTCGCCTCATAATTCATAATTAGGGACAGTCACGTGACTGTCCCTAATTAGAAGCTCGAAAGGCGCGCGATCCAGGCGATCAGGCCGCAGACTACGAAGCCGAGCGTGAGTGGGAGAAATGCGGATACAGCCGTCCATTTGGCGCTGCCCGTTTCCTTGTAAATGGTGTAGAGCGTGGTGCTGCACGGATTGTGCAGCAGGCTGAAGAGCATCAGGTTTACGGCCGTCAACGTCGTCCAGCCGCCGGCCGTCAGGAGCTGTCGTACTGCCTCGTGTGACTCGAGTTCGAACATCACGCCCGCCCCCGCGCCCATGTCCGATGCCCCGGTCACCATCACCGTCAACATCAGCACCGTCGGAATGACAATCTCGTTGGCCGGGATCGCGATGATGTAGGCCAGCAGAATCACCCCGTTCAGCCCAATGAAAACGCCCAGCGGATCGGCAACACGGATGAAGTGCCCGGCCAGGCTGTCGCCGCCGACGTGAACATTGGCGACCAGCCAGATCACCGCGCCGGCCGGCAGCGCAAACACCACCGCGCGCCACAGCACAAAAAGCGTGCGGTCAATCAGCGATGTATACAGCGTCTGCACCAGCCGCGGCGGACGATAAGGCGGCAGTTCCAGACTGAACGTGCTGACTTCGCCCTTAAGCACCGTGCGCGAGAGCGCCCACCCCACGACAAACGTCAGCAAGACACCCAGCAGAGCAACGCCGGTTACTGCGGCCGCAGATACCAGGCCCGCCAGCGATGCCGGAACCAGCGCGCCGAGAAACACGGTCGCAATCAGAATCTGGGCCGGCCACCGCCCGTTACAGAGCGCAAAGTTGTTGGTAAGAATCGCCAGCAGCCGCTCGCGCGGGCTGTCGATAATGCGTGTGGCCACGACGCCCGCGGCGTTGCAGCCGAAGCCCATCATGGTAGTCATGGCCTGCTTGCCGTGCGCCCCGGACGCCTTGAACAGACGATCCAGGTTGAACGCCACGCGCGGCAGGTACCCGAAGTCCTCCAGCAGCGTGAACAGCGGGAAGAAGATCGCCATGGGCGGCAGCATCACGCTGACCACCCAGGCCGTGCCGAGGTACATGCCATCGACGATCAGGCCGGTCAACCACCACGGCGCGCCAACCGCGCCAAACAGGCCCTGAAGCCAGGGGTGACCGTAGTCAATCAGCACGGACGCGATCAACGCCGAAGGCACGTTGGCGCCCGCGATCGTGATCCAGAACATGGCCGCAAACAGCAGGATCATGATCGGGAAGCCCCACACGCGGCTGGTGAGAATGCGGTCCAGCGTGCGGTCGAAGGTGGGCCGGGCCGCGTGGCCGGGTCGTGAAACCGCCCGTTCCGTGAGGCGCGCCGCCTGGCCGTAGAGCGCTTCGACGATGTGCTCGTGCAGATCGCCGGGAATCTGTTGCCGCCAACGCTGTGCGGCCGCCAGGATCGCCTGGGCTTGCGGTGTTACAGAATCGCGTTTGGCCGTGTCCATTGTGTTCCCGAATCATCCATGAGTG
>Ga0116147_1001960_pt1 | contig 21715 bp, 12 predicted proteins | sample AD_JPNHG3_MetaG_FD_89749 | JGI IMG/M metagenome (GOLD analysis project Ga0116147, IMG submission 89749) | Active sludge microbial communities of municipal wastewater-treating anaerobic digesters from Japan - AD_JPNHG3_MetaG | ecosystem: Engineered > Bioreactor > Anaerobic > Digestate | place...
CGAGACGTCCCAGCCCCTACCCGCAGCATCAATTACTTCGGGGTTGGAGACGTCCCGTCTCCAGCCTCCCACGCCCTCGCACCCAGAACTTTCTGGGACGAGACGTCCCAGCCCCCATCCAGACCCTCCATTACTTCGGGGGAGGGCGACGTCCCGTCGCCCCTCCCGCCAAGGGAAGGCGGCTTCCTCACCCCCGCTTCAGCTTGGGCCAGAATAAGGTTGGCAAGGCGGTGCAAGAAGGTATTGTTTGCGGGCACAATTTGGAACGATTTATGGCAAAAACTCAAAAGAAACACGTTCGCTCGCGCGAGGACATTTCGGACATGCCCGATTGGCTGAAGGAGAAGCATTGCCCGCACAAGAAGCAGTACATGTCGGGCAAGCGGATCATGCCGCGGAACATCACGGGCAGGGAGAAACTGACCTACCTGGTGGATGAAGTGTTTCTGGCCTACAACTCGGCGCGGCTGCGGGAAGCGTGCCAACTGTTCACCCACCGGATTTTGGAGCCGGATGTGACCATCGGCATGAGCCTGGCCGGGGCGCTGACGCCGGCGGGGTTGGGCTGCTCGAGCATCATTCCGCTGATCAAGGCGGGGTTCGTGGACTGGATCGTGGCCACCGGCGCGAACCTTTACCACGACATGCATTTCGCCCTGAACTACCCGGTGCATGCCGGCAGCTTCAAGTTCGACGACACCGACCTGCGCGACAACGACCTGGTCCGCATCTACGACGTCGTGATCCCCTACTCGGACGCGCTGATGGCCACCGACGAGATTCTGCGCGCGATTCTGGTCCAGCCCGAATTCCAGAAGGAGATGGGCACCGCCGAACTGCATTATCTGCTGGGCAAGTATTGCGCCGAGTGGGAACGCAAGAACAAACTCAAGGACGTGTCCGTGCTCGCGGCCGCGTACCGGGCGGGCGTGCCCTGCTACACGTCGTCGCCGGGCGACTCGACCATCGGCATGAACGTCGCGGGCGTCGAGCTGCGCGGCAACAAGCTGCGGGTCAACCCGTCCATTGACGTCAACGAAACCACCGCCTTCGTGCTGGCCGCCAAACGCGCCGGCGGCCGCAGCGCCGTGGTGCTCTGGGGCGGCGGCAGCCCGAAAAACTTCATGCTGCAGACCGAACCCCAGATTCAGGAGGTGCTGCGCATCAAGGAATACGGCCAGGACTTCTTCATCCAAGTGACCGACGCCCGGCCGGACACCGGCGGGTTGTCGGGCGCCACGCCCAGCGAGGCGGTCAGTTGGGGCAAGGTGGACCCCACCCGCCTGCCCGACGCGGTCGTTTGTTACACCGACACGACGATTGCGATGCCGATTTTCACCCACTACGCGCTGGCCAATCACAAACCGCGCAAACTCCGCCGGCTCTACGACCAGCGCGCCCGGATGGTCAAGGCCCTCACCCGGGAATACTTCACGCACAACAAGGTGAAGATGATTGACGGCAGCGACCCGGTGCTGGACTGAACCCTCCCCCCACCGCGTTTGTTTGAGCAGGCCGGGCTCCCCGCCCGGCCTTTTTGCCGCCCAGCCCGACAAGGGGCCGCTGCAAAGCCGTCGCGCGCGTGAAAATTGTGCGGACGGCGTGAGGCTCACGCGCCGCGCGGGCCAGTGAGGGCCGAAAAGCGCGATTTTGCAGGCCTTTTCCCGCTGGCATTGGTGATGCTTGAAGGCAATTGAAGCGTGGTCGCCATCGGGCGACGGGAGCCGCCGGAGGGGCGACCGAGAACCTGCAAGAGAATGGAGCGACCTATGAAGACACCAAGCAGGCAGGCCAAAGCCTTCACCCTCATCGAACTGCTCGTGGTCATCGCGATCATCGCGATTCTGCCGGCATGCTGTTGCCGGCGCTGGCCAAGGCGCGGGAGAAAGCCCATCGCATCGCGTGCGTGAACAACCTCCGACAAATCGGCCTGAGTCTCCAAACCTGGGCCATGGATTACAACGACCGCTACCCGATGCAGGTGCCGCCCGGCGAGGGCGGACCGCCCAACCAGGCCGCGTTCCACACCGCGCCCTACGGAGCCGCCTACACTTACCAGGTGTTCGGCGTGCTCTCCAACGAACTCACCACCCCCCGCATGGTGATCTGCCCTTCGGACCAACGGACGGCCCATACCAACTTCAACCTGCGCGCCGGCAACACGGCCGCCGGGCCTTACCTCGCCAATGAGAACGTGTCGTTCTTCGTGGGCAAGGACGCGCAGGCGGGCAACCCGCAGATGCTGCTGGTCGGCGACCGGAACATCGTCGGGCAGGCGCCGGGCGGCACGCTGCCCAATCCCGTGCCGGGCGGCGGTTATGGCAACGTCGGCGCCGTGGCGCTCGGCACCAACTTCAACGCGAACGCCCAGACGCCGGCCTGGACGGATAAAATGCACAAAGGCCAGGGCAACGTGTTGCTTTCGGACGGCAGCGCGCAACAGCTCACCAGCGCGCGTCTGCGCGAGCTGCTGCGCAACACCGGCGATACCAGCGCCGCGCCAACCTCGCCGGGACCGAACACCATCCTCTTCCCGAACTGAACTTCCCGCACCCGCCCGCACCGGGCGCGGCCTTCGGGCCGCGCCCTTTCTGTACGCCGGGCACGACTCAAAGCTTGCGGCTTGGCCAAACTGCCCGGCTTCGCGTCGGTCTATCCGGCGTGCGGTTCACGCCTCCCACGCCGCAGCGCTTGAACAGACCCGGGAGGGGATTCCAGGACACGCGCCAGGGTGTTGGCCAGCGTTTTGGCCGCCCCCTGCGCCCGGCGCCTCAAGCGGAGCAAGGCCGGAATTTTTCCCGGGGCGGCGGCCAGGGCGGCCGAGAGTCTCACCGGATCCAATCGGTGTTGTTCGTTCAAGAGCCGGTTGAAATCCAGAGGCAGGTCCTCGCTTGCGGTGTCGAGAATCACCCGCACCGTGGCGCACGGAATGCCCTGAAGCCGGCAAACTTCCCGAATCACCCCGGATTCCATCTCCACGGCGTCCGCGCCCGTCACCTGCCGAAGCGCCGCCTTCTCCGGGGCGGTGCCTGCGACCGTCGCGGCGCAGTGGAAGCGCGCGGGCTGCGCGCCAAGGGCGCGAAGTTTTGCGGCCAGGCCCGGCGGGGTATCCTCGTCGAAAAGGACGGTTTCGGCGGCCAGGGCAGGGTTCAGGCCGCCGGCAAAGCCGCAAGAGAGCACCAGGGCCGGGCGGGTTCGCGCCAGGAGCTCGGCAAAGGCCGACCGGGCGTTCTCCGGCCCCATGCCGGTGAGCAGAAGCTCGAGGTCGCGCCGGTGGCCCGTCTGCTCGCGAAACGGGCCGGCTTCCTGGCTGACGGCAAAACAAACCACGGTCAAAGGCGGACGGCTGTTCATCTCCAAAGGTTGATTCAAAAACGCGGGCGGCGGCGCGAGGGGCTATTTGATGCCTGCCAGGCGCTCGCGCCAGATGTGGTAAAGCAGAACGGTGGCGCGGACATCGCGCAGGCAGTATTCTGCAATTTCGCGAAACCGCTTTTCGGCCATCAAGGTGTTGACGTCGCGGCCGCTCACCCCCTGGCTCTTGGGCGATTCGATGCCGAACGCCTTGCAATAGAAGTCCAGGTTGAAGCGCCGCGCCGCGCCATCCCGGCCGCTCACGCCGTAGAAGGTCAACTGTTCGGCCAGGTCGCAATGGGGCTCGGTCTGGAAGCGGTAGCCCAGCCAGTCCTTGCGCGAGATGGAAACGTTCAACAGGGCGGAGCGGAGGTAGATGAACGGGACATCGAAGCCCCGGCCATTGAACGTGACGACATGGTCATAATGCCGCGCCACGTCCCAGAAGGCCGTGAGCAGCTCGAATTCGTCCATGCACGGCATGAACTCGACCGGCCCCGCCTCATCGCCGGGGTCCTCGTAGTCCTCGGCGGTGAAGAGGACCTGGCCGCGCGAGGTGTCGGCGTTGAGCATGGCGATGCACACCACCTGGGCGGTGAAGGGCCAAAGGTTCAACTGCTGGAGAATCTCGGCGCGGCGCGCCTCCCGGGCGGCCGGTTCAGGAATGCGCTCGCATTCGCGGAACAGGTATTCCTGCTGCACTTCGTCGAACTGTTCGAGCGGCAGGGCCGAAGTTTCGATGTCGAACACCAGTGTGGCCATGGCCGTGCCGCTCCCGTCCGCCTCCGCCTCCGGCTCAGGCGCCGAATTTGTCGAACATGCGCGCGTTGGCCTGCATGAGGCGGATGAGGTATTTGGCCTCGAAGACGCCCAGGGACCCGCTGTTGGCGCCGGTTTCCGTGAAGCGTTCGAGCTTGTCCGAACCGGAGATTGGGGAATGCAGGAGCACCGGCTGCGGATGCCAGGAGTGGCCTTTGACGGCGCAGGGGGTCGAGTGGTCGCCGGTGATGACCAGCACGTCGGGCCGCTTGCGCAACAGGATTGGCAGCGCGGCGTCCAGCTCCTCGATGGCCGTGCGTTTCGCCGCAAAGTTGCCGTCCTCGCCGTGCATGTCGGTGTATTTGTAGTGGATGAAGAAGTAATCGTAGTTGTCGTACTCCGCCAGGTAGCGTTCGAACTGTTCGCCAATGGTCTGGGCGCCTTCGAGTTTGGTCATGCCCACCAACTGCGCCAGGCCCTTGTACATCGGGTAAACGGCGATGCAGGCCGGCCGCAGACCATACCGTTCCTGGAAACCGGGGATGGCCGGCTGATGCGCGATGCCCCGCAGCAGAAATCCGTTGGCGGGTTTCTTTTGCGCGATGACCGGCAGCGCCGCCTTGTAGAATTCGGCGACCAGTTTGGCCGCCTTCTTCGCCTTGGCGGACTTGGGATTGACCGGCTTGGCGTCGGGAATGGGCAGGCCCTCGCGGTGCGGATCGGCGTCGGTCAACGGCCCCTCGAGCCCCGCGCCGCGGAACACCACCACAAAGCGGTGGCCTTTGCCGGGTTTGATGATCACTTCCGTGGCGCCGATCTTCTTGACCTTTTGCGCGAGCAGGGCGCAGAGCTCTTCGCACACCGGGGTGTCAATCCGGCCGGCGCGCCGGTCGGTCACGATCCCCTTGGCGTCCAGCGTGCAGAAATTGGCGCGGGCGGCGACATCGCCGGCTTTCAGTTCGAGGCCCAGCCCCAAGGCTTCGATGACGCCGCGCCCGACCTGGTATTCAATCGGGTCGTAGCCGAACAGAGCGACGTGGCCGGGGCCGCTGCCGGGGGTGATGCCCGGGGCCACCGGAATCATGCGGCCCTGGGCGGAATCTTTGCTCAGCGCGTCCAGGTTCGGCGTGACCGCCGCCTCCAAGGGCGTGAGGTAGCCTTGCTCGCGTGTGGCCAGGTCGCCGACGCCGTCCAGCACCAGCAACACCAGCTTCGCGTTGGTTTTAAGTGTCAGTTCCGAGTAAAGCGAATCCAGATTCATATTCAAATTCAGTCAGTACAGTTCGAAAAACGAAAACGACCGGCACAACCCTGCCGCCAGGACAGCATCATGCGACCAGCCAAGGCTGCCCGTCAACGGCATTCATGCACCTGCCTGCAATTCAACAGGCAGATTGCGCGCCCGGGCACTCCTGTCGGCGCTATTCGACCCGGTCGGAAGCCGGCCTAAACCGGGCCGGCGGCCGGCGACTGAGAGCCGGCACGGCTAACGGTGCGCCCGGCTCAAGCGTCTTCCGCTGGGCAACAGGCCTGGCGGGCAAGGTCACAAAAGTATCACAAGAGGTCACAAATTGCGGAGCCGGGCGGAGTCCTTCCGGGTAAAGTTGCAGCCAAAGAACTCCTGTAACATGTCATGTATTGCGGTGGAAATCTGCGGCGTGCGATTGCTTAACCGAAAGAACGCAGGAGCCAGGCTGTTAACAACCAATCCTCCAAAAAATCAATCCCTTATGAAAACCTTGTCTCGTCTTTTCGCCCCGGGCATCCCGTCGGCCGGGGTTGGTGTTTGCGCGTTGACCGTGCTGACGCTTTGGTTTGCGTCAGCCCCGACGGTCGGCCGGGCCGGCACCATCACCTGGAGCGGCGCCAGCGGCAGCGATCTTTACTGGTCAACCGCCGGCAATTGGAACCCGGCGGGCGCTCCCGGCGCGGCGGACGTGGCGTTTTTCAACGACACGGGAGCCGCCTCCGCTTCCGGTGAGGCGAATGCAAACAACCTGGTTACGACCAGCCACCTGGTCGGCAACCTGGTGTACGGCAATACCAACGGCTTTCACAACACCCTCCTGTCACCGGGAGTTGTGCTGACCGTGTCCAACAACGCCGCGGGGCAGGCGCTGTTCGTGGGCACGGGCGTGGACAACGGCGGGGCCCAGACCGTGACGGCCACGATTTCCGGCGCGGGCGGCTCGCTGGTGGTGGTGGCGACCAACACGGGGTCGCAGTTCAACGTCAGACAAGGCTCGGCCAGCAGTGGCGCCCATCGGGCGACGCTTGATCTTTTCGGCCTCGACGCGTTGGACGTCACGGTCGGCCGGCTGTTGGTGGCGGGTGACGGGTCCTCCTCGACAGTCGCGGCCCACAATCGGCCGGCGGGCACGCTAATCCTGGCCAAGACCAACACCATCCGTCTGGTGGGCGGGGCGCCGTCTCTGAATGTGGGGGATTCCGGCGGCAGCTCGGGCACCTCGTTTGTGGACTTGGGAATCACCAATGCCATTTTCACCGACTCGATGACCATCGCGCGGCAGAAGTGCGTGGCGACCCTTCGGTTCAATGCGAATGCGGTGGGATGGAGCCCGACCTTGCTCCTGCGCGGAGCAACCGGGGAGCGGGTCCAGGCGCTGGCGCTGGGGGACAACTCGGCGCCAACCACCAGCGGCGTGGCCTCGACCGGCACCGTGGACCTGAGCGGCGGCTGGGTGGATGCGTTGGTCAACACCTGCTACCTGGGCCGCGGCCTGAATGGAAACGGAACCGGAAAAGCAACCGGAACGCTGACGCTGGAAAACGGCACCTTTGACGTGAACACGCTCTATCTGGGCTATGTGACCACCAATACAGCGGTGGCGGATGTGACCGGGACGATGAACGTGAACGGTTCGGCGACGCTGGTCGTCAATAACAACCTGCAACTCGGGCGCAACCCCGGCGCGACCGCCGCCGCCATCGCCACCCTGAGCATCCTCGGCGGGACCGTGCGGGCCAACGCCATCACCACCACCACCGGCACCGTGAACGCCAGCATTTACCTGGCCAGCGGCAAGCTCACCCTGACCAACTCCGCCGGCACCCCGGCGGCGCCTCTGACGGACGTGCAACTGTACGGGGGGACGCTGGAACTGGTGGTGAAGAAAGATTTGACCAACATTGTCACCACGGGCGGGACCGTCAGCGGCACCACGATTAACATTCTCTCACTGCCGCTGGCCAGTGCCTATCCTGTCCAATACCCCTTGCTGCAATACTACTCAGGGTCGTTCGATGCCGTGCTGGGAAGCCTGCCGGCAGGAAACCCGCCCTATCAGGGTTACCTCTCCAACAACGTCGAGACGATGACACTGTACCTGGTCATTACGGGCGGACCCGACCCGCAAAAAGTGCTGACGTGGCGGGGCACGCCGACCGGCGACTGGGACACCAGCACGGCAAACTGGCTGGCGGGCGGCAGCCCGTCGGTTTACCGGGATGTGGACGAGGTGGTGTTTGATGACAGCGCCAGCGGAACAACCACCGTCAATCTGACCACCACGCTGAGTCCGTTCTCAATCACGGTGAACAACTCGGCCAAACCGTACACCTTCACCGGCCCCGGGGGGTTGACCGGCTCCAGCGGACTGGTGAAGCGAGGCACCGGCACCCTGACGGTGGCCAACAATGGCGTGAATGACTTCACGGGCGCCCTGGTGATCGAGGCGGGCAGGGTGCGAATCGAGGGCAGCGCCGACCGTCTGCCGGTTCAGGCGAGTGTCACGCTGGCCGACGCCGCCACGGCGGAGCTGGACCTGAACAATCTGGATCAAACCCTCGCCTCACTCTCCGGCGGGGGAGCTGGCGGCGGCAACGTCACTCTGGGCAGCGGAAAACTGACCTTGGGGGCTGGCAGTGGCGTGTTCAGCGGAGTTCTCAGTGGCAGCGGCGGGGTGGTCAAGACCGGCGCCGGCAACCAGGTGCTGGCCGGCGCCAATTTGTACACCGGCGGCACACTGGTGACAGGCGGGCAGCTCTCGGTTGCCAATCCAACCGGCAGCGGGACCGGCAGCGGCTTTGTTCAGGTGGAAACCAACAGCACGTTCTCGATCGGGGCGGGGGGGCCAGGCGGAAGCATTGCCGCGCCCGTGATCACCAACAACGGGACGGTGCGGCTCGATCGCAGCGACGATTTCACGCTCGCCAACACCATTGTAGGTCGGGGCGCTGTGGTCAAGGCCAACACCAACACCTTGCTGGTGCCCATCTCGAACACCTACACCGGGCTGACGACCATTAGTGACGGCGCGTTGCGCGTCAGCCACGCGGAAGCCCTGGGCGACGAAACCGGCGAAACCTTCCTGTCCAACGCGGCCGGCGCGCGGCTGGAACTGATCGAAAACATCACGCTGCGGGAGCCCATCCGCTTGAGCCAAAAGCAATCGGCGGCGGGGTTTGCGCCCTGCATCGTCAATGTCAGCGGCACCAACACTCTGGCCGGAATCATTTACGGACACACCGGAGGCTCCTACTGGACCTTCCGCCCGGACAACGGCCTCATGATCGTCAGCGGAGTGTTCATCAACACGACCACCTCGGGCAACCGCTACCTCCGGCTCCTGGGTGCGGCGCCGGGCGACTGGCAAACGGATTTTGGCAACAACCCGCAAGGGGGAACGTCCCTCAACCATCTGCTGAAGGAAGACGTGGGCACCTGGACGCTTAGCGGCAACAATACCTACAACGGCGTCACCTACGTGGGCGGCGGGTTGCTGCTCGTCAATGGCGCCATCCTCAACAGTTCCAGTGTGCAGGTCACCAACGGCGCCCTGGGCGGCACCGGACTGATCCAGTCGCCGGTCACGGTTGGCGCCGAGGGCGCTCTCGCTCCAGGCGTTTCGATCGGCACCCTGACCATCAGCAACACGCTCAGCCTCAACGGCACGACCCTGATGGAGGTCTCGGCGGCGGGGGCGGACAAGGTCGCCGGCCTGACCAGCATCTCCCTGGGCGGCACGCTCAAGATTCTTGTCTCCGGACCGCTCAACGGGACCGAGGTGTTCAAGTTGTTCGAGGCGGGCTCCTATAGCGGCGACTTCACCGTTTATGATTTGCCGCCGCTGGACGCCCCGCTGGCGTGGGATGCCAGTTCAGTGCCCGTCAACGGCACACTACGGGTCACGGGCGGCGTTGAACCGCCCCGGATCGCCGCGGCGGGCCGCACCGCCGATGGCAACTTCCAGATCAGCGGCACGGGCCCCGCGGGCGCCCCCTACCGCATTCTCTCGACGACCAACCTCGCCCTGCCGCTGGTCAATTGGATCGAAGTCGGCAGCGGCACTTTCACCGGCGGCTCGTTCTCGTTCACAGACTTGAACGCCACGAACCACCCGCGCCGGTTCTATGGCGTCGTAACGCCCTAATGGCGTTGCCGGACCTCCGCGTCGTGGGCCGGTGCGGCCCACGGAGCGGGGTCATGGCACGGGCCTTCGGCCCTCGTGTGGGGTTGGCGTTCCGTTCCTGGGGCGTTGCCCCAGGCTGGTATGAGCCGCGCCGTTGGCGCGGTACAACCGCAGCAAGGCACGCGTCCGGAGCGGGTTTTTGATTTGGCGGAGAGAGACGCCCGCCGCCGACCCCCAGGGCCAAAGGCCCGGTCCATACCAGCATGGGGCATCGCCCCATGTGGGGCACCGCCTCATGTGGGGCATCGCCTCATGTGGGGCATCGCCCCATGTGGGGCATCGCCCCATGTCACGAACACAAAACGTCCCCCGAGCGCCATCGGCGCGGCGCATCTCAGGGGAACAAGCCGCGGAGGCGTTTGGCCTCGTAAACGCGTTTGATGCCCAGCGTGAGGGCCGCCATGCGTGTCGAGATTTTCTCCTTCCGGCTGAGGGCGACAATCCGGCCGAAGGCATTCTCGAGAATCCGGAACAATTTGTCCGTGACTTCCGTTTCGCTCCAAAAGAAGCTCTGGAGGTCCTGGACCCATTCAAAGTAAGAAACCACCACCCCGCCGGCGTTGCAGATCACGTCCGGGATCACAAAGATTTCCGGGCGCTGCTCCAGAATGACATCCGCTTCCGGCGTGGTGGGGCCGTTGGCCGCCTCGGCCAGGATGCGGCACTGGAGCTTGCCGGCGTTGGTTTCGGTAATCTGCCGTTCCAAGGCGGCCGGGACCAGAATGTCGCATTTCATCGTCAACAGCTCATCGTTGGTGATGGGCTCGCCTTCAGGGAAGCCGGCCACGGTGCGGTGCGCGGCCACATGCTTGTCCAGTTCCCAAAGGTTCAGGCCGTTGCGATTGAACACCCCGCCCCGGGCGTCAGACACCGCAATGATTCGCACCCCGTAACGCGCCAGCGAGAGCGCCGCCACCGATCCAACGTTGCCGTAGCCCTGAACGGCCGCCGTCGCGCCGCTGATGTCCAGCCCGATCGTGTCGGTCGCGCGATTGATCAAGTATCCAACCCCGCGGCCTGTGGCCTCGCGCCGGCCGACCGAGCCCCCAAGCCCCACCGGTTTTCCGGTGACAATGCTTGGGACGCTGTGGCCGGCGTGGACCGAGTAGGTATCCATCATCCAGGCCATGACTTGCTCGTTGGTGCCCAGGTCCGGCGCCATCACATCCACCTGCGGGCCGATAAACGGGATCATTTCCTGGGTGTAACGCCGGGTGAGCCGTTCCAGTTCGGTTCGGGACATTTGGGTCGGATCACACGTCACGCCGCCCTTGGCGCCGCCGTAAGGCAGGCCGCAAAGCGCGCATTTCCAGCTCATCCACATCGCCAGGGCCGCCACCTCGCCCAAGGTGACATCCGGGTGGTAACGCAAACCGCCTTTGGTGGGCCCGAGGGTCAGGTGATGCTGCACGCGGTAGCCGGTGAACACCTCCGTCGAGCCGTCGTCCCGGTGAATCGGCAGCGCGACCGTCAGCGAGCGTTTCGGCCATTTCAGCCGGCCGCGGTCCGATTCGGCCAGTTCGAGGTGGTCGGCGGCCAGGTCAAACTGGCGGCAGGCCATGCGGAAGGTCGGATGGTCGTAAATCTCCATAAGGCACTGAAATCAATGATTGAGGCTCCTCCGGCGGTTTTCCCGGCCGGGACGGAGCACGGCGGTTTTGCTTTCCGGGCTCGAGTCTGGCACAGTGGGTTCCGGGCGATCAAGCAAATCAGCGCCGAAACCTGAATGTGGCTGTCATGTCCGACACGCTCGTCATCAATGAGATTTACGCCAGCCTCCAGGGCGAAAGCACTTGGGCGGGCCTGCCGTGTGTCTTTGTGCGGCTCACAGGCTGCAATCTCCGGTGTTCGTATTGCGACACCGCCTACGCGTTCTCCGAGGGCCGGAGGATGACGCTGGCCGAAATCCGGGCCGAAATCCTGCGCCTGGCTCAGCCCTATCGCGCCGCCAGCGCCTCCGTCCGCGCCCCCGGCCCGCCAGCAAGCCAGGTCGCGCTCCCGCTGGTCGAGCTCACCGGCGGTGAGCCGCTCCTGCAACCCAACTCCCTCCCGCTGATGAAGTCGTTGTGCGACCAGGGGTTCACCGTCCTGCTGGAAACCAGCGGCGCCTGCGACATTTCAGGCGTGGATGCGCGCGTCCACCGCATCATGGACCTGAAATGCCCAAGCAGCGGCGAAGCGGAGCACAACCGGTGGGAGAACCTGGGTTGTCTGAAGAGCACCGACGAAATCAAGTTCGTCATCGGCACACGCGAGGACTATGAGTGGTGCAAGGAGCAACTGGCCGCGCGCCAGCTCCACCGGGTCTGCCCGGTCCTCGTCTCGTGGGTCCAGCCCCTGAGCCCCGCCCAACAGCATCGGGCGCTCAAGCCGGCGCCCCCCGGCCAGACGCCGCTGTCCCGGCGGGAACTGGCCGAGCGGGTGATCGCCGACGCCCTGCCAGTCCGGCTGCAGGTGCAGTTGCACAAGATTGTGTGGTCGGCGGACCAGCGGGGGGTGTGAATGAGGGCCGGCACCCGACGCGTCCTGCAACGGCTGCGCGATTACGAGTCGCGGAATGTGACTTTTATTGAAGCGGATGGCTCCTGGCCGATCGTGTGGGAGCGGGCGCGGGGGGCGGCAGTCTGGGACGCGGATGGAAAAAAATACCTCGATTTGACGGCGGCATTTGGAGTGGCGGCCGCGGGCCATGCGAACCCTCGCGTGGTGCGCGCGGGCCAGCGGCAAATGGCCCGGCTGCTGCACGCCATGGGCGACGTCCACCCCCACGCCCTCAAAGCGAGCCTGGCCCGCGAGTTGAGCCGGCTCACGTTCGAGCGCTGGGGCGCCGGCCGCGCCAAAACCATCTTTTGCAACTCGGGCTTCGAGGCGGTGGAAGTCGCGTTGAAGACCGCGATGCTGGCCACCGGCAACCCGGGGGTGATTGCCTTCCAGGGCGCCTATCACGGTCTTGGCTATGGGGCGTTGAATGTCACCCACCGCCAGTATTTCTCCCTGCCGTTCCGCCGGCAACTGCGGGAGTTCGCCCGTTTTGTTCCTTTCCCGCGGCGGTCCGCCGACCTCGAAGCCGTTGAGTCGCGGGTTGGCCGGTTGTTGGGGCGGCAAGAAGCCAAAACCGTGCTCGTGGAACCGATTCAGGCCCGCGGCGGCATCAACCTCCCCCCCGCCGGATTCCTGCCCCTTCTCCGCCGGCTGTGCCGCGAGCACGGGGCGCTGCTGGTGTTGGACGAAATCTATACCGGCTTTGGCCGCACCGGCCGCTGGTTCGCCTGCGAGCACGCGGGAGTGGCGCCGGACCTGGTCTGCCTTGGCAAAGCCCTGACCGGCGGTTTTCCGCTCTCGGCCTGTGTCGGCCGGGCCGAGCTGATGGACGCCGCCTGGCCGCCCTCGACCGGCGAGGCTCTGCATACCAGCACGTTCCTGGGGCATCCGGTGGGCTGCGCGATGGCCCTGGCTCAAATTCAGGAAATTGGCGCGCGCGGACTCGTGGAACGCAGCGCCTCCTTGGGCCAATCCTTCCTCGAGTGGCTGCGCGCCGAGGTGCGGTGCGCCCGTCTCCACTCTGAAATCCGCGGGCTCGGCCTGATGACCGGTGTGGAACTGCGCTTGCCCGATGGCCGGCCTGCCACCGACGCCACGCTGGCCGTCGTCAAGGAAATGCTTCACCGCGGCTTCATCCTGCTGCCCGAGGGCGAGGCCGCCAACGTCATTGGCTTTACCCCGCCCCTGACGATTTCGCGCGGGCAACTGCGCGCCACCGTAAGGGCCCTGGCGGAGGTGTTGGCCCGATGAAACTCTCCGACATGCGCCAGCTTCTGGCCCAGCGGGGGATTCAGCTCACAAAATCCCTCGGGCAAAACTTTCTCCACGACCAGAATCAGTTGCGGCGCATCGTCGCCCAGGCGGCGTTGCAACCCGGCGACCGCGTGCTGGAAATCGGGCCGGGCCTGGGGCCGCTGACCGAGCTGCTGGTTGCCCAGGCTGGCGAAGTGCTCGCCATTGAAAAGGACGGGCGGCTGGTCAAGGTCCTGGGCGAGCGGGTGCAAGCTCCCAACCTGAAGCTGGTGCATGACGACGCCCTGGAGTGGTTGCGGCGCGAGCCGCGGGATTGGACGGGCTGGAAACTGGTGGCCAATCTGCCGTACTCCGTGGCCTCGCCCCTCCTGGTCGAGCTGGCCCGGGCGCCCCTCGGGCCGGAGCGTCTGGTGGCCACGCTGCAATTGGAAGTCGCCCAAAGACTGATGGCCCGGGCCGGGGAGGGGGATTATGGGCTGTTAACCCTGCTGGTGCAGCTCGAATACGAACCCCTCGGCAGTTTCAGAATTCCCTCGAGCTGTTTCTTCCCCGAACCGGCGGTGGATTCGGCGTGCGTCACGCTGGTTCGCCGCGCGGCGCCGCTGGTGCCGGCCGGGTCACGGGATGTTTTTTGCCGGATTGTCAAACGCGCTTTTTCGCAGCGGCGCAAGGTCATGGCCAAGCTGTTGAAACAGGATTGGCCGGCCGCCGCCATTGAACAGGCCCTGTCGAGCCTGGGCCTGCCCCCTCGCTGCCGGGCCGAGGAGGTCAGCCTGGACCAGTTTGCCCGGCTCACCCGCCTGCTCCACTCCGAGACTCAGTGTGAATGCCGATGAAGGAAGAGATTTTCGATGTCGTGAATGAACGGGATGAAGTGGTCGGGCAGGAGCGCCGCAGTGAGGTGCATCGTCGCGGCCTGCTGCACCGGGCCGTTCATGTCCTGGTCCGGAACGCCGCCGGGCAGGTGTTCCTCCAGAAACGGTCCCTGACCAAGGACCGGCAGCCGGGCTTGTGGGACTCCTCGGCGTCCGGACATCTCGACCGCGGGGAGGACTACGACGCGTGCGCCGTGCGCGAGCTGCGCGAGGAACTGGGTTGGACGCTCGAGGCGGCGCCGCAACGGCTCTTCAAACTGGCCGCCTCGCTCGACACCGACCAGGAATTTGTGTGGGTTTACACCTGCCGGGCCGAGGGCCCGTTTGTTTTGCATCCCGAGGAAATCGAGTGCGGCGGCTGGTTCGAGCCCCGCGAAATCACGCGTTGGATGGCCGCCCGGCCGGAAGAGTTTGCCCGCACGCTGCGCACCATCTGGCGCCATCCGGGCCTCGGGCCTCTGCGGGAGCCATCCTGAGGCCGGGGCCGTTGCCTCCGGCTCGCCGCGCCGCGGGCCGTCTCGGGGGGGCGGACTCAATCGCTACTGCGGCGGCGCCGGGACGGTCAGGCGGAAGAACGTCGTGCCGGAAATCGGTTGCTCAATTTCCACCCTGCGGTTGGTGGCGGCCGCCGGAATGTCGGCCAGCTTGAGCCAGAGAACCGGGTCGGGAGTGGGCGCTCCCAGGAGACTGTAAGTGCGGCCGGCGGCTGCGGTGAACCGGACCACGACGGTTTCCCCGGCCGGCACGATGCTTTCAAAACGCAGGTGGCTCTGAGCATCCAGCGGGTCGGTCCCAGCCAGCCACTCCTGGTAGTTGGTGTAGCCGTCGCCGTCCCGGTCCTCCCCGGCGTCGGCCACGAACGGGTCGGTCCCATGACTCATTTCCCAGAGGTCGGGCACCCCGTCGCCGTCCACGTCCTGCGAAGTCTGGGGCGAAAGCCCGCCGGGGGTGGGTGAAGCTGCAAACCAGTTGGCGGGGTCGTTGGCGTAAGCGAGCAAGGTCAAGCGCTGAAGGGAAAGCCCGGTTCCCGCCGCCGCCGCCGGCCAGGGGGCCACCGGTTTGTACGCCACCTTCTCGACCCGCACATAGGGGACCGAGCCGTCCAACTGCGGGTTGTCCGGGAACTCCAACTCGAGGGTTTCGCCATCATTGTTCAGCCGGCCTGACCAGGGTCCGACGATGGGGACATTGGAGGCGACATTGTAAAGGGAACGGAAGTTGGCCAGGGCGGCGGGGTTGGCCTGCGGGTCGAAGGGAACAACGAGCAAACGTCCTCCCGGCGGCAGGAAGACGTCGGGGGGAAATTGATAGCTGACGGCGTTGCTCAAGCGCCAGGTGTTGGTCGGAAACCGGGTGTCGTACAGCGGCAGGTTGGTGGCCGTCACATTCTGCAGCTCGATGAATTCCCCCTCGTAGTTTTCGCCCCCCGCCACCGGCGCGGGCTGGAACATGATTTCGGAAATGACGGCGGGGCCGATGACCGGGCGGGCATTGTTGGTTCCGAGCGTGAGGGCGGACAGCGCCACGAAATCCTCCTCGCCGACGCTGTTGCGATGCCAGCCGAAACTGACGCCGTTGCGGGCGGCGCCGAAGCGGGCTCCGTGAACATAACCGGTGAGATTCGTTGCGGCGTCGCCGGAGAAAAGGTAGGCGTCGTCCCCGAGGCTGCTGAGCGCAAACGCGCCGGCGCCAACGTTGAACTGGCTTTCATCGAACGTGACGTAGCCACCCGGCGGGACCATGACTCCGGACGGGATGCGGTACTTCCTGGGCACGGCCGGATCATCGCTCAGGAACCACCCCGCCAGACTGACGGGCACAGCCGTGGGATTGAACAGCTCAATGGTGTCCAATTGCGGCGGGTCGGTGTGAGTGAGCAGCTCGTTGATGCGGATGGGCGGGATGCCGGCAGGGGGTCGCTCGCGCCGGGGGACCCGCCGGCGGCGGCGCTGGGGCGATAGGTTCCGCTGACCGGATCGTCGAGCACCAGCGACCAGCCCAGACCATCCGCCGTGACCGGCCACGGCGGCGCGTTGTCATAAGTTAGCTCGAGGACCGTGATGCCGCTGGGCGTGCTCAGGCGCAAGGTCTCACCCGCATTATCCAGTTTGCCCGAGTAAAGGCCGTGCAGGACCAGGCCGGGATACCGGGCGGCCAGGGCGGCGGCGTTGCGTCCCAGAACCAGGCGCTCGCCGGCGGCCAGCCGGGCGCCGTTGGTGAACGTAAACGTGATGCCGGCGGTGAAAGTCAGGCCGCTCAAGTCCAGCGGGCTGGCGCCCAGGTTGGCCAGCTCGACAAACTCGAGGTCGTCACTGCCGTAAATGCCCATCGGCGGCGGGTTATACATGACCTCGGTGAACCGCAAGCCCTCCCGCAGCAGCGCGACCACATCCACCGCCGTGACTCGAAACTCGACCGGCTCGGACCAGCGGCTCCACCGGCCGGTATTGTCCAGGTGCCGCACGCGGGCGCGATAAAGCCGGTTGGTCTGAACATAGACGCCGGGGATCGTCATGCGATTGGTCCAGTTGCTCAGGATGCCGGAATCCCAGACCGCGTCCCATTCGAGCGGAGGAATCACTCTCGGGTCCGCGGGAGGTTGCGAGGGGTCGGCGACTTCCGCCAGGCGCCACTGCATGCCCGCAAACGTGCCGGCGCCCTGCGGGTCCAGAAAGGGCAGACACTCGAAAACCAGCGAGTTCATGGGGTAACCCGGCGGCCCGACGTAATAAATGGTTGGGCGCGTGGGAATGGCGGGATCGGCCGCCAACGCATCCAGCCGCGTAATCCAGCCCCCCGTTCCGACACTGGAGCGGTCCAGCCACCACGAACAGGAGCCGCCCACGAACATGAAGTTTTTCATGTCCTGCACGTAGGCCAGCAGACCTTGGAACCCAGGCCCCCGATTGGCCAGGCTGGCGTAGGCGGAACCCGATGGAGTGGAATAGGACCACCGAAGCAGGTCCGCGGGGGCGATGGCTTTGATGCGGGCGGCGATGGCGTCAATGACGGGATTGATCTGGCCGGGCTGGAAGAGCAGGTCCCGGATTTCGCGCATGGTGTTGCGATAATCGCGCTGGAGGTTGGTATGCACACTGGCGCTGGCGCCCCAAATGCCGTTCCATGCCAGGTCCTGTCCCGCGTTCCAAGTCGGGCCCCAAGTGTCGGTCATGTCCCACGGCAGCGTCCAGAACCGGCCCATGAATTGGTTGGCGGCGGTGTAGTTGGTGTCGAAGTACCAGGCGGCATTCTTGTTGGCGCTGGGCCAGGTGTCATAGTTGCGAACCGCTTCGCAGACGGTGTGGTAGGCGTACCAATTGGTGTAGTTGACGTTGGCCAGCAGCCAGTCGTCCGTTTGCTGGGGGTCGGTCGGATTGAGCAGGGCGTTTTGGATGCGAACCGCATCGCCGCCGTTGGTGACGGCAAACGGTCCCTGGTAGCGTTGCTGGGCCACCATGTCGCGGTAGGGATTGCTGTCGCGGACGGCGTTGATGAGCTTGTAAAGGTTGCCTTTGGGCAGGTTGTGGGTTTCGAGAAACTCAGCATCGTAATTCTCCTGAGCCCACGAGAGGCCGTAGAAGTCGCCGTTATAAAGGTCGGGCGCTTCCTGGGGGCCGCGCACGACGCGCCAGTGGAAATAGAAGGAGTGGGGGGAGGGAACGCCGACTTTGTTGAGCAGAAAGTAATTGACGTATTCGTTGAGGGCGAAGGTCAGGGTCTGCCGGTTGCTTTGCCCCTTGGCGGTGTTGAGGAAGCGCCATTTGCGCGGGTAGGCGTTGCCGAACTCGTCCCTGGCGGCCAGCGCCCGGCCGTCGTTGAACTTGATGCGGAAATTGCGCTTGCCGGGCTGGTACCGGCCGTTGGCCCCGCGCAGCCGATAACGAATGTGGTCGTAAACCTCCCCGTCATAGACGATGGCCCCCGGCCAGTTGAAGACGAACCGGGCCTCGTTGGCCAGGCTGCCCTTGGTTTGGGGAATCTGGTTGGCGGGGTCGTAAGCGGTGCAAATCTCGAAGTCCTCGTTCCGGGTGATCAGGAAATAAATCGGCACCGTCACGAGGTTGGACGCGGCGATGCCGCCATAGGCCGGCACGCCGTCATAGACGAAAAAGGCGAAGTTGAGCGACGGGTCGTCCTCGAACGGGGCGCGGCGGGCGGCGCCGAAGGTGTCGGCGCAGGTGATGCGGTAGCGGACCAGGGTGCGGTTGGGCTGGACGGGCACCATCGCGGTGTAAAGGTCGTCGCCGGCCGTTTCATCCCCGTCCAGGCCGTCATCACGCATGACCAGCGCAAGCCAGTTGGTGGCGGCCTCGAAGGCCGGGTTGACCGCGGGAACGGCAAAGGGGTTGGCGTCCAGTTGCGCCAGCGTCAGGGGGAGGTAGGACGGAATGAATTTGCCGGGCGCGACGACCTGGTAATGAAGAACAACGGAGGCAACGCCGTGGGGATCGGTGACTTTGGCGGTCACCCTGACCGCGTTGGTCGAGGCTGGCTCCCGGGGGGAGTGTTTCACCTGCCGGATGTTGGGCGCGGCGTTGGTCAGGTAGGTGCGGTTTCGGGCGCCGGGGGAGGGCTTCGCCGGATTCAGGGGCGTGGCCCAGGAACTCCCCAGGTCGTTGTCAAGGCCGGGATGGATGAGTTCCATGGAAGGGCCGTTTCCGTTCGGCAGAATGGGCCAGGGAAACTCGGACCGGTAATCCACTTCGTCCACCACTTCATCACCCGGGTTGCGGAGGGTAATGCGTTCTCCCTCGCTGCTGAGGTTGCCCGACCAGGGGCCGAGGGCGGCGATGGCATACCGGCTCTGGAGGGTGGCGGGATCGGACGCCACGACCAGGTACCCCCCGGCGGGGAGGGTGGCGCCGCTGGGAAAGATGAAGTCCACCCCGCCGCGCAGGCGCCAGGACGCGAGATTGACGGGGGCGTCGCCGGGGTTGTAGAGCTCAATGAATTCCTCGCGCAGCGTGTTCAGGTCCGGATTGTAATGAATCTCGTTGATCACCACCGACCGGTTGGGCGGCCGGAGATTGAGCACGAACGCGCGTTCGCTGAAAAGCCCGTCCGAGTCCGTCGCCCGAACCCGGATGTAGAGGTTGGTTGGGTTGGCGAAGGGAAAACCGGCCGCCGCCCGGAGGGAATTGCCACTGATGAGAAAGGAGGCGTTGTTGGTCGCGCCGAACCCCGGAACGAGGCTGAAGGAGTGCGTGTCCTCCCGGTTGACATCCACCGCCCGCAGGGCCGCCAGGAAGGCGCCGGGGGCGGCGGTCGAGTCCAGGGCCGTCGTGCTGATAAAGATGCCATGCGGCGGCAGCGGAGCCTCTTTTACAACCAGCTCAACCAGGCCGGGCGGCGAGTCGTAAGTGCCGTCGTTGACCTTGAAGGTGAAAAAGTCGGGGCCGACGTAATCGGGCTGAGGCGTGTAGATCAGATTCGGGGGCGTGCCCGAAAGTGAACCGTGCTGCGGAAGCTGGACCAGGGCAAAACTCAGTGGCGCCCCCTGCGGATCGGCGCCGGTCAGGGTCACGTTGGTGCTGGTGTTCTTGACGAGGCTCAGGGACTGGGGATGAGCCACCGGAATGCCCGCGTCAACGGTGATCGTGGTCCGCGCAAGCGAAATGCCGTGGGCGTTCGAGGCCGTGAGGGTGTAAGTGGTGGTGACCGCCGGGGCAACGGACCGGACGCCAGCCGGGCCGGAGACGACGCCAATGCCGGGGTCAAGAGTAATCGCGGTTGCGTTGGAGACGGACCACGCCAGGGTGGCGGACTGGCCGGCGAAAAGGAAGTTCGTGCTGGCGGTAAAGGAGACAATCGCGGGACGGCGGTTCGTGAGATATTGGTCGGCGAGCTGGGCGATGAGGGCGCGGGCCTCCGCCTCGCTGAGGGCGGTGTTGTAGAACTGAACCTCGGCCAGGTCACCGACAAACCGGCGGCTCGCTTCACCCGAGTGCGTCGCGCCAAAGGACAAACCGGCATTGTCGCGGGGCGTGGTCGGCGCGCCGGTCATGCTCTTGGCGGGGTAGTCATCGAGATACATCGTCAGCGTCCCGCCCCCCCAGGCACAGACGACGACGTGGAACCGGCCATCGGCCACCGACGGGTACGTCGGCTGGTTATCCAGATAAACCGTCTTGTCCCCGCCGCCGGGGCTGCTGGCGCCGAAACAGACGAAGCCTGTTTCGCGAATCGCAAAACCCCAGTCATTGGTAATCGCAGCCTGGTTGGCATCCACAATGCCGCTCTTGGTTGACCACCCGCTCCCTTCGTCCACCCCCGGCGCATCGGCTTTGAACACCACCGCCAGCGTAAAGGCCGACAGACCGGCCACCGGACTGTCGGGCGTTCGCAACCAATCATGGTCGAAGTGGAGCGCCGGGTGGCCGGACGGCGTGGCGTCTTTCTTGAGCGTGGGTTCGAGCCCGGCGGCGGCCGAGGCCGTCCGGTTGCCGGCGCTCAGCCAGGCGCCGACGGCATCGCCGTCGTCGAGAAACAGCTCGAGCCCGGCGGCGGACCAGGTGTCGAGCAGGGCGGCCCGGGCTTGGGTGCCGGCAAGGAACGCAAGCAGCAGGAGAAAAACTCCCACGAGACCCGCGCCGGCGCGTTTCCCGCGAGAGTTCGGGGAAGGGCGCCAGGCAAGCCGGGAAGAGGATACTTCACAGACCGGACGGCTCATTTTACAGATTCTCATCTTCATTGTGGCGAAGAACCGGGCACGGGGCAAACGGGAAAAGTACTGAGGATGAGAATGAAGACCATGGACTATGGGACTATCCGACCATGGGACTATCCGACCATGGGACTATCCGACCATGGGACTATCCGACCATGGGACAATGGGACGACCAGGCGCCAGGCTTGCGGTCGCGCGGTGAACCTCAAGCCAAGAGCCAAACGGCGCGAAGGGAGGGACAACCCGAACCGCATCCGCGGCTCGCATGGGACGGCGAGCCCTGCTTGGTCCCGGAGGAACGACTGAAGTCGGGCGCGGGGACGGACTTGGACGAGAGTGGAATGCCGGAGCTCTGCGTCCCTTTGCGGCCCGGCGGTTTGACGGAGGGAGCCCGCAGACCACGCAGAAGGACGCAGAAGTTGGCGGACCCGGGCTGCCCCCTGCCAGCAGCCGCTTCCAGGCAGTGGATATGACCGCGGATGAGGCGGATGTCGCGGATAAGAAAGAGCCGGAGAGCATGGGGGCAGACATGGTCCTGTTCGGGACGAGCGACGTCGCCCGCCCAGTGCGGCGTCTCCCTCATCCGCGAAATCCGCGAAATCCGTGGTCCCTTCTTTGCTGGTCACGCGTAGGGCGTTCTTGTTGGGCTCGGCGCGCCGCAGCTCAGTCGTCCGCCTTCGCGGTAGGGTGCGCAGGCCCGCAGACCACGCAGAAGGACGCAGAACGGAGCGGACCCGGCCTGCGCCCCTGCCAGCAGCCCCTTCCATGCAGTGGATATGACCGCGGATGGCGCGGATGTCACGGATAAGAAAGAGCGGGAGAGCGTGGCGGCA
>Ga0116147_1001980_pt1 | contig 21617 bp, 17 predicted proteins | sample AD_JPNHG3_MetaG_FD_89749 | JGI IMG/M metagenome (GOLD analysis project Ga0116147, IMG submission 89749) | Active sludge microbial communities of municipal wastewater-treating anaerobic digesters from Japan - AD_JPNHG3_MetaG | ecosystem: Engineered > Bioreactor > Anaerobic > Digestate | place...
GGCCTGACCCGGTCTCGTCCGCCGTTGCTGTCGGCCCGGCAGACGTACATCGCCCGGTCGTCGACATACTCGGGGTAGAGGTTGGAGAGCCAGTCCGGCGTGCGGTTGTCGTGCTCGCCGCGGTAGATGGTCAGGGCCACGCCGAACTGCCGCAGGTTGGACTTGCAGTTGGCCTGGCGCGCCTGCTTGTAACCGGACTGCACGGAGACGACCAGCGCGGAGCCCAGAATGCCGAGGATGGCGATCACCACCAGAAGCTCGATCAGGGTGAAACCGGAGCGGTCTTGGCATGATGTCTGCGAAGAAACAGCACGGAAAGCAGACAGGCCCGTTCGGGTTGCGCTAGGAACCAATGGTGTGTTCACTCCGGTCATTCCTCTAGTTAATCGCAAATATCATGCCAAAGACGGGGTGAGCAGAGCAAGGAGGAAGCGCGGGATTTTGGACCGAAAGCGCGTGTGGCATCACGGATTTGGACGATCAAGGTTGAAACGTATGGATACTGAAGTATGCAGGAGTGTCGTTGGGATAGGGGCGTCGCTGCGTTGTGGGCAACGCAGGGAACGCTCAACGTTTGAGGAACGGACGCCTCGGGGATGCGTCCCTGCCAGGGTGCGAAGCATGGTAGGGCGGTTTCCCCGCAAACCGACGCAGGTCCATGCCGTGAGCTGCGGACGCCTCGGGGATGCGTCCCGACCACTTGCTTCGGTGTTCAGCGTTCGACGTTCGACATTCGGCGTTCCCGTCTCCCGTTCCCCGTCACCTTGGGTTACGGGCTCCGCCCGCGTTAGGTGTTTGGCATGGGTCTCCCGCGGTGTCGGCCTCTGCTTGGCGTCGGCGGTATTCGGGCAGCCGCCGGCCCGCGTGCTGAAGGCGGTGCCGGCGTGGCGTGTGGCGGAGGCGCCGTGCCGTCTGGTGGTGGAGAAGGGGCCGGGCGATTTCGCTCTGTTTCGGGTTCCCGCGCAACTGGACGGGAAGCCGGTGGCGGCAGTGCGCGCGTTTGCGGCGACCAACGAGGTGGCGGTGCGGGTGGTCTGGAGTGATGCCAGCGAGGTGACATTGCTGGCGAGCGTGGGCGCGTTGCGCCAGAAACAGCTGATCCGCATCTATCCGGTGCCCGGCGGGCAGGCAGTCGCGCCGGTTGCGGCCGGTTTGACCGATCCCGCGCCGTTGACCGGGGTCGCGCGCAGGACGGCAGGGATGGATTTCCCCGCGTCGTTGGCGGATCTGCGGATGCTGGAGACGCGCTGCGACGGCAAGTCCGTGTTTTTTGCGGTCAGCGATTTCAGCAAGCTCGGAACGACGTTTAAAGAGTGGTTCCGGGGCGACTGGACGCGTAAAAGTCATCTGGTCGAATTACAGACTTGGTTGCGGGTGCCGGAGGACGGGCGTTATCAGTTCGGGCTGGCTGGCGTGGCGCCCGCCTGGCTGTCGGTGGACGGGGAGGAGATCATGGCCCATCCGGCGGGCCAGCCGTTCGATGCCTGGACAGTCGGGGAGGATGTGAACCTCCGGGCCGGGTTGCGGCGCGTGCGCATCCGCACGGTCTGCCGTCAGGAGATCGACACCGGTCTGGCTTGGAAGCGCGCGGGTGAAACGGGCATTGCCACCAATGTGGTGATGGTCACAGGCGGGGATTTGTGCGACGGCCGCTGGGAGTGGCGCAACCGCGCGCTCCATCCGTACGCCACGGCGCAAATCGGCCGTTCCTACCGGTTCAGGGGAACAGACGAGGTGTTTGTGCCCTACACATTGCGCGACGCCACGGCCTGCTGGGGAACCAATTATGTCGTCCGCTGGCAGGCGGGCACGATGCCGGAACAGGAGGGGGCCGCCGCAGGAACCTTGCCGGTGATTTTACGCAAAAGCGCGTTGCCGGCCCCGCTGACGTTGCGGGCCGTCTCGGCATGCGGCGAGAAGGCGGAATACACGACCGTGCTTCAAGACGACGGGCGGGTCTGGGCTGAATACGGTGTGACCACCCGGATCACCGACGTGCCGGCGGTCTGTTATGACGACGACCGCGTCCGCCCGATCATCCGGATCCGTTCCTCGGCGTTGGACGGCATGGCCTACGAGTTGGTCTCGGAGATCGAGCGTATCGGGGGGGAGCGCGAGGAGACCACGTACACGCTGGTCACCGAACGCGGTTGGGCACGCGTGTACCTCACGACTTTCCGGGTGGGGGAGGTGGCGCGCGTCATCTGGTCCTTGCGCCATGCCGGGGTTGAGATCGGGCGGGGGTGCCTGCGTTTTCTTCGCGAACCGGTTGCGGTGTTGCCGGATGTGGTTTCGGGTGGGTTGTTGAAAGTCGGACCGGATTTCGTGGTGCTGGTGGCCTCCCGCACGGCCCGTGACACGGAACCGCTGTCCGTGCCGCAGATCGGGACCAACGGGGTGGCTGTGCTGGACGGGTTCCTCTATGGGGGAACGCAGAACGTCGAATGCCGAACGCTGAACGCCGAACCGGGGAACGAGAAACCAGAAATCCGCTTCCGGGTGGTGGATATGCAGGCCGTGGAGCAAAGTGAGACGGCTACGGGGATGACGTTGCTACAGCCCTTCACCGTGCTCCGCTCGGTTTTGCCTGCGGACACGGTGGTGGTCGCGCCTTCGCTGCTGGCCATCAGCCGGGAGGGTGGAACGGAAGGGTTCGAGCGACGCCTCGCGGCGATGACCGGTCTGCTTTCGGGGCCGGCATGCGGTTCGCCCCGCGTGCTGCTGACCGTGCCGCCGGCGTTTGACGTGTTGCCCGGGTGCGGTTGCGTGCCGGGCGGGAAACCCTGCGAGCATGCGGCCGCGGCGCGGAGCTATGCTGAGAGTGTGATGAGGGTTGCCGATGCGTATGGGGTGGAGACCGTGGATCTGTTTACAGCCGCAAAAACGGCTGAGGGCGCGGTGCCGTTGGTTTGCAAGGGGGAATTGACCCCGGAGGGGCGCGCGCTGTTTGAGATGCTGCTGGAGAAAAAAGGGGTGTCGCTGAGGTGAGGCTCTCCGGTTTTCGCGTCTGTGTGCATTCCCCCATGCAAGTCAGGGTTGTGGGGTTCTTTAAAAATGCGCTACTCAACGGGGGCCCGTTCTGATAGAATCGTAACCATGAAATTGAAGAAATCGTCTATCGAGGCGGTTGAAGAGACCAAGCCCGCGACGGGGGGTGCGTTCATTGCCGCGCGTCACCGCAATCCGGTGGCGGAGGTTGCCGCGCGTCAGGCAGCCGGACAGGAGATGTTCGGCAGCGTGTGCGCGATCCTCGCGACCGTTGTGCTGCTGATCATCACCGCGCTGCTGTACGTCAACTGGAACGCGATCAAATCCGCCTGAGGCCGGATCGGAGGCCGGGTTGATCAATCGGATGCGCAGAGGAGTCTGGCGTCTGAGGGGTTTCGCGCGATCAGCGCCTGCGGCAATCGGCCTGGTGGCCGTGTGCCTTGGTGTCTTTCTCATCCAGCAGACAGCGGCGCGGGTTGATTTTGTCGCGGTATACGGATACCGGTACGGGTACGATCAGGCGTTGCTGCACTGTTTCGGATTGAGCTGGCCCCTGTTGCGCGAGGGGTTTGTCTGGCAGCTTGTGACCTACATGTTCCTGCACGCCTCATGGCAACACCTTGCAATGAATATGCTGACGGTGTTGCTGCTCGGCTCCGGGCTTGAAGCCGAGATCGGCGGGCGGCGTTTCAAATGGATTTTCCTGACCGGCGGATTGTTGGGTGGGCTCGGGTGGCTGATGGTGACGGCGCTGACCCCCCTGTTGCCGTCTGCTGAGGCGCTGACGCAATGGCTGCCGCGAACCGCGGCCGCGTGGCTTCAGGCGGGCGCGTCATCCGGGCAAACGCTGGACGTAGCCCTGTGCATCGGTGCCTCGGGCGGAGTGTTTGCGCTCATCGGCGCGTACAGCGCCCTGTTCCCACGGCGTGAAGTATATGTGCTGTTGCTCTTTTTCCCGTTGCGGCTGAAGGCGCGGACCCTGGCGTGGTTTTTAGGTGCCGTCACTGTGGCGGAGGCGGTTTTCGTGCAGTCCCGCGTGGCCTACGCCGCACACCTGGCGGGCGGGATCGCCGGGTATCTCTGCGGATGCGCGCTGCGCACGGAGGCGGGGGATTGGAGAGGAGGGGTGCCGTATGGAGGGTGACGGTGTGATGGGTGACCCGAGGGCTGTCGCAGTGGTGCGCGCGGCTCTGGAGGAGGATATTGACACCGGTGATGCCACGACCCGGGCGCTGGTCGACCCGCAGATCGAGGCGACCGCCGTGCTGCTCACGCGCGAGCCATGCCGCGTGGCCGGGGTTGGTGTGGGACAGACGGCCTTTCTTTGCGTGGATGCGTCGCTGCGGATCGAGACGCTTCGACCCGACGGGCATGCCGCGGCCGCAGGGGATGTGCTGATGACCCTACGCGGCCGGGCCGCCTCCATTCTGACCGCAGAGCGGACCGCGCTGAATTTCATGCAGCGTCTGTGCGGCATCGCCACGCTGACCGCCCGATTCGTCGAGGCGGTAAAACCGTACGGCACGCTGATCCTTGATACGCGTAAAACCACACCCAACCTGCGGTTGTTCGAAAAGTACGCGGTTACCTGCGGCGGCGGCGTCAACCACCGCTTCGGCCTGTACGACCGGGTGCTGATCAAAGACAACCACCGGCGGCTATGGCTGGGGGGCGATCCGGACCGGTTGGATTTGGCGGTGGCGGCTGCGCGGAAAGCTTATCCCGCACTCGCGGTGGAGGTGGAAGTCGAGAGTGAGGCCGAGTGTGTCAGCGCGTTGCGGGGAAAACCCGAATGGATTATGCTCGATAACATGGATTGCGGCCTGATGCGCACATGCGTGGCCCTGTGCCGCGGCAAGGCGAAGACCGAGGCCTCGGGCGGGATCACGCTGGATCGTGCGCGCGAGGTGGCGGCGACGGGGGTCGACGCGATCTCGCTCGGGTGCCTGACGCATTCGGCGCCTGCTGTGGATCTGTCACTGGAATGGAGTTGGGACTGAGTCGTGCGATTGCTCGTCATGGATGTCGGGAACACCTCGACAGGCATCGGTCTGTATGACCGGGGTGTGATCTCGCGTGTCACGCATGTGCGGGGTGGGATTGTGAAGCGCCCTGCGGCGTGTGCCGCGGCAGTGCGCAAGGCGATCCGCGGCGGGATCCACGGTGCGGTTCTCGGATCCGTTGTGCCGCGGGCCAATGCGGCGTGGCGTCGACTCGTACGCAACGAAACGGGTTGCGCGCCGCTGGTGGTCCGGGCCGGGATACCGATGGAAGTGACGATCGATTATCCCGCTCCGGAAACGATCGGCGCGGACCGGCTGGCGGGTGCGTGCGGCGGCGTGCGGCGTTACGGCGCGCCGCTGATCGTCGCGGATTTCGGCACGGCGCTGACCTTTGATGTGGTGACCCCGGACCGGCGTTATGTGGGAGGCGTGATCACCCCGGGGCTGCCGCTGATGACCGACTATCTTTACGAGCGCACGGCGTTGTTGCCGCGCGTCAATTTGGAGGGGCCCTGTCCGGGGATCGGGCGCAGCACGCTGCAGGCGATGCGAGTCGGTGCGCAGATCGGCTACCGTGGCATCGTGCGCGAGATCGTGGGTCACTTGCGGCAAACGATGGCGTGTGACTTCAAACTGGTCGCCACGGGCGGGTATGCCGGATGGGCGTTGCAGGAGAGCGGGATGGAGTTCGTCCTTGATCCGCAACTGACGCTGTTCGGTCTGGGCTGCATCGGCGAGAGCAACGGTCCGGGTGGTTGAAAGTCCAATGGCATCGCATAGGTATGGCGGGACGTCTCGGACCGCCGAAAAGAATGCGCTTGTGTTCTTTTTGTGAGGCTGATTTGGGGTGCGGGCTCCGCCCGCACTGGAAGGGTATCGCGGGTTTTACTGGAGACGTTGGGAAACAGGAGCGGACATGAAGCCGACATTGGTGATTCTGGCGGCGGGTATGGGCAGCCGGTACGGCGGGTTGAAGCAGGTCGAGCCGGTGGGGCCGTCCGGCGAAACGATCATGGACTATTCGGTGTTCGATGCCGTGCGCGCCGGATTCAACCGCGTGGTGTTCGTGATCCGGCGGGATTTCGAGAAGGCCTTCCGCGAGACCATCGGCGCGAAATACGCCGGGGCGGTCGAGGTGGATTATGCGTTTCAGGCTCTGGACGATCTGCCCGCAGGGTTCACGGTGCCGGCCGGGCGGACCAAGCCGTGGGGCACGGCGCACGCGATCCGTTCGGCGCGGCAGGTGGTCGAGGCACCGTTTGCCGCGATCAATGCGGATGACTTCTATGGTCAGGATGCGTTCGCGCGGCTGGGGGCGTTTCTCTCCGCATCGCGGCCCGCCCCAAAACCACGCTTCGCTATGGTCGGTTATCGTTTGGATCAGACGCTCTCGGAACATGGCGGCGTGGCGCGCGGCATCTGCCGCGTGACGCCGGAGGGAATGCTGGCGGGAGTCACGGAGATGACGCGTTTGACGCGTGTGGCGGACGGCGTCGAAAATCAGGAGGATCCCGCGCGTCCGGTCCGGCTGAACGGTACGGAGCGGGTGTCGATGAACCTGTGGGGCTTCACGCCCGCTTTGTTCGCGGCGTTGGAAGAACGTTTCCCCGCTTGGCTGGCGGCGCATGCGGCGGATCCGAAAGCCGAATGGTACATTCCGTTTGTGGTGGACGGGATGATCCGCGAGGGTGCGGCGGAGGTCGAGGTGCTGCCGACGGAAAGCGCCTGGTTCGGGGTGACCTATCGGGAGGATAGGCCTGCGGTGATGGCTGCGGTGCAGGCACGGGTCCGCGATGGCGTGTATCCCGATAAACTCTGGTAACACGGAGGCGCACATGACCGGGAAAGGGCGCCAACTCGCCGGTCTGCTCGCGGAGTGGCTCTATCCGCGGGTCTGCCCCAACTCGTCCTGCGGCAAGCCGTCGGACCGACCCGGCCGGTCGTTGTGCTGGGAGTGTTTCCGCACCGTCGAGCTTTACCGGGAGAGCCTGTGCGAAAGGTGCGGCGCCCATGCGGAAGGACGTGTGGGCCATGCGTTCGAATGCGGCGTATGCCGGGAGGTGCGGCCGCATTTCGACCGCGCGCGCTCGGCCGGACGCTTCCGCGGCACCTTACGGGAGATGATCCACGGCTTCAAATACGGAAAGGCCCTTTGGCTGTGCCAGGACCTCACGGATTTTTTGGCCGGATGCCTGACAGCGCATTTCGATCCCGTTGCCGTGGATGTGGTGGTGCCGGTGCCGCTGCATCCGGTTCGCGAGCGCGAGCGCTCCTACAATCAGGCGGCGCTGCTGGCGCGGGCCTTGGCGGAGCGGATCGGACGCCGCTACGATGACCGCGCGTTGCGACGCATGCGCCATACGGAGACGCAGACGCATCTGGACGCGGTCCGTCGGCGCCTCAACATGCGGGGCGCGTTTGAGGTGGTCCGGCCGGCATGGGTGACGCAGCGCTGTGTGCTGCTGGTCGATGATGTCATGACCACCGGTGCCACGTTGGACGCCTGTGCGCATGCACTAAAAAGGGCCGGTGCGCGCACGGTGTGGGCTCTGACCGTGGCACGGGGATGAGAATTTTGGGTTGCCGGTTACGGGAAGCTGTCGGAAACCCTGGCTTATCTCAACGCAGAAGTTCAGCTTGGCGCATCGCGGAACGGCAACGTCACGCGGAAAACGCTGCCCGCGCCGGGTCGGCTTTCCAGGGTGACCGTGCCGCCATGCGCCGAAATGATGATCTGGACGATGTTCAGGCCGAGCCCCAGCCCCTTTTCGGTTTCACGCGCCTGTTTGCCGCGGAACAGGCGTTGCCAGACGAGGGTCTGTTCGGCTTCGGAGATGCCGATGCCCGTGTCGCGGACACACACGCGCACGGCGTCGGGGCCTGTTTCCAGCGTGAGGTCCACGCGGCCGCCGTTCGGGGTATATTTCAAGGCGTTGTCCATAAGGTTGGCGAAGGCGCGGGCGAGACGGTTCCGGTCCCCGTCGAACAGCACATCGCGGTCGCAGGCATTGACGTACGAGAGGGTCAGGCGTTTCTCCTCCGCAAGCAACGAGTAGAGATCGACGATTTCGCCGAGGAGTTGGTTGAGGCGGAAGGGCTGGCGGTTGAGCCGGACGAACCCGCTCTCCATTTCGCGCGCGTCCATCAGGTTCTGGAGCTGAAGCTGGAGGCGGTCACAATCCTCGATGATGTCCGCGAGCGTCTCGGTCAGTTCGGCGGGAAGGTGTTCGCGGTGCAGCGCCAGCTCCGATGCGCCGCGGATACGCGCGAGCGGCGTGCGGAAGTCATGCGCCACGTTCTCCATGGTCTCGCGCATGGCCCGGATGAGGTTGGCGTATTTCCCGGTCATGATCGTGAAAAGCTGCCCTAGCGTGTCGAGTTCCGCGATCAGGCTTCGGACCGGCGGCGCACCGGTCTCAAAGGCCTGCGAACGGATGATGTCGGACATCGATTTTGTGATGCGGTGGATGGGGCGCAGGGTGATCAGCATCATGAAGATGCCCGAGGCGATCGAGAAGAAGGTGGAGAGGGCCGCATAGATCAGGAGGATGCGCACCAGCATGCTTTTCTGGTCCACCTCCAGAAACGAACCCTTGCCCACCTGAAGCACACGGCCGTCCGGGAGATGGGTGGTCTGGATCTGGACATGCCGTTTCAAGGGCCGGATGTAGTATTCGCTCAATCCCTCGCGGGGCAGATTTTCGTCGCCTTCCGCGAAGGCACGCCAATCCGGAAGGTCGATCTTCTTCGGCCAGGTGATGGTGTATTCAACCAGCCCGCGGCGGTTGATCACGCGCACGATGAAGATGGTGGAGGGCGGATACCGTCCCATGGTCACCTGTTCGGCCAGCAGGTTGCCGTCGGTGTTCTGGGTGAGGAGTTCGACGAGTTCCTCGCTTTCGGCCAGGACATCCTCGCGGTCAAAGCCGCGGGCGGAGACGGTGATGACCCGGGTGATCAGGAAAAAGATCACGCCGGTACAGAGGGCATAGACGATCAGGTAGCCCATGCCGAGATACATCGCGAAGGAACGGAGGCGGTTATTCCGTCGTGCGGAAAACATAGCCGATCCCCCTCATGGTCTGGATCCGCTTTACGCTGAACCCGGCATCCAGTTTCGTGCGCAGCCGGCAGACCAGAACATCCACAACGTTGGTTTGCGGGTCAAAGCTGTAATCCCAGATCCGTTCGAGGATCACCGTCTTGTTGAGGGGGCGGTTGGCGTTACGCATCAGCAGTTCAAGGAGGGCGAACTCGCGCGGCTGCAGTTCGATCTTGCGATTCTCGCGCACGACGGTGCGCCGTAACAGATCGAGAGTCACCCCGCCGAGACTGAGCGAAGTGGCGTCTTTACCGGATTGCGCCGGGCTCTGCATGCGCCGGGTGATCGCGTGCAGGCGCGCGATCAGCTCCGAAAACGAAAAGGGTTTGGTCATATAATCGTCGGCACCGATTTCCAGACCGGTCACGCGGTCCTCCACGGCGCTTTTGGCGCTGAGCACCAATACCGGGGTCGGGTCGCCTTTGTGGCGCATTTGCCGGAGCAAATCGATTCCGTTCCGTTCCGGCAGCATGATGTCGAGCACGACCGCGTCATATTGCGTACACTGCCAGAGACGCAGCCCCTCGGTACCGGTCGAGGCCATGTCCACGGTATGGCCTTCCTGACTCAATCCCCGGCCGATGAAGGACTGGATCTTGTCGTCGTCTTCGATCACCAGTATTCGCATGGGTCAGACTTTCCGCGCCGTGCGGCGCGAAAGGGGGTTACAGTGCACGGTGGCGGGCCAGCGGCCCGCTTTCCGCGTCAGAATCGAGATAGATGAAGTGCGCTTGGAGCACCGCGAGGATAATGAAGAGCGGCAGCAGCAGCTCCAGCCCCTCCTCCAGAGCGGTGGTCAGCGCATGCTGGCGATCCGTAAGGTGGATGCCGAAATCCTTGCGCAGCACCGAACTCATCCGGTCGAAAATCTGGATCAGGATCAGCGTGCCGCCGAAGAATCCGATCGTCCAGCACACCGGGTGCATCCGGAAGAGGCCTCGGAGCAGCCGCGGCAGAAAATAGAGCAGCGTGCCGCCGCACAGCGCGATGACCAGCACGAAGCAGAGCGCGACCAGAATCCGGTCCGGGAGCGGGTTGCGGGCGTTCAGCAAAAACTTCATCTTAAACGGTGTGCCGCGCGTGGTGCCGGGGAGCCCTGAAGGTGTGACGAGGAGCCTGTGCCAGTCGAGCTGGCGGCAGATGGCGAAGAAAGTCAACAGCGAAAAATTCGTCAGCCAGAAGGCGCGCCAGCGTCCGGGCCGCATTGGCGGCACCAGCCAGAAAAAGGCGATCTGGAGCCAGAACAGCGCGATCGTCGCGGCCTCCACCGGCGAGGCCCCATCCTGATCGAAGTGATTCGCGATCCAGTCGGGCGTGGCGGTCAAACCGATCACCGAAAGCACGACAACACCCGCGATCCAGAGCAACGGCGCGGCCATCCAAGCGGTGGGCCGTTTCAGAAAAGGTGTCGAAGAGCAAGCGTTCATAACAGAACTATACACCATGCCGCGGTTTCGGACAAGACCCGGACCATTGCGGCGACCGGGCCGCATGGGGTTCGAGGGGCGGAACCGTGCGGAAAAGGGATTGTGAAGCCGACCGGCTTCCTTTATCATAAGGAACGGTTTTTTCAGCGGTTTTCAGCGGAAAGGCAGCGTGTGGCAAACGTGGGGAAAAGGAAGGGCGGTGAAAAAGCGGTCTGGCGTGTTCGCAACGAGCAGGGCGAACAGTTCGGCCCTGTGGATTTCCAGACGCTTCAGACGTGGGCTGCGGACGGCCGTTTGGCACCCACCAGCGAGATCTCCGAAAACGGGACGGTGTGGCAGCGCGTGACGACCCGGGCGGAACTGGGGATGGACTGGGTGGCGGAGGTTACGCCGGGAGCCTTTTACGGACCCATTCACGGACAGGCCATGCGGGATCTGGTCCAAGAGGGGTCGTTGTCGGGTGAGACGGCTTTTTTCACGCGTCAGCCTCTCGATGCGGCGGACCGGGCCCGTCTTGAGGAGGAGGCGCGCGCCGCGTTGACCCGGGAGCGGGATGCGGAGCGGGAACGCGCGCGCGGTCTGGAGGAGCAGGCCGCACGGTTGCGGGCGGAAAGAAAGGCGTGGGAAATCGAAGGAGAGTCGTTGCGTCAGCGCCTCACCCAAGCCGGGGAGGAGGTCAAGGCACTGCGGGACCGGGAGGCTGCGGCGGTTGCGGCGGCTGCGGATCAGGCGCAACGTTTTGAGGAAGAACGCGGTCAACTGCGGGAAGCGGTGAAGTGCGCGGAACGCAGTCTGGCGGAACAGGCGACGCGGATCGCCTCGCTGGAAGGGGAGTTGGCTGACGCGCGGCGCGAGGCGGACCAGAACGAGAACGTGCACCGGCGCGTGCAGGCGATGGAAGAAGAGGCGGCTGGCCTGCGGCGGGAGGTGACGGAAGCAGCGGCGCAACTCTCTGAAAGGCAAAGCCGTCTGGACGCGCTGCAGAGTGAAACGGACGCATTGCGGAGCGAGGCGGCCGATACGCGTCGGCGTGTCGAGGCCGCGCGCGCGCTGGCGCGGCAGGCGGCGGAGGCGCTCGATTCCGTTCCTTCGGAAGGGGACGCTGTGCGGCTGGAGGCGGAGCCGGTTGATGAGCCTGCCGTTCGCAAAACGGAGGCGGGAACGCGCAACTCCCGAGAGGTGCCGCGCGAGACACAGGTGATTGAGCCGGAGGTGCTCGCGCCGGAGCAAAAACGTCCTTCGCACGGCAAGCCCCCTGTGATCCGGGTGGCCTCGCAGGCGAAACCCGGCTTGTCGCTGGCCGAACTGGAACGGCAGGCGCGTCGGGAACTGGAGCGGCTGGGCGAGCGGGGTAAATCCTTTTTCAAAAAAAAGTGACCCGGGGCGCGGGTGCGCCTGAGGGGCGGCGGGAATCGGGGTTCGGATACGGTACGGCAGAGTTTTTATGGCAGACACGCAAAACGGCAAAGAGGATACGCGTCAGTGGTTCCTGCGGATCAACGGCGAGACGGTTTTCGGACCGGTTTCCACGGAAGGCCTGATTGTCTGGGCGGAACAGGGACGGATTTTACCGGGGCATGAGATCTCCACGGACCGGAAGAAGTGGGTTCAGGCGGTTTCGGAGCCGCTGCTTGATATGTGCTGGTTTGTGGATGACGGCATGGGCGAACTGCGGGGGCCGCTGAACCGGTGCGCGGCAGAGGCGCTGCTGAAGAGCGGGAAGGTGCCGGAAGGGTCGGTGCTGGTCTCCACGGAGGAGCTCGAGGCCGACGCGTCTGCGGATCTGTCGTCTGCGCCTCGTCCCGGGCCGTTGCGGTCTGCCGCGCCGGATGCGGAGGTGCTGGAGCGCAACCGGGAACTGGAGGCGCAGGTCGCCGAATTGCGCGAACGTCTGGCCCGACTTTCGGAAAGCGATGCGCTGGAAACGTTGCGGCGCGAGTGCGGCACACTGGCCGGACAGGTTCAGGAGGTGACCGAGCAGCGCGACTCGCTGTTGCGGAATGCCGAGAAGGACGCGCGTGCGAACGAGCGGAAAATCGAGGGGCTGAAACAGCAGATCCGCAAGCTGGAGCAACGCTGCGAAGAAGCAGACGGACGCTTGCTGCTCTCCGACGCCGCAGCCAAGCAGGCGCAGGCTTTGCAGCGCGCCGAAGCGGAGACGCAGGCGAAGTGCGCGGCGGCGGAAAAGGAGTTGGTGACGGTGCGGGAAGAATTGGCGGCGCTCTCCGTCACATGCGAACGTCTGCGCGGGGCGACTGAGGAGTGCGAAACCCTGCGAACGCGGCTCGCGGAGGCGGAGGCGCAAGCCTCGGAGGCAAAGGAACGGCTGACCGTGCTGAAAGGGGAGCGGGAGACGCTCGAGGCTGCGCTGCGCGAACAGGAGGTCGCCTTTGCCGAGTTGCTCACGGACGCCAACAACCGGGATAACGCTTATCAGGAGCAGATTGCCACCCTGACCCAAGCGTGCGCGTTGTCGCCGGAAGAGACGACGCGGTTTTACGAGGATCAGGCCGCGCTCTTTGAACTCATGAAGAGCGAGGCCGACGCGCTGGCGGAGAGACTGGAGTCGGAGCGTACCCATCTCGAACAACTGAAGACATGGAGCACACAGCGGCAGCAGTTTCTGTCCGAACTCAGGCAGACGCTACTGCAACGGTTGGGTGTGACGCCCGCCGACATGACGCGCCGCGCGTTGCGCGGGCAACCTTCCGATCCGAATGCGAACCGGTTGCGGACGGAGTTCGACAACATGAAGGTCGCGTATGAGCGTGAGGTGCGGTTGGCGACGGAACGCGAGCGGGATTTGCAGCGCAAGATACGCGTGATGGAGGCCGAAGCGGGGAAATGGCGGGAACGGGCGGCAGTAGGAGACAAACTCGGGCGACGCCTTCAGGAGATGGAGGAGGTGTTGCAGAACCGGGAGCAGGAATTGGCGGACGAGAGGAAGAGCCGGGAGGCGGAGCGCGAGCAGTACCAGGGGAACCAGCAGGCGCTGCTGTTGCGCATCGAAGCGCTGGAAAAGGCATCCCGGCCCGTAACGCCTGATGACGTGCAGGCAGCGGAGGCGCGAGCCGTGAAGCTGGCCTCTTGGATGCGATTGAAACGATGAGCGGGCGGAGGGTTTTCCGCCGGAGTGCGTGAGCGGATGAGCATCGAACCGATTCGAGAGGCGTTGGCTTTGGGCAAAGCGGCCGAGGTGACGCAAAGTGTGACGCTGGCGTTGGAACAGGGTGTGGACGCTTCGGTGATTCTGAACGACGGCTTATGTCAGGCGATGGGCGCGTTGGGGGAGCGGTTCCGCAAGGGGGAGGTCTTTGTGCCGCAGGTGCTGTTGGCCGCCCGCGCCATGCAGAAGGGGTTGGAGGTGCTGAAACCGCATCTTGTGGCGGCGGGCGTCGAGCCGGTGGGCACGGCGGTCATCGGCACGATCCGGGGTGATCTGCACGACATCGGGAAAAACCTGGTGGGGATGATGCTGGAGGGCGCGGGATTCCGTGTGGTGGATGCCGGGGTCGGCGTCACCGCGGCGACGTTTGTGGAACTCGCGCGGACCCATGGGGCGCGGATCATCGGTGTGTCGGCCTTACTGACCACCACGATGGTCCACATGCGCGAAGTGGTGGAGGCGGCCCGGTCATCGGGGTTGGACGTTCGGGTGATCATCGGTGGCGCGCCGGTGACTCAGGCGTTCTGCGATGAGATCGGGGCGGACGGTTATTCGCCGGATGCGGCGTCAGCGGCGCAGTTGGCGTTGCGGCTGATCCGGTAGGAACGCGGGGACTCTGTACCCGCACCCTCTTCTTTTGGAGCTTACAGGTGTGAACGGTGGGAAAAACGCAATGAGCGGGACGGCAAGGCTGATCGGGATCACGATGCTGGCCGCATGTGTTGCGGCCGGAGAAGGGACGCTGGCGTACTGGCCGTTGGATACCTTCCGCAGCGAGGCGGATTTACGCGATATTGCCGGGCTTCATTCCCTGGCCGCTACGGGATCGTGTGCGGTAACCCCTTCGTTCCGCATGCCGCTCGCCGTGCTGCCGGCGTACGAATCGTTGCCCGCCGCTTCGCGTGGTGAAGGCCGCAACCGCGGTTCGGTGTTGTTTTCCGGTGTGCCTGCGGCGGAGTTGCGTGCCGCGGGACTCGGCCGTGCCCTCGTGTGGACGAATGCGTTTACGGTTGAGGGGTGGGTGCGTTGCGCGGACGATCCTGCGGAAGGCGTCTCGTGGCCGCTTTTCGGCGCGGGCCGCCCCGGCACCGGGTGGCGCGTGGCGCTGTGTCGCGATGCGCAGGGGCCGGCCTTCGTCTTGCACGCCGATGCCGCGGCGGATCGCCTGACGCTCCGACACCGTTTCCGCGACGTAACGAAAGACGCTTCGTATGTGTGGCGGCATATGTGCCTGACCTATGACGGCACGGGTGCGGGGTGCGGGGTCTGGGAGTTTTTCGTGAACCGTGTGTCTCTGGGGGTTGCCACCAATCCCGTACGGGCGGCGTGCGCGGATCTTCCGGGCGGGTTTTTCCTTGGCGGGGCGGGTGAGGCGGACGACGCCTTTTACGGACAGATGGATCTCTGGAGGGTGAGTGCGGGTGTGCTGCCGCCCGCCGCATGGTTGTGCGCCGCAGTGCCCCGCACGCTCGCCTACTGGCCTATGGACCGGTTGCCGAACGGGACGCCGGATTTGCGGGATCTGACCGGCGGGCCGTATGCGCTCGCGCCGGGTCGGGACGGCGGCATATCGGTTGCGCCGGAGCAGGTGTCCGGGCGTCTGCCGACTGAGCCCGGTTTGTGGCGCAGGAGCCGCCCGGCGCGCGCGAACACCGGAAGCGTTCGGCTGGATGGCGCGCTCGGACAGCGCAGTCTGCTGGTCGCGCCGGATTTGGGCCTGCGGTGTGATCTCACCAACCGCTTCACGGTCGAGGGATGGTTCCGCAAATCCGCGAATCCAACCGAACGCTTCTGGCAGGTGGTCGGCGCGCGCGATAATTCCAACGGATGGATGCTCTCGTTGCGGCCTGACGCCGCCGCAGTGCGGTTTCACCTGCATGTGAGTGACGTGGCGCAGGGCGGACGGTTGCAGTTCGAACGGTCTTTTGTGAATGCCGATGTGACGGCGTGCACGAACTGGTGCCATCTGGCTCTGACCTACGATCCCCTTCGGAACGGGGTGGGAGTGTGGGAGTTGTTTCTGGACGGCGTGTCGCAGGGAAGCGTGGCCAACCCTGCCCCGCCTGATCGTTCCCACGGGTGGCGTGATCTGTTGCTGGGGGGGCGTCCCTCCCTCTCCAACTCGTTCTCGGGCTGGCTGGACTGCTGGCGCGTGTCCGACAGTGTTTTGGCCCCGGAGCAGTTTCTCTGTCATGCGGCGGATACCGTGGCCGCGCCGCGGCCGGAACGGTACACGGACGTGCGGCGACTCGACGGGAGTATGATGTTGCCGTTCCAGCGGGCGCGGGGCAGGCCTTTCTGCATGGTCTTGCGGGATGGATCCTGGCTGGCGGTGCAGGGGGTGGAGCCTGTGCCGCCGCGCAGCGGATTCTGCGATGTTGCGGTCAGTGTGAGTCGTGATCGCGGAAAGACATGGTCTGCGCCGGTTATGCCTGTGACGGTCAAAGGCGGAGAGGAGGTTTCCGCGATCGGATACCAGACGCCGTTTGGCCGTATCTATCTCTTTTGGACGGACGAGGCGGTGCGGGGATACGGCTTTCTCTTTTCGGATGACGGCGGGGTTGCTTGGTCGACCGAGCGTCTGCGCTTGACGTCCGCTGCCGCAGGACAGACCGGAGGGGGTATGCCGGTGGGAATCGGGGTGCCCGTTTCTCTGGCGGACGGTGCGGTCTGCCTGCCGCTCGTCATGCGCCGCGAGCCGGACGGGGCGATCGAGGGACGGGTCGCCTTTTCGCGGAACCTGTATTCGGAACGTAACGCCGCACGGGTGCGCTTTGAGGTTACGGAAAGTACGGGTCCGGGGTTTCGCGCCATGACGGATCCGGGGGAGGGCGCGTTCTACTGTCTTGCGGCACCGGACGGGAAAACCGTGTGCGGCATCGCGGGGAGCGCGCAGGGTCCGGTGCGGTGCGCCAATCCGGATGGAAAAGGGAACGGGATGCCGCTGGAAAAACTGCGTTTCGAATCCGGACAGACCCTCGCGGCCGTTACCGGGCATGTCAGCGCGGCGGTCCTTTCCGGGGACCGCATGCTGTTGTTGTGGCGGGGGAGATCCGGTGAACGGTGCGGACGGGGCGGGAGTGTGTGGGGCTCGGGCGCGCGGCAGATCGGAGATCCCAAGACGCGCTGGTCCGAGCCGGAACTGTTGCTGTATGGTGACGGGGCGGGCGGGGAGGTGTGCCTCGGTTCCGTCTGGGAACAGGATAACCAGTGTTGGCTCGCGGTGCGTCAAGGCAGGGTCGTGCGTGCATATCCGCTGGACCGCCTGAGAACAGACGGGTTATGGCCTGATCCCATGGCGCGTTCCGTCAGCACAAACGGTCTGGTTTTTGCGTACGGCGGTACGGGGCCGACGGTCGTGCCAGCCGCATTCGGTGCGCACGGCCGGCCGGGGTGGAGTGTCGCGCTGTGGTGCGCGTTGGCAGACGCGGAGCCCGGCGCGGTGTTGTTCAGCACGTGGAACGGACGTCGCGGTCTGCGGGTTTCAATGGCCAGATCGCGGGGTGCGCCCTCGCTGAGGCTGGAGGCATACGACGGGAACCGCAGGGCCGTCTGCACGACCGCCCCCGGCGCGCTGACCGCAGAGAAGACGCATCAGGTCGCCTTCGTGTGTGATGCGGCATGCGGGCGGATGTGGGCGCTGGCCGAGGGGCGCTTCCCGGAGGGTGGCACAGATGGCGGGGAAGGGACGGCCGAACTCCCGGAAGGTTTTGGGGCTGTTGATGTGCCCGGACCGGCCACGATCGCCGGGCGAGTGAGTGGGTTGCAACTCTATGACCGGCCGTTGCGGACCGCCGAGGTGGTCGGACTGGCGCGGACCGGGCCGATAGCCCCTTGACTGGGCGCGGCAATCGGGTTGTACCCGTTGGCATGGAGCCGTATACTGAGCGGCCCATTGGAGAACGAATATGTTGAACTGGATGCCGGAACTGTACGGGCGCTCGCTGCTGCGTATGGTGGATTTGAGTGATGAGGAAATGCTGAATGTGATCGATCTCGCGGTGGCGCTCAAGGCGCGCCGCCGGGCGGGGATACGCGGCGACTTGCTGAGTCGGCGTCATGTAGCCCTGATCTTCGAAAAGAGTTCGACCCGAACCCGCAACTCCGCCTCGATCGCGATCCGTGACGAGGGCGGGACCGCCGAATACCTGACGAAAAACGATCTTCACTTCGGTGCCAAGGAGTCGGTCAAGGATACCGCACGTGTGCTGGGGCGCCTCTTTGACGGCATCCTGTTCCGCGGGTACGCCCAGCAAACGGTCGAGACCCTGGCGGCCTATGCGGGCGTCCCGGTCTGGAACGGTCTGACAGATGTCTTCCATCCGACGCAGATTCTGGCGGATCTCATGACGATTCAGGAAAACTTCGGGCGGCTGAAGGGGCTGAAGGTCGCGTATGTGGGCGATGGCCGTAACAACGTGGCAAATTCGCTGATGTTCGGTTGCGCCAAGGCGGGCATCCACTACGTCAACTGCACACCCTCCGACCTGCTGCCCGATCCGGATCTGGTACGGGAGGCCGGAGAGATCGCCCGTCGGCACGGGGCCGGCGTCGAGGTGGTCACGGATCCCGTTCGGGGTGTGGCCGGCGCTAATGTGCTCTATACCGACGTATGGGTCTCCATGGGTGAAGAGGCGCAGAAGGAAAAACGTCTGCGTCTGTTGCGGCCCTATCAGGTGAACCGGGCTCTCGTGCGGGCCACCGGAAATGAGGACGGCGGGTTGATCTTCCTTCACTGTCTGCCCGCTTTCCACGATCACGAGACTACGGTGACCGCAGAAAGCGGGGCGTTGGAGGTGACCGACGAGGTGTTCGAGGCCCCGTACTCCAAGGTGTTCGACGAGGCCGAGAACCGGATGCACACCATCAAGGCCCTGTATGTTTCCGCGCTGACTGATCTTTCGGCATTGTGAGGTTCCGGGAGGGTGCCGCCTTGCGGCGGTCCGGTGAAAGGGGGTTGTATGATCCGAAACATGTCCGACATCACATGGGAAGCGTTCGAGCCGTTACCGTTCTTTGAGAAGGCAACCTACTTGATGCAGGAGAACGGCATGCCGTACCACACGCTGTTCGCCCAGCAGTTCGGGTATGAACTGTTGGACAAACTCGCCACGCTGGCGAACGAGATCCGGAGTATCGCCAAAACGCGTGAAGGGACCGGGTTTTTACGCGAGCAGGCCTCGCACAAGCGCGCGATGCTTTACTTTTCGCAGCCGAGTTCGCGTACTTTCCTCTCCTTTGTTTCGGCGTGTCAGATTCTTGGCGTGCCGACCGGCGAGGTGCGCGACACCTCGATCTCTTCGGAGTTCAAAGGCGAGTCGCGCGAGGATTCGGTACGGACGTTCAGCTCGTATTTCGACCTGATCATCATGCGCACCCCGGAGAAGGGGTTGGCCGAACGGATGGCGTGGGCGCTCTCCAACTCCGAGCGGCCGATCCCGATCATCAATGCCGGATCAGGACAGGATCAGCACCCTACCCAGGCGCTGTTGGATATCTATACGCTGTTGCGGAGTTTCGAGCGGTCGGGCGGGTTGCGCGACCGCACCGTGGTTTTCTGCGGCGACCTGCTGCGCGGGCGCACGGTGCGTTCGCTCTCCTATCTGCTGACGAATTATCCCAACATCCGTCAGATTTTTGTGGCACCGCCATCGTTGCAGGTCTGTCCCGATGTGTTGGCCATGCTCAAAGGGAAGGATGTGACGTTCGAGTTGACTGACGATTTTCGCGCCGCGATCCGGCAGGCGGATGCGGTGTACATGACCCGCATTCAGGACGAGTGGGATGCGGCCAAGGGGGACAGTGACAAGATTGACACGCGGCAGTTCAAGTTCGGTCTCGACGAGTTGAAAATACTGCCGCAGCACGCCATTCTGATGCACCCGTTGCCGCGGCGCGATGAGATTTCCAAATCGGTGGACAGCGATCCCCGCGCGATGTACTGGCGCCAGATGCGGAACGGGATGTGGATCCGGGCCGCGCTGATCGCTGTCACCTTTGGTTGCGAGAAGCACATTCATGAGTATTTCCGCCAGAACGACTAAAGCCGTATTGTGTTTCTCGCGCGTGCTCGCGTTCGGTTGCGGTGTCGCCCTCCAACAGATTGCGGCATTCGGGGAGCCCGCATCCCTGACCGGGTCGGCGAGGGACGAGGTGGTCAGCCGTTTTCGTCTGGGGCCGTTTTTCGAGTACCGCGCCACGCGTGAAGGCGGCGTCTTCTGGGCTGTGCGCCCCTTCTACGCGGACGTGCGTGATCCCGTATCGGACACGCACGTGACGGATGTGGCGTGGCCGCTCGGCACCTTTCATCGCGACCACCAGCAGTCCTGGTGGCGGTTGTTGCTGGCGTACGGGTCGGATGACGACGTCACCCGGGACGACGCGGCCTGGAAGACCGTGATTCTGCCCGTGTGGTTTGAGGGACGCACACGGGCGGGCGAAGACTATTGGGCACTCTTCCCCCTGTACGGCCATCTGCCGCATATGGCGCTGATGGATGACATCGACTTCACCCTGTTTCCGCTCTATTTCAATTACGAGGTCAACGGGGTCGAACGCGTCTATACCCCCTGGCCCTTCTTCTCCCGCCTTACCGAAAACCCGCATCTGCGTGAAGAGGGCGTCTTTCCGTTCTGGTGCCGTCAAATCAACACCAAAAAGAAGACCGACCGCCGGTATGTTTTGTGGCCGTTCTGGAATTCCGCGCGATACGAGGACGAACGCAACCCCGGCTCCTCGTTCCTGCTTTTTCCTCTCTACGGCGAGGTCAACCGCGCGCGCGAATCGCAACGATTGGTGCTGCCGCCGTTCTTTTCCTATGCGCGGACCGATTCGGCTGAGCGCTGGCGCCTGCCTTGGCCCTTTTATGAGACGCGTGAAATCTGGGAAACCCGTACCACCGAAGCCTCGTTTCAACGTTCCTATTGGCCGTTCTACGGGGAGTTCGAGGGGTCGGATGAGCGGCGTCGTTATGCGGCATGGCCGTTGCTGAAGTATACCCGCACCGAGAGTCCGAAGCGCCTTACGGAGCGTACGCGTTTCTTTCCGTTCTACACCTGCGAGACAATCTGGCAACCCTCGCCCGGAGCCCCGGGCTTGCGCGAAACGGAGCGGTACACGCGGGTCTGGCCCTTCTTCGTGCGGGAGACGACGTCCCGTGGTTCGCGGTTCCGTGCTCTGGAGTTCAACCTCATCCGCCACAGCGGGGGTATCGAACGGAACTGGGCACCCTTCTGGACCCTGTACGAGCGTGTCGAACTGCCGTCCGGTATGGCGCGCCATGATCTGCTCTGGGGACTGGTGCGCTGGACAACCGGGAGGCGCGGCGGTTCCGAATAAAAAGCCCATCCAAATCGGGATCGCTATCGGGATCGCTATCGGGATCGATCATTTAACCACGGGACGCTTTTTTGGGTTTCGGGGTTTCAGGGTTTCGGGGTTTCAGGGTTTCATCCAAATCGGGGTCGGAATCGGGATCGCTATCGGGATCGATCATTTAACCACGGGACGCTTTTTTGGGTTTCATGGTTTCAGGGTTTCAGGGTTTCAAGGTTTCAGGGTTTTGGGGTTTCATCCAAATCGGGGTCGGAATCGGGATCGCTATCGGAATCGATCATTTAACCACGGGACACTTTCTTGGGTTTCAGGGTTTCTGGTTTCAGGGTTTCATCCAAATCGGGGTCGGAATCGGGATCGCTATCGGAATCGATCATTTAACCACGGGACGCTTTTTTGGGTTTCAGGGTTTCGGGGTTTCTGGTTTCAGGGTTTCTGGTTTCAGGGTTTCATCCAAATCGGGGTCGGAATCGGGATCGCTATCGGGATCGATCATTTAACCACGGGACGCTTTCTTGGGTTTCAGGGTTTCAAGGTTTCAGGGTTTCGTGGGTTTCATCTGTCGCGGCCGACAGGAGTGTCTTGCCCAGTATCCC
>Ga0116147_1001983_pt1 | contig 21576 bp, 19 predicted proteins | sample AD_JPNHG3_MetaG_FD_89749 | JGI IMG/M metagenome (GOLD analysis project Ga0116147, IMG submission 89749) | Active sludge microbial communities of municipal wastewater-treating anaerobic digesters from Japan - AD_JPNHG3_MetaG | ecosystem: Engineered > Bioreactor > Anaerobic > Digestate | place...
TCAATGGATACATGGTCGACAACCTTGCGGTTGCGGTATTTCTTTACCAGGTTGTCGGTATAAAGTCTCATTTTCTTACAGTTTTGAAACCTCGGTTGAATTATTCTCTCCCTTCATAAAATCTTCATGTGCTTTCTGCTTTCTTTTATAGACCATTTTTGAGATAAGGATACCCACTTCATAAAGACCCAGAAGCGGGATACTTACAAGCACCTGAGAAAATATGTCGGGAGGTGTTATAATAGCCGCAGCTATAAAGATAACAACTATTGAATATCTCCTGTACCTGACCATAAGATCGGGTGTGATTATTCCGACCTGGGTAAGGAAAAAGGCAATGAGAGGCAACTCAAAAACAAGTCCTGTGGCAAGTACCACAGAAGAGATCGAACCTATATACGATCTTATATATATCTGGTTAACAACCTGTTCGCTTATCCGGTAGGAGCCCAGAAAATGAATGGAAAGTGGCACGAGTACAAAATACCCGAACAGTACGCCGAGGAAGAACAGGAAACTGGCCCATCCCACCGCTCCGCGTGCATACCGGCGTTCGTTTGAATAGAGGGCAGGCCTGAAAAACCTCCAGAACTCCCACAAAACAAACGGTATGGCCATTATTAGTCCGGCCACTATCGAAACGGCAATATGAGTTGTGAGCTGGCCCGACATTTTTATGCTGATTAGCTCAAAAGGTTTGGTGTTGATGCACAGGAGGTCGGTGTTCATCCTGTGGCCGAATTCGCAGAGAAGCCTGTTGGTAAAAAAATCGGGATTCTTTGGCGCAAGAATTATTGTATTGAATATGAAGTCTTTAAGAATAAAGGCAATGATTGTGAAAACTACTATTGAAAGAACCGACCTGATGATGTGCCATCTGAGTTCCTCGAGATGCTCAAGAAAGGACATCTCTTTCTCCCCGTCAGATCTGGTGCGCTTAGCGGCTGCCATTTATATTATCTTAAATTCAGGCTGCAAAGATGATAAAACTTATTTTCCAAAACAATAGTATATTTGCATCCCCTTGAAACCCGCCTGACCTCTGAAAATTATTTCGGGGTCTTTACGGCTTGCCCCGAAAACGGGTAGAAAAGCCGGGGGAAAGACTTTAACATTTTTTACCTGAATTTAATTTTGGAGTTGATCATCAATTTGATTATATTTGATATAAATGTGATTTATAAGGGAAAAAAGAGTAAATTTATTATTGAAATAAGGAAAAACAGAAAGGGAATATATCAAAATGGGGAATGTACCGGAAGATAAGGTGATTCATGATTATTTAAAAAGGTATTTCGGGTTCGATACTTTTAAGGGGCCCCAGGAGCCTATTATTAAAAACGTTCTTGCCGGGAGGGATACATTTGTACTTATGCCGACGGGAGGCGGCAAATCGTTGTGCTACCAGCTTCCCGCCGTTATGAAGGAAGGAACCGCCATCGTCATCTCACCGCTGATTGCCCTTATGAAGAACCAGGTTGACGCAATGCGGAATTTCAGCACGGGGGATGATGTTGCACATTTTCTGAATTCCTCTCTGAATAAAACCGAAATCAACAAGGTCAAAAAAGATGTTATCTCGGGTGTCACCAAGCTTCTGTATGTAGCACCTGAGTCGCTTACAAAGGAAGAGAACATTGATTTTCTTAAAAATATCACGGTTTCATTTTATGCCATCGACGAGGCTCATTGCATCTCTGAATGGGGGCACGATTTCAGGCCGGAATACCGCAGGATAAGACCGATTGTCGACACCATCGGCCGTGCACCCATCATTGCCCTTACCGCAACGGCAACACCCAAAGTTCAGCACGATATCCAGAAAAACCTCGGCATTCTTGAGGCAGATGTCTTTAAGTCTTCATTCAATCGCCCCAATCTTTATTACGAGGTTAGATCCAAGGTTGATGCAACGAAGGAGATTATAAAGTATATCAAAAACAATCCCGGCAAATCCGGTATTGTATATTGTCTCAGCCGCAAGAAGGTTGAGGAGCTTGCCGAAACGCTGAAAGTTAACGGCATTAAGGCTCTTCCCTACCATGCCGGGATGGATTCTTCCACGAGAACCCAGAACCAGGACAAGTTTCTTATGGAAGAGGCCGACGTGATCGTTGCCACAATAGCCTTCGGAATGGGTATCGACAAACCCGATATCCGCTATGTGATACATTACGATATTCCCAAAAGCCTGGAGGGTTATTACCAGGAAACAGGCCGGGCCGGAAGAGATGGCGGGGAAGGCAGATGCATAGCCTATTACAGCTATAACGATATCCAGAAGCTTGAGAAGTTTATGCAGGGTAAACCGATAGCCGAACAGGAAATCGGGAAACAGCTTCTGCTCGAGACGGTCTCATATGCCGAATCTTCAATTTGCCGGCGCAAAACGCTGCTTCATTATTTCGGGGAGGAATACAAACAGGAAAACTGCGAGGCTTGCGACAATTGCCTCCATCCCAAAACCCAGTTTGAAGGCAGTGAATATGTGGTAAATGTACTCGAAGCCGTTGTTGCGGTAAAAGAGAAATTCAAGGCAGATCATATAGCCAATATTCTGGCCGGGAAAGCCACTTCGGCCATCAAATCCTATAAGCACCATAAGCTTGAAATCTTCGGAATCGGGGAGGAGAAGGACGAGAAATTCTGGAATATGGTGATAAGACAGGCCCTGATTGCCAAACTGCTTACAAAAGATATTGAAAACTACGGTCTTCTGAAGCTTACACCCAAGGGAAAAGAGTATCTCGAGAAACCGACCGAGTTCATGCTTATCGAAGATCACGATTACAGCGATGCCGAAGAAGAGGAGGGAGGCGGATTCGGAGCCAGGACGGCAGCAATGGACGAAGAACTCTTCAGCATCCTCAAGGACCTGAGGAAAAAGATCTCCAAACAGAAAAATGTGCCTCCTTTTGTCATTTTCCAGGATCCTTCACTCGAAGATATGGCTATTCAGTACCCGGTCACAATCGATGAACTACAGAATATTTCCGGTGTTGGAGCCGGCAAAGCACAGAGGTACGGTAAGGAATTCGTAGAGGTAATCAGGAAGTATGTTGAGGAGAAGGAGATCATCCGGCCCCTCGACATGGTGGTGAAATCTGTCGTGAATAAGTCGGGACTGAAGGTTTACATTATCCAGAGTATCGACATGAAAAGGCCTCTTGAGGATATTGCAGAAGCAAAAGGCCTTGATATGGACGAACTTCTTTCGGAGATTGAAGCTATAGTTAATTCAGGCACAAGAATCAACCTCGATTATTACATCGACATGGTAATAGATGAGGAGAGGCAACATGACATATACTCATACTTCAGGGAGGAAGCCGAGACCGACTCGCTCGAAGAGGCTATCAATGCCCTCGGAAGCGAATTTGAGGAGGAAGAGATAAGACTCATTAGAATCAAGTTCCTCTCCGAGATGGGGAACTGACACAATCAAATCAATCAGAAACATTTATATCCGGGCAAAGCAGAGAATCAGATTAGTATCATTATCGTCTGCATCGCCGCATCATTTGTTATAGCTGTCGAAGAAATCATTTCCCTTGTCGTCGGTGAGAATGAATGCCGGCATATTCTCGACTTTTATTTTTCGCACGGCTTCCATACCCAGGTCTTCAAAATCGACAAGCTCAACCGATTTGATATTTTCCTGTGCCAGTATTGCGGCAGGTCCTCCAATTGAGCCGAGGAAGAACCCGCCGTATTTTTTGCACGATTCAATAACCTGCCTGCTCCTGTTTCCTTTGGCAAGCATTATCAGTGAGCCGCCCAGGCTCTGGAAAAGCTCCACGTACGTATCCATCCTTCCGGCGGTAGTGGGGCCGAACGAACCTGATGCCATACCTTCGGGCGTTTTGGCCGGGCCGGCATAATAAACAGGGTGGTTTTTAAAGTACTCCGGCATCGGATGACCCTCGTCGAGCAGTTTCTTAATCCTGGCATGGGCAGCATCCCTTGCAACTATAAGGGTACCGGTAAGGCTGAGCCTTGTTTTCACGGGGTACCTTGATAATTCGGCGAGTATCTCCTTCATCGGACGATCGAGATTGACCGGAACCGGTTTTTCCAGTTCAGGGGCCTTTGCAGGCAGGTATTTTTCCGGATTGCGTTCGAGCTGTTCAAGCCATATGCCTGCAGGAGTGATTTTTGCCTTTATGTTCCTGTGGGCACTGCAGCTTACCCCCAGTCCTACCGGACAAGAAGCTGCATGGCGGGTCATACGGATCACCCTTACGTCGTGCACGAAGTACTTCCCGCCGAACTGAGCTCCCACACCATATTCACGGCATATTTTCTCAATTTTGTTTTCCCATTCAATATCGCGGAAAGCCCTTCCGCTTTCGTTGCCGGTAACGGGCAGGTTGTCGAGGTAGCCTGCAGAGGCAAGTTTAACAGTCTTAAGGACCGCCTCGGCTGATGTACCGCCGACAACCAGAACAAGGTGATAGGGAGGACATGCGGAAGTGCCCAGATCTTTTATTTTCTCCTTTACGAATTTTGTCAACCCCTCTTCGTTGAGAAGTGATTTTGACTGGTGATATAGAAGCATCTTGTTTGCCGAACCGCCTCCCTTGGTTATGAAGAGAAACTCATAAGAGTCTCCGGGTGCGGCATAGATGTCTATCTGTGCGGGAAGATTGGTACATGAGTTCTTTTCATCAAACATTGTCAGCGGCACAATCTGGGAATAGCGGAGGTTCCTGTCACGGTAGGTCTCATAGATTCCCTTTGAAAGGAACATTGCATCATCTGCCCCCGTGTATACGTCCTCACCCTTGTACCCTATAACCGTTGCTGTCCCGGTATCCTGGCACCAGGGGAGGTCGCCTTTGGCCGATATCACCGAATTTTTAAGCATCACCCATGCAACAAACCTGTCGTTGTCGCTTGCCTCCGGGTCGTCAAGTATCTTCCTGAGCTTCTCAAGGTGTGAAGAGCGAAGGAAGAAAGAGAGGTCGCTTACAGCCTCCCGGGCCAGAAGCACAAGTCCTTCAGGATCAACTGTTAATATCTTCCTTCCGCCCGCTTCTGCAACCTTAACAAAATCTTTCGTAAGGAGCCTGTATTCGGTTTCATCCTTTCCGGTCTGAAACATTTTCTCATATACAAAACCTGGCATAATATTTTTATTTAATTGTAATACAGAAAAATAAAATCAGAATGCCTCTTCATTCCGCCGGCATTTATTCAAATGTATTAAGAATTAATGTCAAAGACAATGATTTAGCCACATATTCCGGTATCAGCCGGAGATTAAGGAATAGCGCCTCTCAGAGGATATCCCGGAAAAGCAGCTTTTCCTTTGGTCTTATTCCTTTCGGAGTATCATGAACGGTGCAGCACTCAACCTCATAATCGTGCTGAAAGAGAAGGATATGGTCCGACTTCACAGCATTTTCAAGAACATCCCTTTTCTCTTCTATCGATTTAAGAGATTCGATGTCATAGCTCATGTTCCATATCAGCGGGATATGGGCCGATGTGGGTATAAGATCGCCGGTGTACACAATGGTTTTTCCTTTGTAACTGATTACCGGTATCATAAGTCCCGGTGTATGACCGTAACAGGTCTTTACCGTCACGCCCGGAAAGAGTTCGGCATCTTCGTCGGGAAACTGCAGGCGTCCGCTCCGGCCAATGGGGATAATGTTTTCTTCGGGATAAGAATCCTCTTCGCGGGGATTGTTCTTCACGGCCCATTCCCACTGTGTACGGCTGACGTGGTAAACTGCATTCGGGAAGGTTAACTCATACCCGTCGCCGCCGTTTTTTCTTTTAACCGCGCCGCCGCAATGGTCGGCATGGAGGTGAGTCAGAAAAACGTCTGTTATATCTTCCGGTCTGAATCCCCTTGCGGCAAGGCCTTCTGTAAGCCCCTCGCCGTTATGAATATATGCATGCCTGAAGAATTTCTCATCCTGTTTATCGCCCCAGCCGGTATCAACAAGTATCCTGTGGTCTCCTGTCTCAATTATCAGCGATCTCAGGGTTAAGGTGACAAGATTGTTTTCGTCGGCAGGATAGACCCTCGACCAGAGGGCTTTCGGCACTACGCCGAACATTGCGCCGCCGTCAACCTTGAAGTTGGCTATGTTGAACAGATGTAGTTTCATAAACTGCCAGAGTAATGTCTGATGGTAAAGATTGTAAAAAATATGGATACCTTTGAGGAAACATGGTAAAAATGATATCGGTTATGAAAAGGAGTCTTCTTATTATTTTATCTCTCTCATTTGCCCTGATTGGTCTTCAGGCTCAGACAGGAAAGGTGATGGATAACCTTTCGATGAAAAGCAAAATCCTGGGAATGGACAGGAAATATGCAGTGTATCTGCCTCCCGATTATGAAACGTCCCAGCGAAGTTACCCGGTTCTGTACCTGCTGCACGGAGCGGGTGACGACCAGTCGGGATGGGTGCAGTTTGGCGAAGTGCTGCATATTGCCGATCAGGCAATAAACAGCGGACAGGCTACTCCTATGATTATTGTAATGCCCGATGCCAATACGGGCAAAAGAGGATATGTAAACGACATGAAGAATGAATGGAGGTATGAGGATTTTTTCTTTGAGGAGTTTATGCCGTTTATTGAAAAGAGTTACCGTATCAGGGCCGAAAAAAGATACAGGGCTGTTGCCGGTCTTTCGATGGGCGGCGAAGGTACATTCATATATGCCCTTCATCACCCCGAACTCTTCTCATCGGCCTGCCCGCTCAGCGCCGCCACCGGACCCCAGAACGTTGAAGCCCTTAAGAATTACAGACTTTGGGGTGTGGCCGCTGAAGCCACTCAGCAGCAGATGGAAGAATATTTCAGGAAATACAGCGTCCTTTATCTGATTGAAAATATGCCCGACAACCAGAAAAGAGCGGTAAGGTGGTTTATTGACTGCGGTGATGACGATTTTCTTTATGAAGGCAACTCTCTCGTTCACATAGCAATGCGCAAGAAAGAGATACCTCACGAGTACAGGGTTCGCGACGGAGGGCATACCTGGACATACTGGAGGGCCTCACTTCCGGTTGTGCTCGAATTTGTTTCCATGAGCTTCCACCAGTTCTGACAAATGAGGGTACCCCGGTTAGTGTTTATTGCTTTTGCGGCAGCTTCATTCCTGCCAGCCAGGGCCCAGTTCGTGATTGAGTATAATTCTCCTGTCCGTCTGGTTCGAACGTCTGAAGATTCATGGTTCGCCGATTTCGGAAAGGATGCTTTCGGAACCCTTATCCTCCAAATAAATACAGACCGCCGGGATACTCTTGAAATACACCTGGGAGAAAAACTTGCGGCACCCGGCAGGATCGACAGGAAACCCGGTGGCTCGATAAGGTACACAAGGGTGATGCTGCCTGTTGGCCCCGACAGTAAAGAGTATGTAATAAACCTCCCGCCCGATAAGAGAAATACAAATCCGCCGGCTGTTAGCCTGCCCGATTCATTCGGCGTTGTTATGCCGTTCAGGTATTGTGAGATTAAGAATTTCCGGGGAATTCTCGTTCCGGGCAGCCTGAAGCAGAAGGCATTTTCATGGAAGTTTAATCCTCTGGCAGGCCGGTTTTATTCTTCCGACACCATTCTTAACGCCGTCTGGGAACTTTGCAAATACACTATAAAGGCGACAAGTTTTACTGGCTGTTACATCGACGGCGACAGGGAACGGATACCATACGAGGCCGATGCCTATATAAACCAGCTCAGCCACTACGCCGTTGACAATGAGTATGAACCTGCCCGAAGAACCTGTGAATACTTTATGGAGCATCCCACCTGGCCCACGGAATGGATACTCCATACTGTCATGCTTTTTTACCAGGACTACATGTACACCGGCGATATATCCCTGATTGAGAAATACTATGAAAGTCTTAAAAAGAAAACTCTTTTATCCCTGGCTCGCGAAGACGGACTGATAAGCTCAAAGTCGCCTGAACTTACAGGCCGGCTGATGGGGGAACTGGGCTTCAGCGACACGACACAGAGGATAAGGGATATCGTCGACTGGCCCCCTGCACAGAAGGACACAGGATGGAAACTGGCCACACCGGAGGGTGAAAGGGACGGATATGAAATGAAGGAAATAAACACTGTAGTGAACAGTTTCCATTATCATAATCTTGTACTGATGTCGGAGATTGCCCGGAAACTCGGGAAAGAGGATGACAGCAGGTTTTTCTCCGGCCGCGCCCTGAAGGTAAGGGATGCCGTCAATGCAAAGCTTTTTAATCCCGCCACCGGAAGATACGTCGACGGGGAGGGATCAGAACACTCCTCGCTTCACGCAAATATGTTCCCACTTGCATTCGGGCTGGTGCCTGAGGAAAATGTAAAAAGTGTGGTACAATTTATAAAATCGGGAGGGATGGCATGCAGCGTCTACGGGGCCCAGTTCCTGCTTGAAGGGTTATATGAGGCCGGAGAGGCTGAATATGCTTTCAGCCTTCTCACCTCAACAACCGACCGGAGCTGGTACAATATGATCAGGGCCGGCTCCACAATAACTCTTGAAGCGTGGGATATGAAGTATAAACCTAACCTCGACTGGAACCATGCATGGGGAGCCGCACCGGCAAATATCATAGTAAGAAACATGTGGGGCATCAAACCACTTGCCCCCGGCTTTGAAAAAGCCGTAATAAGGCCTCAGATGGCCGGACTGAAATATTCGGAGATAACCGCACCAACCGTAAAAGGTCCTGTTCACGGAAGATTTGTAAAAAGCAAAAACGGAACAGAGACATATTTTCTAAGCATCCCCAAGGGGATTAACGAAACCCTGCTGCTTCTGCCTCCCGGGTCAGGTAATTTAAAAATTAACGGAAACAGGCACAGGAAGGGAGAACCGGAAATCAGGCTGCAGCCGGGGGACTATAAAATCGAAATTGTAAAATAACCCACGCAGGATAAGTCTGGCTGACTGGTATTATTTTTATCGCAGGAATCACTATCTTTGCGCATCAAATTTTTAAAACACAGGATATGAAAAAAGCGGGCGTAATATTACTTTTTGCAGTCGTTTTCAGTATCACGGCTTCGGCTCAGAACTACAAAACCAGCCTTGGTTTAAGGGCAGGCGTGCCCTATGGTCTTACCATAAAACATTTCATGTCGCGGTCGGTGGCGGTGGAAGGCATCCTGGCAAGCCGCTGGCAGGGCTTTGTGGCAACAGCCCTTCTCGAAAAAGATGCACCAACCGGCAGTTACCCGAACCTTCACTGGTACTGGGGAGTGGGAGCACATATCGGATTCTGGGACAGTAACCCGTATGTAAACACGACAGGATCAGTGGTGGGACTGGACGGGATTCTCGGACTGGAATATACTTTTGACGAGATACCACTTAATCTTTCACTCGACCTCCTTCCCTCGGTAAATATTTTCGGTTCCACGGGATGGGGAGGCATTAACGGGGCATTATCCATCAGGTACGTATTCTGAGAATTTCACGGCATATTCCTGATTGATTTATTTTTACTAAAAATTTTGCAGTTAGCAAAAAAGGTATTTTCTTTGCATCCGCATTTTTAAGTTCTTTGATGGTCCATTCGTCTAGTGGTTAGGACGTCAGGTTTTCATCCTGGTAACAGGGGTTCGATTCCCCTATGGACTACAAAAACAGAGTTGAAAAATTTAAGATAATGGCAAATCATAAATCGGCAGAAAAGAGAATCAGACAGACAGCTGTCAGAAAAGTTACCAATAAATATTATGCGCGTACGATGCGCAACGCCTTAAAAAAGATCCGCAGCACCACAAAGAAGGAGGAGGCTGCTGAGATGCTGCCAAAGCTCACAGGCATGATCGACAGGCTTGCAAAAAAGAATATCATTCACAAAAACAAGGCTGCAAACCTGAAATCGTCAATTACAAAACACGTCAACAGCTTGTCGTAACATACAATAATATAATATGAAAAGCCGCCTTCACGGGCGGCTTTTTTATTTCATCAGGTTCACCTTACCCCCCCCGATTACCCTCTCCAAATGGCGAGGGGGAGGATGACCAGTTTTGTCCTTAAACAGGTTGTCGGAAAATACATGTCAGGATTAAGAATAAAAACAGTAAACATTTTTAAAGAGGAAACACAATTTTGTATATTTACATTTAAATAAATTTCTCGCTGCATGTCATTAAAAATCACTGACTGGGCTCTGGAAGACAGACCCAGGGAAAAGCTTTACAACAAGGGCACTTCAGCATTAAGCGATGCAGAACTGCTTGGTATCCTCATAGGTTCCGGAACAAGGAACCGGTCGGCCGTAGACCTCGGCCGGGAGCTGCTTGCCATGGCCGGCAATAACCTCAATAACCTCGGCAAGATGAGTATCTCCGATATAACAAAGATTCACGGTATCGGTAATGCCAGGGCAGTGACTATTGCTGCGGCGCTGGAACTGGGCCGCCGCAGGAAACTGGCAGAACTGCCCGATACGGTGCAGATAAAATCATCCAGGGATGTATTTGAACTGATAAATCCGATGCTTACCGATCTGAAGCACGAAGAGTTCTGGATACTGTTTCTTAACCGTTCGAACCGGGTAATAAACAGGATGAAACTGAGCCAGGGAGGCATTAGCGGCACGGTGACAGACGTAAGGATTGTGATGAAAAAAGCCATAGAATTCCTCGCGTCAGGGATAATTGTATGCCATAACCATCCCTCGGGTAACCTCAACCCCAGCGAATCTGATTCAAAAATTACCCAAAAAATCAGGGAAGCAGGAAACCTCATGGATATTCAGCTTCTCGATCACCTCATCATTTCGGAAAGAGACTATTACAGTTTCGCCGACAACGGATTGCTCTGAATCAGATTGCGGCAACGGGGGTCACTATCCCTCTGTCGGGACACGCTTCGAGAAGCTCCCTGATAGTTTTACCGGAGAGCGGGTGTACAAATCCGGGCGCCAGGGTCTGAAGAGGAACCAGTACAAACTTCCTGTAGGGCAGGTGCTTATGAGGAATAGTCAGTCCCGGACTGTTAATTACCCTCGTTCCGTACAGGAGAATGTCGATATCGATTACGCGTGGTTCGTAACCGGATCTGGTTTTCCGGCGTCCGAAAAGATTCTCAATATCCTTGATCCTGTTAAGTATCTCTTCAGGTTCAAGGGTACTGCGCATCCTGATGACAGAATTGTAAAAATTCCTGTCGCAGTCGAACCCCCACGGAGTTGTTTCATAAATGGCCGATGATTCCAGCAGGACGCCGATACTGGTCCGGCACAAATCGACAGCCCTCCTGATATTCTCAAGCCTGTCGCCCAGGTTGGAACCCATTCCAAGGTATACCGTCTCTCCCATGATTAATATGCAAAGTAACAGTTTTTTCTGTATAAATCTTGCTATATTTAACCTTTGCAAACAGTTAACAGAATTTAAGATGAAGAATTTTCTGATTTATACCCTTGCAACAGTCACGGGCATAATTCTGGCTTCGCTCCTGTTTTTTTTCATAATGATAGGAACAATGGGAGCCATCATTGCCGCGGGCGAGAAGCCTGTCGCACTGAGCAGTAAAAATGTTCTTGTCCTGAATGCAGGCGTGCCGGTACCCGACAGGAGCAACCCGAATCCGTGGGCGGGTTTTGACTTTGTAAACCTGACATTCTCACCGGCGCCGGGACTTTACGAAATACTCAACAACATTAAAAAAGCCGAAAGTGATCCGAAGATAACCGGAATTCTTATAGAGAACGGACTCCTTCCCTCGGGCTGGGCCACTGCAGGCGAAATCCGCGAAGCATTGCTGAAATTCAGGGAGAGCGGCAAGTTCGTGCTGGCTTATTCCGATTATGTCCTTACTCAGGAGGGTTATTATCTCTCAACCTCGGCCGGCAAAATATACGTCAATCCGGGAGCCATGCTCGAGTTTAAGGGCCTGAGCGGTGAGGTGATGTTCTATAAGGATGCCCTCGAAAAACTCGGAGTGGAAGTGCAGGTTATAAGACACGGGAAATTCAAGGGCGCTGTTGAACCATTCATCCTCGACAAACTGAGCGATGAGAACAGGGAACAGATAAAGACCTATGTCGGATCGATATGGAATTATGTTCTAAGTAAAATTTCCGAAGCACGAAACATCCCCGCGGAAAAACTTCAGGAAATCGCCGACAAACTTGATGCGTCGTCACCGGCAGAGGCGGCCCGGTATGGAATGGTCGACGGCCTGCTGTACCGCGATCAGCTTTATGACAGCCTCAAGATATTGTCGGGCCTGACCACCGACGACAGGATAGGCCTGGTATCCATGTCTAAATACACAAAAGTGCCCGGCACACTTAAACAAACATACAGCAAAAACAAAATAGCCCTGATTTTTGCAGAGGGAGATATTGTTACGGGCAAAGGCACCGAAACAAATATCGGAGGGAACCACTATGCCGATATCATCAGGGAACAGAGAAAGGACACAAATGTTAAAGCCATCGTACTGAGAGTTAATTCCCCCGGGGGAAATGCGGTGGCTTCCGATATTATCTGGCGCGAACTTAAACTTGCCGCCGAAAAGAAACCTGTTATTGTTTCAATGGGAAACTATGCCGCTTCGGGCGGATATTATATATCGGTTCCTGCAACAACAATCTTCGCTAATCCGGTCACCATAACCGGATCAATCGGTGTCTTCGGGCTCGTTCCCCAGGCCGGACGGCTGCTTAAAAACAAACTCGGTATTAATACCGAGACTGTGAATACAAACCGGTACGCCGACTTCCCCTCGGTATACCGGCCAATGACGCCTTACGAAAAAGAGGTAATGCAGAAAAGTATCGAGAATATCTACTCGGATTTTACCGGCAGGGTTTCGGAGGGAAGAAAAATGGATATTCAGAAGGTATTGGAGATAGCGGAGGGAAGAGTATGGGACGGCTCCAATGCATTGAACCGCGGACTTGTTGACCAGTTCGGGGGACTCGAAGATGCTGTTGAATATGCCGCAAAATATGCAGGACTTGATAAATATTCGGTAAACGAATACCCGGTTGTTGAGGATCCGTATCTGAAACTGCTCTCCGGATTTTCGGGTCAGCTCAGGATGAGGCTAACCTCAAACAGGCTTGGAGAGGCTGTGGATTTAATAACCCGGTTGTCGGAAATGACATCAGTTTCGGGGATATATGCAAGGATGCCTTACCTTATTGATATACACTGATTTTGATCGGAAAAAGAAACATACTGCTATGGCCTGTTTCCATAATTTACGGCATGGTTACGGGGCTGCGCAATTTTCTTTATAATACAGGGGTGCTCAGCAGCCGGGAATTCAGTCTGCCTGTAATCTGCGTGGGCAATATCACGGTGGGAGGCACGGGTAAGACACCTCATTGTGAATACCTGATCGACCTTCTGAAAGACAGGTTCAGGGTTGCCCTCTTAAGCAGGGGATACAGGCGCAAAACAAATGGATTTGTAATGGCCCGGCCGGCATCGGGAGCGGCCGAGATTGGAGATGAACCGGCTGAAATAAAGGCCCGCTTCCCTGATGTGACCATTGCAGTCGACGGCAACAGGACCAGGGGAATAGAAAATATTTTGCGCGAAAAACCGGAAACAGAAGTAATCATTCTTGATGACGGCTTTCAGCACCGGCGCATTACTCCCGGACTCTCAATCCTTCTTACAGATTACGGCAGACTGATGATCCACGATCACCTGCTGCCATACGGCGAACTGAGAGAAAGCCTGAGAAATATGTCGCGCGCCGATATCATCCTGGTCACAAAATGCCCCCCGGATCTCTCTCCTATCCAGCGGCGCATCGTGGTTAAGGATATGAAGAAGGCAGCTTACCAGAACCTCTATTTCACAACCTATAAGTACGGAAACCCGCTGCCGGTATTTAAATCCGGTATTTACAGCGGTGATGATTCCGGAAGTTACGAACAAAAGAATATATCGGGTGTTCTTATCCTGACAGGAATTGCAAACCCTGCTCCGTTTAATGAATATGTTGAAACAATGTTCACCAAAACAAGAAAACTGAACTACCCCGATCATCACAATTTCGGCGAAGAAGATTTAAAAAGAATTGATGCAGAACTCGCCGGTCTTCCCGCGGGACGCAGACTTATTCTTACAACCGCAAAGGATGCGGTGAGGCTCAGGGAACTGACCGGTTTAATTACAGACGAACTAAAGAAGATATTTTATTATATACCCGTTCAGGTCGACTTCCTTAATGACGACAGGGATGAGTTTAACAGGTTAATTACAGAATATGTTAGAAAAAATAAACGAAACAACAGAATTTCTTAGAGCAAAAGGTTTTCTGTCTCCCGATGCGGGCATAATTCTCGGTACCGGACTGGGCGGACTGACGGCAAGGATTTCAAACAGCATCGAGGTTGACTACTGCGAAATACCCAATTTCCCCGTTTCAACCGTCGAGGGACATGAGGGTAAACTGATTTACGGAGAATTCGGCCGTAAAAAGATTGTTGCCATGAAAGGCAGGTTCCATTATTACGAAGGTTACGGATCTGAGCAGATAAGTTTTCCGGTAAGGGTTCTGAAATATCTCGGCATAAAATGCCTGTTCGTCAGCAACGCTTCGGGAGGCGTCAACCCCGATTATGAAATAGGAGATATAATGATAATCAGGGATCACATTCATCTTCTGCCAAACCCGCTTATAGGGCCCAACGACGACCGTATCGGACCACGCTTCCCCGATATGGGAGAGGCTTACGACAAATACATGATCAATAAAGCCATCCTTATCGCCCGTAAACACGGAATAAGGGTGCACGAAGGGGTTTACCTGTCAACCAGCGGACCTACCTTTGAAACGCCTGCAGAGTATAAATATTTCAGGACCATCGGAGCCGACGCCGTCGGCATGTCCACAACCCCGGAAGTGATTGTGGCCCGGCACATGGGACTTCCCTGTTTTGCCGTAAGCGTCATCACCGACCTTGGCGTTGAGGGAAAAATAAAGTATACCACCCACGAAATTGTACAGCAGGAGGCTGCAAAAACAGAGGCACGAATGACCACCATAATGACTGAGCTTATCGAAAGCATCTGAAAGCCTGTTAAAAAAACACGGTAAGGTTATTTCCTAAGCAGGGCGCATCCCATTTTCCACGACTGAGCCCTGCCCCTGTCGCTGAACAGGGTCACAAGGACAACATAAAGTCCCTGAGGCACCAGCGAGCCGTCGTCGGCTGTGCCATCCCAGAAAAGTTCTCCTCCGCTGCCAATGAAAAAGTTTACGGCCACCTTTTTTACCGGTAATCCTGCTTCATCATAAATTGTAACATTTGTTACATTTCCTTCACCTTCGGGATTGAACCTGATAACAAGAATATCTTCAAATCCGTCATTGTCGGGTGTAATCCTTGTTGAGGAGAGAGATACGGGTTTGCCTGAAGTTTTTGCATCCGGCAATACCGAATTTTCCTTGCCGGGCGTACCCCATCCCGAGGCTTCGGACGCGCTGTGCCAGTTGCCGGTAAAGGACGAGAGGGCTTCAGGTTTGATTTTCTCGATGGCAATGCCCTCTCTCCCCTTTATGAATGCATTGTGCTGTTTTTCACTGTATGAAACTTCATCCAGCATTTCAAGACTTCTGTTAAATAAAACAAGCATTCCTTCGTCGTCGGGCATTGAAGGCATCCGGCCGACCCCGAATATCCTGTCGGGACGGGAAGAAAAATACCTGGAGATGATTGCAGATCTGTCAGTTGTGAAAGCATAATATGCGCCGGGCAGGATGCACCTGGTCACATCCGAAACCGTCACGGGTGCAGATACCTTGCCTGTTGCAGGGCTCCTGGAGGATACGGAGATTCCGGAGGCATCAATAATCTTTCCGGAGATGTTTACTATTTCGATATAACCGGCATCGCCGGGCAGAGGATTGAAAAGCAGTTCGTTGAAGGTGATTTCTCCCGGCAGCGGCTCCTCACAACTTCCGAAATCAAAGGACCTCTTAAGTGCAGGGTTGCCCGCGTAATCGGTTACTTCCGGGGGCAGCGAGAGCGAATAGACTGTTTTTCTTCTTATGTATCCGTTCAGTTCCATAATGAATTCCCTCCTCAGCGGATCGGATGCCGACAGCGACTTTACGGAAAGGTCATTTACTTTAATGTTTTTCGAAAGCGATTCAATGATTTTCACCGGTTCGGAGAATGTCACCCTCACTGAAACAGAATCGGCAGGAAATACATTTGTAATTCCTTCAAAAAGGTTATCGGGGTTTGAAGCCCTTACAGAATTTATTCTGCCCGGAGTTCCGCCTGCTGGCGAGACGGATGCCCTCCAGTTGCCGTTATAATTAAAAGGTGAAGAGAGGTCAATCATCTCAAGCGACCATCCGCCTCCCGATTTAAGATCATCACCGTACCACTTCGGAGAATATTCTGCACCGTGGATCATCTTTCCGGTTTTGTCGAAAATAACAAGGAGTTTACCGTCGTCGTTAAGGGCAGGAAATGATTTGAAACCCGCCGTTCTGCCGAATCCCGAAAACCGCTGGGTGTCCGACACATGACAAAGGATAATATATTCATCAGGAGCTATCTGTACAGAAGGGAAATAATACTTTGAATTTCCCGCCAGCAGGTACCACCCTTCGAGTGAGAGAACAAAATCGGACAAGGATGTAATTTCGAGGTACTCCCGTTCGGGCAGAGAGACTGCCGGAGAGGGATCGGCCATTATTTCACTTATAATTACATCCCCCGGTTCAGCCTCACCCGGGGAAGCTGATTCCCCTGATGCACAAACGGAGCTGCCGGAATAACTGCCCTTAATAAATAAAATAAAAAAGGCGATGCAGGTAAAAATTACATTTTTCATACAGCGAGACGGTTTGAAAAAAATGCTACTTTTGACAGATTTTTCAATAAAGTAAATTTAAAAAAAAATTTAAAAAGGAGGAAAAGAAAAAATGAAAGTTGCTGTTGTCGGTGCCACAGGTATGGTAGGACGGGTAATGGTTAAACTATTGGAGGAGAGGAATTTCCCTGTTACAGAACTTCTTCCGGCAGCTTCGGCGAAATCGGCCGGAAAGGAAATTATTTTCAAAGGTAAACCGGTGAAGGTTCTGACCGTTATGGAAGCCGTGGAGGCTAAGCCTGTATTTGCCATTTTCTCGGCAGGTGCCGATACGTCGAAGGAATGGGCTCCTGTTTTTGCGCAGAATGGCACTATCGTCATTGACAATTCGTCGGCATGGAGAATGGAGGAGAATATTCCCCTGGTTGTGCCTGAGATAAACATTCATTCAATAAAAAAGGGAGACAGGATCATCGCCAATCCGAACTGTTCAACCATACAGATGGTAATGGCCCTTGCACCCCTTCACAGGGAATACAAAATAAAAAGAATCGTCGTCGCCACTTACCAGTCGGTTACCGGCACGGGTGTGAAAGCCGTAACCCAGATGGAAAATGAAAGACGCGGCATTAAGGGCGAGATGGCATATCCTCATCAGATCGATATGAACTGCTTCCCGTTCGGCGGAAAATTCATGCCGTCGGGTTATACCACCGAAGAGCAGAAACTGGTTGACGAGACAAGGAAAATACTGGGCGACAAGAGTATACAGGTTACCGCAACAGTCGTTAGAATTCCGGTGGTGGGCGGACATTCGGAAGCGGTGAACGTGGAGTTTGAAAAGGATTTTGAACTCGACAATGTGAGAAAACTGCTCAGCTCATTCCCAGGCGTAACGGTTTATGACAACCCCGATGAACACAAATACCCGATGCCCATACTCTCTCATAACCGCGATGAAGTGTTCGTGGGAAGGATAAGAAGGGATTTTTCGAAGGAGAAGTGCCTCAACCTGTGGATCGTATCAGACAACATCCGCAAGGGAGCCGCCACCAATGCCATTCAGATTGCGGAGGAGATGCTGAGGAAAGGCCTTTGCTGACCATCGAAGCACCCGGCTTATCCGTTGTAAAGAAAATTGTCGTAAGGGTACCTTGACATGTGAATCTCCCTTATTCTGTCGTAAAGAACGCTTTTGAGTTCTTCGATATTGGTTTTTTCCTTTGCCGAGATAAATACAACTGAGGTGTCGGGTCCTCCCGCCATCCATGTCTTTTTAAGGTCGGCAAGTGAAAGGTTTTCACGGGTTACCGGAGTCAGATCATCGTCATCCTTGCGGTTATAGGAGAATGCGTCGATCTTGTTAAACACAAGTATCATTTTCTTTCCGGTGATATTCATGTCGCTGAGTGTTTTTTCGACAACCTTTACCTGTTCCTCAAAGCCCGGATGTGAAATATCTGCGACATGTACCAGGATATCCGATTCTCTTACCTCGTCGAGTGTTGAACGGAACGATTCAACGAGGTGGTGAGGCAGTTTCCTGATGAACCCGACAGTGTCGGAAAGAAGGAAAGGCAGGTTGCCGATAACCACTTTGCGCACTGTGGTGTCGAGGGTGGCAAAAAGCTTATTCTCGGCAAAGAGGTCCGACTTGCTGAGCAGGTTCATGATGGTCGATTTACCCACGTTGGTGTATCCCACCAGTGCCACCCTTACAAGTTTTGACCTGTTTTTGCGCTGAACCGACATCTGTGTGTCGATCTTTTTCAGCTGTTCCTTAAGGTTTGCAATTTTAATTCTTATTCTCCGGCGGTCAGTTTCGATTTCCGTTTCACCGGGTCCTCTGAGTCCGATGCCTCCGCGCTGACGTTCAAGGTGCGACCACATCCCTGCAAGCCTGGGCAGGAGGTACTGGTACTGTGCCAGCTCGACCTGTGTGCGTGCATACGATGTATGGGCCCTTCCGGCAAAAATGTCGAGGATGAGATTGGTACGGTCGAGAACCCGGCATCCAAGTTCCTTTTCAATGTTTCTCAGCTGGCTTGGCGAGAGATCGTCGTCGAAGATTGTTATATCAATATTGCCTGCTTTAACAAACCCGGCAATTTCGTTAATCTTTCCGCTTCCTATGTAGGTTCTGGGGTTCGGAGCCTCAATTTTCTGGATAAAGCTTTTCAGAGTGACCGCGCCTGCCGTATCGGCCAGGAATCTTAGTTCCTCAATATAATCGGCAACCTCCTGTTCGGTCTGTCCCGGGTGTATCACACCCACAAGAACTGCCTTCTCAGCTTTTTTTTCAGTACTGATCATCCCGCTTTCCCGCACCCTGCAATAAACAAATCAAATTAAACCTTTCTGTCAGATAATAAATCTCCGGTTGTTCATTATTGCGCCTCTGATAGCCATCTTGAGGGTTTCGGAACAGCGTATGACCATGTCGAGGTCGGTGGGGAAGGGAAGGGGCTGCGATTTGGTCTTTTCAAGCTGCTGTGGCGACAGAGCCTGGATATCGCCAAGGGCTCTGGCCGACACATGTTCGAAGTTCGACTGCGCGCCGATAGGATCTTTTTTGAGCACCTTGTTGGGGTTGACCTGTATAACCTCCACGTCGCCCTCAATGCGGCAGCTTTTTCTCTGCATGGTTTCGACAAGGGCGCACTGTACCGTCTTGTATTTCGGCATCTTGATGTCATTTCCGAGAGAGTCTTTCATCACGTTGCCTTTCTTATCGAGGACATATGAGAAGCCATCTTCAATTTCCCTTTTTATGACAGAATCCCTCTGCATTGTCTGGTCAGGGCTTACCAGAACGTTTACGATATTGACATTAATGAAATAGTCGAACTGGATGTTGGGGTCGAGCACCTGGGTATGGTATTCCACCCATTCCGAGTTGAGGGCAGGCAGGTTAAGAGCGAGGAGGTCATCTTCAAACTCTTTCGGGAATCTTATTACAGACCTGTTCTGAACCGAAACGAGTGCCCGGCTCATGCCGAGGTATTTCGATTCGGCGATTTTGGCGTCGATACCTTCATAATCACCAACGTATTCTTTTGCTCTTACAAACTCGGCATAAGCCTGCCTGTATGATTCCTTCATCTGGTTTTTCATTAGTTCCATCCCGTGGGCGTAGTAGAAGTCTGCAGCCTTACGTTTTGCGGCAACCATCTCGGGCATGTAATCCACATACTGCACGTTGTAGTTCGGAACGGTTCTGACCATGGCCTGCCTGTCGTAGAGCCTTTTATAGATGAGGTAAATTTCATCCCAGTTATTTGGCCTGCCCTCCATTTTAAGGAACCGGATTCTTTCATTATCCTGTTCGTTGGCGATTTTATAGGCGTTGTCGAGAACGGCCTTCTGAGTTTTATCGTTGGGGTCTTTGCGAAGTTGTTTAACGGCCTTGTCGATGGCGGCATCGTAGTTGCCTTTTTCCATCTGTTTTTTTGATGAGCCGCAGCCTGATGCTATCAATGCGGCAGAAAAAACAAGTAATAAAATCCTTTTCATACTTAATGGAATATGTTTAATCAAAGATATAAGAAAAATATGCAATTTCTTCAGTCACAGTCATAATTCAGATCAAAAAAGTCAAAGTGCGAAGTTGAGGTATATTGAGAATCTGACTCTTACCGGTCGGCCTCTCTGCAGTCCGGGGCTCCATTTTGGCGATGCTTCAATGGCCTTTACCGCCTCGTCGTCGAGGAGTTTATCCACCCCTTTAACGATGTTGACGTTACTCACCGAACCGTCGGGCTCAACGATGAATGTGAGGTAGACCTTGCCTTCTATTCCCTTTTGCATAGCCTCCTGAGGGTAAATGACCCGTTTCAGGAGCCATTCCCTGAATTTTTCGACATCACCGCCCCTGAATTTTGGCGGGACTTCGATGATATAATAGTCGTAGGCATTGCCTGAGCCTGATTCGCCGAAGAGTTCATCATCGCCCGTGCCGGCATAGGAAGAGATATCGTTGGTGTTGGTTTCCTCGGTGAATTTTACCTCTTCAACAGGGGGAAGGATGAGGTTTTTGTCGGTCACGGAATCGACTATCACCGGGGCGACGTATTTTATTTCGGTTTGTTTCGTCTCGGGAGGCGGGGGTGTCATAACCGGAGGCACATATATCTGTTCGGGCGGAGGGGGTATTTCTTCCATATTGAGTGAGACAACTTTTCGTCCCGATCCGTAACCTACGGTATAAGTTTTATTAAGGATTCTCAGATACGGGATTATTACGCCGAGAACGACCATAATTACGGCGGCGAGTGTGGCGACGGAAAGATGAAAATTATATTTTTTTCGCAGGACGTATGCGCCGTATTCGGTATTTTTGTCCTCGAATACAATATCGTTAAAACTCAATATTTGTTTTTTTCTGCTCATATTCCGTCACCCTCCGTGGGAACAGTGTTCTGTTTCAGGGGGGTCAAAATCCATGCCGTAAATTAAAGTTTCCGGCGCGCAGTGGCGCGGTTACTTCAAATGGCAGCGCAAAGCTAATAAATTAATGGGTTTTTTGTGTTTTAATTTTTTATACCTTTGCGGTGCTTCTAAGGAAGCCTTTTGGGGATATAGCTCAGTTGGCTAGAGCGTGTGACTGGCAGTCACAAGGTCAGGGGTTCGATTCCCCTTATCTCCACGCGCCCTCCGGATGCGCCACAGGTGTGAAAGGAGGGTTTTTTATTTATGCTCAGTTGGGTGAGCGTCCCGATGCAATCGGGAAGGTCAGGGGTTCGATTCCCCTTATCTCCACGCGCCCTCCGGATGCGCCTCAGGTGTGAA
>Ga0116147_1001986_pt1 | contig 21550 bp, 17 predicted proteins | sample AD_JPNHG3_MetaG_FD_89749 | JGI IMG/M metagenome (GOLD analysis project Ga0116147, IMG submission 89749) | Active sludge microbial communities of municipal wastewater-treating anaerobic digesters from Japan - AD_JPNHG3_MetaG | ecosystem: Engineered > Bioreactor > Anaerobic > Digestate | place...
AGGTTCTTCGGTCTGATCAGGAAGTACGGTATTCGGGTTCCATCGGCGGAGACGGTCTCCTTCTGCTCCACTTCGAGATTCTCGGTGCGGAAGAATTCGGGCATCCTCTGGACCAGGCCGGGCCGACCGTCGAGTACCCGATAAAGAGTCGTCGGCGTCAAAAAATCGGTAAACGCGACGTAATAATCTCGTACGGAAACCGACGTGCTGACCACGTTGACGGTACCCAGCTTGGGAAGGTCCACCTCGTGCTTACGCCAACTCTCCGGCCCCGGAGCGACTTCATACAAGCGGGATCGAACATTATCCAGTACTCCCAGCAGTAGGCGGTCCCGGGTGCGGGCGACGGACGCCAGGGATGTCCGCTCTCCCGGCTCGAAAAGAACGGAAAAGTTGCGACCGCCTCCAAGAAAATCCTCCAGGGGAATTGCCAGTAAGACATCCTGTGGATACTTCCTTCCCCCCACCTCCCAGGCCGACCGTAGCGATACCACCAGTTGCCCCTGGAAAACCTCGCGGATTTCGGCATCCAACGGTAGATCCAAACGAATCGTCTCGCCTTCTCGGAGGAGAAAGAACTCATTCGTGAAAAAATCCGGGCTGCGCGATGCAAGATCGTACGTACCCTCCGGAGTGAAGATCCGCCGCACCCCGGCGGCTACATCCTCCCGGCGCCCCTCGAATACGACCGGAGCCTGATCCAGCGGCGTCCCCCGCCTCCACAGTCGTGCCGTTCGAGGGTACCCGGAATCGGTCAAGCTGCCCGGCCCAAAGTCCGTACCTACCCAAAGTGAATCCGCGTCACGCCAACTAACTTCAGACTTGGCTTCCGGTAAATAGAAGCCGCCTTCCACGAACTGCTTTTGTTCCGTATCGAATTCCCGCTGGACGACGGCGTCACCACCTCCCCGAGACAATCGGATCATGCATAACCGGTAGTCCGGATACAAGCAAGATGCACCTTTGAATACCCAGCTTTCGTTCTCGACCCTGCCCAGGGCGTCCACGTCGAGAACAGTCTCCCACTCCGCCTTCCCGGATAGGTACGACTCGACGGTGGTCCGCCGCCAGATCCCCCGCACATGCTCGGCGTCTTGCCAAAAGTTGTAGATATAAGATCCCATTTGGTCGGGGTAGGCGATTCGTTCCTCCGAATCCAGAATGGCGAGTATCCGCCGTTCCAACTCCCGGAACTCTTCGTCCGCCGCCAAAGCCGACTTGGTTCGCTCGTTCCATTCCCGTACCCACGCGAGGGCCTTCTCTCCTTCGATCTCCTCCAGCCAGAGGTACGGGTCTTCTTCCTCACCTTGCGCCCGTGCCGGAACCGCATACATAGAAGTCATCAGAATCAGCCCCAGCTTCAATCCGAACCTTCTTTCCCTCATAATCAGTCGTCTCCAGAGTTGCATCACCCGCACCCACTTGAGTCTAATTGTAGCCCGTCCCTTAGAAACTTCGTCGACGGGGGGAGAACGACAACATGACTCTTGACGACATCAGACGGCGCATCAACATGATTGATTTCGAGATCCTCAAGCTCCTGAACAGCCGTATGGAATTTGCCTTACGCACCCGGCGCTTCAAGCGGGAGGTGGATGACCCCCGTCGAGAGCATGAGGTAATCGAATATATCGAGAAACACTCTCGCGGGTTGATCGAACCGGAGTTTTGCAAACAGCTGTTTCAACAGATCATTGCCGAAAGCAAGCGACTCCAGCAAACCGAAATCGCCCTGATGGCTTTCCAGGGAGAACACGGGGCGTTCAGCGAGGTGGCCGCGCGCCGCTTTAACCCGGAACTTCTTTACATCAGCTGCGCCGAGTACGGTGAAGTATTCCGCGGCGTGGAGGCCCGGCTTTTCCACTTTGGGATCGTTCCCGTCGAAAGTACACTCGGAGGAACTTTCACCGAGGTCAACGAATTTCTAATCCGAGCCGACTTGAAAATTGTGGGGGAAGTGAGACTGCCGGTCCACTATCATCTGCTGACCTTGCCCGAGACGGATCCTACGGAGATCCGTGTCGTCTACTCCCACCGTCAGACTCTTTCTCACTGCCGGCGGTTCATCCAGGAGCGACGTCTTGAAACCCGTCTCTACTACGACATGGCGGCGGCCGCAAAGATGCTGGTGCAGGAGAGACCCGAGGGTTCTGCCGTAATCGCCAGTGAGTTCTGTGCCAATTTCTACAACTTGCAGATCGTCGCCTCAAATATTGAAGATGTTCCGGGGCATGTCACCCGGTATGTCGTCGTAGCCCGTCCGGAAACGGCTCCCCCAAAAGATCAGGGGAATAAGTGCTCTATTGTATTTGTAGCCGAGCATAGAGCCGGTGCACTATTCCGAATCCTTGAGGAATTCGCCGACCGGGGACTCAACCTTACACGTATCGAATCGATGCCGAACCGACTCGATCCGCTCAACTACATTTTCTTTCTGGACTTCTACGGATCGGACCAAGATCCGGAAGTCGTCGAGGTGCTCGAGCGGGTCCGGCAAAAGACGTCGATGTTCCGTTTCCTCGGGTGCTACTACAGCCCGGACGGCGGGGCGGCTTCTTCCACGACCGAATCAGATCCCTCGGAATGAGCCGACCGGACCCGACTTGAGACGTACAGTCAGACCAAACGCCCGGCCGGAACGCCTCCTGAAACGACAGAGCCCGTAATCGGCACAGAATAACCAAGCGTGGGAGGGTCGGCATGAGGCGGAAGGGATAGACCAGCCCGCACCTACTTCGCCGGAAAAACGGCTGCCTACCAATCCCGGGGTCGTGCAGCATTCCCGGGATACAAGCCGAGTGGTTTCACAGGAGTTCTTGGATTTCCGTTTCCAGCTCCGTGCGGCCGGCCTCGCCGTAGTGACGAAACCGCAGCCTGCCCTCCCGATCAAACACAAACGTCGCCGGAAGCACGCCGATCCACTCCGGGTCGACGGCATTCACAAACCGCTCAAAGTCCAGGAAGGCCCGGATGTAAGCAAAGTCGTCTACGCCCTGAGCCTCCAAAAAGGCCTCCGCCGCTTCTTCGTCCTGTGGCTCGTCCATCGAAACGGTAATGAGGACTACGCCCCTATCCATGTACTTTCGCCCAAGATCCACAAGTTCCGGGAACTCCTCCCGGCACGGACCGCACCACGTCGCCCAAAAATTCACAACCACCACACGCCCCCGTTGTTCGGCAATAATCTTCGGCAGAGTCACCTCATCAACAGGGTGCAAAAGACCCGCCCACAGGAGTAAAGCCGGCGTCAGCATGGTAAGTCCTTGATCCGGTTATCGCTTGATGGTGCAACCAAACGCCTTGGTACGAGGCACGGCAACAGGACGTCCTGAGAGCAGATCTTCCAACGCTCCACCGAGTTCTTCTCCGTTTACTTCTTCCGCTCGAGTGGTGGGTTGTCGACTGTTGCCAAGTGCTCCGTGGTAGACGATCTCGCCGTTCTTAGCCACGAGAAATACTTCCGGAGTCACTTGGGCGCCGTAGCGATCCGCCACGACATTCCCCTCGTCCTTCACCACGGCAAACGGAAAGTCGTTCTCCTCCGCGTGTCGGCGCACAGCGTCAGCAGGCTCCGTTCGGTTTGAGTTAACACCTACAAAAGCCACGTTCTTTGCTGAGTACTTGCGGGCCAGGTCGGACATTACGTGGTTAAATGCGTTCGAATAAGGGCACCCCGTGGCGATGAAGACCACGACCACCGCCTGATGATCCTCCAGGAGATCGGCCGGCGACACAGTCCCACCGGTCCGAACGTCGGGCAAGGAAAAGTCCGGCGCCTGCGTCCCGACATCGAGCGCCGACGCACATCCCACCCATAACATCGCCACCCAGACCATACGATTCCATCTATGCATCCGAATCCTCCTCCCAGCGAACCTCTGCGGGTTAAACGCCGGTATGGGTAAGCCTTAAAGACACAGATGCTAACCGCTCTTCATCGGTTTCTGAGCCGGAGGCACAAGAACGGTTACTCTTTCGCCGGGCCCGATCTGATCCAGGAAACATACCCCTCCCCCCAGCCATCCCCGACCGACGGAGCCCTTCCAGCGCCGCCGAGGCGACCGGCAAGAACCAGATGGATCGTGTCAGAGAACCCTTGAAATCTCCCGGTCCTGGCGGCCTGCCGTTTCGTGCTGGGAGCGAGACTCCAGTGCCGCGCCCAATCGTCGGTCGAGGATGTCACCATGCACCGGCGTAAACAGATCCCGAAACAAGTGATCCTGTTCCAACAACTGCGCCGCAAAAGTATCGACTGACCGCAGCAAAACGTTCCGCTTCTTTTCCCACTCGCGAAACAGCATTCCGTAGCGATAGACCGCCAGATATTGCTCGGCCGACCGTTCCCAACCCGCGTCCAAAGCCATCGCCCGGAGGACGAGGCGACGATGAGCCTCCGGATCCGTATAGTAGACGGTGAGGGCCTCTCGAATTTTCTGGAAGAACACCTCCGCTTCACCCGCGGGATCCCCCACATCAAGCCAGTCGTACAGATAGGCGCAATTTTGCACCTTGGCCAACCCGCCCACTCGATGAGCGATGACGACGGTACCGAGAACGGAAGCCTCGTAATCCACCAGCCCGCACGGCTCGAACCGGGAAGGAATCAGGGTGAAATCACTCCCGGCTAAAATCAGCTTGGACAAAGCCGGGTTAAAAAGCTCGCAGTAGTGAAACCGGTTGGGATACCGACCGGAAAGCTCCCGGAAGCGGGCTGCGGTCTGCTGACCAACCATGTCTCCCCGAGTTGCCGAAGCCAGGATCACGAACTTTGCAGCGGGAAAATCGTGTAACACCCGCTCCGTCACGTCAGCGACCAGCTGAAGGTTTTTCTGCGCCACCAGACGACCCACCACTCCCAGCAAGACCGTTTGCGAATCAGGTTCGGCCCCGAAACATTCCAAATGCAGCAGGCGCTTCAACTCCGCTTTCCCGTCCAGGTGATCGGCATCGTAATGGTGGTCACGGGCCAGAAGTTCCGCCTGAACGATCGGGTGGCGAAACAACGTCTGCCCCGGCGGCAATCCGGCCTGCAATCTGCGCAAATAATCGGCGTTGAGTTCGGGAAGGTGCCGGGGCCAATTTTTCCTTGAGAGTCCGTTGGTTATCCCCACAATGGGCACGTATTCCAGGACGTCCAAACCACCGTTTGGAAGAAACACATCGCGGACTTCTCCCCAAGGCTTTAGCTGCTGCGCCCGTCGCCAAACCTCCTCCCGACTCATCTTCAGCTCGGCTGCATAACCCCAGGTTGCCTTGAGGTCCCCACTGACAGTCGTTACCTTCCCTCCCGTTTCGTGGGTCCGGATGACAGCCGCTTTAAGAAAGTTCAGGTGATCGAAAAAATCAAAATACTTATGAAACAGCTTCTCCCCGGGAAGGCCGATGCGACCCAGCATCTCGTAACCGCGTCCGAAAACGGGATACGTCCCTTGGTACGAACCGTTGTGGATAGTGAAGTGGTGTCCGGCCCTTGCCAGATAGTCTTCCCCGACATAGAAAGGGATCAAACCCACGTGATAATCGTGCCCGTGTATTACGTTGAAGCGACTCCGCAAGATGTAGCCGGCCATGGCCTGTGAAGTGGTGGCGTACAGCTTAAAGGCCATTTCCGGGTCGTCCGGGTAAATCGCTTGGCCGTTGGTCCACCCCAACTGGATGGGATCCCAGAAATACGTAACGCTCAGTCGGGAATCCAGCTCGAGGTAATAGATCTCATAGGCAAAACGATGCCCGTCGAGAATCACCGGAACGGGCTCCCCTCTCTTCTTAAGACCACGCCGATCATAGTGACCGAAGCAGGGTGTCAAAATCTCGATTCGCAGCTCGATTCCCAGACGATCAGCTGCGGCCAAAAGCTCTTCCGGAAGCTCCTCGATGACGGTACCGAGCCCACCGATCTTCACTCCGTAGCCGGAACTAGTCCGCCCGTTCTCCCAGGCGGCCATAGCCACATTCAGCCGAAATTCTCGAGGCATGAGGACCCCCCTTCCAAATCATCCGGCAAGGTACCAGACCAAACGGCGCAATAACAAGAAGTCTGGGAAAAGCAGTCTCAGATCTTGCCGTGCGGTAACCCGGGAGTGCGAGAATACGCCAAATGGCTTATGTCGACTACCCAGACGGAGTACGCGTCGTCCGCAAGATTTTGGACTCGTGGAAAGCACGCTACTCCCGCCTGTTTTGGATTTTGCACTCGATCTGGGCTCTTGCTATGGGAGCTCTCGTGCTCGTTCTGGCACGGGAGCGATACGCCTTTCTCCCCTGGGTAGCCGTTTTGCTTGGGTTCACCTGGGTGTCTACCTTCGTCTTTACCCGCGTCTTTTCAGTTGAGAGATCGGGTCTCCACCGGTGGGCGCGAGGAGTCGTCTCGTACGCCACGCGGGTCATGTACCAGGAAACCTTGTTCTTTCTGCTCCCTTTTTACTTTTCTTCCACAACTTGGCCTTCGTTAAACAGCGCCTTCACGCTCTTGCTCGGGGGACTGGCCGTGTTCTCCTGCTTGGACATCCCCTTCGATCGACTCCTGCATCGTTCACAGTTTTTCGCTGCCGGGTACTTCTTCTTGGTCACCTTTGCCACCTTGAATTTCCTGTTTCCACTTCTGCTTCAATTCGAGACCCATCGGAGCACCCAGTGGGCGGCGATCCTCTCCCTGGGTGCCGCCGTCCTGCTGGTCTTCCCCCTGAGCCGGTTGCGACAGCCTCGCCGCATCGGCGGTTGCGTTCTGGCCCTGGTTTTGACATGGCTTTCCGTGCGCGCGCTCTTGCCCTTCATTCCCCCCGTCCCACTCCGGTTACTCGAGGTTCACTACGCCGGATCGTTCAAACCCGACACGTTTACCAGCCCCAAGTTCTATCGGGACACGGTCTCGCCGGGCGATCTAGTAGAGGGAAGGCTCTACATCGTAGCCCGGATCTTCGCCCCGGTACGATTACCGGCCCAGGTGACTTTCCAAGTCAGTTCAAACGGCAAGCTCTTAAGAGAATCACGGGTAATCCATGTTCCCGCCCACGAGAAAGGCTTTCGTATCTGGTACGCCGTCTCGTCCTCGTTGCTCCCAAAGGAAGAAGTGGCAAGCGGTAAGTCCCGTCGGATCCGAGTCGAGGTTCGCACGATCTACAACCAGCTGGTGGGGCGTTCCGAGATTGAGGTTCGTTAGTGAACCATCCGCTTTCGCAGCGGATTGACTCGACCGGGTGAAGATGCGACGAGGCGAGCAGGCGTCCGACCACCCAGTCGGTTTCCAAGCACCGCGGCTTGAAATCCATCCAAACGAAAGAGCTGAAGCTAAGCTCGTCTCATCGGTTTCTTCTTCGCTTTCCCTCGGCTCCGGGCTGCCTCGAAAGCTTTGCTATGATTCCCCCGCATGAGGCTACCCGAAAACCTCAAGGAGCGCCTCGCCGGTTATCTCCAGTTTCGAGCCTTCGGCTCTCGACGTATCGCCGACACTCACTGGCGGGGGGAGCTGGAACAGCTGCAGCGGCTGGTCAAGGAACGGCGGTTCGAGGAGATTGAACCGGCTCTACAAGCACTGGAGCGGCGTCTTCCCAGGATGTTCCCCGATATCCGTGACCGCGCCGGCAGACTGAATCAGCTCGCTACGTTGTACCAGGACTTGGCCGGGAACTACGCCGACGCAGAGCGCATTTGGCAAGACGTCCTCCGGCTGTGCGAAAGCCGACAAGACCTCCACCTGGAACAGATGGTGAGCCTCAACAATCTGGGCCTTTTGTACTTGCACGAACGGCGTCTCGGGCGAGCAGAGGAAATCTTTCTTCGGCTCCTGCCCATGGTGGAAGCCCACTTCGGATCCGAGCATCCGGAAACGGCTACTTGTCTGGAGAACCTGGCGGCGGTGTACCGCCGTCTGGGGCGGACGGCTGAAGCGGCTCGATACAAGGGCAGAGCACTTGGAATCCGCCGAGCAAGCGCAAAACCCGCTCCTAAGAGCGTTCGCTGAAGCGAGCAGAGGCAGGGCGGACTGATTGCAAGCTTCCCAAGCGTCCCATCTTGCCGTGAGCGGGTCGCTTGTCCGGTCCCAGCCTCAGGAAGGAACAGGGCACGCCGCAAAAAACCTCTCCTGCGGAACCGCCCTAAAGCTTGGTCCCCAGTCCGCCGATGGGTTTGATGAAGATTAAGGAACATGAAACGGAAAGGAGGACGATCCATGGACCCATCGGAGAACCACCAACCCTTGGAGAGACCGGAGAAGAAAACTCTCTCGCCGGATGATCCGGTCGAACGTTCCTGCGACGGGGTCCCGGCCGAGTTGCCCAGCTGGGACGATTGCCCCGAATTTCTCCCGGAAGAACCCCGGGTAAGATTTCCCGGACTACACTCGCCGGCGGATTACCCCATATTCTTCTAGCCTCACCCGCTGCTGTTCTCTTGCCTACGCTCAGACCCCGTAACCAAAAAGCTCGCAGAGACGAGGTCGCGGAGGAACGAGGTTCCGCAAGCATTCTTTTCATCACGCCGTAGCCTCTAAGCGGGCACGGTACGCACAGTGTTCACTGCTCTCTCCGGCCCCTGGAGACATACGTGGGAAGGCTTAGCCCATATAGCCCCTAAAGCGACGTGCTATTTCTTGGACCGCCGCTTCCACATCAAGGTCCGAGGTGTTGACGACGTAGTCGGCAGCCTCCTGATATAGGGGACGACGAGCGGATAAGACCTGTTCCACTTCCGATAGAAAATCTTGCTCTCCGGTCAGCGAAGGTCGATCAACGCCGTCGCGGATTCGGTCGATGATGTCGGAGATCCGGGCCTCGAGAAGGAATACCAGTCCGTTCCGCTTCAGTCGGCGGACATTCTCCCGACGTGTCACAACTCCTCCACCGGTATCGATCACGCAGTGATCGCGGGCGGCCACATCGGCGATCACCTCAGCCTCCAACTCTCGGAAGTGATCCCAAGAAAAGGCGGAAACAATTTCAGGAATCGTCATGCCGGCACGTCGCACGATCTCCTCATCCGTGGAGATGTAAGACATTTCCAACACCTCGGATAGTCGCTTCCCGATCGTACTCTTCCCCGTACCCCGATAACCGATCAAGACGAGATTCATGTCCTAGCCTCCTGCCGCAATCTCCTCGACCGTGGTGTCTGTCTTCACCACCGAGAGCATTATGCTATTCGGAAAAGGATTCAATCTCTCGTTGTAATGTTCCCCGAGAAGAGCTCTCGGCCGTGCAGGCAAGTCCGCAACCGTCGCTCAGGCCGACGCCGCGGTAGGTCCCCGACGAGACATCGCCCCACACACCAGACGCATGTCTCGGGACGCGTCCTCTCATCTCCAACCGTGCCAGGCCGAGGATAAGACAATTCACACATAGCGGGAGGAAGGCTCCGTCTCGACCTTGCTTTCCGCGCATGTTCCGGAGGAAAGCGGATCCGACGGGCGCAGCCGGACAACAGTACGGAAAACGCCACCACAGGTCCTGAAAGCAAAGAAGCGGGTTACATGTCAGCGCAAACAGCATTCCCGTCGGCCGCTATAAGCTGAACCAAGCTTTGTGAGAGGCGGAAATACGACTCCGATAGGTGCCCTCGGTTTCCGGAAGAGACTCGGGCTGGGCTTCCGCCCGGGCAAGAGCGGCAGGCCGGGTAGGGTAAGTCTGCGGTTTAGGTGAAGCCTCACAGGCCGGGACGGGTAGGACGCAGATGCTCGGTGGGTCTCCGGGCCCCGGAAAGAATCCTCTCTTGCTTCGCAGGCACGTCGTCGCCGGCACACAATCGGTCGAGTCCTCCAGCGCTCAGTCGATACCAAGCTCCTTCTGGATTCGTTCGAGGGGCACCCCCTTTGTCTCGGGCATCACGTAGATGACCCATAACAGCTGGAGCACCATCATGGCGGCATAAAACGCAAAGGCGTGACCGCCCGAAGCGTCGGCTATCACCGGAAACGTCCAGGAAATAAGAGCCGCCATAAACCAATGGGTAAAGCTCCCCAAAGCCTGCCCCCTGGCCCGAACCCGGGTCGGGAAGATCTCGCTGATGAAGACCCAGATCACGGCTCCCTGGCCGAAAGCGTGGGAAGCGATGAAAAGCAGCAGGCTGATCAACACAATGCGACTACCCGTCTGGTCGAACTGGGTCCCATAGGTGTAGAAAGCCCAGGCCGTCGTACTCAGGCTCACGATATAACCCACGGACCCCACCAACATCAGCTTCCTGCGTCCGAAATAGTCGATGACCGCCATGGCGGCCAACGTAAAAATCAGGTTGGTTCCGCCTACGGCGACGGTTTGCGCCAGCGCCGATTCAGTCCCTGCGCCGGCCAGCTCGAAAATGTATGGAGCGTAATACATGACCGCGTTGATACCGCTCAGTTGATTGAAAGCCGCGATGGCAACCGCCAGGAGAATGGGCTTGCGGTACTTCGTCTGAAACAGCGGTTCACGTAGGCTGTGATGTTCCAAATCGATGGAACTCTCGATCTCCCGAATCTGGTCTTCCACCGAAGCGACGTCGGTACCGAGCCGAAGCAGCGTCTTCCGGGCCTCGTCGATACGACCTTGCATGACCAGCCACCGTGGGCTGTAGGGAGTTAAGAACAGGAGGAGGAAGAAGAGACCCGCCGGGACGGCCTCCACGCCGAACATCCAGCGCCACTCCGCCGGTCCCAAATCGAGACCGGCAATGAGGTAGTTGGAGAAAAACGCCAAGAGTATCCCCAAAACGATATTGAACTGCGTAACGGCGACTAAACGGCCTCGGTACTGAGCGGGAGAAATCTCGGCAATGTACATCGGGGACACCACAGAAGCGCCTCCGACTCCGATGCCTCCCACAAAGCGGAAGAAAAGAAACGAGTACCAGTCCCACGCGAAGGCCGTACCCAAGGCGGAGACAAAATACAAGCCGGCGATGAAAAAAAGCGTCCGACGCCGACCCCAACGGTCGGCAGGCCGTCCGGCCGACAAGGCACCCACGATCGTGCCTATCAGAGCCGCCGCGACTGAGAACCCCAGCCCCGCGGAACTAAGTCCGAATACTCCTCGCAGCCAGTCAGTTGTACCTGAAATGACCGCCGTGTCAAATCCGAAAAGAAGTCCACCCAGAGCTGCAACTAGAGTAGACCGAATCAGGAAGCTCACCACCATCTCCTTTCGGAAACAGCGTAAAGGCGCCTTTCTTTCCCAAGAAATCCAAATCGCCGGTCCGTCTCCTCCGTTGCTCAAGGACCGACTTACAGCGATCCCTACCGTCAACGGTTGCCCATAGACGCTCGGCTTTCATCTTCGGCAAAGGATCCAGTCCGTCGCCAAAACGGCGAAAATCAATACGCCCAGCCCCCAGCAAGCGCCTATCAAGAGGCCCCGTAAGGAAAACAGAGCCATTGCGTATCCCCATAACAATGGGGCAAGACATGCCATCAGCCAGCACAGGCCGGCCACTTCGGCCAGCTCCGGAGCCGAGCGCTGCGATTCGCCAGGCAACCGCACCAGCATCCAAGCGAGGCACATACCGAGAAGCAAGCAGAGGAATCCTACAATCATCATCCTCCCAGGCGGTTCCGACAGCTTGACACAGATTGCCAGGCGATCCCAGTCATCGCGGAGTAACCACCCGTCGGCAACAGCTGCCCCCACCGTCAACACCACCCCACCAGCGATTCCTGCGGCCAGCATTCGCATTCGAGAACCCCAACCCAACCTTAGTCTCGCACGGCGAAGCAATTACGGCAACGTCGGCATTTGTCGGTCCGGGCGTCGCTTTCCTAAGAACATCGCGTTGAGCGCTTCGCTTACATCGGAGCCAAAAGAATGTCATATGGCCGGGCCGCACAAGGAACAGATCAGTACAGACAGCCTACGCGGGCGGAAGGGAACGCACTTGCGGCGTAGAGCGTGTACTTAACGAACGTGCTCTTGAAAGGAGTCACATCATGCGGTATCGAAACTGGTGGTTGACGTGTTTGCCGGGGATCATGTTGGTTCTTTCCGTGACGGGTTGGTCCCAACCGCGCCGGTCCGAGGAACAGATGGAACAGCGGATCAAGGCTCAAGTCGAGCAGTTAACCGCCGAGCTGAATCTTTCCGACGAACAGGCTTCAAAGATCCAGGAACTTCTCATGGAGGAGTCCCGCCAAATGAGAGAACTCTGGTCCGGCGGCTCCCGTAACCGAGAAGAAATGCGCGAGAGGATGATGAACATCCGCTCTGACACAGACAAGAAGGCGAAGGATATCCTCAGCGGGGAACAATACACCGGGTGGGAGAAGTGGCGGCAGCAACAACGCGAGCGGATGCGGGAACGCATGAGCCGGCCGGGGCGCCGCCCGTGAGAAGGCGAAACGCTTTGTCTTCGCCGACTGAAGTATGAAGCCGGCGGACCGGTGATCCCGACAGTCCGACAAGAAGAGAGGGATTGGACTCGCCGAATTCCGGGGGCGAATCGCCGCGGCGGATCCCGTCTTAACCGCCGCTCGACGAGTTCTTCGCCCCTCGATTGCTTGAGGGAGAACCTCCGGCTAGACTGCTCGGACAGCCCGTAGGCTGCAGCAGGAACGGCATTCTTCGCGGAGACGTCGGCGAATAACCATGACCGAAAACCCGGGACGGCGAACCAGGCGACCGCTTCTCCTCATCTTCATCCCCCTGGCGGCTTTTCTTTGGAATCGGTCTTTTTTGGAAGAAGGTCTCCCTCTTGCTGGGGACAATCCATCCCATTTGGCCGAGATCCGGGCCCTCGAAGACGTGATACTGCCCGAACAATCCTGGTGGTGCGGATGGTTCGAAGGAGACTTCTTCGGATATCCTCTGCTCGCCTACCAATATCCTCTGGGCAAGTCCACAGTCGCACTGCTCGACTTCCTCCTCCCCGGGGATCTTGTCCTCACCTACAAACTTGTCCTTCTGTCGGCCTGGATCTTTCCGGCTTGGGTAGTTGCTTGGTGGTTTTCCCGAGAGGGACGAATCGGATGGGGGATTTTGTCCGCCCTGACGGTGTTCGCGTCACAAGATCACCTCTACCTGGCCTTGGCCGGAATGTGGAATCAATACTTGGGCCTCGGGTTCCTACTTCTGTTCTTCAGCTCCGTCCACTCGACGGACAAGGGTATAAGGCTGTCTTCCGCCGCGCCCTGGTGGCTGGGACTCAGTTACTTGGCTCATCCTTTCAGCCTCCTACCCGCTTCTCTCTTGCTGGCGGCGATACCTCTGGCCGCTCGCAACGCAACGAGGCTCGAAGCCGTCAAACAGGTGTTGTTCGCCACGGTTACCGCGACACTACTGACATCCTGGTATTGGTTGCCCATCTTCCTCACGCGCAACTGGCCCCGAGTCTTGCCCAAGCAGTGGAGCTGGAGTCTTCTGAACCCTCTGTTCCCCTTGACGGCCACGGAAATTGCCGGACCCGAGCCCGACGTCGCAACGGCGTTGGAAACCTTGGCGTGGGACTCCGGTGGAATGCTTTCGGCTCTCGCCTTGGCGCTCTTGGCCGTTTGGGCGGTTTGGCGGAGAGCGGAGCGGCCGGCGAATCCGACCGGCCTTCGACTGTGGCTGACGGTGGGAGCTCTGCTTTGGGGCTTTCTTCTCTGGATGGTCTTCGTGCCGCCGCAGGCTCTCTCGGACGTGGCGGGCATGGTCCGAATCGGACGCTTCTCGCCCTACGTTCTGGCTTGGAGCCTCTGGTGGGCAGGTACCGCAATGACTTCGCTAAGGCCGTCTGCGATAAGGCGTCTTACCGTTACGAGCTTGCCGGCCGTGGCGACTATTTTACTTAATTCGGCAACCGCCGGCGGTCCCGCCCGGGTCGAATTTCGGGCGCTTTTGGACACCGAGCATCCGGCAAACCTACAGGAGCGTGCGCTGGTGGAAACCTGGCGTCATCTGGCAGCCTCGCACAACCAGGTTCCAGCCGGCCGCTTACTGGTCCAGGACACTCTCTACAACATCTCGGAAGGCCCTCTGGCCCGGTCCCATGTGATGGCCCTGACGTGGTGGCAAACCGGCCGGTGGACGATCGGCTCGTTCTGCGAGGCTTTCAGTCCCACGACGGATTTGGCTCGTACGGAAGCCGGCCGGCTCCTCGGCCGTTCCATCAAAGACTGGAAGCCGGATGACCTTGAGAGAACGCTTCGGCGGCAGGCCGTCACTACGGTGGTCACCTGCGAACCGGAGTTGACTCAATTGCTGCACGAAACCAGCCGCTTTCGGCCGACCTTTGCAAGCGGACCCTTCCACGTGTTCGAGGCGGACGAACCGGCCGTTTGGTGGCGAAGCAATCAGGCGGTAAGTCTGGTTGCCGAGCAATGGAGTCAGTCGGAGCGGATCCTCCAGCGTAAGCCAACACCTCCGACGGCGAGAACCCTCGACGAGGAAGTCTCTCTCCTCTACCCGCCCGATGAATCCACTGAGACGAGCGGCCGACCAGAGCCGAACGATCTATGGCTCACCCTTCCCACCACGTTTCATCCTTGGTGGACGGCCAAGGCCGACGGCATCCGCACAAAGGTTCTTCCCGGCTCGCAGCCGGCGGAGCTTCAGGTGCTGCTTCCAAACGACGCCCGTCGTCTTACACTTCGCTTCAAGCCACCACGTCTGCTACCGGGCTTGATCACGTTGTTAGGATTCCTCCTGTGGATCGCTACGTACCGCCCGTCGCGTGGACTCCGCTTCGCATGGAACCGCCCCTTGAGGCGCCGACTCCGCAGCGAAAACCTGCTCACCGAAAAGGGAACCTTGCTGTAACTCAAACGACGGACAGAGACGGTTTTGATCGGAAGCAACGGCCTGTAGAAAGCGCCCCATGCCCCTTGCTTTCTAGTTCCCAGGGTACGGCGTTGAAACCTTTGGATCGCTCCCGGTTCGAAGGCCCTCAAGTCTCCGGCGACCGAGAACCTGGGCGGCGAAGGTAAGCCGCGGGGCGGTCATAGCGTACGAGGTGTCCCTTTCGGGCGGGGAGCCTAAAAACAACCATCCGTTTGTCGTTCTCGGTTGTTGACGGTACGGCGCAACGCCCCCATATCCCTTCGTCGGGGAGACCGGAGACCAGGAATCTTGGCACACCACTTCGACCGATGTAGGATTCCGATCGAACAGTGGCTACATTCAATAAGATCTCTGAAAGGGAAAAGGCGAAAGGATGCCGGTATGGGAAAAGCTACGCGAGTATGCCTTGCCTCGGTCGTCACCGCATTGATTCTGGTGGGAGCTGTTTTCGGCTTGTCTTTCTTTACCTGGGCCGGGCAAGCTGAGGAGAGCAAGATCGGATTTGACGACACTCCCTTCCTGCCGGGAGGGAAGTGGCGCGTGCATGACGGCAGACGGCCGCAGCCGCCGATCGTCACGCCGGGGACCTGCAGTACCCAGGAAGAGCCGGGCAAACCCCCGTCGGATGCGGTGGTCCTGTTCGACGGTACCGATCTCTCCCACTGGGTTACTTACGACCCGGAGGGCAACCCCCGGCCGGCCGGTTGGAAGGTGGAGAACGGTTACATGGAAGTCGTCGGCGGCAGTGGATCCATCGCCAGCAAGGAAACCTTCGGCGACTGCCAGATCCACGTGGAATGGGCGGCTCCCGTACCACCCGAGGGGAGGGACCAAGGCCGGGGCAACAGCGGCGTCCTCATCATGGGTCACTACGAGATCCAGGTGCTGGATTCCTACGAGAACGTTACCTATCCGGACGGCCAAGCCGGAGCGATGTACGGGCAGTTCCCGCCCCTGGTCAATGCGTGTCGGCCGCCGGGGCAGTGGCAGACGTACGACATCATTTTCGAAGCTCCCAAGTTCGACGGCGAGGTGCTGGTCAAGCCCGCCTACGTGACGGTTTTGCACAACGGCGTCGTGCTACATCACCACCAGGCGTTCATCGGGCGGATGGTATGGCGCCAGTTGGCGACCTATTCCCCGCACCCGCCGGAAGGGCCGCTGGTTTTGCAGGACCACGGCAACCCGGTGCGGTTCCGCAATATCTGGGTGCGCCGACTGGGTGAGTACGACGAAGGCAAGCCGTTGTCCTAAGCAAGTATGGGAGAAGGACCCGGAGCGCCGGGGGTTCCCTGCTCGTTTGCGGGATATGCAGGCACGTGATTCCTGCTTGCGTACCTGGCGGCTAAGAGCGGGTGGTTCCGTGAAAGCCCTGCGTAAACCCGGGCATACCTCCGTGCGGAAGAACAGCCCGCTTTATGCACAAGCAAAAGCGCCTACGTGGGGCCTGTAAACTCAGCCGGGTGGAAAGAACTTCATGCTCCCTCCGAATGGGGACATCGCCGCTGGTTGTACCCGCAGAAAGAGGAGACGCTCCACCTCAGGATTCCACCTTCGAGAGGTGGGCATCCAGTTGCTGCTTTATAGACCTTAAAGCTCTACCGCGGTGAGATACGGCGTTTTTCTCCTCCTCCGTCATCTCAGCAAATGTTTTTCCCGCGGGAAGATAGAGGAAGATCGGATCGTAGCCGAAACCGCCTTCACCCCGCGGTTCTTCAGTGATAAGTCCGTCAACTCGCTCAGCGACCTCGATCAACTCGCCGTCCGCCAAGACGGCGCATACGGCACAAACGAAAGCCGCCCGCCGATCGGTTTGCCGACCCGACCCGGCCAGAGCCTCCAGGACAACCCGGATCCGGGACGCGTCATCCGAACCCACTCTGGCTGATCGGACACCCGGCCATCCTCTCAAAGCCTCTATCGTCAATCCCGAGTCGTCTGCGATGGTCGGAAGCCCCGTCCAAGAATAATAATGAAGCGCCTTCCGCCGGGCGTTTTCCAAAAAATCCACAACGTCCTCTTCAACGTCCGGAACGTCAGGAAATGCCTCGAGGGTAACCAGCTCAATATCCAAGTCGCCGAGCAAGGCTTGTAACTCTCGTAACTTACCCTGATTACGAGTTGCTAGGAGAAACACCATTCTCTTCCCTCTGGAACAGGTTGCCGAGTTCACCGGCCCTGGTCGCCAGTGCCTCTCTCTCAGTCTGAATCAGCCGTTGGATGCCGGAAGCCGCCAGCTTCAACAACTCGTCCAAAATCGGCCGTGAAAAGGGCCGACCCTCGGCGGTCCCCTGAACTTCCACAAAACCGCCCTGACCCGTCATCACGACATTCATATCCACGTCTGCCGCGGAATCCTCTTCGTACGTCATGTCGAGCAACGCTTGCCCCGCCACTCGCCCAACGCTCACCGCAGCCAGGTAGTCCACCAACGCCGGCCGCTCAAGGCCGCCGCCGGCCCGCAACTTGTCCAGGGCCAGCGTCAGTGCCAGGAACGCACCCGTAATGGAAGCTGTGCGGGTCCCGCCGTCGGCCTGAATCACATCACAGTCGATCCAGATGGTCCGCTCCCCCAGAGCATCAAGGTCCACCACGGAACGCAGAGAACGTCCGATGATTCTCTGGATCTCCTGCGTCCTTCCGGAGGCCCGCCCCTTCGATACTTCTCGTACCATGCGGGTGCTGGTGGAGCGAGGCAACATCCCATACTCGGACGTCACCCAACCACTCCCCGTTCCTTTCAAGAATGAAGGAACTCGGTCCTCCACGCTGGCGTTACAGACAACCCGCGTGGCTCCGCACTCAATCAACACGGAACCCTCCGCGTGCATCGTGTAGTCGAGCGTGATCCTTACCGGGCGAAGTTCGTCGGGCCGCCGACCGTCGGATCGTACGTACATGCCGCTCATTCTAACGGAAAGGGCGGGTGATCAGGACGTGGCCCAGAAGTGTAGTGCTCATGTGACCGTCCACCAGCAGCTGTACCTGAGTCACCCCGGATACATTTGCCCGCAGGGTCCGTACGATCGATTCCACCAGAGCGTACTCGGTCACGATGCCGGCAACCATTCGGTTCCGGTCGAGCTCCAGATCCACGACCGCGGTGCCGTCCGCCAGAAGGTAAAAACCACGCAGTTTTGCGGCGCCGTAAAGCGGATCGGTAGCGGGGGACGCGGCGTCAAGGAGCTGCGTTCCCGGCCCGCCCGTCGTACCTCCTTCGCGCAGCAAGCGGGACAGGAGTTCACGAGCCCGCCGTGCTTCCTCCTCATAGCGGGGGACTGACACTTCGAAAGGCACAAGGAAGCCCTCGTCTCCCGGGAGCGTGCCCGGGCGGTAACGGAAGAGAGTCACGGTCTCCAACGTCAACTGCTCGGGCGCCGGAAGTAGATCGGATTCGTCTTGAAGAGATTCCAACTGAGCCCTGCGGTCGCGTTCTCGGGTGTAGAACTCGTAGGACACCCAGACCGCCACCAGCAGGGTCAGCAATACTGCGATCGCCCACCGGAGATTCCTCATTCCCTCCCCACCTCCTGAAGGAAGTCGGCTAACGTCTCCTCCAGCCGCCGTCGGAAATCCGGATCCGCCAGCCGGCCGCGATCTTCCCCGTTGGTGAGGAAACCCAGCTCCACCAAAACGGCCGGTGCTTGAATCGGAGCCAAAACGGCCAAGCGGGCCCGGATCACGTGATTGTCCGCTTCAAACAGACGGTTCAACTCCGCCTGCAGCCGCTCCGCAAGGAGCACACTCCGGCCCAAGTACTCGCTTTGAGCTTCTTCCCAGCGGACCAACCTCAAGGGGCCGGCCGATGATGCAACCGTTGAAACTCTCTCTGCGTCCGAAAACAAATCGTCCGGAGGGGCAAACACATAGACAACCGGCCCCCGCAAAGCCGGCGACGGAGCTCCCCCGACATGTAGGCTGAGAAAGACCTCGGCCTGAAAACCGTTGGCCACCGCGGCTCTTTGGTCGTCTCCGAGCTCCACGTCTCGGCGCCTAGTCAGTTCCACGGGTATGCTCCGACTGCGCAAGAGCTCCTCCAATCCCAAGGCCACCTCAAGCACCACTACCTTCTCCGTCGTCGCCTCCGACCGTGAAAGTTCCCTTTCCTCCGCCGGAAGCGCCGTCGACGGCACATCAACCCCGTAATCCTGCCCACCATGGCCGGGATCGATCACAATAGCCGCCGTCCGAGGGACGGCGGAAGGTAAAACGACCTCACTGGCCGTATCGTCCGGTAGAGCTTCGGCCGAAGCTTCGGGGGCGCCGGTCGGAGGCGGACTCGGCATTTCTGCAACGACCGTCGGCATCCCGTAGATCTCAAGCACGTAACGAAGCGGTTCCGTTAAGCGGTACCATCGGTAGCGATTGAATCGTGGTCCCTTGTGTACGCGAAAAGTCCCCCACCCTTCGGTTGGATCGAAGGTCACATCAGCCACTAGATGCTGATCTTCCGGGCGTTCCAGATCACCCGCCCGGATCAGACGGTCCTCAAACGAAACCTGCAGGTAATCTCGATATTCTCGAAGGTGCGCTTCAACCGGTTCGTCGGGAGTGAACACGAGCATCAATCGGTCGGCCCGGCCGTGAACCGACATCGCGACGCGGCAACGCTCGATCACTTCGCTCCGGAACACTCCGGGGCGTACCGGCACCAGCCGCTGATCCAGAATCAAGGGCAGCAGCTTCTCGATGAAATCAGCCGGAACCCACCAGTCCTCGCGCCCTCTTCTCCAGACCGGCGCATCCAACAGAAGGTACTCCTCACCGCGACGCACCAGGGGACGATTCGAAAGCAGCTCCAGAGAACCCCGGGGGCCCCGCAGGTAGCATCGGCTGTCCCCCTCCTCCTGGATGACGAGCCCCAAAGAGCGACCAAGATCCGACAGTCGGTAGTAATCCTTGCTGTCCCGCTTGCGGTGGTCGACAGTCTGCCGGCTCTGGCCGATCCACAACTCGAGGTCCTGAGCCCATCCCACCCCCAGGAAGAGAAGCATTACACCAAGGAGTGCAGCCGCCGACTGTGCTCTTTCCCGCCTCTCTGAATGCATCGCCTCATTATAGATAGGAACTTGCCGACGGATCAGACGGTTGAGCGGCTGAGTTTGCCGGTTCTTCGACTTCAGACCGTCTCCTTATCGACCGGATCCGAGGGTCCTGGTAGTCTCGCCGTGGGGAGCCGACTATTGGAGCTTCCAAGGAAAATCTAATTGAGTTTGCGCGGCCGACCCGGCTCACCCTTCTCTGGAAGTCTCAGAGATTGCGGAATTGGGGGTTGCGCCACGATCTTTCGGGGCTGCTTTTGTTAACATCCACAAGATGCAATGAGAGGCAGGCCGCAACCGGCAGACGTCACGACAGCTGCAGCAACGTTCTTCCGTCGCTGTGCGGTCGGCCCAGGGTCCCCCGGCAGAGGAACTGCGGCCGAAGGAGAACCGCCGAACAGACGAACTTGATGTTAGTCGCCTGACTCAGAAACGTACGCGCATTCTGAGGTCCCAAACCGCTAGAATGCCGGAGAACACGAGATGAATTGTGGGGCGTGAAGAAGATCCCGCAGGTTTACCCCAAGGTTCGGGGCCCGAAAAGCATGGCCGGCCGGAGATAGGTAAAGAACCGGCCCGTTCGGCACTCCCGATCCAGGTGACCTGCCTCCAGAGCGCGAGGTCCCGAAGAGCGAGCGTTATGCCACTCCTGGTGAGTGGTCGACAACAAACCGCCCTGTCCAAGGTTCCTCGGGAGGAAGATAGGTCAACAGAGTTTTCGAAACTACGTACTCCATACCAGCGGAGACTCGCCCGGCTGATGAATCGCCTCCCGGTTCTTCTGTTCCTTGCCTTGTATTTGTTTCCCTCGGCAATCGTCTTGCCCCAGGACTTATCTCATAACGTCGCCCCTCCGGAACAGGACTGCTGTTGTCTTCCGAGTCGGGCTGAGCTATGGAAGTCTCTTCGCTTGGCCAAAGCTGATCAGCTGGAGCCTGAACGGCTGAGCCGGACGCAACGCACTTTGCTGTTTCTCGAGCAAGGCGGCTTGGAGCAGATCTTGTTTATCCGGTACAAGGATTTTTATCCCCGCTTCGGCTCTCTTACCGAAGGTTCAGGAGTGGGCTTCGGCGTCCGGTACTACAAGCCCGAGATTTTTGGGCGTGACATCAGCATTGAGAGTACGTTTCTAAACACGTTCAAGAATTATCGGCAACTGGATTTCCATTTCGGCCGCTTCGATAAGATCGCTCCGGATTTTTTCGTAGGGCCGCCCGACTTCGGTACTCCCTTTCGCTTCGGAGAACCCGATCCTCGGGAGATCCGGCATCGACGTTTCCTTTTCTACGGTCGCTGGCTTTACCGCTACTTTCCCGACGAAGACTTCTTCGGCCTAGGGAATGAATCGAGCCGTCACCCGGAAACACCGTTCTTGCTGGAACAGTTCACTTCGGAAGTCGTGGGCGGCTACTTATGGAAACCTTGGCTGGCCACGGCGGCACGCGTCGGCCACCATAACTACAGCGTCGAGCCGACTCACGACCGCCGACCCAGGCCGTCGGGAAGCCCTCTGGATCCTACCGTTTTGCCGGGCCTCGCCGAGCAACCGGATCTTCTCAGCGCAGAACTGGCCGTTCTCGTCAATCGCACGGACCGCCCCGGGAATCCGCATAGCGGGGTCGCCACCGGTCTGTCCTGGATTCGCTACTGGGACCGGGAAACCGGCGGACGGCAGGTCGGGTTTCACCGCTTAAGCCTAGATTCCCGATGGTACGTGCCTCTCCTTTCCGAGCAACGCATACTGGCGCTCAATCTTCAAGCCGCGAGAACTTACAGCATTGGTAAGGTTCC